>Ga0134128_10006648_pt1 | contig 14011 bp, 25 predicted proteins | sample KB31754_FD_96462 | JGI IMG/M metagenome (GOLD analysis project Ga0134128, IMG submission 96462) | Terrestrial soil microbial communities with excess Nitrogen fertilizer from Kellogg Biological Station, Michigan, USA - KB3-175-4 | ecosystem: Environmental > Terrestrial > Soil > Unclassified ... | reverse complement strand
GCAAAGCGCGCATAAGTCCGTGTTTAGCCCTGATTTTGGGCTCGTCATTAGAACGCGCGATAATCAGCTCTTCACCTTCTTGCCTCACCGTTATGTCAGGCATGGTGAACTGCTTAAGCGTTCCCTTAGTCCCGGCAATGGTGATTTCTGCAGGCTCGACAGTGATTGTCACACCGCTCGGAATGGCGATCGGCAGTTTTCCTACTCGAGACATATCTTAATCCTCTATCCTTTAATAAACCTTACAAATTAATTCGCCGCCAACACGTTCAGTCTTGGCTTGATCGCCGGTCATCAGGCCTTTGCTAGTCGAAATGATAACCACACCACGACCACGCTTCACTACTGGAATTTCCCTGGCATTGACATAGTAACGGCGCCCGGGCTTGCTAAGACGGACAATTTCGGTAATGCGCGGGTTGGTGTCCGTGTCGTAAATCTTGACCTTCAAAGTCTTGCCGACGGGCGCATCTTCCACGGAAACGCCATCGATGAAATTACTTTCTTGCAGCAAGCGAGCTACACTCTCCTTAATATTGGAGTGTGGCAGTGTAACCTCACTCTTTCGCACGGCAATGGCGTTACGAATACGAGTTAGCATGTCGGAAATGGGATCGGTTGTGGTTGTACTCATGCTTTCTCCTTACCAACTACTCTTCGTTACACCAGGGATCTCGCCCTTGCTAGCATGTTCACGGAAACTAATACGGCTCAGGCCAAACTGGCGCATATAGCCGCGCGAGCGGCCGGTTTCAACGCATCTATTAGTGCGGCGCGTCGGTGACGAATTACGTGGCAACTTAGCCAAGCCTTCTTGGTCGCCGAGCTCTTTGAGTTCCTTACGCTTCTCAGCATATTTCTCAATCATTCTGATACGTTTAGCATCGCGAGCCACAATTGATTTTTTAGCCATATTATTTAGCCTCCTTCTCAAATGGCATGCCGAATTTTTCGAGTAAAGCGCGGGCATGCTCTTTTTCTTGCGCGCTGATGACAAAGATCATTTGCAAGCCATGGGCGGTGGTGGTTTCCTCAAAGCTCAGTTCGGGGAAAACTGACTGGTCGGTGAAGCCGATGGCATAGTTGCCTTGGCGGTCGAACGCCTTGGCGCTCACCCCGTGAAAGTCACGCAAACGAGGCAGTACAACGGTAATGACACGGTCCATGAATTCATACATTCGTTCGCCGCGCAATGTCACTTTAAGTCCGACCTTATTGCCTTCGCGCAGCTTAAAGCCGGCAATTGAATTTTTAGCAATGGTCTCGACAGGCTGCTGGCCGGTGATTTTGCGCAAAGTATTAGTAGCCACTTCCAGAATTTTCTTATCATCTTTGGCACGACCAAGACCGCTATTAACAATAATTTTCTCTAAGCGTGGTGCTTGATGGATATTCTTGAGTCCCAACTCTTTCTGCAGTTCTTTGGCAAGCGTCTCATTGTACTGGACGCGGAGACGGGCGGCAGTGGTGAGGGTTTTAGCTGGTTTTACAGTTGCAGTGGCCATTATTTGATCTCCTTTCCAGTTCGCTTAAACACGCGGGTCTTGTTGCCATCTTTATCAAGCCGGTAGCCAATACGGCTGGGCTTTTTAGAGGTCGGTTCGACGATAGAAACTTTGCTGACCCAGATAGGCTGAGTAATTTCCAGGATAGTGCCTTGAGGGTGCTGTTGATTGGGCTTTAGGTGCTTTTTCACGATATTGATGCCGGCAACCGTCACTTTGTTCTCACGCGGGTGGGTAGCTGTCACCTTGCCGGTTTTGCCTTTGTATTTTCCGGCACGCACGACAACCAGATCACCTTTTTTCAGGCGGATTTTATACAGCTTCGATGGAGTTGTCATTATAGTACCTCCGGAGCCAGTGAAATGATTCTGGCATAACCTTGATCGCGCAACTCGCGTGGAACTGGGCCGAAAATACGGGTGGCGCGTGGTAGTTTGTCATCGCCGATGATAACCGCGGCATTATCGTCAAACTTAATGGTTGAACCGTCTTTGCGGCGGATTTGATTGCGAGTGCGTACGACGACGGCTTTCACCACCGTCTTCTTCTTGACGGTGCCGTTTGGGGTAGCATCTTTTACGGTTGCCACGATCACATCCCCAACCTTGGCATAGCGGCGCCGAGTACCGCCGAGGACACGGATGCAGAGAATTTCCTTGGCTCCGCTATTATCTGCCACAACCAGTCGTGATTCTTGCTGAATCATTACTTGGCCTCCTCTTTAGTCTCAGCAGCACTAGCCTTAGTGGGCTTTTTACCTTCATCTTCAGATTTAGTCGCAGCGAGCGTATCTTCGCGTAGCGCTGGCTTCTCCAAAATTTCACTGAGCCTGAAACGCTTGCGGGCGCTAACTGGCCGCGTTTCGACAATCGCGACTTTGTCACCAACCTGTGCTTCATTTTTCTCGTCGTGCGCCATAAACTTCTTGCTCACTGTGTATTGCTTGCGATATAGCGGGTGCGTCTTACGGGTAAGTACCGTGACCACAATAGTCTTATCAGTCTTGTTCGACGACACGGTTCCAATAATTGTCTTAGCCATTACTTGGCCTCCTTTACTAGCGCTTCACCGAGAATGGTCAACATGCGAGCCAGATCCTTACGTTTGGCACGAATAGCCCGGACATTTTGAACTTCGCCCATGTGGACACGGCGGCGGAGCTCGGTGATTTCTTCGCGTAGCTTGGTGCTTTCCTTGGTCAGGTCAGTCGTGCTCATTTTGCGAATCTCAGCAACTTTCATTATCACGCCTCCTCCCGGACCAGGAATTTGGTCTTGACTGGTAGCTTGTGAGCGGCCAAACGCATAGCTTCACGAGCTACTTCTTCGCTGACGCCCTGCATTTCGAACATGATCGTACCGGGACGTACTTTGGCCACGAAAAATTCAGGATTACCTTTACCACTGCCCATCTTCACATCTTGCGGTTTACGGGTAACTGGGGTGTGGGGAAAGATACGGATCCAGATTTTACCACCGCGCTTGATGTAACGGGTCATGGCTTGACGAGCGGCCTCGATCTGACGCGAAGTAATGCGCTCTTGGCCTTGAGCCTGCAAGGCAAAATCACCAAAGGCAATGTAGTTGCCCGAGGTGGCTACGCCACGGATCCGACCCTTGCGCACTCGACGGTGTTTTTGGCGTTTCGGCAGTAACATTACTGAACCTCTCCCTTATAAATCCAGACCTTCACGCCGATGATGCCGGCAGTTGTCCGCGCATTAACTTGGGCATAATCAATATCGGCACGTAGTGTGTGTAATGGCACGCTACCAGCAACTTCTTTCTCACGGCGCGACATTTCAGCGCCATTCAAGCGTCCGGCAACTTCAATGCGCACTCCTTGAGCGCCCGCTCGCATGGTGGCAGCGGCGGCTGATTTAACAGCGCGGCGGAAGCTCATGCGGCGCTCCAGCTGGTGTGCAATATTTTCAGCAACCAGTTTTGCGAACAGATCAGGTTTCTTGACTTCTTCGATGTTAACACGCGTCGGGATGCCGTAAATCTTCTCGATCGCATCCTTAAGCTCCGCGGCACTGGCACCACCACGACCGATAACCACACCGGCCTTGGCAGTTGCGATTGTAACCGTCACGAGGTTAGGCGTGCGATTAATTTCAACCTTGTTGATAGCCGCGCGGCTACCCATCTTGTTGCTAATCAAACGGCGAACTTCAAGGTCGTCTTTCAAAAACTTGGCGTAGGTGCGCTTGTCAGCGAACCATTTGCTGCGCCAGTCTTTATTGACCTGGAGCCGCATTGAAATCGGATTAACTTTCTGGCCCATTATTTCTTCTCCTCAGTCTTAACGGCCGTCTTGGCAACTGGCTTTTTAGCTTCACGCTGTTCGCCATCGACGATAACGCGAATATGACTTGATTTACGCTGGAAGGGTAAGGCACGACCATGCGCTGCCGGTCGATAACGCTTAATACGCGGACCAGGCGTCACGCTGATTTCAGTGATCTGCAGTGTTGCCGGCTTGTAATTATGGTTGTGGGCAGCATTCGCCTTAGCACTCATAATGACCTTCTTGACAGCCAAAGCGCTGCGACGCGGCGTATGATCCAAAATAGTCAGTGCATCTTCGACGCTGCGGCCGCGTACTAGAGCAGCTACCACGGCGACCTTGCGCGGACTCATATGTACTCCCTTAGCGACTGCTTTAACTGCCATAATTATCCTTATTTACCTTTCGCGAGCTTCCCGCCATGACTGCGGAACTTACGAGTTGGCGCAAACTCACCAAGCTTGTGCCCAACCATATTCTCTGTAACAAACACCGGGACGTGAACTTTACCGTTATGCACCGCAATTGTCTTCCCAACAAACTCTGGGCTAATGGTGCTAGCCCGTGCCCAAGTCTTAATAATAGTCCGGTCATTATCACCTAAAGCATTGACCTTCTTAGCCAATTTCGGATCAATAAACGGCCCTTTCTTTAGTGAACGGCTCATACCCGAACCCTCACAATCTCTTTATTCATTGCCATTGCGCTTAGTAAAAATGGCACGACAAAATATTCGGCGCCCGGTGCTGCCTCGGCATCATCTCCAGATGTAGCCAAACTTACGAACCTTTCAGCGATGACTTGCATCGGATTGAATTCTTGGCCATTTTGATGAGCGGCAAGTGCGTAGTCACGGCCTTGAATGTGTCCCAATTTAACCTGTTCCTCTTGCATTGGAGTTAGATCACCGCTGAAGGCCTTTTCAGCCATAACGCGCGGGGGCAAGGTAATTGAATATATTCTTTCTGACATCTTCTTATTTCCTCTTTCCTTGGTGACGTGTGCGGACGATGAATTGGCTGGTGTTCTTGCGGCGGCGGGTTTTGTAGCCGAGGGTTTTCTGGCCCCATGGGGTCTTGGGTGCGGCACCGTGGTTTTTGCCACCGCCGATGCCGTGACGGCCGCCGTCACCACCACCGTGCGGGTGATCGGCAGCATCCATGACAACACCGCGGACCGATGGGCGGATGCCTTTGTGGCGGTTTCGGCCAGCCTTACCGATCTTGATATTTTGATGCTGCTCGTTGCCGATAGTGCCAAGTGAGGCAGTGCAGTTTTCGTTGATTAAGCGAACTTCGCCGCTTGGCAAGCGAATCTGAGCGTAGCCATTATCGCGGCCCATGAGTTGAGCGCTGTTGCCGGCGCTGCGGACAAGCTGGGCACCGCCACCGACCTTTAGCTCGATCGCGTGGATGGTGCTGCCGATTGGGATATTCTTCAGGGGTAAGCGATTGCCGTTATCGATACCGGCTTCTTCACCACTAGCAATTTTCTGGCCGACCTTCATGCCTTGGGCAGCCAAAATGTAGTGGTAGGTGCCGTTGTCTTCTTTGATGCGAGCAATGCGGGCGCTGCGGTTCGGGTCGTATTCGATGTGCTCGATAGTGGCGGTAACGCCGTCGGCCAGCTTAAAGTTAACCAGGCGATAGAATTTTTTCGTACCACCACCTTTGTGACGGGTGGTGATGCGCCCCTGGTTATTACGGCCATTGCCGCGCCTTTTAGGCACCAGCAGAGAACGCAGTGGCTTCTTGGTAGTGATAGCATCAAAGTCCTGCGTGGTCATGCCGCGGCGGCCGGGAGTGGTCGGATTGTAAGTCTTAATCGCCATTACTTATCCTCCTGGGCTTTTTTGCGGCGCAAACCACTAAGACGAGGCTTTTTCTCCTCTTTGGCGGTTTGCTTAGCAACTGCTTTGTCAACCTTTTCCTGTGTGGCTTTTTCTTGCTCTTCAGCCTCTTCGATGGCCGCGAAGAATGGTAAGCCTTGGCCCTCGGCTAACGTGATGTAAGCTTTCTTGATGTCGGAACGTTTGCCTTCAGCGTTTTGGTAGCGCTTGCCGGTCAAGCTGATGACTCGCTTCGATTTGCCAGAGATGTTTGTCGTATTCACCTTGACAACCTTAACCTCCCACTGCTCTTCGATAGCCCGAGCCATCGTGTGCTTATTGGCACTAGCCGGCACGTCAACCACATATACGCGGCTTTCACTGAGGCCGTAAGTCTTTTCGCTCAGGCGAGGGCGCAAAGTAAGGGTTTTGCTCATTACTTAGCCTCCTTGCTCGATGAAACAGTTGCCGGCTTGACGGCGAGCCACGAGGTAGTGGCCTTTAGGGCTGCTTGGTTAAAGACAACTTGGTCGGCATTCAGCACATCATATACATTAACGTATTGGGCACTCACAACTTTTACATTCGGCAAGTTGCGTGAGGCACGCACGAGTTCGGGCATCTTTTGTTCGACGACGATGAGCACATTGCGAGTAGCGCCGATTTTGGCCAGCAAACGAGCCAGCTCAGAAGTCTTACCTTCTTTAGAAACAATGTCTTCGATAACAACGACTTTGTTCGATGTTGAAGCCAGGCTCAAAGCCTGACGAATCGCTTGGCGCTTAGCCTTGGTATTGAGCTGCTTGGAGTAATTTTCGCTGCCGGTCGGACCAAAAACAATGCCGCCGCCGCGCCAAATCGGGTTGCGAGAGGAGCCGAAGCGAGCCCGGCCAGTGCCTTTTTGGCGCCAAGGCTTTTTGCCACCGCCGCGGACCAGGCCACGAGTTTTAACGACAGCTAAGTTTTCGCGTCCGTTGGCCAAGTAAGCGTTATAAGCAGCCTTCAATAATTCGTGGTTCTTAGCTTCAACGCCAAATACGGCCTTGTCGAGCTTAGCCGGAGTTGTAGCCTTAGTACCGGACTTGGTATACGTCGCGACAGCCATTATTGGGCCCCTTTCACAATCACTACGCCCTTGCGAGGACCGGGCACAGCGCCGGTAACGCCGATGACATTTTGCTCGGTATCGAACAAGGCAACCTTAAGGCCCTTAACGGTGACTTGATCGTGACCCAACTGGCCAGCCATCTTTGTTCCTTTGAAAATGTGCTGCGGATACATGGAGCCGATGGAGCCCGGACGGCGATAGCTCCGACCACCATGTGTCTTACGGCCGCGATGGAAGTTGTGGCGACGAATGGTGCCGGCCCAACCTTTACCTTTTGTGATGCCAGTCACTTGGACGTCATCTCCCACACTAAAAACGTCGGCGCTAAGTTTGCTGCCGACGCTCAGATCTTCCGAAATCTCATCGAAGCGGAATTCGCGAATGAGTTTCGGCATCACTTTAGCGTTCTTAACGTGACCCGCGACACTCTTAGATAGCTTCTTTGCCTGCTCGGCACCGACTTGGACGGCCGTGTAACCATTCTTTTCTTCAGTCTTGTGAGCCAAAACAGTATGATCGCCCACCAAAAGCAAGGTAACAGCCTGTACCGTACCGTCTTCATTGATGGTACTGGTCATGCCGATTTTGCGAGTGATGAGTGCTTTCATTGATTACTTTCTGTGCCAAGGTTAGACATAAAAACGCCTGGTTGCGAGCGGTTTCTACCCCTGTTATGAGTAGACCTGCTGGCGCTAACCAAGTACCAGTCTGCACCGAGATACCGTACTAGAGTAACACGCTTAGCTTACCCCTGTCAATGCGTTGCAAATTCTACAAACTTGAAGCTTCGTTTTTATGGCTCGCCCTTGCGCCGAATCTCATCCGCCATATCGCCGCTAGTTTGTTTGCCACGCCGCGCAACAACTTTAGCTCTTTCCTTGGTATCCTTCATATGCGACATCTTATCCTTCATCCTTTTACCACGCTCACGGATATCTTGGCGTACCTCCGAACCACGCTTTGGGGTAAACAGGACCGCGCCAATGGCCCCCAAAGCAGCTGCGAGACCAGCAGTTCCAACCAATTGTCCCGGATGATCTTTAATCGAATGTGATCGAGCAAACATTGCGGCACCTCCTTCGATTACGATTACAAAGATAATTATAAGAGGTTCGCTGGGTGACCATCTATAAGATTGCTCACAACCGGCCAACTAGTGTTCGGCTTTTATAGCTCAGTTTGATTAGAATTTTCGAAAGCCTCTTCCAGAGCGGCGAGCTCCACCGGATGATCAGTTTCGATGCGTGGAAAAACTAGACCGATGTTTCCGTTTGCTAATCGCAGGCAGCGTAGCACCTCGGGCCCCGTTTCTACGCAGCCGTCTTTCATGACTTCTGAGGCCGGATATTGCCGTAGCTCACACGGCACGTGACCATCTCGTTTTGCAAATGAATGCTCTGTCTCTGACATTATGGAATCCTGTAATCTTACATCTTAATTTCGACGTCACAGCCGGCAGGTAGGGACAGATTCATCAGCGAATCGATGGTCTTAGGAGTTGGTTCGAAAACGTCAATGAGGCGCTTATGGACGCGCATTTCGAATTGTTCGCGGCCTTTCTTATAAACGTGCGGGCTCTTGATAACCGTAAAAGTGCTTTTGCGCGTCGGCAAGGGGATCGGCCCGGCCAATGAAGCGCCGGTGCGCAGTGCCGTATCGACAATCTGCTTGGCAGCCTGATCAATAACTTTATGATCATAGGCCTTCAGGCGAATACGGATTCGTTGTTTGGTTTCTACTGGTTTGGCGTCTGCCATAGGTGGTGTTCCTTTCCCCGCACGCAAGCGGGAACTGCTGTAACATTACACATTCTTCATACAAAGGTAACTTTTAGTCAGCAATTTAACTTACATAGTATGACACTACTCTAACAGATTCTATACACTTTAGCTAGCCCTGCTATCCCGCAGAATGGCTTGAGCTTCAAATATGAAGCTGAGCGCGCCTCTTACCGCCTGATTACCACAAGCTGCCTGAGTCTGACCTGGCTCACAAACCGAAGCCTCAAGATAACGCATTGCGAACCTACCTACATGCTTCATCAGTGCCTGCTGACTAGTAATCCCTCGTTGGATTTCTTCACGAAGCACTTCGCGATCTGGACAATTCGGACAAAGCCACTCATTTAGTATGTCATCAAGCGGGTTGGTGGATGATGTTTCCTGCACTTTTTGCACTTCTTGAACGTTTTGCTCCATGTCGCCTCTTTTCTTAGTCAAGGAATAAATAGCCTGGTCGAAAGACTATCAAGATAGTATCTCAGTTTCAGAAGAAATTTGTCTGTAAGTAAAGCTCTTGAAAAGAGCCCCTTGCGAGGCTCTTTTTGTCAAAGCTTAAGCTGAATGCTTATTTGACAACCTTGGTAACGACTCCGGCACCAACGGTGCGACCGCCTTCACGAATAGCAAAGCGCAAGCCTTGCTCCATAGCGATTGGGGCCAACAGCTTAACCTTAAAGGTTACGGTGTCGCCGGGCATAACCATTTCTTTGTCAGCTGGCAATTCGACTTCGCCGGTCACATCGGTGGTTCGGAAGTAAAACTGCGGCTTGTAGCCCTTAAAGAACGGGGTGTGACGACCACCCTCTTCTTTGGTCAGGATGTAGACTTCAGAGTCAAATTCGGTGTGTGGCGTAATGCTGCCGGGCTTGGCCAAAACTTGGCCGCGCTCGATGTCATCGCGCTCAATACCACGAAGTAGAATACCGACATTATCGCCTGCCTGGCCTTGATCAAGGTTCTTTTTGAACATCTCAACACCGGTCACAACGGTCTTGCGAGTGTCCCGGATGCCGACGATCTCAACTTCTTCGTTCACCTTAACGACACCCTGCTCTACCCGGCCGGTAGCCACCGTGCCACGACCTTTGATCGAGAATACATCTTCGATAGGCATTAAGAACGGCTTATCTAGTTCGCGCTTTGGCTCAGGAACGTTTTCGTCCATAGCTTTGACGAGCTCCATGATAGCGTCTTCGTTGGCAGCATCGCCTTCGAGGGCCTTGGTGGCAGAACCACGAATGATAGGCGCATTGCGATCGAAATCATTCTTCTCTAACAGCTCCCGCACTTCCTCTTCAACGAGGTCGACGAGCTCGGGGTCAGCCAGGTCCATCTTGTTCAAGAAAACCAAGATGTACGGCACGCCAACCTGCTTGGCCAACAGGACGTGCTCACGAGTCTGAGGCATAGGACCGTCCGCGGCAGACACGACCAGAATAGCGCCGTCAACCTGAGCGGCACCGGTGATCATGTTCTTGACATAGTCGGCGTGGCCAGGCATGTCAACGTGGGCATAGTGGCGTTTTTCGCTCTCGTACTCTTGGTGAGACGTAGCGATAGTGATACCACGAGCCTTTTCCTCAGGAGCATTATCGATCTGATCATAGGCAATCGGCTTGTTGATTGCGCTTGGTAGTTTCTTTGCGAGAACAGCGGTAATTGCTGCCGTCAAGGTCGTTTTGCCGTGGTCGACGTGGCCCATGGTGCCGACGTTAACGTGCGGCTTGCTGCGGTCAAATTGGTCTGCCATATGTTATGCTCCTTTAAATAGCTTATTAATTAACATTCTTACTCGATTACTATATACACGTGAGCAACAACTCACGCGAGTTACTCGAGATAGTATAGAGAATCCGGCGGTCTTTGTAAAGAGTTAGGCAATCCTGGAAATTTGCGGTTGTACGGGCACTGCGGACCCCTGATGCGATTCCGTAATTTCTTTTGCTAAATCAGTGGTCTCAACAGTTCTGCCGTCTGGGAAAACTAACATTTCTCCCTTGAGTTTAGATAGCTTTTCCTTAACTAAGCTCCCCGCCCACTATCTTGGGGAATGATTTACCTGCTGTATTACGATGGTTTACTCTGCTTTCCAGGCCTCGCTCCAGACTGTCATTCCAGCGCACGACCTTTGCCGCTCGCCTTTTTAACTCTTCTTGATTGTGCACTTCGATCCCTTACTTCTTAGTGGTTAGTTTTACTTGGCGTTCTTGGCAATGATGGCTTCGGCGACGTTGTTCGGCACATCAGCGAAGTGGTCAAGCTCCATGCTGGAGCTGGCACGACCTTGAGTCATGGATCGGAGATTGGTGGTGTAACCGAACATCTCCCCTAGGGGGACGAAACCGGTAATTTCTTTAATGCCAGGGGTCAGATCTTCCATGGATTCAATGCGACCACGCTTCGAGTTGAGGTCACCGATGACGTCGCCCATGAATTCTTCGGGAGTCACGACGACGACTTTCATGACGGGCTCCAGCAGTACGGGTGTAGCTTTCTTGACGCCATCCTGCAAAGCCATCGAACCGGCAATAGAAAAGGCCATTTCAGAAGAGTCAACGTCGTGATAGCTGCCATCGTAGAGCTCGGCTTTGATGTCGACGACCGGATAGCCGGCAATGACGCCGTTACTCATGGCTTCTTCGATACCTTTGCGAACGGCCGGAATGTATTCGCTGGGCACGATGCCACCTTTGATGGAGTTGATGAATTCAAAGCCTTTGCCGGCCTCATTTTGGCTGAGACGCAGCCAGACATCGCCGTACTGCCCGCGACCGCCGGACTGGCGGACGAACTTGCCTTGAACTTCAACACCGTCTTTACGGATTGTCTCACGGTAAGCAACCTGCGGCTGGCCGATGTTAGCTTCGACGTTAAATTCGCGTTTCATGCGATCGACGAGAATTTCAAGGTGCAGCTCCCCCATACCGGAGATAATGGTTTGTCCTGTCTCATCGTCGACCCGGATACGAAAGGTTGGATCTTCTTCAGCGAGACGCTGCAGGGCCAAGCTCATCTTTTCTTGATCGGCTTTTGTCTTAGGCTCGATAGCGATAGAGACCGGCGGCTCTGGGAAAGTAATGCTTTCGAGCACGATCGGATTGTTGGGATCGCTCAGCGTATTGCCGGTCGTCGTACCTTTCAAGCCCACGATAGCCGCGATGTCACCAGCGCCCACTTCTTGCACTTCGTCACGCTTATCGGCTTGCAAACGCACGATACGGCCCACCCGCTCTTTTTCACCAGTCGAGCTGTTTAGCACGTAGCTTCCAGCCAAAACTTTGCCGGAATATACACGGAAGTAAGCGAGCTTACCAACAAACGGGTCGGTTGTAATTTTGAAAGCCAGCGAGGCAAAAGGCTCAGATTCGCTTGGTTTGCGCTCAATTTCGTCCCCGGTTTTGGGATGCGTGCCCCAGACTGAACCTTTATCGAGTGGGCTGGGCAAATAGTCATTGACCATGTCCAGTACCTTTTCAACAATCACGCCGCGGCCATCACCACCGGTCACCGCAAAGAACTTACCGGTAAGCACCGCAGTGCGTATGGCCTGCTTAATTTCATCAGTACTGAGGCCCTCTTCGCCCACTTCGAAATATTTCTCAAGCATGGCTTCATCTTCTGCTACAGCATTTTCGACGAGGAGTGAGCGATACTTCTTAGCTTGATCCAGCATGTCAGCTGGGATTTCGCCCTCTGTCAACTCGTGGTCGGTAAAGTCCTTATATGTATAAGCTTTCATCTCTATCAAATCGACCACACCATTGATTGACTGCTCAAAGCCGATTGGCAAATGTACCGGGAAAGCGCGTTTGCTTAGGCGATTATGAATAGAATCCAGCGACTTGTAGAAATCGCCGCCCGTCTGGTTAATCTTATTAATAAAGCAGATGCGCGGCACGCCGTATTTGTCAGCCTGGCGCCACACAGTCTCAGACTGCGATTCCACACCCATTTTGCCGTCAAACACCACGCAGGCGCCATCAAGCACACGCAGCGAGCGTTCCACCTCGACAGTGAAGTCGATGTGACCTGGCGTATCGATAATATTGATCTGATGAGCTTTCCAGTAGCAGGTCACGCTGGCCGCCACGATGGTAATACCACGCTCCCGCTCCTGAGCCATCCAGTCGGTCGTCGTTTCACCTTCGTGTACGGCACCAATCTTATGCTTCAAACCAGTACGATAAAGAATGCCTTCGGTCGTGGTCGTTTTACCCGCATCAATGTGCGCGATAATGCCGAGGTTCCTAATGTCTTGAATTGCTGTCTTCTTTGCTGCCACTTATATTTCTCCTATATCCTTTTGGGCTGCTTGTCTAAATTTTTGAGTTTCTCTAACCCTTGCAATTATCTGTTCATCGGTTAGTTGGCAGTCGTAGCCAAATGAACCCTTCAACACGTGCTTTAACATCTTAACGGTGCTCTCTTGAGAAAAAGCCACAAAATTCAGTACCTCCTCAGCCCTGCCTGGTTCCGTGAAATCGTCGTGCAAATATCTCTCACCCATTGCATTGAGGCTGTCTGCGCAGTCCGCAAAAGCTTGATCACACATCAGCTGTAAGCCTGTATTACATGAGGAGCATCGTTCGGTCATTATTTAGCTCCGAGCGAAGTGGGCGAAGGCGCGGTTGGCTTCGGCCATCTTATGGGTGTCTTCACGCTTCTTCACGGCCGCACCTTGGTTGTTGTAGGCATCCATCAGCTCCGCCGCGATACGATCGGCCATGCTCATGCCTTTACGGGAGCGAGCAGCTTGAACAAACCACATAGTCGTTAGGTGGCGTTGGCGCTGACCTTTGACCTCAAACGGAATCTGGTAGTTGGCGCCGCCGACGCGGCGCGAACGAGTCTCAAGGTGGGGTTGAACATTCTTCATGGCCTGCTCGAAAACATCGAGTGGATTGTCTACCTTCAGCTTATTGGCAGCTTTTTGCATACCGCCATACACCAGGCGCTCAGCCAGCTGCTTTTTGCCATTCAGCATGACACGGTTGATGACGCGTTGGACGGCGACACTATCGTAAACATGGTCCGGATGAATATCCCGAACGAGTGATTTAGTCTTCTTCCTAGGCATTATTTGCCTGCTTTCTTGGTGCCGTACTTGGAGCGGCCTTGTTTGCGGTCGTTGACACCTTGGAGATCGAGGTTGCCACGGACTACGTGGTAGCGGACACCGGGAAGATCTTTGACACGGCCGCCACGGACGAGAACAACGGCATGTTCTTGGAGGTTGTGGCCTTCGCCGCCGATGTAGGCCCAGACTTCGTAGCCATTCGAAAGGCGCACGCGAGCGACCTTACGCAAGGCCGAGTTCGGCTTTTTCGGTGTTTTGGTGGTTACCTTAACACAGACCCCGCGCTTGAACGGCGCGGCTTTTTCGTAGTTCCTAGTCTTGAGGTTGTTCGTGACACGCTGCAGCGCTGGCGATTTACTCTTCGGATTCGCCTTGCTACGTGGCTTGCGCACGAGTGCATTAATTGTTGGCATCTATTCTCAT
>Ga0134128_10006647_pt1 | contig 14011 bp, 12 predicted proteins | sample KB31754_FD_96462 | JGI IMG/M metagenome (GOLD analysis project Ga0134128, IMG submission 96462) | Terrestrial soil microbial communities with excess Nitrogen fertilizer from Kellogg Biological Station, Michigan, USA - KB3-175-4 | ecosystem: Environmental > Terrestrial > Soil > Unclassified ... | reverse complement strand
GTCGGCAAGGATCTCGACTGCGCCGACGCGTTGCTGCGCGAAGCGGACCGTGATCCTAGCCCGCGCGGAGAGCACATGCGCGCACTCGGCCTGGCGATCATTGCAACCATGATCAAAGGCCTTCCTACTGTGCCTCTGCCCGCCACCGGCCTCGATCTAACTACGGGCCAGGCGTGGGATCACATATGGCTCGCTCCCTGGCTGCGCAATGCCACTGAAGATATGCGCGTGTTGATGCTGGCCTACCGCCGCGAAGCCAAACTCGGCCGACCTCATCCCGAGTGGCTCGCCTGGGTGCGCCAGTACTGCGATTGGCTGATCCAACAGCAGCGCCCAGACGGTTCATTTCCGCGTCGCTGGAAACCTTCGAGCAACGAAGCGGCAGAACCCTCCGGAACCGCCAGCTACAACGCCGTTCCCGTGCTTGTCTTGATGTCCCAGATCACCGGCGATGACGAGTATCGAGCGTCAGCCATTCGGGCTGCCGATTACACCTGGACCCATTACGGCAGCCGCGGCCTCTTCATCGGCGGAGCCAGCGACAATCCCAACATCACCGACAAAGAGGCGGGCATGCTCAGCCTTGAGGCCTTCCTTGCTCTCTATGAAGACTCACACGACCCCAGGTGGCTAGACTACGCCGAGGCTGCGGGCGACTTCGCCGAGAGCTGGATATGGATCTGGAATCTGCCCATGCCTGCCGATGCCGACAACGCGCTGCTTCACTGGAAGCGGGGTGTCTCCACGGTAGGCCTTCAGGGCATCACCGCGTTGCACGCCGGCGGCGCCGACGAGTATCTGGATTGCGCCGTCGCCCTTTACGCCCGCCTCTATAACTACACGCACGATCCGCACTATCTCGAGGTAACGAGGCTTCTGCTGCACGATACCAAATCCATGGTTGCGCTGCCCGGCCGGCTCTACGACATGCGCGGTCCAGGCTGGCAGCAGGAGAACTTCGGCCTCGGACCCAGCCCCCGCGGACGTGGCGTAGGCTCGCACCGCTTGTGGCTGCCCTGGGTCTCCGCCAATCACCTCCACGGAATCAACTCACTCGAAGAGTACGACCCTGCCCTTTTCCACCGACTCACGGCGAATGCCTCCAAAGACAAAGGAGAGGCTCAATGACAACTCTGCAATCGCACCGTGCCTTCATATTTCGCCGCTTCAGATCTCTTCGTTTCCTGCGCGCAGGATTTACGACCGCCCTGTGCGCGCTGCTCCTTTCGCTGACATCGCTGTTCGCGCAGCAGCTCGCGCCAGCAAATCCTGATGCCTCTACCGCGGCTCCCGAGCGTCAGGGGTTCCCAGCCGACGGCCAGGGACCAGTACTCAGTTCTACCGAGATAGCGCAGGGCGCCATGCTGCTCCATTTCACCCACGCTGAGGGTGGCCTTGTCCTCAGAGGCCCGGGACGGGGCGCCTTCGAAATCGCCGGTGCCGATCACATCTGGTTCCCGGCCGAGGGTCACCTGGTTAACGGAGTAGTCGTAGTCTCCACCTCGCTTGTGCAGCAGCCCGCCCACGTACGCTATACCTGGTCGAGCTTAGCCGCCGCTACGCTGTTCAATCGCGCAGGCATCCCTGCCGCTCCGTTCCACGCCGACAAGTAGCCCGGTTAATTTCTTTCGCCGTGGACCCACAATGCAATCGGTTGCTTCTGCGAAGAACCCTCTTACGTTGCGCAATGAATGGTACTTTGATCGCCCACTTGGCGAACATCATGTTCGGCTCGTCTTCCATAGCGGTGATGATCTTTGCGTTCCGCGGGGCTGGGATTCTATCAGCTGTTCGGGACAGCCGTGATTTCTCTCAAGGTTTCGATCGTCCAAAGCCGCGAGATGGCCGAGGCCATCGATTGAGAATCAGCGATACATTCGCGCCGATAATCCTGATTATCAGTTTCAGCGTCCAGTGACAGAGGCACTTATGCGCACACGCCGCGTCAGCAGGTCATGCGCCTGTGGGTAAATTGATGGGCCGCTTACTGATAGTCCTCCGGATGAATGCTGATCCGGTCCGGCGGAAACGAGGACGGAGTTGCGCCGAGAGATGGGTTCGGAGCGTCTCCCATGGTCAATTCCAGCACGCCGCCCTCCGCGATGTCGGCGTGGCGAAACCATACGCGATCGAGCGGCTTTCCGTTCAGCACGATCTTCTGCACGTACTTGTTTCGCCGGGACGCGCCGGGAGCCAGGATCACGAAGTCCTTGCCGTTTTCCAGATGGATCGTCACTTTTTCGAACACGGGGCTTACGATGTCATAGACCGGGATGCCCGGGGTAACGGGGTAGAAGCCCATCATAGAGAAGACGACGAACGCGCTCATGCCTCCGCCATCTTCGTCGCCGGGAATGCCGTGCAGAGTGTCCGTGAAGAAGGTGTCGAGCAGCATTCTGACGCGTGCCTGCGTCTTCCATGGCGCGCCCACTCGATCGTAGATGTATGGAATCGCAAAACTGGGCTCATTGCCCATGGAGAACTGGCCGACCATCGAAGTGGAGTCAGGAAACTTGGCCTGAAATTCGTAGCGCGAGCGCCCGAGCGGCTCCCGGAAGAGCTGGTCGAGATGGGCCTCGGCTTTCTGCGGGCCTCCCATCAGATCAATTAAGCCGGCATAGTCGTGGTTCACGTCCCACGTGTACGTGTAGCCATTGTTTTCGTCGTAGTAGTCGCGGCCGCCCATGCCTCCGCTGAACTTGGGATCCAGGGGCTTGATCCAGCCGCCGGCATCATCCTTCGGCCACATCATGGCTTTATCTGTACGGAAGAGGTTCCGGTAATTTCCGGCGCGCTTCAGAAATAAGGCCTCGTCCTGGGGCTTGTGCAACTCGCGCGCGATCTGCGCAATTGCCCAGTCGTCGAAGCTGTTGCCGAGGGTGACCGGTACCGGCTGACGCTTCTCAAATGGGTGAACCTGCGGGTACGTCTCTCTTTCTCCGGGGCGCAGTGCCGGCATGTAGCCGTGCGTATTGTAGAAGTCATCGAGCGGCGACTTCGGCCCCAGGCGCCAAGGCAGCAGCGTGCTGTCGAGCGAACGCTTCTTTATGCCCTCGTAGGCCGTAGCAAGATCGAAGTTCCTCACGCCCTTGAACCACGCGTCCGCGAACCAGGGAGCGGAGTGATTGCCATTCATGCAGGCGACGGGGCCGGTGACTTCGTTGAAGGTGGGCATGATGCCGCCCTGCTGGTACATGCGCACGTAGGACTGCAGCTTGTCTGCTTCCATACCCGGGTGCAGCAGGGTCTGCAGCGGCTCGAGTGCGCGGTAGGTGTCCCAGAGCCAATTGTCCACATAGAAGGGCCGCGCATCGGTGTGTACCCGGTGATCGAAGCCGCTGTAGTATCGCCCGTCTTCCGTGATGTTGATCATGCGTTCGGAACTGCGATAGAGCGCGGTGTAGAAGACCCGGCGCTGCGACTCCGTGCCGCCCTCCACGACGATTCGGCCGAGCGTACTGTTCCATCGTGCTTTTGCAGCATCCTTTACCTGCTCGAAGCTGCGCGACCCCACCTCATGCTCGAGATTGCGTTTGGCCTGGCCGGTGCTGATGAACGAAATGCCGTATTGAAATTCCAGCGTGCCGGAATCCGCAGATACATGCACGCGCGGTGTTTTGCCATGCTCCTCCGCCGATGATTGAACCGGCTTGCTGAACACTCCATACACATAAGCAGCCATGCCGTCGAACCGCTCTTCGCCTTCCACGATGTTGCCGTCCCGCACACGGATGTTTCCGATAGTAAGGTTGGAAAGGACAAGCTTGGCCTGTGGGTGAGCGAAGGCGAAACGGAAAAAGCCGCAACGCTCGGTCGCGGTGAATTCAACTGACGCGCCCAACTCGTTAAATCGGGTGGAGTAATAGTACGGCGTCGTAATCTCCTGGTCATAAGCGGCCGGAGAGCCGTCGCCCGGCATGATGCTGAAGAGCTCCGCACCGCGGTGGCCGTTGATCGTCAGTGGGAAGAACTGGATCTGGTCGGCCGCTCCGTCATCTCGCACCGGATAAACCCGAACCATGCTGTTGGGTAGATAGACCGTCGGCCGGGTGGGAGCCAGCAGGATGGCGATGTTGCCGATGGTGGGATCGACAGACTCGACCTGTGCGTGGGCGGCCACAGCGAATAAACCAACACAGAGCAGAACAACCTCAAGACACTTCCGCACGGACCCCATCCTTCTCTTTTGCCTCGAACGTTCTATGTGTCACTTTTGGATATTAATTGCTCGTACTACAGCCGGAGTAGTTGCAGGGCAGCGCATGAGTGGCCCATCATCGCGGCGTGCGCGGCGCATGCGTGCAAACACATTCTCTTAGATCCCGAACGGCCAGGCGCCAGTGTCTTGATACCAGTTGTAACTTTTCTCAGCGCCCGGATGGAACCGCCACTCGGATGGGGTGGTTTCGTCTTGCCAGTCGAGAGCGCTGGCCACCGGACGACTGGCCGCAATGCGAAAGGCCTCGCGTACGGCGCTGCGCTGCTCTGCTCCCATTGCCGCCGGTTCCGGCGAAACCAGCAGGACAGTGCCGCTCCTGGCTACCAAGTCGAGCCACTGGCGATTGCAAGACCACGGCGTGTCCCTCGTGATCGGTACGCAATCGGCGTCCACCGCGAAGAATGCCTGATGCTGTGGCAAACGGAAGGCCAGCGTGTTCACTCCCATACGCCGAGTGCGTTCCCAGAGCTTTCCGCTGACGTCGTCGCCGGTCCTCTGTGCGTCGAAGATGCCGGCGCCCAGATGGCCGATCGTGTTACATCCGATCAGCAGGGTTTTGTCACCCGCAGCCTTGCGGATTGCCCGATATAGATCCCGTATAACCTCCGCATTGGTTTTGCTGCGATCGTGCAGGCTCCATCCGGGTTGCGTGGGTTGGGCCTGCATTTCAAATCCCCACTGGCCTAAGAGCTCGTATGTGGAGAAGTCGTGCTTGATCAATTCGTATCCCCAATCGCGGGCCTGTCGAACTTTGGCGAGCACCTGTTCCAGTGCGTCAGGGATGGTCGGATCGAATGCGCGTCCCGTACGCCGGCCGGCGTGCTCGCCGTAACGTGCATCGGGCAGAAGCAGCGCCGGGGGTGTATCCGCGCCTGCTTGAAGTGGACGGATCCACAGGCCGGGCCGAACCTCGCGATGGCGAATTTCGGAGGCCAGCGCCGCCATATCGGGGAAAGCCTTTCGGTTCTTCCACCCGTCATCGATAACCGTGAACGGCCGGTCTGCACGGGAAGGCGCGAGGGATGCCATCATGTCCGCATCGCGCACAATCTGCTCCGCGGTGTTGTGACCATACGCGTAGTACCAGTCATTGCTGCCGTAGATTGTCACGGGCTGCCGAGGTGCTTCGCACATGGTTCTGCAGAACGCTCGCGCAGACGTCAACGGGTCTTCTCCGCGTTCGGCTTGTCGAATGACAATCGTTGCCGCAAGCAATTCTCTATCGCCGAGCGCCACGCTGGAGCCGCCGTTGCGCACGTCAAGCCACAAGGAAATGCCTTTCGGATCGAGCTGCCAGAAACACAGCGCGGCGCCGCCCGTCCTCACGCCGTAGCCATGCAATGAGTTTTCCTGCAGAGTGAGGAAGTACCAGGGCAGAACGCGTTCCGGCACGAGGCACCTCCAGCCAAGGTCGCCATAGCTGCGCTCCCACGCGTCTCCCAGCACCAGTGTTTCGGGCTGCACGGCCGCGCTCCATCGGAGGTGGATATGGGTCGGAAGAGCCGTGCTGGCCTTGATGGTGATGGACAACTGATCGTGTGACGGAGTGGTTCTGACCGAAAGGCCTTTGCCGCTCCACTGCGTTCCGGAGCGCTTGAGCTCCTGCATTTCATCCAGGCCGCAGAATCCCGTTACGTTGTCAGGGGTACGCAGAATGTCATAGAACGCTGCCTGCTGGCCAGGACTTATGGCTGACTGGGCAGAGGACAAGATAGCTGCGTGCGACGATGCGGTAATGCCCGAAGATGCCAAACCTGCGATGAGATGTCTGCGGGTGATGGAAGACATTTGCTCACAGGATACCGGGGCGGCGGCAGTTTATGCGAATTGGGGTGCGTGCATGGTGCGAGCGGTGCGGTCGCAACCCGGAACAAGAGCGAAATGAATTAATTGAGCAAGAATCGTCGCGAGGCCGGGAGTGCCCGCGAGCGGACTCTTACGGAAGGCCTGGCGTTCTGATCAGAAAGCGAAGCTCGGTATCTTGTCGGACGCGATACAGATCAGCTAAGTGACGCATTGCGGAGCCTGCCGATCTGGCCGCTCATGGCGCTTGAGGCAAATCCTCTCTGGCGACTCACTCACCCTTAGCGGACCAGCGCTCTGCCCTGACCGCGTTCTTCAGCTCCACGTTTGCGGTACTCACCAGGGCTGGCCCCGACAACTCGCTTGAACGTCTTACTGAACGCAGCGTCGGACTCGTAACCCACCGACCGGGCAACGTCTATGAGCTTCTTGTCACGCTCTTCGAGTAACTGGATCGCCTTCTGCATCCGCCACTCGGTTACGTATTCCAATGGCGTTTGTCCGAGTAGCTCCTTAAAGCGAGCTGCGAATGCCGAGCGAGACATGATTGCCGTGCCAGCCAGGGATTCGACGGTCCAGGGCGTACCGACACTGTCGTGAACTGCACTTAGGGCAGCGCCTACTTGAGGATCGAAGATTGCACGAAGCCATCCCTTGTTGCGCCATTCCATTTCCGACGCGATATGCGCCCTGAGTGCCTGAATGAACAGAACCTCGGCCAGCCGCGTCGTCACGACTTCCGACCCCGGAGCCTGCTCCGCCATTTCTGATGCCAGCGCCTGCATGGTGTTGTGAAGAGCAAGGGTGTGGGGCTGATCGGCCTTAATCAGAATGAAGCTCGGCAATAGTTGGGTGATCGGCTTCAGACTGGCGCGATCGAAACTCAGCGACCCGCAGACGATTGTCGTTGGTGCGCCGCCACCTCCGTGGTGAGCGACATTGCCGTTGGCTTTAGCGGCGATCTCGCGGAAGGTTGACTTTGGACGTGTTCGCGGGCTATCGCGCATGATGATGGAAGTGTCGCGGGCCAGCAGGAAGCAGTCGCCACCGGTCAGGGGAATCGGCTCCGGAAGGCCTTCGACACTGAGCCAGCAGTTACCGCGCGAAAGCATCGCAAAGTGCGCCAAATCCGTGGGTGACGCCGGTGTGACTCTTTCGTCGCTCTTCTTCCCCCCGATCAAGCCCCACGGGGCTGTGGCTTCGAGCCTGTGCTGACCGAAAGCGGTCACGTGCATCGTTCTAAAGATGTCGGTTATCGGGTCCAATGTAGCCTCCCAAATTGGACGAATAGACAAAACATTTGGACGTGCGAGCAGTTCTCGTCCATCGCCAAACAAATCTACTCTTCTGTACGGATGCTACTACCGAAGGGAGCAATTATGGGAAAGCTTGAAGGTAAGGTTGCAGTCATCACCGGTGGATCGAGCGGCATGGCGTTGGCGAGCGCCACGCGCTTCGTTGAAGAAGGTGCCTACGTTTTCATCACGGGTAGGAGGCAGGAGCAGCTCGATCAGGCCGTCAAGCTGATTGGCCGGAACGTGACTGCGGTGCGCGGCGACGCGGCCAATCTCGACGACCTCGACCGCCTGTTCGATACGGTCAAGCGGGAAAAGGGCAAGATCGACATCCTGTACGCGAGCGCCGGATGGGGCGAAGCCACCAACCTGGGCGAGATTACCGAGCAGCACTTCGATAAGATCTTCGACCTGAACACGCGTGGAACGCTGTTTACCGTTCAGAAGGCGTTACCACTGCTCAACGACGACGGATCGATCTTCATGACCGGATCAGTTGCTTCACTGAAGGGTTTTCCTGGCTTCGGCGTGTATGCGGCGAGCAAGGCAGCATTGCGCTCCTTCGCGCGCACGTGGCTGAACGAGCTGAAGAGCAGGAATATCCGAGTGAACGTGCTGGGCCCGGGGCCGATCGCCACACCGATGCAGGAAGATGTTCTCACCAAGGAGGCGAAGGAGATGTTCGAGTCCCTGATCCCGCGGGGAAAGATGGGTCGACCGGAGGAAATTGCGTCGGTTGCGCTGTTTCTTGCTTCAGACGATTCGAGCTTCGTGAACGGAGTGGAGTTGAACGTCGACGGCGGCTTCTCGGCGATCTGAAAATCGACGGATCTCGGTGTCGACCTGTCGATGCTTAGGTGTCTGAGGGCCACTGCGCCACGCTTTTCAGCTATTCGTCAGAGCCGCACAACAGTAGTAGGCAGGCAGACGGCGTCGGAAGCTCGACCAGTCTGCCGCATGCATGTGGACGAACACAAATAACCACAAGGAGCGTTCGACATGAACAAGACATGGCTCATCACGGGAGCTTCTCGCGGTTTTGGCCGCATCTGGGCCGAGGCCGCGCTCAAGCGCGGAGATAAGGTAACGGCCACCGCGCGAAGGCTGGAAGACATCGCGCATTTCAAGGAGCGCTTCGGAGATGCGGTCCTGCCACTGACCCTCGACGTAACCAAGCCGGAGCAGGTGCCCCAGGTCGTTGAGCAAGCGTTCAAGCATTTCGGCAAGCTGGATGTTCTGGTGAACAATGCTGGCACGAGCCTTTTCGCAGCTACAGAAGAGGCGAGCGACGAACAGATTCGCGACTTGTTCGACGCGAACTACATCGGGATGGTCCGTGTGTTGCGATCGGCTCTGCCTCTGCTGCGAAAGCAAGGGAGCGGACATATCCTCGGGGTTTCGAGCGGTCTTGGGATCACGGCTCTGCCGCTCATCGGCTTCTACTGTGCCACGAAATGGGCAGTAGAGGCTCTACACGAAAGCCTTGCGCAGGAGGTGAAACCCTTCGGGATCAAGGTGACCTTAGTTGAGCCTGGAGCTTACGCAACCGAATTCGGCAAATCTGCACAGATCGCAGATGCACTGGATCCGTATGCGGGGTTCCGGAAGCAGTTTTTGACGCGACTTGCCAACCTGGAGCGGGGCGACCCGGAGGCGACTGCCGAAGCTGTCCTGAAACTTGTGGACACGAACGATCCGCCGCTGCGACTCGGATTGGGCAACTCGATTCTACCCAGGGCACGGGAAGCCTATGCGGCACGCCTCGCGACATGGGAAGCATGGGAGGACGTGTCGAATGCTGCGATGGGTGAACCGAAGAAGGCGATGACAGAGTGGATTTAACTACTGGCCCAAGCGACTCCAGTTCGGGCATAAAGCCGCAGATGAGTCGTCTTTCGCAGCAGGCGAGAGGTAATGCTCAGAGCCCGGTCAGACTGACGATGGGATACGAACACGAAATATAGCAAGCGCAGCAGGAGGTTACATGGCAGACCAGAAGATCGTTATCGAGCAGGCGTATTCCGCATTTAATCTGCGGGATATCGACGGTGCATTGGCACTCATGACGGAAGACGTGAGCTGGCCAAAGGCTTCAGAGGGCGGCAAGGTTATCGGAAAAGAAGAGATCCGCGCCTACTGGACTCGACAATGGGGCGAATTCGATGGCCATGTCGAACCGCTGGAAATCAGCGATGAAGGTGGAGGCAAGGTTCGCGTGAAGGTGCATCAGCGCGTCAAAAATCTTCAAGGAGAAGTCCTATGGGATGGCGAAGTTCTTCACGTATTCACGATGAAATCAGGTCTTATCGCAGCCATGGACCTTGGGGGTGAAGGCGATGCTACCAGTGGACCGACGGCCGCATTCGCGCATCGATCCTGACGGGCAACTCACCATGGGCCTGCGGTACGAATATAGCTCCACGGCCCCTTGTCTTACTCCTGGGAGCGCGTGAATGACTCATATTGCTCCTCGCGAGTTCTTGTCCTCACTGCTGTTCGCATCGGCGCAAACCATCATGCCTGCATCGATTCAGGGCATGAGTAGCCGGGAGTCTTCCGCCCCAGCTCTCGACAAACGCGATTTCGAGCCCGTACGTCACAGAATTCTTAAAAAGATTACGGCTGGAGCAGCCACTGGAGTAGCCGTAGCTGTCGCACGCAACGGAAACATCATCTGGGAAGAAGGCTCTGGGTGGGCATCCGAAGAGAAGTAACTCCTGGTATCCTGCCCCGATTCGATCCCGACGCAGACAGGAGAGCTTCACTTAACATCAAATGGAGGTCGCGTCCTTGAGCCCTATCGTTGCATCAATCAGAAATTTCCGCGAGGACGTGCGCTTCGCCGCAAGACAGTTCCGGCGCGCACCAGCGTATGCCATCTTCACCACACTGGTTCTTGCGCTCGGCATCGGCACCGTCACGGCCATGTTCACTATCAGTTATGGAGTCCTGCTGAAGCCGTTGCCGTTTCGGGCAGACCGCCAACTATTTGATGTCGTTGAGAGCACCGCTAGAGGCGATGACACCTTCGCGGCCTCCTACCCCGAGATCACGCAGTTGCAGCAGGCAACCTCAAACATTGCAGATGTCGCATTTGCTTCGAACTATGTAAACATCATCGACGCTCCTGCAGGCGCGGAAATGATCTCCGCGGTGACAGCCAGTCCCAACCTCTTTAATGTGCTGGGCGTTGAGCCAATCATTGGACGCAGCTTTACGCCGGACGAAGCGATCTCCGATCATCCCAATGTCGTGCTGTTGAGTTACGACATCTGGCAGCGCAGTTTCGCGGGCGATCGCAACGTATTGGGAAAAACGGTGCATATCGGCGCAACTCCGTTCACCGTCATAGGAATCATGCCCAGACAATTCCAATATCCCTTGGGGGATATCCGCCCGGAAGTCTGGGTCCCGATCGAACGCAGCGCTCTGGCCTTAAAGGCCGACGGTCCCTATGGGGCGACCTGGCATCCGATTGTCCGTTTGCACGCCGGCGTCCCACCCCAAGCCCTAGAGAGTTCGCTGGCAAATGTGCATTCGCAATTTGCGAAAAGCGACGCTCCCAAGCGCTTCCGTTTGCTGCGCCTCCACGATCAGATGGTGCACGATGTCAAGCCGGCGCTTAGAGCCCTCGGGATAGCTGTGGCCATCGTCTGGCTCATCGCCTGCAGCAACGTCGCTGGTTTGCTTCTGGCCCGCGTTGCAGCGCGCCACCCTGAGATCGCTATCCGCTCCGCGCTGGGAGCCGCCAGGCGCCGCATGGTCGCGCAGTTCCTCACCGAGTCTCTCTTGCTCAGCACTGCTGCGTCAGTCGGCGGGCTGGGGATTGCCGCCCTTATCCTGCGCATATTCCGCCGCATGTTGACTACCGCGCTTCCTATGGCCCAGAACATTCAACTCGACTGGTCCATCTTTGCCGGCCTTGTCGTTCTCACCCTTTTCACAGCCCTCGCCTTTGGTGCCGTTCCCGCGCTCCTCGCTGCATGGACAGGGTCGGAAGCAGGCTTGAGGAACAGCGGCCGCAGCCAAGCCGGGGATCGCCGCCACAACCGGGCGCGCGCCATTCTCCTCGTCAGCGAGGTCGCCCTGTCCATCGCCTTGCTTACCGGCGCCGGCCTGATGATGCGCACCATGTACGCCCTGCGCCATGTTCCGCTGGGCTTCCGCACTGACCACCTTCTGATCACCAGCCTGACCGCGCCCGGCGATATTTATAAGGATCAGAACATCGGCACCGCGGCTTGGCAGCCATTGCTCGACGCGGTACGCCAACACCCCGGCGTCAAGGACGCGGCACTCTCCACAGTCATGCCGCTAAAGCACCCCGTCGAATGGCTGACCCTCATCTACAAGACCAACTGGACCGAAGGCAATGTTGCCGCCGACGTCCGCGCCGCCTCTCCGGGATTGATGGATGTGCTCGGCATACGCATGCACAGCGGCCGCTTCTTCAACTCGGGAGACACCTCCTCGAGTATCCCGGTGGCAGTCGTCAATCGCGTCTTTGCTGATCGATATCTCGGCGGGGTCAACGCGGTCGGCAAGCAGTTTCGATTCGGGAGAAAGCCCGCTACCGCAACGGTGATCGGGGTCATTGACGATATCAAACAGGACACACTCACCGACGCCAGTAGCCCCGAATTCTATCTCTGTATAAACCAGATTCCGCGCGACAATCCACTCTACTTGACGATCGTCAGCAAATACATGGAGATTGCCATCCGCACTGAAGTTGCCCCCGGCACAATGATTGCCGAGTTGCGCCGCCAGATCGCTGAAGTCAATCCGCATCTTGCCATCGGTGAATTCTCCACCATGTCTGAAGCCGTAGAAGACTCCATCGGTGCGCAGAAACTGGCTGCCGGAGTCGTGGGAGTTTTTGGCGGACTCGCGCTGCTCATCACCCTCGTGGGTCTCTACGGTCTGCTCACCTATATGGTTGAACAGCGGACCAGGGAGATCGGCGTTCGCATGGCGCTGGGCGCCGACCGCGCTGCTGTTATCCGTCTGGTTATCCGTCAGGCCCTCTTGCTCATGGCTCTCGGAGCCGCGGCCGGAGTTTGCATCGCTCTCTGGAGCAACCGCCTGCTGCATGCTTTCCTCTACGGTGTTACCGCATCCGATCCGTGGGCTATCGCTCTGGCGCCTCTTGGACTCGTCCTCTGCGGATTGGCCGCTGCCGCTGTTCCAGCGCGTCGCGCTGCACGCTTGAACCCCGTTGACGCGCTCAGAGCAGAGTAGGGATTCGATGTTTGAACCCGGTGCCGAGAATCTGGCCTGCCAGGAACTGGGCCAGCAAAACTGGGCAGAACAGGATGATGGAACTCATGAAAGAAAGCGGGTCCCCAATTTCACAGAGAAAGGTAACGCATATTACTCATCTCAGGCCCTCGGCCGATTCTTCCTACGCAACCTCGATGCCACCAGCGATTGAGATTCGCTCGCTTATGCCCGCCGATGACGCCACCGCGTTCAGGACGCTGAATGAAGAGTGGATTACGCGGTATTTCACCCTCGAAGCCAAAGACCGGGAGACCTTGAACGATCCGGTCCACTCAATTCTTCGGAAGGGCGGACATATCTTCATGGCGTATGCCGGTGCTGAAGCCGTAGGATGCGTCGCGCTGATCCCCATGCGGGATGGTGTCTACGAGCTTTCTAAGATGGCGGTTTCTCCTCACTTGCGCCGCAGAGGTATCGGCCGACGTTTGCTTCAGCACGCGATTGCAGAAGCCAGAAGCATCGGCGCCAAATCTCTGTTTCTCGGCAGCAATACAAGGCTCAAGGACGCTGTTCATTTGTACGAATCGATGGGATTTCGCCACGTAAAACGCGAGCGCCTTCCGCCAATGCCCTATAGCCGTGCCGATGTCTTCATGGAAATGCCACTGGGGTAAGGTTCCAAGTGAAGGACGATTCCTTAGGCACTTGCTTCTCTGCTTGAGTGGACTTCGACGTCTGTCTGCATCACAGGGAGATCGAAGGGAAAACGATTCTCAATAAAGGTCCCCCCTGAAACGAGGTCTGCTTCATGTTTACGGAGTCGATTGTCGATACCGAAAACTGGCGCGATGCCGACTTGTCGGTGGCAACGAGGCAGAGACGATACGCTGAATCAGAATAGTAGAGGAGCTTTCGCATGGTTCCCCCGTCTTCTGCTCGCTTAACATTCAGGAACTGGGCTTCTGAAGATGCCGCGTTCGCTGAGGCTTTGTGGTGCGATCCTGAAGTGACCCACTACTTCGGCGGCGCGATGACCCCGGAACAAGCGCACGACCGGCTCCATGTGGAATGCGAGCGTGAGAACCGCCTTGGCGTGCAGTATTGGCCGATGTTTTTGCGCGAGACGGGCGAGTTCGCAGGGTGCGCGGGCCTTCGGCCGTGGTCGGTGGATCCCAACACGATCGAGGTAGGTGTCAATCTGATGCGGTCTGTTTGGGGAATGCGGTTGGGCGAGGAGGCTTTGCTCGCTGTACTCGCGCATGGATTCGATGCGCTGGGCGTACCGATGATCGTCGCCGGACATGGGATCGCGCACGATAACTCGCGCAAACTGCTTGAGCGGGTCGGATTTGCGTACACGCATAACATCTTGTGGGGCCCGACAGAGATCGAAGTATGTATGTGGGCGATCACCGCGGACATCTGGCGTCAGCGACGAAACGTCTAGGGTCGCAAGATCGCATGAAGGACT
>Ga0134128_10006646_pt1 | contig 14011 bp, 14 predicted proteins | sample KB31754_FD_96462 | JGI IMG/M metagenome (GOLD analysis project Ga0134128, IMG submission 96462) | Terrestrial soil microbial communities with excess Nitrogen fertilizer from Kellogg Biological Station, Michigan, USA - KB3-175-4 | ecosystem: Environmental > Terrestrial > Soil > Unclassified ... | reverse complement strand
TCGAGACCTATCAGGCGCGGCGCGATTCGGGGAGCGCGTAGATGCCTACAAACCCTCCTGATCCCCCCGAGCAGAGGCAGTCCAACGGGGATTCCTCTAATAAGACGAATTGGGTGCAGGTCAGCAACTATGCTCAATTGGCATTTGTTTTCCCGGCTGCGACCCTAGTAGGTTGGCTTATCGGTGTCGCGCTCGACAAGTGGCTGCATACCTCGTGGCTTTATATCGTAGGACTGTTGTTTGGGATCCTAGCGGGATTTGTGGAGTTGATTAGGACGGTAGCCAAGAACAAATAACCGATCTCCTTAAGTCTCAGTCGTCCGGAGTTTACAATTCTGGCGTGCTTGAACCATCGCCTGGGACTTCCAACGATTCCTACTCCGGCGCGCTCGAACGCATTTTCAAATTCATGCTCGTCCTAGGAGCCGCGGCGGTGGTGACCGCATTCGCCATGCTGGGATGGCGCATTGCCGCGGGATTTGCCGTGGGCGGAGCGGTTTCTTTCCTGAATTTCTACTGGCTGAAGAAGGTCGTAGCCGGGGTGGCAGCTGCCGCGGCGCGTTCCGGAACAGCGGCGTCGAGCCGACGCGTGGTGCAGCGCTTCCTCCTGCGCTACTTTTTGATGGCCCTGGCTGCGTTTGTTATACTTACTGTTTCCCGCGATAGCCTCTATGGATTCTTTGCGGGGCTGTTCCTGCCCGTAGCGGCAATGTTGTGCGAGGCGGGGTACGAAACATACAAAGTGGTCAGTGGGCGGTGATCAGTTGCCAGTATTTTGGCTGCGGAACCGACAACCGTCCGCTAACCACTGACTCTCATGCCCGAGCAACTCTTCCTAACTCGAGTTCTGAACCACCTGTTCGCGGCCCCAGTGGACGCGCTTCTGCGGGTGTTTCATGTCACACCGACATCTCCCGACGCGCCGATTTCGAACCCAGTCGCCATGCAGGTCCTGGTCGTCGCGATTCTCGTGGCGCTGTTCCTGATTGTGCGGTCGCGCATCTCCGTTGAGAGCCCCGGCGGCCTGCAACATGTGTTTGAGGGGCTTCACGGCTTCATACAAGGCCAAAGCGATGATGTCATTGGGCATCACAGCGAGCGGTTTACACCGTTTCTAATGACGCTTGGGCTGTTCATTTTGCTTTCAAATCTATTGGGGCTCGTTCCGGGGCTTGAGTCACCGACTGGAACTCCAGTCGTTCCGCTCGGCTGCGCCCTTTGCGCTTTCATCTATTACCACGCGCATGGAATTCGGAAAAGCGGTTTCGGGTACATCAAGCATTTCCTAGGGCCTTCGGATCCGAAGATGTCGATCTTCATCAAGGTTCCGGTTGGCATTCTCATGTTGTTTCTCGAGCCCATCAGCCATCTTGCACGCTTGTTGTCCTTGACCATCCGACTGTACGGAAACATGTTCGCCGGCGACATGGTCATTTTGGTCTTTTTCTCGTTGATACCAATCGGCGTTCCGATCTTGTTCATCGGCTTGCATCTAGGGGTGGCATTCATTCAGGCCTACGTTTTCGTTCTTCTGGCAACCGTGTATTTGAGCGGGGCAGTAGGGGAAGCGCACTAGGTTCAGGTTTCAACTTTCTCGTTTCACATTTGCTACATGGAAACCGGAAACTTGAGACTCGAAACCGGGTTTCAGGCCGTTCAGCGTGAGGGCGTTTGCACGGTAACGTCAACCACCTACTGGCGGCAATTCATTAGGAGGAAGCATGAGACAAGTAATGAGCAAAGTATTCATGGTCTTGTCGGCGCTCTGCTTTGCTATGCCTGCGTTTGCGCAAGGCGGCGCGTCCGGCGGCACGAACTGGGTTGCTGTTGCGGCCGGTATCGCAATGGCGATTGCATCCGCCGGCTGCGGATTGGGACAAGGCCGGGCTGCCGCGGCCGCTACCGAAGGTATCGCGCGGAACCCTTCTGCGGGTTCAGCGATTCAGACAGCACTGATCATCGGCCTTGCGTTCATCGAGTCGCTAGCCATTTACACGCTACTGATCGTGTTCGTCAAAATGAAATAGCGTGACTTTGGCACAAAGTTTAGGCCAGTCATTCTCAGTTGACTGGCCTTTTCCTTTTCTACTGAATGTTGATTCCTTCCCGGGGCTTGGTCGCGAAGGGATGGGTTCGACCTCTCATGGGGGCCAATTTCCCAGCACCGCTACTCGGTTGTAAGCACCCCTCTACTTCTGATCGGGGGTCACGTCGCTCACCGGAAGATCCCAATGCGCTAGCAGGATCTCGAACCGGCGCTGCTCTTCCTTCTTGTAGGTTTCCTGATCTGGCCAGAGTTGCTTGATTATTTTCTCCTCGTCCGGGTTCACGGTCGTAGCTAGGGTTGAATTCTTGAACCGAATCGTGACCCGGTAGTCCCATCGCGCATCTTCGGTCATGTGGTTTGCAGGGGTCTCGATTTTCACGGTAAGAATGCGTCCGCTCTCGGCTTCCTTCTTGAGAAGGGGATAGTGATTCTTCAGGAAAAGCTGCAAGAACTCCTGCTGATGTCCCCACTGTGTTTTGTAATAGAACTCCATCGTGTAGGGCTCGTTCGCGCCGCCCTGGGGCGGTGCGCCTTGGCAGGCCAGTGGAAGAGTCGCAGTTAGCAGGAAGACCGCTAGGATGATGTTGCCCATGATGCCTCCAACCATAGAATGCCACCCTTGAGCACGAAGCGCGGGCGAGCTATTTTTGAAAACAATGCCTTCCAAGAAGCGCAGGACTACTCTCCCTCGCCTTCCAGAATGCCGAGCGAAACATCCATCATCTCTTGATCAACCTTGCGGTTGGTGGATGTCGCTTCCGCAAGCGGAATCGAAGTGATCTTGTTTCCCTTCAACGACACCATACGGCCGAACTCTTTTCGATGGACCATGTCGATTGCACCAAGCCCGTAACGGGTGGCAAGTACGCGATCAAAAGCGGTCGGCGAACCGCCCCGCTGAATATGGCCGAGGACGACTGTGCGGGTCTCGAAGCCGGTGCGCTTCTCGAGCTCCTGCGCCAAGGCGCTGCCGATTCCGCCCAGACGAGCGTGCCCAAATTCGTCTTTTTCCCCACCCAAGGTTACCGGGCCGCCCGCCTTCTCGGCGAATTTTGCCCCTTCCGCAACGACCACGATGCTGAAGTAGCGTCCACGATCATGACGCAGGCGTATCTTCGCTGCCACCTTGTCGATATCAAACGGCTCTTCCGGAATCAAAATGACATCCGCGCCTCCGGCGATACCGCTGTAAATGGCGATCCAGCCTGCGTCCCGTCCCATGACCTCCACCACCATGACACGGTTATGCGCTTCGGCGGTGGTGTGAACGCGATCGATTGCCTCGGTCACGATATTCACTGCAGTGTCGAATCCGAAGGTAAAGTCCGTTCCTGAAAGGTCGTTGTCAATGGTTTTGGGAACGCCGACAACACTCACGCCTCGGGCTCCCAGTTTGGTTGCAACGCCCAGCGTATCGTCGCCGCCGATGGCGATGAGCGCATCAATACCGTGTTTCTTGAGTGTGGCTTCGCACTTTTCCAGACCACCCTCTTTTTTCGCAGGATTGGTCCGCGAGGTGCGCAGAATTGTACCGCCTCGGGGCAGAATTCCCGCAACGGCGTGCAGATCCAGCGGCATGCTCTTATCTTCGACCAATCCGCGCCATCCTTCCAAAAAACCGACGAAGGTATCGTGATAGTGAAAGGCCCCCTTGCGAACAGCGGCACGAATCACCGCGTTCAACCCAGGGCAATCTCCTCCCCCGGTGAGCACGCCAATTTTCATTTCTTGCTCCTTTTGTATGAGTGCGTATTTTCCCCGCTACAGAGCCCAACGAGGTTGGGGTACACTGCTGGCACCGTCTTCGCAGCATGGAAGCATGTAGATTATCATCCGCGGCAGGCATCAACAAAGACGAAAACACCGCGCGGGACGCGCTGAGTCAGTTAACGCCATGTGCAGATCCGTGTGAGTTCCGTGGAGTAAACTTCTTAGTGATGCGCGTCCTCGGGATTGATTGCGGCACGGAGTGCACCGGTTACGGAGTGGTCGAAATCGATTCCCAGGACGAGCTGCGATGCATCGCTTTTGGCGGTATCACATTGGTGCGCCACGCCCGCATGGCGGAGAAGCTGCGGACGATTTTCGAGAGACTGACAAAAGTCATCGAGGAGCATCGGCCGGATCAGGTAGCCATTGAAGACGTCTTTTACGCGGTCAACGTAAAGTCAGCCTTAAAACTTGGCCAGGCGCGGGGAGTCGCCATGTTGGCAGCAGCGTCCCGACAAGTGCCGGTTACGGAATATGCGCCGCTCAGCATCAAGTCCGCGGTGGTCGGTTATGGAAAAGCTGAAAAGGAGCAGGTGCAATTGATGGTGGCTCGCCTGCTGCGACTGCAGGAAATTCCACAGCCCGCGGACGCGGCCGATGCGCTTGCGATCGCCATTTGCGACCTCCATACCGCAGCCACACTGCGCCGTCAGATGGCGAGCCGATAGCCAGGTCTTTTTTGGCATAATGCTTATTCATGAAAATAAGAGGATTCCATATTGCAACGGTGCTGCCACTGGCATCGGTACTGTTGTTCGCGGCGGACGCGACCCCCACGGCGACGGTCCAGTTCAAGTTCGACTTCCCGCACTCGAACCCGCAGCACTATGAAATCACCGTGCAAAGCGATGGACACGCCGCGTACATATCCAACGGAGACCTGGGGAACAGCACGAACGATGACACGACCCCCTTTGAGTTTTCGATCTCTGAGAAAACGCGCCGGGACATTTTTGAGCTCGCCAAAAAGGCGAATTATTTCAGCGGAAAGGTCGATTCGGGTAACACTCGGCTTGCCAACATGGGTGCGAAGACCCTGATCTACAAGGATGACTCGCGCAATACATCCGCGACCTACAACTACTCCTTAGATCCAGCAGTGCAGCAGGTCACGGGTATTCTTCAGGATCTCTCCACCGTTCTTGAATACGGTCGCCGCCTGACCTGGTTCCACAAGTATCAAAAGCTTGCGCTCGAGGATGATTTGAAGCAGATGGAAGAACGACAGAGGGCGAAAACGTTGGGGGACCTGGAACCCATCGTACCCATTTTGAAACAGGTTGCCAACGATCAGGCAGTGATGAGGATGACGCGCGCCCGGGCGTTGCGCTTACTGGCGGCGGCGGGACAATAGCTATCTGACTACAATGCCCGCATAACCAACACACATCTCTTTATCGCCGGAAGTCTCAGCCGAGGTTGCATACTGCACCAGTTCCGCACTTGTAGCACCCAGGAGCTTCGTCGCCGTCAGCATGGCAACCGCGGGTCCAAAGCCGCACATGCTGATACTCTCGTTCATGACAGTCTCGTATAGCCCGCGCGGATCTAGCGCGAGGATCGCCTTGATCGCCTTGTGATCTTTCATCCGGGTAGTATCGTCATCCTCGTAGTGATTCATGTCGCTGGAGGCAATAATCAGGACGTCTCCGGGAGAGGACCGCACGACTTCCGCCAAAGCCCTCCCTAACTCCTCCAGCAGGTGCAGACCGGAAGTTCCGACAGTGATGGGCACGATCTGTAGGGCAGGACACAAGGTTTGCAGGAATGGCAGTTCGACCTCGATGGCATGCTCGAAGCGGTGCGCAGAGCTGTCATCGGCGACTACGGGGCATGATTTTAGAATGCGTGCCGCTAAGTCCCTATCAATGGCCACTTCTCCGAGGGGCGTACGCCACTTCCCTTCTGCCATTACCGCCAACGGATGTCCCCGGCCGGTGTGATTTGGACATGTAATGATGCACGTTGAGGGAATCTGGATGGAGGAGAAAACGGCGCCCGCAACCCGTCCCGAGTACATGTAACCGGCATGGGGAGCAATGCACCCGGTGGCAAAAACTCGCTCATGGGCGGGCGAAAGGTAGGACGAGAGGTCGGAACGAAGAACGTCGGGGTTGGCAGAATAGAACTTCCCTGCGACTGCAGGTTCCCGCACCATGTCTCCTCCTCAACTGATTTGTGCCACCGCAGGTCGCGTCAGCGCGAGAAACAACTTGGCATTCTGCTCCAACGAGAGCGCTTCGGCCCGAACCGACGGCTTGATCTTCGCGCGTAACATGGCCCGCGTGAGGTCTTCGGATGCATAACGTGTCTTGAGGTTGTTCCAAAGTGTCTTACGTTTCTGCCCGAAGGAAAGTTTCAGGAACCGCAGGAACTCGGTTTCCTCCACCGCCAGTTGCTCCAGTTGAAGAGACGGTGTGAGACGCACCACCGCGGAGTGCACTTTTGGGGGCGGCGCAAATGCCAACGGAGGCACGGTGAACAATTGATCGACGCTGGCATAGAGCTGCGTTGTTGCCGAGAGCAGGCCATAGTCCCTCGACCCGGGCTCCGCAACCAGCCGCTCAGCAACCTCCTTCTGCACCATAAGCACCATCAACTCGAAATACTTCCGGTACTGGAAAAGCCGCAGAAGAATGTCCGAGGTAATGTAATACGGCAAGTTACCGACAACACGCACCCGCTCAGGCGCGTGTTCCATTCCCGGGCGCGTGCTCCCGGGACGGGGGCCGAACAATGTGTCCAGATCAATCGCAAGGATGTCGCCCTCGATCACTTCAATGTTCGGGGTGAGGGAGAAATTCATCCTGAGCTGCGCAGCCAATACGCGGTCGGTTTCCACCGCAATCACACGTCGCGCACGCTTGACCAGCATCGATGTGAGCGCGCCGCCACCCGGCCCGATCTCAAGCACGGTGCTTTGCCAGATGTCGCCCAGTGCATCCACAATGTGCGCGGCAACAGAAACATCTTTCAGGAAATGTTGCCCCAGCTTCGGCTTCTTGCGGGCTGCTCGCGCGCTGGATGTCTTCATTGACCCTCGTTCGCCCTGCCAGTTAGACTGTGACCCGACCGAAAAGTAACACGCTATCATAGTTGAAGATCGGGCGGGCCCCATGCATATCGCGTTCGTTGCTTCCGAATGCGTTCCCTTCTCTAAGACTGGCGGGTTGGCCGATGTGGTTGGGGCGCTCCCGCGTGCCTTGGCCGCAGCGGGTCATCAGATCAGCGTGTTTACGCCGCGTTACCGCCTCACCCGCGTACCCGATGAGCATACGGTCGTTCAAAGCATCACGATCCCGTTTGATGATCGCTACCGATTTTGCTCAATCGTGGAGGGAACTGGCTATCCCGGGGTACGGTTTTTCTTTGTGGACTACCCGGCCTTCTTTGACCGCGACGGGCTTTACGGCACAGCCTCCGGGGATTTCCCCGACAATGCTGAGCGGTTCGCGTTGTTCTGCCGGGCTGTCCTGGAAGGTTCGAAGGTTCTCGGCGTTCCCGATATTTTTCATTGCCACGACTGGCAGTCGGCGTTGGTCCCAGTCCTGCTCAAAACGCAGTACTCGGAAGATCCAGCCTTCCGTGGTGGGGGAACCGTGTTTACCATCCACAACATCGGATACCAGGGCCTGTTTCCTCCAGAGATTCTGCCTTTGCTCACCTTGCCATGGGACTTGTTCACTATCACCAAAATGGAATTCTTCGGCAATGTGAACTATCTGAAGGGCGCCCTGGTTTACTCAGATTTCGTAACCACCGTGAGCCGCAGGTATGCACAGGAAATCCAGACAACCGAGTTTGGGTTTGGTCTGGAAGGCGTACTGAAGGGCCGCGCGGAAACCATCGCCGGTATCCCCAACGGCGTCGATTACGATGAGTGGAACCCCGGGGGCGACCGATTTATCGCTGCGCATTACACCCCTGAAGACTTGAGCGGCAAGCAACAGTGCAAGCGCGATCTGCTGACCACGCTTGGACTGTCGGGGAAAACCCTCGAGACTCCACTGATTGGGATCGTGTCTCGCTTTGCAGCCCAGAAGGGCTTTGACCTAATCGGGCAGGTCATTGATAGGCTTGCCCTGGAGGACATTCACTTTGCGGTCCTAGGGAACGGGGACCGACTCTATGAAGAAATGTTCATGCGGCTGGTGCGCCGGGTTCCGGAGAAATTCGGGGTCAAAGTCGCATACGACAACGTTCTTGCCCACAAGATTATGGCGGGTGCGGACATGTTGCTCATGCCCTCACGTTACGAACCCGCGGGACTGACCCAGATCTATGGCCTGAAGTACGGCACCGTTCCGGTGGTGCGGGCAACCGGCGGGCTTGACGACACCATTGATCCGTGGGACTCGCGGACCAAGAAGGGCACGGGCTTTAAGTTCCAGGAATACATGGGCGACGCCCTGATGCGGGCCCTCCATCAGGCCCTCACTGTTTATCGCGATCAAGATGCATGGCAAAAGCTCATGCGAAACGGCATGGCCAAAGACTTCTCATGGAAGGTTGAATCGCGGGAATACATTCGCGTGTACGAAAGGGTCCGGCAACAGCACGCCCAGGCCATCCTAGTCTGAAGTGGCAACGATCCATGTCTTTGCTTCCAAAAACCGTCTTCCATGTCGACATGGACGCCTTCTTCGTCTCCGTGGAGGAGCTGTTCGATTCGTCTCTCAAAGGCAAGCCGGTTGTTGTCGGCGGCCAGCGAGACGAGCGAGGGGTGGTGTCGGCAGCTTCCTATGAGGCCCGCAAGTTCGGCGTTCATTCGGCGATGCCGCTGCGCACAGCGGCAAAACTTTGCCCGCAGGCGGCTTTCGTAGATGGTCATCCTGAGCGATATCGTGAATGCTCGGCCAAGGTCCACCAGGTACTGGAATCCTTTTCTCCGCAGGTCGAGATGGTTTCGATTGACGAAGCCTACCTCGATATGTCGGGGACCGAGCGTCTGCATGGCCCTCCCCTGCTGGCGGCAGACAAGCTGCACCAGAGGATGAAAGCCCAGACGCGACTCAATTGCTCCATTGGGATTGGTACATCCCGGCTTGTCGCGAAGGTTTGCTCGGGGAAGGCCAAGCCTCATGGCGTGCTGTACGCCATGCCCGGGCAGGAAGCTAAATTTCTCGCGCCCCTCGGCATTCGTGAGATCCCGGGCGTCGGCAGAGTTACCGAGCAGAAACTGCACGAGCTTGGAATCTTGACGGTCGGCGACGTGGCAAAGCTCGACGACGGATTTCTCGAGCACCACCTTGGGAAATGGGGGCTTGCGCTTGCAGGCAAGGCGAAGGGTGAAGATGCTGGCGCCTGGTTTGCCGGCGAGATCGGCGAGTTTGAGGGTCCGAAGTCGATCAGTCATGAACACACCTACGACCGCGACACCTCCAACGTGGTTCAGATTGAAGCCACCCTCATGCGCTTGTCAGAAATGGTCGGGCGCCGTCTGAGGGAGCAGCAACTCCATGCTCGCACCCTTCAATTAAAGCTTCGCTACAAGGATTTCACCACCATCACCCGGGCACGCTCCTTAGAGCACCCCACCCAACTCGACAATGAAATTTACGGCGAGATCCACAAGCTATTTCACACGAACTGGCGTAGAGGATCAGAGATTCGCCTCCTGGGAGTACAGGCGTCATCCTTCGGCAATGATTCTTCCCAGGCGAGTTTGTTGGGTGAGAATCCCAGGGCGAAGTGGGAGCAGGCTCTTTCCGCCGCCGATCGTTTGCGCGACAGGTTTGGCGAGTCCAGCATCACCCTGGGAACCGGAATGAAAGGCGGCTTCCGCGAACGCACACATGAGAATCCTGCTGCTTTACCGGGAAAACATAAGCCCACCAACAAGTAACCTAGGGTGAGGTGGGCGGCGGGTTGACAAAGCACGCCGACTGCGGCAAAACGACCTGAGTCGGCAAATTTGTCGGCGGCACCTGCCACTGCGTGTTCGTAAAATCGAAGAAACCAGTGGTCGGGTCATCCATATCGGCTTGTGCGGCATCGCGTTTCGTCAGTGCAGGCAGCTGAAATCTTTTTTCAATCAGCTTAAGAATTGCAGTCGTGTCGCGCACCTGGTGCGAGACGAAGTTTTTCCTGGTAAACGGTGAAACCACGACAAGCGGCACTCGATAGCCGGTAATCGTGAAATCGCAGTTCGGCCCAGCCGTGGGATTTCCAAAACAGGGATCGTTGGGGAACAGATCCACAGGCGGAATGCCGTCCGGACTGACTGCGGGCTGCGGGGTCACATGATCGTAGAATCCGCCGGGCTCGTCGAAAGTCAGAATGAAAACCGAGTCCTTCCAGCTTGGGCCGGGAGTGCAGGTTCCTGATGGCGGAGAATTGTTCTGCCCGCACATGACGGCATTGATCAGGGTAGACACATAATTAGCACCAGCCTGAATGGTGCAGCACACTGGGACTCCCGATGCGGGGTCATTGTCGGTCGGATGTTCGTCAAGGCCGGCAGATGAGGCAGGCTCGATCTGTGCGACAGCCGGAAGCGTACCGTTTACCGCATCGGTGTAAAACTGCGAAATCGGAACAATGTTGTTCGCGTATTGCGAGGGATTCGCTTTGATCTGGGCAGCAAAGGCAAAATCGTGGATATAGCTTTTGCTCAACAGGCAAACAACATCGGTGGGATTGTTCTGGCAATTTGTGCCGAATGGGTTCACATAAATCTTCCAGCTGATGCCAGCGTTCTGCAATGCTTCAAAAATGGTTTTTGCGGGTATAAGAGCGCTGTCAGCAGGCGGGTTGGCGCCGCGCTGATAGACGTACCCGTTCGACGTTCCCGCGATCATGAACTCCCGGTTCGGAGGAGTGCGCGTCATCACCGGTGCGAACCAGCTATCGGAGGTCGCGAACGCCGACGCCAGAGCATAGTAGTAATTGAGATCGTTGTGATCGTAGTAGCCCATGGCGCGGATTCCGTCAGTATCGAAAAACGGAGCCGGCGCCCCGGTACTGTCCGTGTGTTGGCGCGCATCATTGGCCGCTGTATCGACAAACCCATCCAGGGTTGCCTGAGCGGAAACCGGATCGTTCACATTCCAGTCACGATGGGATTCTGACCAGGAAGGGCTGGGATTCTCGACGCACAAGGATTGAAAATGGAAAGACTGGATGGCGGGGCTGCTGCTATTGATCTGGCAATAAAGATTATTGGGGAACGGAAATGCCGGATCACAACCTGGGTTAGTCGGTGCGGGACCTGCCTTGGGATCACCCACTGGATTGAACTGCGCCAACCCGTCGAAAGCCTGATCGGGGATCCCGCTCTGAGCCCAGTACTGCCGCATGGCTCCGAAGTAGCTGTCAAAGGAACGGTTCTCCTGGGACAGGAAGATAATGTGATTCACGCTTTGCAGGCTTGCTGTGAAGTTGGCGGTTACGTTGCTCGCATCAATGGCGACGGTGCAGGTTGTATTCGAGCCAGTGCAGTTCCCCGTCCAGCCGCCAAATCCAAAGCTTGTTGCGGGAGTGGCCGTCAGGGTCACTTGCGAGACCTCGTTGAAATTTGCGGAGCAGGTTGGGGGACAAGAGATCCCGGGTGGGCTGCTGGTGACCGTGCCGCTGCCCGGACCGCCGACATTAACTGTGAGTTGTGAAACGCCTTTCACCAGGCCCTGACAGCCGCCCAGCAACAGCAATGAAAAAAACACACTTATCACTGCCAAGAACCTGTACACCATGCAAGAGATTCCTCACTATTTCAGCTTGAACTTGGATGTAGAGAGCAACCCTCCGGTTGGTTTGCGTCCGGGGCAAGCCAAGACATGCGCATTGTTTACATTGGCTCACGCCGGCTCTAGAAGGAGACACTTGAAGGCCACCGTGTGTTCGCCGGGGGAAAGTAGGAAGGCATTCGCGAAGCCTGTTCCCGGCGGGTCTCGCTTTCCGGCAACTCGCATCTAACTTTCCGGTATTCTATCTACGCGGTTATGAACAAAGGAAATCTCTCCATGAAGGATTTTCGCCCTGCCGTTCTTGCTTTCTGTGCAATTGCTGTTCTTCTCGCCTGCGGTTTGCCAGCCCTTGGACAAACGTGTTTTACGGTGGACGACATGGACGCGGCAACCCGCACAGCAATCCAGAATGCCGCTATGCGGTATTTCGATATGGTGACGCGAGGAGATACAGGGGGGCTCAGGCAAAACTCGATTCCAGCTGTCGCCAACAATTTTGCTGGAATCGAAAATACCATTAAGGGAAAGCAGTCAGAATTTGCCGGAGTGCACGCCACGCCGCAGTCTCCGTTCCTGCTGAAGGCCGAGGGTACGGCACCTCTTGAGAAGGCGGATTTCCTTTGTGGCGTGTTCAACGGACCGCAGGCAGCCAAAAGCGCGGAGTTCGTCATTCCCAACTTGCCCCCCGGCAACTATGGCGTCGTCATGCTCGACTTCGAAACCCAAAAGGACCCCTACACGCTGTCACTGGTCCTTCAGCAACAGGGGACCGACTGGAAACTTGGGGGCTTTTACCTTCATCCCAACCGACTCCTGGGGCATGATGCAAACTGGTTTCTGGGGAAGGCTCGAGACTTTAAGGCGAAAGGGCAGACTCACAACGCATTCCTGTATTTTTGGCAGGCTCGGGATCTGGCCATGCCGCTGTCGTTCATGTACACGCTCGCAACCGATAAGATTTACGATGAGCAACAGACTGTACGCGCGGACGACTTCCCGGTCGATGGCAGCACGGTACAACTTGCTGGCCCGAATGGAAAAACCTATAAGCTGACCGCAATTTTTGGGTTGCCCGACAATCAGAACCTGAACCTGATCGTTAAATATCTGACCCAAGATGTGTCCGACACGGCTCAGACGTTCCAGGAAAACACCAACGTCATGAAGGCGGTGCTCACCAAGTTCCCCGAATTGCGGGAAGCCTTTGATGGCGTAGTGGCAAGGGCGGTAGAGATGTCAGGCAGGGACTACGGCTCCATGCTGGCGATGAAGGATATTAAGTAGCGGAGGCCCTCAGCCGCCGCGGCGCCACTCTCCGCGAATTCCCAAATACCTACCACGTGGTACCCTTCCTCAACTCTTCGTGAGACTTCAATGGGTATTGCGGCCCCTTCCCAGGCAATCGCAGCGGCAAAAGACCGCGTTTCCATCCTGGCTCATCAGACCGCACGGCTGGTGTCGGTAGATGTTCTCCGCGGGCTGGCAATGGTCATCATGGCGCTTGACCACACGCGGGACTTCTTCTCCTACTTGCGCTTTGAGCCGGAGGACCTGAGCCACACGTATGGCTGGCTGTTCTTCACCCGCTTTGTCACTCACTATTGCGCTCCAACCTTTTCATTCCTGGCCGGAAGCGGTGCATACCTGGCAACCACGCGAGGAAAATCGGTGTCGCAGGTGTCTCGTTTCTTCCTGACTCGCGGACTCTGGCTGGTTTTGCTGGAAGTCACAATCGTCGACTTTGCCTGGACCTTTATTTTCTGGCCTGCTGCTGGGGTGATCTGGATTCTCGGCTGGAGCATGGTCTGCATGGCGTTGCTGGTACGAATGCCGGTTCGATGGGTCGGCATTTTTGGCGTAGCAATGATTGCCACGCACAACCTGCTTGATCGCGTTCCTCCGGCATTTTTCGGAAAACTCTCATGGCTATGGATGATGTTGCACGTGCCCGGCGGCATACCGGTCACCCCCCATTTCAACTTCTACGTGCTGATTCCCTGGGTAGGAGTCATGGCGGCGGGATATGCCTTCGGGAGAATCTTGCAGCGGCCGGACGGTCGTAAATGGACGTTGGCACTCGGTCTGGCAATGACCGCGCTTTTCTTCCTCTTGCGAGGGCTCAATTTGTACGGCAACAGCAGGGTTGGCCTGGGAGATGGCGTCCCATACTCAACGGGGCCGTGGAGGGTGCAGCCCACCACGACCCTTACCCTCATCTCGTTCTTCAATACGCTGAAGTATCCACCGTCGTTGCACTACTTGCTGATGACGCTTGGACCCTCGCTAACGCTGCTAGCCTTGCTGGACGGAATCAAGGCCGAGCGTGGACTGGGACGAGTCCTGCTGGTCTATGGCCGGGTACCGCTGTTCTACTATGTCCTGCACCTTTATCTGATTCACCTGTTGGCAATCGTTGTGGGCCTGTTGTTCCATCAACCGGTGTCTTGGCTATGGCATGGCGGGGTGCTCGTACTCGGCATACCACCTGGATATGGCCATGGTCTGCCTT
>Ga0134128_10006645_pt1 | contig 14011 bp, 11 predicted proteins | sample KB31754_FD_96462 | JGI IMG/M metagenome (GOLD analysis project Ga0134128, IMG submission 96462) | Terrestrial soil microbial communities with excess Nitrogen fertilizer from Kellogg Biological Station, Michigan, USA - KB3-175-4 | ecosystem: Environmental > Terrestrial > Soil > Unclassified ... | reverse complement strand
GGGTGGTGGAGTGCGTTACGTGGCGCGGTAGCCATGGTATTTACGACCGCGGCGCGGTCTGGTTCGCGTTCTGCAGTGCGGTAGCCATCGTATATACGGCGTAGATACGATGGCGCACGTACAGTGCGGGGCGCACTCGTCTCCTCTTTATTTATTTATTTATTTATTTTGATGCTCCTCTGCGTGTGCGCGGCCAGGCCTGCCGGCGCTAGGCGCAGTGCTGGAAGATCAGCCACGAGGCGTTTGCGTGCGCCTCCATGAAGCCGGGCGGCACGTTCACCGGCCGGTGCGGGTCGTGCGGGTCGAGCACGTAGTCCCGTTCGACCTCCCTGCTCGCCGGGTCGACGTACACGCCGTCGGCGACCGTGCCGACCTGCCCGCTGACCACGTTCGCCGGGCTCGTCTTCAGATACAGCGCCAGCAGCGGCACGGGCGCGTGGTTTGGCACCTCCACCGGCCCGCAGCGCAGGCTGACCGCGTGATTGTCCACGAGCGCCAGCAGGTCGTCCTGGATCTCCTGCTGGCGCGCCAGTTTGTCCAGTTCGCGGTGCGCGCTTTTGAACTGCGACGGCGTGAACGCCACGAGCGCCACGAGCACCAGCGCGCCGCCCGCCATCCACCAGCGCCGGCGCGCGTCGCTTGCGTCCAGGCGCGTCCAGCCGAACACGCCCGCGCCGCAGAACACGCACAGGATCGCCGCCGTCAGAAAGCCGTAGCGCGTGTTGATCGGCAGCCCCGCCACCGCCACCGCCACGAACACCGCCCCCGCCACCGCGCCGGCCGTCGCCGCGGCGATCGCGCGGGCGCGCAGCCACAGCAGCGACAGCACGCCGCCCAGCGCCGCGCCGGCCAGCACCGGCGGTCGCAGGATCTCGCCGACCCTTCGCGGCACGTACTCCGGCACGTTGGCGATGCCCGTGATGCGCTGCAGCGCCTGCGCCGTGTGGCGCGTGTTCGTCAGCGACCACAGCGCGTCGCCCGTGATCGCCAGGTCGCTCAGCAGCCACACCAGCGGCGCCGCCGCCGCGAGCAGCGTCAGCCCGGCCAGCGCGCGGCGCGAGCGCGGGCGCTCGACTTCGCGCTGCGATCGCTCGGCGTCTGACGCGCTGCCCTGCGCCGGACCGGCTGCGGCCGACTGCGACGCCCCCGCGCGGCGCTCGTAGAGCACCACGTACAGCCAGTACAGCCCCGAGAACGCCCAGGCCTCGGGCCGCAGCAGCCCCGCCAGCGCCAGCAGCGCCAGCACCGGCGCGCCCGCCGGCCGGCGCCCTGCGTCGCGGCGGCGCGCCTCGACGAGCGCGGCGCCCAGCACGAGCAGCAGATAGGGCACGTCGACGTAGGCGCGAACGCCGTAGGAGAGCATCGGCACGCGCGTCAGCAGGATCAGCGCCGCCAGCGCGCCCGCCGCGCGCCCGAACCACAGGCTGGCCAGGCGGTAGACCACCCAGCCGCACGCCGCCAGCGCCACGAAGCCCAGCCATACGGCGATCTGCTCGACCGCGCGCGGCCCCAGCGGGTAGAGCACCACGCCCAGCGCCTCGACCAGCGGATGCGGCGTCGGCGCGATCGGCAGGTCGTATGCCGGCGTTTCGCCGCGCGCCAGCTGGCCGCCCCATGTCAGCGCGTACAGCGTGTCGTAGTTGGCGAAGCCCACGCCCGCGATCAGGCGGAGCGCCACGGCTCCCACGATCACCGCCGGCAGCGCCGCCAGACGCTCGACGCGAGGCTTGATCGAGGCGGTCACGAGCGCGCACGCTACCCGCTCGCGCGGCCGCTCGGGTGGGGTCGCGGGCGTGGGTAGACTCAGCCTGGAGGTGTCTGAGCAACAGCAGCCACAACAGTCGCAGCGGTCGCTGTACCGCAGGCACCGCCCGCGTACGTTCGCCGAGGTCGTCGGCCAGGAGCCAGTCGTGCGCACGCTGCGCAACGCCGTGGCGCGCGGCAAGGTGCATCACGCCTACCTGTTCGTCGGCTCGCGCGGCACCGGCAAGACGTCAATGGCCAAGATCCTCGCCGCGTGCCTGAACTGCGAGCAGGGACCGACGACCGAGCCGTGCGGCCAGTGCGAGTCGTGCCTGTCGATCGCGCGCGCCAGCTCGCTGGACGTGATCGAGATGGACGCCGCGTCCAACAACTCCGTCGACGACATCCGCGAGCTGCGCGAGAGCGTCGCCTATGCGCCCGTCAGCGGCAAGCGCAAGGTCTACATCCTCGACGAGGCGCACATGCTCTCCACCGCCGCCTGGAACGCCTTCCTGAAGACGCTCGAGGAGCCGCCGCCGAACACCGTCTTCGTGCTCGCCACGACCGAGGCGCAGAAGGTGCCCGCAACGGTCGTCGACCGCTGCCACCGCTTCGACTTCCATCGCCCGACCGTCGAGCAGATCGCCAGCGTCGTGCGCCGCACGGCGCAGGCCGAAGGCATCGACATCCCCGCCGAGGCCGTCTCCGCGCTGGCGCGCTCGGCCACCGGCAGCTTCCGCGACGCGCTGGGCACGCTCGAGCAGATCGTCACCTACAGCGGCTCGCAGATAGCGCTCGCCGACGTGCTCGCCGTGCTCGGCGTCGCCGACGCGCGGCTGCTCGAAGAGACCGTCGACGCGGTCGCCGCCGGCGACGCGCGACGCGCGCTCGTCGCGCTCGCCGAGTGCGCCGAGCAGGGCCGTGACGCGTCGTCCTTCGCCGGCGATCTGGAGGTGCGCGCGCGCGAGCTGCTCGTCGTGCAGACGCTCGGCGAGGTGCCCGGCGAGCTGTCGCTCACGCCCGAGGCCGACGCAGCGCTGCAGGCTCAGGCCGAGCGCGTGCCGGGCACCGTCGTCGTGCGCCTGCTCGAAGCGCTCGGCGCCGCCATGGAGGCCGTGCGCGCAGGCGCCGACGGGCGCACACGCCTGGAGCTCGCGCTCGTCAAGAGCGCCAGGCCCGACGTCGACTCCTCCACCAGCGCGCTGCTCGCGCGCATCGAGCGCCTGGAGCGCGGCGACGTCGATGCCGTCGCCGCTCAGCGCGACGTCGCCCCGGGCCAGCCGCGCGGGCCGGTCGCCGTCGCCGACGCTCCCGCCGTCGAGCCCGCCGCGTCCGCGCCCCGGCCGGCGTCCGCGTCCGCGCCTGCGCCCGTGGACTCCGCGCCGTCCGCGTCGAGCACGGACGCGCCCGTCGACGCATCGCCTTCGGCCGTGTCCGTCGCCTCGATTGCAGCCGTCCCCGAGCGCGCCGATCGCCTGGAGCAGCCGGCCGCCGAGCCCGAGCGGTCCCAGCGCGACGCGCAGTCGGCCGCCAGCGTCGCCGAGGGCCTGGCGCCGCTGCTGGCGTGGTGGCCGGCGGTCGTCGATCTCGTGCGCACCGACAACGCCCTGCTCGGCGCCTGCATCGAGGAGGCGCGGCCGGTCGAGGTGACGGGCGAGGACCTCGTCGTGGCGTTCTCCGCGACCGCGCCGTTCTTGAAGAAGAAAGCCGAGAACCCGGACAATCGCGCCGCGGTCACGGCGGCGCTGCACGACATAACGGGGCGGCGCTGGCGGCTGTCATACGAGCTGCAGGACGGGCTCGCGGCGCCCGACGGAGCGCCGCCGCCGAGCGGCAGCGAGGAGGAGTGGCTGAAGCGCTTCATCGAGGAGTTCGACGCCGAGGAGCTGACCGGCGAGGCCAATGGCGGCGAGGCCAATGGCGCGGAGCCCGATGGCGATGGCGCCGATGGCGATGGCGCCGAGGCCGATCGCGCCGAGGCCGTGACCAGCGAGGAGAAAGGCGTCTGACATGCCCAAGCAACCGCGCATGCCGAACATGCAGCAGATGATGCAGCAGGTGCAGAAGATGCAGCAGGAGATGGAGGCCGCGCAGGAGCAGCTCAAGGACGAGATCGTCGAGGCGTCCGCCGGCGGCGGCATGGTCACGGTGAAGATCTCCGGCGACCTGAACGTCAAGTCGATCGAGATCGACCCGTCGGCCGTCGACCCGGACGATGTGGAGATCCTCTCCGACATGGTGCTCGCGGCCGTCAACGAGGCACTGCGGATGGCTCAGGAGCTCGCCGCACGCAAGCTCGGCGGCGCATCGGGCGGCCTGGACATGGGCAACCTCGGCGGCCTCGGCCTGCCGGGGCTGTAGAGCTCGCTCGCCCGTGTCCACCTCCTACGCGCCGCCCGTCCAGCGCCTGATCAGCGAGCTGTCCAAGCTGCCCGGCATCGGCAACCGCACGGCGCAGCGCCTGGCCTTTCACATCCTGCGCGCCTCCGCCGACGACGCCGCCGCGCTGGCGGATTCCATCCGCGAGGTCAAGGAGCGCATCGGCCTGTGCGACGTGTGCTTCAACCTCACCGACGAACCGCGCTGTCGCATCTGCCAGGACTCGCGGCGCGACCACGGTGTGATCTGCGTCGTGGAGGAGCCCAGCGACGTGATCCCGATGGAGCGCACGCACGAGTACCAGGGCGTCTACCACGTGCTCGGCGGCGCGCTGTCGCCGATCGAAGGAATCGATCCCGAGGACCTGAAGATCGCCGAGCTGTTCGCGCGCGCGGCGCCGGACGCCAACGGCGCCGGCGCCGACGCGGGCGCCGGCGCGGAGCGCGTGCGCGAGGTCGTGCTGGCGACGAACCCGACGACGACGGGCGAGGCGACGGCGCTGCACATCGCCGAGGAGCTGCGCGTTCGCGCGCCCGAGCTGACGGTCACGCGGCTGGCCAGCGGGCTGCCGGTCGGCTCGGATCTGGAGTACGCCGACGAGGTCACGCTCGGCAAGGCGCTCGCCGGCCGTCGCTCGCTCTGATCGCCAATATCCTGCGGGGAATGTCTGGAGTGGTCGTGATGAAGTTCGGCGGCACGTCGGTCGCCGACGCGGAGCGCATCAAGCGCGCCGCGCGCCGCATCGTCGACAAGCGCGAGCTTGGCCATCGCGTCGTCGCGGTGCTGTCGGCGCGCGGCAAGACGACCGACGAGCTGATCGCGATGGCCGACGAGGTCTCAGACACGCCCGACCCGCGCGAGATGGACATGCTGCTGTCCACCGGCGAGCGCATCTCCTGCGCCCTGTGCGCAATGGCGATCAACGACCTCGGCCATCGCGCCATCTCGCTGACCGGCTCGCAGGCGGGAATCGTCACCGACGAGTCGCACACCAAGGCGCGCATCATCGACGTGCGCGCCGAGCGCATCAAGGCGGCGCTGGAGGAGAACAGCGTAGTGCTCGTCGCGGGCTTCCAGGGCGTCTCGGGCACGGCGCGCAATGTGACGACGCTCGGCCGCGGCGGATCCGATACGACGGCCGTGGCCGTCGCGGCCGCGCTCGGCGCCGAGGTGTGCGAGATCTACACCGATGTCTCTGGCGTCTACACGGCCGACCCGCGGCTCGTGCCCGACGCGCGCAAGCTGGCGACGGTGTCCTTCGAGGAGATGCTCGAGATGGCCGCCTCGGGCGCCGGCGTGCTGCAGCTGCGCTCGGTCGAGTACGCGCGCAACCACGGCGTGCGCATCCACTGCCGCTCGTCATTCGAAGACGCGCCAGGTACCGTTGTCGTCGCAGAGGGAGAAACGATGGAGCAGCCGCTGATCACAGCCGTCACCCATTCGACATCCGAGGCGCGGATGACGCTGATCGGCGTCCCCGACGAGCCGGGCGCCGCCGCGCGTATCTTCGCGGCGCTCGCCGACGTGAACATCAACGTCGACATGATCGTGCAGAACGAGCCCTCCTCGGCGGGCGGCAAGGCGGAGATCTCCTTCACGCTGCCGCGCGAGGACCTGCGCGCGGCCCGCGCCGCGCTGGAGCCGCTGACGGGTCAGGCTTTCGTCGAGCTGCACGCGCACGAGGAGATGGGCAAGGTCTCGATCGTCGGCGCCGGCATGCGCTCGCATCCGGGAGTCGCGGCGAAGGTGTTCGGCGTGCTCGCCCGGGAGGGCGTCAACATCGACATGATCTCGACCTCGCCGATCAAGATCTCCTGCGTGATCGACCACGATCGCGTGCAGCAGGCCGTGCAGCTCCTGCACAGCGCCTTCGAGCTGTCCGGGCCGGGGACGCTCGACGAGGAGAAGCCGTTCAGCGCGCGAGCCTCGCAAAAGCTGCGCTAAGAGCACAAATCGGCCGCAGATGTGCAAAACTGCACAAGCTTTCCCTGTCAGGGATGACGAGATTTGCGGACCGTTAGACGACCACGCCACTATGTTGCCCGGCACTGGCTGATGCTTTTCAGGCCGGTGTTCCGCTACGACTGCCGGCGCGACGCATACGTGCTGCGCATGGTGGGCGGGCGAGCGGGCCCGGTGCTGCGCCCGGATCGTCGCGTGCGCCGCGAACAGCCGACAGAAGGTGGAGATCGCCGGCACACGGCGAGCTGGGCCTAGCCAGGCGGCGAAGAAGCTTGGTCCGGGCGTTCGAGGCTCGGGCAGCGGGGGCAAGGGGGCGAGACGGCTGAGCGCTGGGGAGGCGCTCAGCCGGCTCGCGTCAGCCTTGCAGCGAGCGCTGCAACTGCTCGAGCACGCGCACGACGCGCAGGCCGCTCTCGCCGTCAGAGCGCGGCGTCTGTCCGCTGCGCACGCACTGCACGAAATGCTCGCACTCCAGGCGCAGCGGCTCTGAGTTGGGGATACGCGGCGCGAAGATGTCGCCGGAGCGCGTGATGTACTCGCCCCACGAGCGCGCGTCCTCGTCAAAGCCCTTGTCGTAGAGCGCCAGCTTGCCCTCGACCAGCATGTCGTCGAACGTCGCCATGCGCCGCGCGCCGACGACCGTCAGGCGGCGCTCCTTGTGCGGATCCAGCCACGACAGGTGCAGGTGCGCGACGATTCCCGAGGGGAAGCGCAGGTAGCAGAAGACAACGTCCTCGACGCCTTCGCGCACGTAGGAGGCGCCGTGCGCCAGGCATAGCTCGGGCTCCTCGTCGATCAGGTGCAGCGCGACCGACACGTCGTGTGCGCCGAGGCTCCACAGCGCGTTCTCGTCGGCCCGCAGCTTGCCGAGGTTCAGGCGGTTGCCGTACAGGTAGTACAGCGTGCCCAGCTCGCCGTCGTCGACGAGCTGCTTCAGCCGCGTGACCGCCGGGTGGTACTCCAGCAGGTGGCCGACCATCAGCAGCTTGCCCGCGCTCGCCGCGGCCGCGACCGCCGCTTCGGCGTCGGCCGTGTTCGTCGCCAGCGGCTTCTCCACGAAGCAGTGCTTGCCCGCCTGCGCCACGCGCGTCGCCAGCTCGGCGTGCGTGGGCACCGGCGTCGCCAGCACGACCGCGTCGAGCTCGTCGTCCTGCAGCAGCCGATCGAGCTCGTCGGTCGTGCGCGCGCCCGTAAACGACGCCGCCACGCGCTCGCGCGCCGGCGCGTCGGAGTCGCACAGCCAGCGCAGCTCGCAGCCGGGCACCGCGGCGAGGTTGCGCGCGAGGTTCGGCCCCCAGTAGCCCAGGCCGACGACGCCGACGCGCACCGGACGCGCGTCGTCGCTCACGGCGCGTCGCTCTCGGTCAGGCGCGTCGCGTCACCCATCGCGCCCGGGGCGTGCATCGCGCCTGTGTGCCCGGTCGCGCCGGCGTCGCACAGCAGCGCGTCGATCGCCGCGACGCAGCGCTCGGCCGCGCGCCCGTCGCCGTACAGCGCCGGGCGCTCGCTCGGCGGCTGCGCCGCGAGCGCGTCCAGCGCAGCGCGGGCGTCGAGGTCGACCAGCGTGTTCCAACCGGCGGCGACCGTCTCCACCCACTCGGTGTTCGCACGCAGCGTCACGCAGGGCACCCCGGCAAGGTACGCCTCCTTCTGGACGCCTCCCGAGTCCGTCAGCACGGCTCGCGCCTGACACAGCAGCGCGCTGAACTCGACATAGCCCAGCGGCTCGCTCAGGCGCAGGCCGTCGATCGCCTCCAGCTCGCCCGCCAGGGCGCTGTCGCGCAGGCGCGCGCGCGTGCGCGGGTGCAGCGGCAGCACCACCGGCGCCGGCAGCGCCGCGATCAGCTCCACGAGCGCGCGCAGGCGCTCGGCGTCGTCGACGTTGCCGGCGCGGTGGGCGGTCACCAGCAGATACTCGCCGCGCCTGACGCCGTGCGCGGCCGGCGTGCGCTCGTCCGCGCGCGCCGACGGCTGGCGGCGCATGGCGACGTCGACCATCACGTCGCCGACCACCTCCACGGCGCCCGCCACGGACTCCGCGCGCAGGTTCGCCGCGGCCGTGTCCGACGAGCACAAGAGCAGCGTCGAGAGATGGTCGGTCAGCACGCGGTTGAGCTCCTCGGGCATGCGGCGGTCGAACGAGCGCATGCCGGCCTCCACGTGCACGACCGGCGTGCCCGCCTGCGCCGCCGCCAGCGCTCCCGCGAGCGTCGAGTTGGTGTCGCCGTACACCAGCGCCGCGTCGGGCGCCAACTCCGCGATCAGCGGCTCCAGCGCGGCGAGCATGCGCGCCGTCTGCTGCGTATTGGAGCCGCCGCCGATGCCCAGCTCGCGGTCCGGGCGCGCCAGGCCCAGCTCAGCGAAGAACACGCGCGACAGCGAGTCGTCGTAGTGCTGGCCCGTGTGCATCAGCACCTCCTCGTGGCGCTCGCGCAACGGCCCCGACACGGCCGCCGCCTTGATGAACTGAGGCCGGTTGCCGACGACTGTGAGGATCTTCACGCGTGCAGCCTATGCGGCGGAGCAGCGTCCCGACGCGGCGCGTCCGCCCGCGCTCTGGCGCGCGGCTGCGCTACCAGCCGCCGCCGTCCGCGCCCGCGCCGGCGGTGGCGCCGACGACCGACGTCGACCAGTCGATCACGGACGTGGGGCGCACGACGTGGCGGCTCATGCCCAGGTCCTTCGGCTCCAGACCGAGCGCCAGCCCGACGAGCTGGGGCAGGTGCAGCACCGGCATGTCCAGCTCGCGGCCGACCGCTTTCTCGGCCAGCGGCTGCTGCAGGTCGAGGTTCAGGTGGCACAGCGGGCACGGCGTGACCAGGCAGTCGGCCTCCGCGTCGACGGCGTCGCCGAGGTGGCGGCCGGCCTGCTTCAGCGAAGCCTCCTTGTTCATCGTGATGATCGGAAAGCCGCAGCACTTGCGCATGCCGGCGTAGTCGATGACGGTGCCGCCGAGCGCCTCGATGACCATGTGCAGGTAGTCGTCGCGCGGGTGCTCGTCGTCGATGCCCAGGCGCGTGCGCGGGCGAACGATGTAGCAGCCGTAGAACGGGCCGACGCGCAGGTTCGACAGCGGACGCTTGACGCGCGAGCGCAGCTCGTCCAGGCCGATCTCCTCGACCAGCAGCCAGAGGAAGTTCTTGTTCGTCAGGCCCGTCTCGTAGGACAGGCCCTCGCCGGCAAGCGTCTCGTTGATCTGCGCGCGGTAGTCCGAGCTGGCGTCCAGGCGCTCCTGGCACTCGCTCTGCGCGCCCTGGCAGGTCGAGCAGATGTTCATCATCAGCTCCGCGCCGTCTACCTGCTGGGCGAGCGCGAACGTGCGCGCGTTGAGCGTGTCGGCGAGCTCCTGGTTGTGCTCGGCGATCACGCCCGCGCCCGTGCAGCAGGCGCGGTCGAGCTCGACCAGCTCGATGTCCAGCAGCGGCGCGACCTGCGCCATCGAGCCGTGCAGCTCGGGCGTGAAGCCGCGGCTGACGCAGCCGGGCCAGTAGGCGACCTTCATTGCTTGCTCCCTTCGTCGGCCGGCGGCGTGGACTCGCTCGGGCTCTCGCCGGACGGCGCGGAGGCGCCGGCGCCCTGGTCTGCGCTCGGCGGCGCCGGGCTGGTCGCGCCTTCCGGGCCGGGCGCCGAGGAGGCGGCCTGCGCGCCGCCGGCGACGGCCTGCTCTTCGTCCTCGCCGGCGATGTACAGGTTTAGCTCGAAACGCTGCTCGCGGCTCTCGACCTTGTCGTAGATCGCCTGCACGGCCTTGAGGTCGTCCTTGGGGATCTTGTGCCCGAATATCGCGATTTTGGGGTTGAGCTTGCCGCGCAGCAGGCCCCTGACGATCACCGGGAGCGAGGAAAGCAGCTCCTTGCCCGCGGCCGGCGTGAACTTGGCAAACCACGAGTTGCCGCCGTAGGAGCGTGGGATCAGCTCGGCCTCGTGCAGCAGTCCGTAGTTGCGGATCAGCCCCGTGATCGCCGCCTCGTGGCGCTCGCCGTTGTTCTGGTCGACGATGTGGTGGTCGTTGGTGGCGATGCGCCGCAGGCGCATGATCTGGCCCATCGGGTTGACGTCCTTGGGGCAGGCGTCGACGCACTTGAAGCAGTGCGTGCAGTCGAAGATGCCCTGGGGATCCTGGGCGAGGTCGTTGAGGCGCTCGAACTGCTGGTCGTCGCGCGGGTCGCCGACGAAGCGGTAGGCCTTGGCCAGCGCGGCCGGGCCGATGAAGCCCGGGTCGACCTCCATGGCCAGGCAGTCCGACACGCAGGCGCCGCACTGGATGCAGGCCATCGTCTGCGTGACGTCGACCATGCTCTCGTGCGGGACCAGATACTCGCGCTCGGGCACGGGCTGCTTGGCGATCAGCCACGGGGTCACGCGGTGGACCTTCTTCCAGTGAACGGCGTCCATGTCGACGATCAGGTCCTTGAGCACGGGCATGTTGCCCATCGGCTCGATCTCGATGACGCCGTTCTTGGCGCCCTTCAGCGCGGCGTCGAGGTGGGTGTGGCAGGCGAGTGCCGGTTCGCCGTTTACGCGCACGCCGCACGAGCCGCAGATCGCCTGGCGGCAGGAGCAGCGGATGCCGATCGAGCCGTCGAAGCGGTCCTTGGCCTGCAGGATCGCCTCGAGCACCGAGCGGTGGGGCTCGAGCTCGACGGTGTGCTCGTCCCAGTAGGGGGCCTCGCCGGACTCGGGGTCATAGCGGCGAACGCGGAAGCTGAACTGCTCTGGCGGCTTGTGGGTCTCGGCCATCAGTACTTCCTCTCCTCGGGCTGCCACTGCGTGATCGTCACCGGCGAGTAGCTGACCTGCGGTCCGTCGCCGTCGAGCGTGATGTCGATGTGCTTGAGCCACTGCTCGTCGTTTCGCTCGGGGAAGTCCGTGCGGAACTGCGCGCCGCGCGACTCCTTGCGCTCGATCGCGCCGACGACGGTCGTCTCGGCGCAGTCGATCATGTAGCTCAGCTCGATGGCGCCGAGCACGTCCTGGTTGAAGACCGTGCCGCGGTCGTCGATCCAGGCGCTGTCGGTCTCCTCCTTCAGGCGCGCGATCGTCTCCAGCGCGCCCTGCAGTCCCTGCTCGTCGCGGAACACGGCGGCCTTGGCGTTCATCAGCTCGCCCAGCTCGTTCTTGATCTCCGACACGCGCCTGCCGTCGCGCGGGCGGCTGATGATCGCGTCGATCGCGTCGGCGTCGCGGCGCAGCTGCGCATTGGCGTCGACCTCGGGCATCGCCATGCCCGCCGCGCGCGCCGCCGCGTGCTCGCCCGAGCGCCGCCCGAAGATCAGCGTGTCCAGCAGCGAGTTGGCGCCGAGGCGGTTGCCGCCGTGCACGGACACGCAGGCGACCTCGCCGGCGGCGTAGAGCCCGGCGATCGGCGTCTGGCCGTCGACGTCGGTCTTGACGCCGCCCATGATGTAGTGCTGGCCGGGGCGGATGGTGATCGGCTCGCGCGTGATGTCCACGCCGGCAAAGTCCTTGCCCAGGTTGACGATCTCGCGCAGCGCCTCCAGGGTGCGCTTGCGCGGGACGACGGTCACGTCGAGGTGGATGCCGACGCCGCCCGGCCCGACGCCGCGACCCTCGTTGATCTCGATCTGCTCGGCGCGCGAGACGACGTCGCGCGAGGCGAGCTCCATCTTGTTGGGCGCGGACTTCTCCATGAAGCGCTCGCCCTCGGAGTTGAGCAGGTGCGCGCCCTCGCCGCGGGCGCCCTCGGTGATCAGGATGCCCGTCTCGACCAGGCAGGTCGGGTGGTACTGGACCATCTCCATGTCCATCAGCGGCGCGCCCGCGCGGTAGGCCATGGCGATGCCGTCGCCGGTGACGATCAGGCCGTTGGTCGTCGGCTTGTAGACCTGCCCGGCGCCGCCGCAGGCAAGGATGACGTTCTTGGCCGTGAAGGCCTCCATGCGCCCGCTGCGCACGTCGCGCGCGATCGCGCCGCAGCAGCCGCCTGCCTCGTCGCGCAGCAGCGAGGTCGTGAACCACTCCTCGTAGCGCTGCACCGTCTCGTGGTGCTTCATCAGCTGCTCGTAGAGCACGTGCAGCAGCGCCTGCCCGGTGATGTCGGCTACGTAGGCCGTGCGCTTCATGGAGGCGCCGCCGAAGGCGCGCAGGTCCATCTCGCCGCGGTCGTTGCGGTGGAAGGTCACGCCCATGTGCTCCAGGTGCATGACCTCGCCGGGCGCCTCCGAGCACATCACTTCGATGGCGTCCTGGTCGCCGAGGAAGTCCGAGCCCTTGACGGTGTCGTAGGCGTGGGAGTGCCAGTCGTCGTCGACGCTGATCGCCGCGTTGATGCCGCCGGCGGCGGCGACGGAGTGCGAGCGCACGGGGTGGACCTTGCTCATGATCGCCACGCTCGCGCCCTCGCGGGCGGCGGCGAGGGCCGCGCGCTGGCCTGCGAGACCGGCCCCGATGATCAATACGTCGTGTGCTGGCATGGCTCTCTGAGGTCGGCTACGTGGGCAAAGGCGGGTCGCTGCGCGGAGGACTCTATAACGCTTGACCGCTGCAACCGCGTCACGCTCAGGTGGCGGTGCGCAGCGCGCGGCGGACCTCGGCGAGCGTCACGACGCCGCGCAGCACGCCGTCCTGATCGACGGCGACCATCGCGCCGAGCCGTCCCAGGCCCTCCGAGCTGAGCAGCGATTCCAGCGGTTCGGCCTCGTCGATGCGCACCTGTATGTCCTCGTCGAGCACGTCGACGACCGGCAGCGCGGGGCGCCCGGCGGAGATCTCCTCGTCGACGCGCGTCGCGCGCACGACGCCGAGGAAATGGCGGGCCGGATCTACGACGGCGAACCACGGCCAGCGGTAGCGCAGAAAGAACTGCTCGTGCGCGTCGAGCAGCGTGGCGCCCGCCGGAATGGTCACCGGCTCGCGGTCCATGATGTCGGCGACCGTGATGCTCTGGATGCGCCGCCCGACGACTCCCTGCAGCACCGCCGCGCCGGCGGCCTGATAGAGGAAGTAGGCGAGCAGGATGCAGCTCAGCCCGGCCGAGCCCGAGCCGGTCGCAAGCCACCACAGCCCGGCGGCGCCGAGCAGCAGCGCAAAGCCCTGTCCGGCGCGTCCGGTGGCGTGCGTCGCGCGGTTGCGGTCGCCGGTGCGCCACCAGATCGCCGCGTGCGCGATGCGCCCGCCGTCCAGCGGGTACGCCGGCACGAGGTTGAACGCGAGCACGAGCACGTTGATCGTGGCCAGCCAGCTCAGCCATACGAGCGCCGGCGTGGCGCGCGCGTTGTCTTCGGCAACGGCGAGTTCGAAGAAGCTCCTGGAGTCGGTCAGCAGCCTGCCGGCGACTACGCAGGCGACGATCACCAGGAGCGTCACCAGCGGACCGGCGACCGCCACGCGAAACTCCGTCCTGGGGTCCTTGGACTCCTCGGTGCGCGTGATACCGCCCAGCGCCCACAGGTCGATGCCCGCGACCTGCAAGCCGCTGCGCCGCGCGACGAGCGCGTGGCCGAGCTCGTGCAGCACGAGCGAGGCGAAGAACGAGAGCACCGACGCGACCGCCACCAGATAGGCGGTCGTGCGCGAGCCGCCGAGCTGGTCGTGGAAGATCGGCGTGATGAAGATGATGAACACGAACAGCACGACGAACCAGCTCAGGCCGACACCCACGCGGATGCCGAAGATGCGTGCAAGCTGGAAATTCGTGCGCGGCGCCATCGTCATCAATGGTAGGCGTGCGCGGCGGCGCCCGCCCGCCAGTGGCCCGCTCAGGCGACGCCGTGCGGCAGGCTGCGCGCGATGATCTGCTCGAAGTCGCTGCCGGCGGGCAGCGTGCCGTACTCCAGGCCGCCGTCGCCGCCCAGGCGCGACGCGCAGAAGGCGTCGGCGACGGCTGCGGGCGCGTTGCGCACGAGCAGCGAGCCCTGCAGGCACAGCGCCATCGATTCGACGACGCGGCGCGCGCGCGTCTCGAGCG
>Ga0134128_10006644_pt1 | contig 14011 bp, 11 predicted proteins | sample KB31754_FD_96462 | JGI IMG/M metagenome (GOLD analysis project Ga0134128, IMG submission 96462) | Terrestrial soil microbial communities with excess Nitrogen fertilizer from Kellogg Biological Station, Michigan, USA - KB3-175-4 | ecosystem: Environmental > Terrestrial > Soil > Unclassified ... | reverse complement strand
TCAAGATCGTATCTTCGATCGTGAACGAGATATGCCGGGTCTCTGCAGCGGCAGTTGAACTGAAAGCGCCTAGGCCGGCGCCAGCGGCGGCGATAAGACCGAAGAACGTCTTGCCAAACCAGTAGCAGTGCATGTGTCGTAGCCTTAACATTTATATAAGATAGATGTTAACAAGCGTTCGAAGCCCTGGGGGCTTCTAACGGCCAAGTCTCTCCGTTATCGCCGCAACGCGCGCGGACGTCAGATCATTCTGGGGAATTGTCGGTGGGTGTCGAGAGGTCTTCCTGCATTCACGAGCGTGATCCCCCCAAAACTCTCGACGAGGCCATGTTTGGCACCGTTGGACTTCTAAAGCAATATTTTAAATATATGTTATGGCAATTTTCAGGTGCGACTTTTCGTTTCTCTTGCATCCTTCCGTAGAATTCGTCTGACAGGGCCAGCGTGAAGCGCGGCGTCACTTGCTACATGCCTGCAACGCAGAGGGCCTGCAGTGTCAGCCTATTGACGCCCACTTTCTCGGCGGCCAGTGGCATTGCCACCCACAGCCGGTCGTACCAGACTTGATCGCGCCCTACTGTCCTCATGAGCCCAACCCATTTGACGAGCGCCGGCTTCGGCTTGCCGTTCTGAAGTAGCCAATAAGCCATGTAGAATCGCGCTATCATGTCGTTCGGGTCGGCGCGCAGGGCAATGTCGAATTCGGCCTTGGCCCTGTCGCTGATCCGGCCGCCGTTCGCCATTGCTATGGCTTCCCCCAATGCGACGTGGAGCATGGTATTGCCTTCATCGCTGGCGATCGCGCGCTCAAGCGCTGGAATACTCAACCGGCTGAGCCCCATTTGAAGCAGCGCACCCCCAACGATTTCCCACTGCCGCCGCGCACTATCGCGGGATAGCAACTTCGGCAGTTCGGCAACTCCTTTCAGAGCCACGGGCGCCGTGGCGACGGCGCTGTTCAGTGGCACGTCCAGATGGTGCGTGGTGAGCGGTGGCGAATGAGTAAACACAAGGACACCAGTCGTGCCAGCAACGCCTCCTGCGAGTAGCAAAAGGATGGACAACAGCAAACTTCTATAGGATGGCGGCCAGTACATCGCAGGGCTTACCCGGCTCAATCACATGAAATTTTCGAACGCTTATATCTTGTCCATTAAAACAATCAAAACATATGTATGTTATTGGTCGCGTCGAAATCGCCGCTGGGGCGGGGATCAAGGCCTTCGCCGTGATATGACGAGATCGGCGCGCGACGGCGCTACCGAGGCGTATTCAAGCCCTGCGGTGCCCAGTCGATTGCGAGCAGCCTAGCCAGCGAGCGGCCCGGCCGAAGCAGGTCTTCCAGAGTGTATTTATCGAGAACGGCAAGAAAAGCCTTCGTCGCTTCCTGCAGGGCGCGGCGCAGCACGCAGGCGCCCTCAATTCGACAAAACCCCTCCTGCTGCAGGCAGCCGATGACGTCAAGTTCCTCTTCCATGTCGCGGATGACCGCTCCGACGTTGATTTGGCTTGGCTTCCTCATCAGACGAAAGCCGCCGTTTTTGCCTTGCACCGTTTCGATATATCCAAGGCGGCCGAGATCGTGCACCACCTTCATTAGGTGACTTCGCGATATATGGAAACGTTCAGCGATTTCTGTAATCGTCGATAGCTCGCTGTCTTTCAGGCCAGCGAACATCAGAACGCGAAGCGAATAGTCGGCGTGCAGGGTGAGTCGCATACCCAAAGATATATTTTAGTTAATGGTTATACAAGGCTTTTCCGATGTTGGCGACGTGCCGGCTGGTCACCTCGCGGTGGCGGCGATAGCAGCGAATGCTGGCCGGAAATAGAATCCGACGGCGTCTATCGTCAAACTGTCAGCAAACCGTAACGGCAGCGTCGCGAATCGCAGCTACCAGCGTCGCATCGCGCAGAAAAGCGCTGAACCAGACGCGAGACGTTTATGAGCAAGGACAGCCTGCTCACCCGGCGGCGAGCGATCGCCACGATTGGGGCCGCAGGCACGCTTTTACTGCCAAGCCGGCTCAATTTGGCTGCCGGCACGCCACATCCCGACATTGCCTTCGGAACCGTATTTGAGGACCGGAACGGTGACGGCCGCGGAGCAAAAGCCCGCGGGATCGCCGGCGTTATGGTCTCGAACGGTCTGGACGTAACGATGACCGACAGCGATGGCCGATGGTCCCTTCCGGTTCAAAGCGGAGACTCGATCTTCGTCATAAAGCCTTCGCACTGGACGACGGTCGGTCACGGGCCAAGCTCATTCTCCTATTTGCATCAGCCCGAAGGCACGCCCGTCTCGGCGAATTTGCGTTCGCCTGCTATCGAGCCCACGGGAGCATTGCCGAAGTCGATCGACTTTCCTCTGCTTCGGCAGCCGCAATCGCAATGCTTCGAAGCTCTGCTGTTTGCCGACACGCAAGCTGCAGATGCCAAGGAACTTGGCTACGTGCGTCAGGTCCTTTTGAGTGCCACCCGCGCAACCGGCGCCGCCTTCGCTATCCACCACGGCGATGCGATGGCCGACGATCTGACTCTATTACCTCAATATCTGAACATTCTAAATGAGACCGGTTTGGTGTGGCACCACTGTCCCGGCAATCACGACATGAATCTCGACACGGTGGAGTCGTGCTACGCCTTCGAGACCTGGAAACGGTTTGTCGGTCCAACGACCTACGCCTTTCAACATGCCGGAGCCACGTTCATCCTGCTCAACAACGTTGACTACTTCGGATGTGGAGGCCGTGCAAAAAGAGGTCGCCCCTATCGCGGCCTGTTCGGCGAGAAACAGCTGCGCTTCGTCTCCAACGTGTTGCGCCATGTGCCGCCCGATCAACTCGTCGTCGTCTCGATGCACATCCCCCTTCAGAGTTTCGACAATCCCGATAGCGAAGCAGACACCGCTGCCGACCGCAACGCCCTCTTGAAATTGTTGTCGACCCGCCCGCATACGGTAAGTTTCTCCGGCCACTCACACACGACCGAGCATCACTACTTCGGACGCACCGAGGGCTTCGATCGCAATTTGCCGCATCACCACCAAGTCTTGACCGCCGCGTGCGGAAGTTGGTGGAGTGGGCCTCTCGACTCATCCGGGGTGCCGGTCGCAAATAGCCGAGACGGCACACCAAAAGGATTTCACGTGCTATCCGTTGACGGGAATCATTATGCGACCCGTTATGTCCCATTTGGCCCCGTAGCCGATCCGGATATGCGCGTTATCGTCGATCATTCAGGTCCACAATGCGCGATTTTCGTCGACGTCTTCGATGGCGATCCGCGGTTACGAGTTACCGCCGAAATCGAAGGTGAACCTGCTTCAATCGTCAAACTCAGTCGCGACGGTGTTGCTGACCCTTATGTGGTCGAGGAGTTTGCCCGCTATCGGCACATGTGCAAGCCTTGGGTCGCCGCTGCGCCGTCATCTCATGTCTGGTCCGGAGCGCTTCCGCATAAACTAGAATTCAGTGGCAAATCTCTCATCGTCCGCGTGACATTCGAAGACGCACGAACGCTTACCCGCCACCTGAAGGTTTGAAAATCGCCGGCGACCTTGAGCGCATCATGGAGATCGGGTGTCGGCAGAACTGGCTCAAAAAAGGCGGTTGAGCGGGCGCCGGGGGAAAAAACGTCGAACTGAGCATGACCGAAGTCTCCAAAAAACTCGGCGGGCCGCGTCAGGTCATCTACCTTAGTTCATAGTTCGTCGTAGTCACAGTCAGTTGCTCGCGTTTTCTCATGTTAGGCTTTCCGCGCAACTTGCTCGCAATGGTGGATAAAATATTTCCGGCGCAGCGTTCGTAGAACTCTTGTATTAAGCGGTTCTATGAACTCGATCCTGAAACAGGTTGCAGCGTTGCCGGTGCGCGAAATCGGCAAAGGCGTGCAGCAAGTCTTACTCGTTACATCACGTGATACGGGCCGTTGGATCATACCTAAAGGTTGGCCATCGAAACGAATTGACGACGCGGCAGCAGCGTCGCGCGAGGCAAAACAGGAAGCTGGCGTCATTGGCCGGATCGCTCCCACGCCCGTCGGCTCATATCGTTACCGCAAAATTGAAGCGAATGGCTCAAGACTCATTGAGGTTTTTGTCTATGTGCTGTCCGTCGAAAAAGAGAAGAAGCGTTGGCCCGAAAAAATCCAGCGCCAAAGAGCTTGGTTTGATATCGCGACGGCTTCTCGCCGAGTGCGTGAGCCGCAATTAAAGATGATTATTACGAAACTTAACAAAAATCGACGCACCTCAGTTTTGTCTCGACGAGCAAAGATCGATAATTGAGTTGGCAGGTTCCGCGAAAGCGTGTCGCTCCTGCCGAATAGTTTGAGGAACGACACACCCCCCCGTGCCGATGGCCAGTCACTGGTCCTAACAACACCTCAGGGGATTTGCTGCTGCGTGCTACGCACAGTAGCAGTCGCAGGCGGTCCCCTATGAAACGCCATCTTGATCCTTCGTCCAGTCCAGCGCCGATAAGCCCATTCGACGACAAACGAAGCTGCTGCGATGAGAACGAGCGCCGCTATGGCCGCAGGTTGCTGTTGAAAGGTGTAGACACCGAGAATGGCGAACATTGCGAGACATGTGAGGAGCGACAGCCATACGATCGCGGCACTAGCTCCGGTCTGCTTTAGAACCAGCAGATGGCCGGCGTTGACTGCTGCATAGATCAGCAGGAATGCGGCGCTTCCCATCATGGCTATGCCCGAAAGGTCGAAGCACAGCATCACCAATACGACGAGCCCCGCGGTGAGCAAAAGCCCGCCAGTTGCCTGTCTCCATTCGGTCCTCGACAGTCCGACCGGCAGCTCGCCATCGCGGGCGATCATGTAGCAGACGTTCGCCGAACCAAACAGGGTGGCATTAATCGCGGATGCCGTAGAAAACAGTGCGGCGATGGCGATCAACCGGAAGCCGAGTTCTCCCAGGAACGGCTTTGCGGCTTCCGCCAGAGCATAGTCCTTGGCGCGCTCGATCTCGGCATTCGACAGATTGCCCGTCACGGTCAGCGACACAGTGAGATAGAGCGCGATCACGAGGATCACGCTCGTATAGAGCGCGCGCGGCAGCATCTTTTGCGGATCGCGCATGTCGCCAGCCGCATTTGTGACGAGCCCAAAGCCCTCATAACCGATGAAAAGCACGCCTGCGCCGAACAGGACCGATTGAGCCTCCGGCCATAGCGCGGGCGAAAGGTTTTGCGGTTTGATGAACCACATTCCCGTGGCCACAAACAACACGAGGATCGCCACCTTGACGGCGACGATGAGGGTTTCTCCGCGTCCCATGAATTTGGCGCCGAACGCGTTCACCACCGTCAGCAGCATGACGGAACCGACCGCCAGCGATTTGAGCAGCAATGCCGAGGGCGTGGCGGTGATGAAGGTCGCGGCGTAGCTGCCGAAAGCGGTCGCATAGAGTGCCAGCGAGATGATGTAGCCGGCCCACATGAAGAGGTTTAGACCGCCGGCGAATACGCCGTCTCCATATCCTTCCACCAGGAAATGCACGGCGCCCCCTGCCGAGGGGAAGGTTGCGCCGAGCTTGGCGTAAGAATAAGTGGACAACAGCGCCACCACACCGCCGATCGCAAAGGCGAGCCACATGGCATTGCCGGCAGCTTGCGCAACCACGCCAAGGATCGAGAAAATTCCAGCGCCGACCATTCCGCCGATGCCAATCGACACCGCAGCCCACATCCCGATTTGGCCGGAGCCGGATTGAGTGGTGGGTGAGAGGTTTGAGCTAGGTGCCATGGCTATTGGCGCAGCAGGAGATGGCCGCGTTCAATCGCAGCCGGCGAGCGCAAGGAGGCCGGTATTTTCGTGAGCTTCATCCGCATTGCCGAATGTCTCCAATTTTTGCGCTTCTCTAAGGCGAGCGTCGAAAGTAGGCGTCCAACGCCACGGCAATATTTGGCGCGATGGCTTCCTACATCAGAATACACCAGTCGCCCTCGCGAAACTCCGGCTACTGAGGATAACAGGAGTCGGTGACCGTGTGAAAAGACCTGTCCGGTTCCGGCCCATAGAGCCGATATTCAGTGCGGGGGTCCGGCGATGTCAGTTGTTGGGCATTGCAGTCTTTACGGACCGCCACACGAGACTTCCAATTCACCATGTCGGCTGATTTCGAACGGAGGACCGTAAACGTCCGCATGTGACCCTGAGCATCATGCGTCTAATAAAATTCGCGTTGAATTAACCCATCTCACGTCGCTCACTTCTGCGCGATTGTCTAACTTCGGGTTTGTGACATAACGTTTGCCGATGATGAGCATGTTTCAACATCCGGAGCGTCGCACGCGCGGCGCGCGCCGGTCTATTGTCCTCTCTCTTGTAACGATTTTGGTAATTGCTGGAGGATACCGCGAGGCAGTGGCGCAGCCGTCTCCCGGCGATCGGACGCCGCACGCTGGCGGAACGTCGATTCCAGATCAATTCAAGATCAACATGCTTATTCGAACGACGCTGATCGCACTCAGTCAGGCGAACCAAACAGGCAATTATTCCGTGCTGCATGATTTGGGTACGCCACAGTTTCAGGCGACCAACACGGATGCGCGCCTCGCCGAAATCTTTTCCGACCTGCGCCACCGGAATCTCGACCTGTCGCCGATCCTTTTCTTCGATCCCAAGTTGATACGGCCGCCCGCCGTACAGGATGACGGTCTCCTCAGGATGACGGGATTTCTCGACACCAAGCCTGAGCGCTTGCTGTTCGACATGGGCTTTCAGCCCGTCGAAGGCCAATGGCGCCTGTCGGCCATCGTGGTCGAAATTAAAGCGCCCACCCCGGCCGAGGCGGCCAAGGACGTCGCCAAGAACAAAATCAAAAAGAACGACAAAACCTCCTCGCCCAGGGCAAAGACAGCTGACAAATCCCAACCAATCAAACCCTGAAGAATGGCCTGCAGGCTTGCCCTCGGCAGCCATGCGATACGGTGTTGTATATCCGCTACATGACTATGCTTAACTTGTGCCTATCAACGGCTAATGCTTGAACGCCGTTCAATACCGACCCTAGTCTGGGGCTGTGTTGGATAAAAAAGAAGCAACAGCGGAAATGTCCGGCACATAGCCGCGGGGGTTTTGCGGCAACTCAAACAACGTCGAACTGTGAACTTCGCGTCAGCCGCGGGGCTGGGTTTTTTTTGCCCCGCGCCGCGGCTCGCTGGTGGATTTTTTGTGGAGTTGCGTATGCGTAGAGTGTGGACGACGAAAAGAAATCGCAGCTTATCGAAAGCAAAGAACCACCATTCCGACTTTGGAAGACATGTGATCTCGTCGATTGGCGCGGCGGCACTTGGCATCGCCACGACGATGCCCGCCTTTGCCGGCGGCTCCAATACCGCGACCACGGCCGCGACGCCGGCAACACCAGCGGGGGTGGTCACCAGCACTCCTCAGCTCTCCAGTGTCGGGGCAGGAGGCTGTGCGTGGCAATATACCAAGGCCATCAACAATCTGGGCCAGCAAGCGATTACCGCCAACGACGTCGGGCTGGCGGCCAACGCTGTCGGCGCCGCGGCTGCCGTCACCGGCTTGATCGCGTCGGAGGTAGCCTCTGCCTCGCGGACGGTTGAGTTCGGAGTCATGGCAGGCGGCCTTGAGGCGGCGGCGGCTGGGGACCCATTTCTCTTGGCGGCGCCGGGGCTCGCAACTGCCGGAGGCGCTGCAACGGCGCTCACCGTTTCTTCAGGAGTGGAAGACGCAGCGCTTGCTGCGTCGATCGTTGGGGCCGGGTCCACCGTGACCGGCGTCGCCTCGCAGATCGCCTCGCAGGTTTTCACCCACCAGCAGGCCGACCTTAATGCCTATGTGACGGAAAACCTGCCGCTCTGCGACACGACTTTTACCGGGACGGTCTCCGTGACGGATGGGGGAGTAAACGTCACAGGAGATTCCATCTTTAACGGCGACATTGGTGTCGATGGCACTGTGAACGCAAGTGGTGATGTCAACGCCAACCAGATCCATGCGGCGCAGGGCATTTCCGCCGACGGCGGCGCGATCTGGCTCGGTGACCCCGACGGCGTCCACTATTCGGATGGCATCACGTTGGGCGGTGGCGCGCTTTCAGGGGCGGGCGTGGGCGGTGCATTGGCCACGACAGGAGATAAAGACGCAGTCGCCATTGGCAACGGCGCGAACGCCGCGAACGCGAATGACACCGCGCTCGGCACCGGCGCGAATGCGACCGGGGGCGGTGCCACCGCGCTCGGCGCGAGCGCAAATGCCACGGGCAGCAAATCGATTGCGGTCGGGGATTCAACCGCTTCCGGTGCCAGCTCATTGGCAATTGGAGACGGATCGACAGCGGCCGGTATCAACGGCATCGCCATCGGCACAAGCAATAATTCGGGAACCGGCGATAACAATACCGTCGTCGGCAGCAGCATTCATATCATCACGGGCGACAACAATACGGCGCTCGGAGTGGGTCATACGATTGACGGCTCGGACAACTTCGTGGCGGGCGACCCAAACGAGACTGCCGGAAACGGCAACGAAGTCACCGGCAACATGAACTTCACCTCCGGCGACAACAATCAGGTCGTCGGCAACAACAACGGCGACCTGGGCGTCAATCCCAATTCGATCGACGGCGATGAAGCGCCCGGCGTGCGGGGCAATAATAACTCCGTCGTCGGCAGTGGCAACCATGTCGGCAGCGGCACCGTCGCCGATGGCAATGCGACATCGGGCAACGGCAATAAAATCCTAGGCGACGGGAATACCATCGTCGACTCCGGCGATGGCGCTGCTGACAACAACAGCGTCGTCGGCAACAGCAATTCGGTCGACGGCGACGCAAATTTCCTGGCAGGCAACGCGAGCAGCGCGACAGGCGACCGGAACGTGACGGTCGGCACCGATAGTCATTCAACGGGCAACGACGCCATTTCGGTCGGTAGCGGGGCCGCGGCCACCGGAGATGGCAATATCGCCATCGGTCTCTCGTCAATCGCCGACAAAATCAACACGACGGCGGTCGGCGCCAACACCAATGTCAATTCGGACCAGAGTACGGCTCTAGGCCAGGGCGCAACGGTCGGCGCAGGCTCCAACAACAGCACGGCCCTTGGGCAGAGCGCCGCCATTGGTACCGGCGCTACGAACAGCACGGCGGTCGGTCAGAATTCGAGAGTGACCGACGGATCCGAAAACGCTCTTGCAGTCGGCAAAGACGCAACGGCAGCAGGAGACAACACGACGGCGGTGGGCGAAAGTTCATTGGCCGTCGGTCGTGATACCACGGCAGTTGGCCAGAACGCTTCAGCTACCGGCATTGCTTCGACGGCGACTGGCGCCAGCTCGAGCGCAAACACCAGCGGCTATTCGGTTGCGACGGGCTACGCCTCGGAGGCCGATTTCTCGTTCGGTTCGACGGCCGCCGGCGCTTTTTCGGATGTCACGGGCTCGGCATTCGGAACTGCAAACGGCTATGGAGCCGAGGTCGCCGCCGGTACGTTTGGCGGCACCGCCTCCGGCGCGGGTTCCTTCGCGGGCGCGAACAACGCCTCCGCCTACGGCACGAGCTCCAGTGCGACCGGCATAGGATCGATCGCCATCGGCGATTCCGATGCGACAGCGCGCAATTCGATCGCCATCGGCACCGATTCCGATGCGACCGCCAGAAACGCCACGGCCGTTGGCCGCGATGCCGATGCGAGAGGCATAAACAGCACCGCTATCGGTAATAATACGAGCGCGAACGCTTACGGCTCGGCCGCCTTCGGTAATGGCGCCGTGGCGAACCTACACGATCAGCAAGTGTTCGGCACGACCGACAACACCTACACGACGCCTGGTATCACGTCTGCGTTGAGCCAGCAGAGGCAACACGGATTGCTCCAACTTCCAACAACCGATGCGAACGGCAACCTCGCTTCCGATCACGGCGCTACGTTCAGGGGCGTGTCCCGGCTGCAGGCGGGCGTCGCCGTCGCTCTCGCCGCCGAAGCGCCGCCCCTGACATCGACGCAGAACTTTGGTGTTCGCATCGGCTGGGGCAACTACAACGGAGTGGCCAATGGCGTCGCCGCCAGCGCGATCGGCGTGCTCTGCCGGGGATGCTTCGAGTCCGGAGACCAAATCTCCTTGGATGGCTCCGTCGGGGCCGGCTTTTCGAGTTTCGCGGATTACGGTTCGGGCAACGTGGTTGGCGGGCGTGCGGGTCTCTCTTGGGCCTGGTGAAAAGCTTTGGGGACTGCCGGTCAGCGCCTCAAGATCTAGGAAGCGTGTCCTCTAATCCTGACGCCGGGCATGCACTAGGTGGTTCCGACCCTCAGTTCTCTAGTTTGCAACTCGGAGTTCGACTCGGCGATCCAGTTGCAACAGTTCTTCACGTGGATACCGGCTTCTATCGACTCCTTTAAACGGTTCAGTTGCCCCTTTCGGCAACAAATCCAACTTGCCCTGATACCCTCCATCGCGCAGAAGGTGCTCAATACTGATGAGCCGTTGTCGAGAAAGTTCCATGTTGTAGTCTGGCAAACCGCGCTCGTCCGCGTGGCCCGACAGGGTTACGGAGCCGAATTTCTTCAACGTCAAATACTCAAGCAGCAGACGAGCCGCCTTGCGGCCCTCGGGCGTAAGCGTCGCCTCATTATAAACGAAGGTCATCGGAACCGGAGTCGAGGTCAACGACGGTCGAGACGAATTAGATGGCGATCCCATTGCAGTCAGGGCCTGGGCGGAGGGCTCGGTGGACGCCGGTTCATCGGCCGTCCCCTCTTTGACAGAACTTGCGGCATCCCGTTGCTTGGCCTCCTCGCGCGCGGTCGCCACCACGCCCTCGAACTCTTTCAGAAGCCGAACCGCCGGGGGTGCTTGATCTGCAATCGCCGCCGTCGAAGGAGAAGTGCTATCGAGCATCGCTGGTGCAGCTAACGTGTTTTTTGCAGATGGGTCCGCGGCGCGCACACTTATTTTCGGGTCGGTGTCTGCAAATTTGTACTCCGTCACGAGAGACCAGTCGCCGTTGGCATTTGCGGTGGTGCTTGCCACAGCCGTCGTGTTGTCGAGCACGGTCACTTGCGCGAACGGGGCTGCTGTTCCAGCAAAGACCGAGGGGCCATTGGGAGAGACGCGCGCAATATTCAGCGCGGCGCCTTGGCCGATCTTATCCTTGGGGTCGGCGGAATTGGCCTCCGTGGCTTTCGGTCTTTCTTCAGCAGCCTTACTCGCGGCGAGACTGGGATTTGCAACAGATCGGGCTGCCGTCTCCCTTTGAAGTTTAGTGCTTGATCCAGACCTCTCCGCCACCGCGAGTCTTCGCCACGTCTCGGGCATCGAAATATTGAGGCTGACAACAATATCAAAAGGTAGCACGAGCACGACGAAGCAGCCGAGCACAAGCAGAAAAAGGATCGATGTTAGTCTGCGACGCATTGCAGATGACCTCGCATAACGCGAGCAATCTTTGGAGGAAATTAAGACCTTGGCAAGGTCGGTGGGGCCTTGGCCGGCGGCTGTAGAAAGTCAGTCATCCTGAGCCTTCTGAATAGGATAGATTTAGCAGAGACATCGGAGCGCAGGCTGCGATGGCATGTCCGTTGTTGGCCCAACCCTGCCTCGAACGCCGTCTGAGGTGTTGCCGCTAGCGGATGAGATCAAACACCATGAGATTGAGGGCTAAACGACGAAAAATACTCTTGTAACGCTTGATCTGTCTTGGCGCGAGCCTCAGCTACAGCATCGGGACCAAAGGCTGTTCCTTGAACCGAGAAGAAAGTCAGATCATGCAGTCCGATCATGCCCAGGACGGCTTGGAGATACGGAGTAAGAAAATCTGGCTGACGCGTGCGCTCCCCAGAAAATCTTCCGCCCGAGGATACGGCGATGAACACCGGGCGGTCGCGTAGCGCGCCTACTTTTCCTTCCGGGCTCACGTCGAACGTTCGACGAACTCTAGCGATGTGATCTATCCACGCCTTGAGTGTGGAGGGTACCGTGAAGTTATGCACGGGGGTTCCAATGACCACAAAATCCGAACTCTCTAGCTCCTGAATGAGTTCTTCGGAAACGGCCATGGAGCCGTCCTGAGAAACGTCGACGGACGACGCTTGGGAAATCGCGTAATCCTCATCTACTTGCGATATTGCGCCGTCACCAATTACCCGATTTACGAGTATCGCCGTTGGCTCTTTCCGTAGCAAAAGCCCGATAATCTTTTGGGAAAGTTTATAACTCTCGGCGGCTTGCCCGCGAGGGCTGCAACTAACATGCAGGATTTTCTTCATCTGCCCCTTTCCGTTTTAACTGCGGTGGCTCACGCCGGAGCTCTGGCCGTTGCGACAAGCAATCATCTATAAACCGCATGACCTATATCAAAGATCCATGAATGGAAATTACCACTGGGCCATGATGGCGACAGGTAGGCGAGTTCGCTAACCAATCCGCAAATGCAGATGAAGGGCCCTCATCCAGCAGAGGCCGGTGAGGCTTGACCAGCTGGCCGGTGGCGCAAACGGGTGATCATAAGGGACTTCCGCCAGAAGGTCGTTTTGATTTGCTTTGAACTGTCACTCTAGGTCAGACTGGTACAGTCCTTTTTTCAATCAAGTGCAAGATCGACTAGTCCATGACAGTCGCAAAGACCAGCAATATCTCGCCCTTGGATCCAACGGCGGCCGAACCTTTTTATCGCCAGATCTACGATCGGTTTCGCAGTGCTATTGCTAGCGGATTATTGAAACCGGGTGACCGCATTCCCTCGGCACGAGCTCTGACCAAGGAATTGGGTTTGGCACGAGGCACTATCGAGACGGCTTATTCCTTGTTAGCCGCTGAGGGATACATTCAAGCCCGCGGCCAGGCTGGGACCATTGTGACGCCGGGCCTCAAACCGCAAACGCCTATTGCAAACCCAATACCCCAGTCCAATAGCAACGCTGCGGTGGCTAGTTATCGTCCAGAGTCGATTTTGCCGTTCCAAATGGGTTTGCCGGCGCTGGATGTGTTTCCTCGAAAGATCTGGGCACGCCTGGGCGCGCGGTGTGTCCGCGCCACGCAACCATCTGACATGGTTCATCCCTCTGTATACGGCTTGCCGGGACTGCGTGCAGAGATTGCCGCATATCTCCAAGTTTCGCGTGGGATCAACTGCTCTCCATCTCAGGTATTCGTGACATCAGGATATCGCCACACCATCGGGTTGATTGGTCATGCATTATTGAAGGTGGGAGATCGCGTTTGGCTTGAGAACCCCGGATACCCACCTACGCGAGAACTCTTGGGACATATGAATATTGCAGCGGTCCCGGTGCCGGTAGATCGGGAGGGCATGGTCATTTCCGATGCAATCAAGCTGGCGCCACGGGCGCGCGCAGCTGTGGTCACGCCTGCGCATCAGAGTCCGCTGTGCGTGTCTTTATCTTTACCCCGGCGTTTGGCGCTGTTGGATTGGGCTGCGCGAAATAAAGCATGGATCATTGAGGACGATTACGACGGCGAGTACCGGTATGTCAGCCGTCCCCTCCCTGCGTTAAAGAGCCTGGATCGTGATGGGCGCGTACTCTACGCAGGCACCTTCAGCAAGGTCCTATTACCGAGCATTCGGCTTGCATATCTTGTCGTGCCGGAAACGCAGGTCGAAAGGTTTGAGCAGATCATTGAAGCCTTTGCAGGGGGCAGTCCCCGGCTTATGCAGGCTATCGTCACGGCCTTCATCACGGAAGGGCACTTTGCACGCCATATCCAACGGATGCGGAAGCTCTATGCCGAGCGTCGGGAAGCGACAACAGCTGGCCTGGAAAGCGTGCGTGGGAACTACATGCGGATTGATTCACCAGCAGGAGGAATGCACTTGATCTTGCGGCTGCGAGGCCAGCGATCAGATCGCCGGCTTGTTGCACGCATGCGAGAAGATGGACTGTCCGGAGATGCATTAGCGGATTGGACGATGTGTAATGATGGAGCGTCGGCCTTGCTACTCAGTTTCACGAATATTGCCTCTCAGGGGACCGCCGAGAAACTCGGAAGGCGTATCTTGAGGCTG
>Ga0134128_10006643_pt1 | contig 14012 bp, 10 predicted proteins | sample KB31754_FD_96462 | JGI IMG/M metagenome (GOLD analysis project Ga0134128, IMG submission 96462) | Terrestrial soil microbial communities with excess Nitrogen fertilizer from Kellogg Biological Station, Michigan, USA - KB3-175-4 | ecosystem: Environmental > Terrestrial > Soil > Unclassified ... | reverse complement strand
GGAAGCCGGACTTGGCCATGAAGCGCTCGAGCGAGTACTTCACGTCGTCCGCCGTCACCTCGCGGCCGTTCACCGGCGGCTTGTTGTGGAACTTGACGCCCTTGCGGAGGCTGAAGGTGTAGACCTTGCCGTCCTTGGAGACCGTCCACTTCTCGGCCAGGTCGGGCAGGATCGAGAAGTCGGTGGGCGACTTCTGCTCCGGCCCGTTGGGGAAGCGGACCAGCTGGCTGTAGGCCAGGCTCACGTAGGAGTGGGTGAGGAAGCTGATGGAGAGATGCGGGTCGAGGCCGGGAGCCTCCCGCTCCGCGATGCGGATAACCCCGCCGCGCTTGGGCTGGGCGCCGGCCTGGGCGAGGGAGGCCAGGACGAGCACGCTCAGGACGACGGCGGCGAGGAACAGACGGGACGGGAAGGGGGCGCGACGCGCCATGGCCAGATCTCCTGTTCTCGAATTTGTCGTCATCGACCGGGAGACGGGAGCGAAACGGGCCGAAAAGGATGGTCACTTTAGGCCCGGAGGCGAGCGATTGTCAATGCTGGGCATTGTCATCCTTTGCACCGGTCGTGCGACGTGCCGAACGGAACTGGCCGCGCTAGGCGCGAGAGACCGCATGGTGGATATGTCTCGTCTCGCCCCCACTGTGAAGCGCGCAGTGATGGTGTTGCCTTCGAGACTTGACGATCCCGTCTCGGTCGGCTAGTGTGTCGGCCCCATCCGGGGATGGGCGGGCGCAGTATGCAGATCGGCATGAAGCGATGCAGGACTGCATGCGCCCTGAAAAGGACTCCAACGATGCGGGGCAGGCTTACCGGCGTGGTTGTGAGCAGCGGCGCGGGGCTTCTTCTTGGTGGGCAGCTGGTCATCGCGGGGGGTCGCATCGATCTCTTCGACCTGCACAGCAATCGGACCGGCTACATCCTCGTCGATCCGAAGAGCGGCCGGCTCGACACCTACGACACGAAGTCGAAGCGCACCGGGTGGGGCACCATCCACCGTGAATCCGGCACGGTCGAGGTCTTCGACAAGGAAGGCAAGCGCATCGGCAGCGGACTCCTGCCGCCTCGGGTGCAGCGATGATCAGAGCCCGGCTCGGCAACGAAGCGCCGCCGGCCAGCGCCATAAGCTGCGAGGTCGCCGGTAGCTGCGTCGCTGCCCTCGTCGCCGCGCCGATGAGCCTCACCGAGTGGGCTCTTCTCGAATCGCATCTGCGCCGCTGCTCGCGGTGCCGGGAGCTCGAAGCCCGCCTCCGGCGGCTGGTCACGGCGAGCCCTCCGGTCGCTCCGTCACGCCGGCTGCAGGCGCACCTCCGGCAGACCGGCGAGCTCGTCCGGATCGGAGCGGCCGGCGCTCACGCCCTGGCGGAGCGGTGCCATACGCTGCCTGCGGCCCTCGGCAGCGGGCTCGCGGCTCGCGCCACCGCCGGCGTCATGCGCACGCGGAGCCTGGCCGGCCGCTGCGCTGGTGACCTGGTGGCACGGGGGCGCGCAGGGATGGCAATCGCGCGCAGGCCAGCCGTGGCCGCCGTCGACGGGGTCGAGGCCGTCCGAAGCGCCGTCGTACGTTCCGTGCAGCGGGCGGTCCACTCGGCACCGTCGCTGCGGACGGTGGGTGCCATGCTGGCGCTTGCCATCACGGTGTGCGCGCTCCCGGGAACCGATGGACCGGAGCCGCGCGCCCTGCCGCCGGCCGCTCCACCCGCCGGAATCGGGCCCGGGCGGCTCGAGGCGGCGCAGGTCGAATCCGCGCAACCGGAGCCTGTACCGGTCGAGCCCGCGCCGGCCGAGCCGGTGTTGCAGGTGTTCTCCGTGCCACTTGTACCGAGCGAGCCGCCACGGGCCGGCCAGCGCCGGGACACTCTGCTCGCGGCTCCGCCCCGGGTGGTGGCACCGTCCTCACCCGTTGTGTCCGCGCCCAAGCCGAGCCTCGAGGCCAGGGCGGCCGCTCCCACGCTGTCTGCGGAGGAGCCACCCACGGCGAGCCACGTCGTCGGGCGACTCACGGCGAAGAACCGGCATGCGGCCGATCGGGATGTCGGCGCCCTGCTCGCCGGCGTGGGGGGGACGGAGCTCGGCCGCCGTCATCTCGTCACGTTCACGTCGGTCGACGTGATCGTGCCCCAATCGCGTTACGACGAGTTCGCCACTGGTCTCGCGCGGATCGGCTCCTGGCGGCTCGAGGCCGCGCGCTCCACCTTGCCGGAGGCGGTCCAGATCACCATCCGCGTGACCGACTAGGCCGCGTCTGGCCTCGCGCCCGAGGGGAGAGGGTAGGGCGAAGCTCAGGTCGAGCGGGTCGTGCCGATTGCGCTGACGAAGAAGTCGGAGACCTGCCGGTGGATCCGCATGACGTCCGGCACGAAGCGCGTGTCCACGAAGCCGGCGGCCTCGAACGCGACCTTCCATTGCTCGGGGGTAAGAAATCCCCCATTGGGCCGATAGATCGGGTGGAGGCGCGGAGAGCGGAAGGTCTGGATCAGGTTGAAGACGAACTCGGCATAGATCGGCTGGCGCGGGTACGACCGCACGCACTCGGAGATGATCAGCCACCCGCCCGGCCGCAAAGCCCGCAAGATCTCGGCCAGCGTGAAATCGAGATCGTGCGCCACGTGGAGCGTGTTCACGGCATAGACCGCGGCGACGCTGCCCGGCGCTATGCCCTGGGCCTCGAACGGGCGATTCATGTCGAGGGTGTCGAACCTCATCGCCACGCCCTCAGGCCGATGCGCCCGTAACGCCTGCTCACCCCGCCGGAGGAACGCGGGCACGAGCTCGGTGAACCGATACTCCTCGATCTCACCGAGCCGGCCGGCCGCCCCCAGCTGCTCAAGCACCGCGAGCGCGCCGCTCCCCAGTCCTCCTCCGAGCTCGAGGATCACCCCGCCGTCCCGCGGCAGCCACTGCTCGACGGCGGCCGCTCCGGTCCGGTTGTTCACGGCGTACAGGCCATTCTTGTTCGAGAAGAAGTCGACCCACAGCCGTAGGCGTCGCGGCGAGAACAGCACCTCCTCGCCGGCGATGGCTCCCCGCAGGAACGCCGGGTAGTCCTGGGCGACGGTCTCCGCCAGGACGTAGGAGGGCAGCCACGACGGATCGTGGCGAAGCTGCTCCTCGCGCACGGCGGCCGGATCCGCGGAGGGCAAGGGACCGCGCGCCCAGAATTCGTGAGTCGAGGCGCCCGGGGCCTCCTCCAGCACCCCACGCGTGGCCAGGAGCCGCAGCATCCAGTCGAGGGGGACGACGGCCTGGTCGACCGCGAGTCCCGATCGGGCGGCGATGGCTTCCGCGCTGCCTCCGTCCTGGGTGGCCGACTCGAGCCCCGTCTCGCGGATGACCTGGAGGGTCAACCGGTAGACGAACTCGTCGTACAGGTAGTGTGACCGGAGAAACGAGAAGTCGATGACGTGCAGGAGATACGGAGGCAGCATCTCCCGGAGCAGCACGTCGGCGGCTTCGGCCTGGGGCAGGGCGTTGGTCGGGAGCAACGCCATGACGTGAAGCGCTAGGCCAGGCGCGACTGGATGTACTCGACCAGCGTGCCGAGCGTGTGAAAGTGGGGCGCCAGGTCCTGCGCCTCGTCGATCACGAAGCCGAAGCGCTCCTCGATGCCGATCGACAGCTCGATGAAGTCGAGCGAATCGAGCCCGAGCGATCCGTCGATGTCCTTGGGCAGCGCGGTGGCCAGGGAGAGATCGGGAAGCCGGCTCGGGGAGAACTTGAGCCGCTCCACCATGATGTCCTTGAGCTCTTCGAGCACCTTGTCGGTCTCCACGCCCATCTCCTGTGGACGAGCCCGTCGCCCTACCGGGCGAACGGCTCCCAGATGTCGAAGAAGTTGAACCATTGAGTCGGGTACTGCCGCACGATGTCCTCGAGGGCCGCCACCCAGGTGCGTGCGGCGGCCTCCTCCTCGCCGCGCACGGCGACGAACGGCTCGGCGATCTTCACCACGTACCGATACTGCGAGTCCAGCAGGCAGAAGGCCGGCAGGAGGGGGACCTTGACCCCGCTGGACAGCAGGAACGGCCCGAGCGGGAACCGCGCCGGCCGGCCGAAGAAGGGAACCTCGATGTCGCCCCTGGTCCCGAGCGCCCGGTCCCCTTGCACGCCCACCACCTCGCCGCGTCGGAGCGCGGCGAGCAGCTCCAGCGACACGGTGGGGCGAGCCCGCGAGACGAACCGCACGCCCTCGCCGTCGCGCCGCACCCAGCGCTCCAGCTCGCGCAGCTCGTCCGGGGCGACCACCACGTGCGTCGGCCGCGAGCTCTTTCCCGCCAGGAGGCGCCCGGCCAGCTCCCAGTTGCCCACGTGCGCGGTCAGCGAGATGAGCCCGCCCGACAGGGTGGTGGTCAGCCGCTCGATGCCCTCCACGTGGCCGAGGTGGGGGGAGCGCAGCGTGGTCGGCTGTCGGTTCGTCGAGACCAGGTCACTGAAGCACATCGCGAAGTCGGTGAAGACGCGGAGCGTGAGCTTCTCGAGCTGGGGGCCGGTGGCGCCGGTGAAGCGCGCCATCGACGTCTCGATCGCGGCCCGCTCGCCCGGCATGAGCGACGGGGCGAGCCGGCCGACCTGCCGGGCGACGGCGAGCCGCAACCGACGCGGCACCCAGGTCAACGCCGCCGCGAGCCGGTAGAAATTCGCGCGATTGTAGGGGTGCGAGTACCAGCGCGGCGCTGCGTCCTCGAGGGTCGACGTCATTCGGACGGCCACGCGTCAGCCTAGCACGATCCGACGGGCCTTCTCTACAGGAACGGCGAGTAGTACATGCGAAAGCTCCTGAAGTGGGGAACATTTACTCCACAGAGGGGCGCGGGACGGTACCGGCGCACCCGGCGGTCGAAGCGGATCACTCCCGGAACGGTCGGGTCGTTCGGGTCGTAGACGCTGAAGTCGATTGAGTCGGGAGCGCTCACCTTGAAGTCGAAGGCGAGCACCGAGTGGTTGAAGCGGATCCGAGGGAAGTCCGAGACCAGCAGCTGCACCGGTCTGCCGGCCTGAAGCTCGGCGACCATCTCGGCCGCGACGCGCTCCTGCTGCGCGCTGGGGAGCGGGAAGATGATGCGCCAGTTCGTCCAGTGAAGGATCGTCCAGAGGCGCCTCGGGAGCCCCGCCTTCACCGCGGCCTCTGCCTCGCGCGTCAGCTCGTGCAGCGACTCGAACCCGGGGATGACGATCCGCTCGGCCACCGGGAGCGGCGGTCGCCAGGGAGCGCGGCGCGTGACGCGCCGAACCAGCTCGGTGTACTCCGCTGCGGTGAGGCGGGGGGCAGCGGGCTCGAAGCGGGCGAAGCGCTGGAACTGCACGACGGCCCGCGCCAGCACGAAGCACCGGCTGGCGTAGAGATCGGGCTTGCCCTTGTGGTGGATCCGGCTGTCGTTGCGAAACGCGAACGTGTCCGCCCCGAACGTCAGGGCAGGGCCCGGATGCGGACGGGCCAGAGCGACGCCCAGAGGGGGCACCTAGGCGACGCCGCCGTCGACGGACAGGACCTGTCCGGTGATGTAGCTGGCCTCGTCGGAGGCGAGAAACGCGACCGCGCTGGCCACCTCTTCGGGCGTTCCCGCCCGCCCGAAGGCCGTCAGCTTGAGCAGGCCCTCCGTGATCTCCGTCGGCAGACCGCTCGTGAGGTCGGTGGGAATGTAGCCCGGCGCGACGGCGTTGACCGCGATGTTGCGTCCGCCGTACTCCTTCGCCATCGCCCGCGTGAAGCCGATGATCCCCGCCTTCGCGGCCGCGTAGTTCGTCTGGCCCGCGCCGCCGATCAGCCCCACGAGCGAGGTGATGTTGACGATGCGGCCGTAGCGCTGCTTCAGCATCTGCCGCAGGACGGCGCGGCTGCAGTTGAACGTGCTCTTGAGGTTCTGCCGGATGATGGCGTCGAAGTCCTCTTCCGTCATCGTCGCGAGCAGGCCATCGCGGGTCGTTCCGGCGTTATTGACGAGGATATCGAGCCGACCGTGGGCGGCGATGGCGGCCTTGACGACGGCCTGCGCGGTGGCGAAGTCGCTCACGTCGCCCTGCGCGGCGGTGGCCTCGCCGCCGCCGGCCTTGATACGGGCGACGACATCATCGGCCGCGGCGGCACTGGTGTTGTAGTTGACCGCGACGCGGGCCCCCAGCGCGCCCAGCTTGATCGCGCACGCCCGACCGATGCCGCGCGAGGCGCCGGTCACCAGCGCCACCTTTCCGCCGAGGGTCGTCACGATGCCGAAACTAGCATACTCGCCGGGCCGGGCGAAGGTGGCGGCACGCAGGTCCGGCGCGGGCCGAGCTCGGCCCGCACCGGCTCGCGGTCAAGCGGCGCTGAGCCGCTACTTACCGCCGCCCAGCATGGATTGGATCTTCTTCAGGGCATCCAGGTTCTTTTGCAGGCCGCTGACGTGCTGCTCCATCTCGGTGAGGGATGAGCCCATCTGACCCGCGGCGGCGAGGGGGTTGCTCATCCCGGGAACCTGGGGAAGCTGGGCGCTGGCGCGCGGCGTGCTCAGGCCGCACACATAGCCGAGCGTGAAGACTGCGAGGAGCATCCCGATCATCGTCAGGCGAGCGATCGTCCTGTGTGCCAACGTGGTCTCCTCTCGGTGCGCTCTTCTCGAGCGTGGTTCGATTGCGGACGGATGGAGGCTACACCCGGGATGCCCGACCGGCAACCACGCCGCGGCCAAAGGCGAGCTATTCGATCTTGTTCTGGGCCGGGATGCTGTCGAGAAACTCGCAATGGCCCACAGACTGGCCGGGTTCAGTCTTTGTAACCGGCCAGCGCTCGCCATGCATTCTCGCGTGGCCGTCTGCGCCGCTCGCTGCAGTCAGCTGGCCACGCGGATGACGATCTTTCCCATGTGTCGCCCGCCAAGCAGGTAGGCAAAGGCATGGCGGGCGGTGGCCAGGCCTTCGAAGGCGCGGTCAATGACCGGCTTGATCGCGTTGACCGCAACGAAGGACACATAGCGTTCGAGCTCGGCGCGGCTTCCCACGAAGATGCCCTGCACCCGGATCCGGCGGAGGAGGATCTCGGGTAGATTCACTGCGCAGGCGTCCTGCGCCCGCAGGCCAAGTACCGCGATGCAGCCGCCGTCGCGGGTGGCCGTCACCGATTGGTCAAATGTTCGCCCCCCGCCGACCTCCAGTACCGCGTCCACCCCCGTGTCGCTCCAGCGCCGTACCAGTTCACCCCAGCCCTCCCGGCGAGAGTCCGCGGTGAAGTCGGCCCCCATCTCGCGCACCCGGGTGAGCTTCGCGTCCGAGGAGGAGATGACCGCCACCTCGGCCCCGAGCGTCTTCGCGATTTGCAGGCCGAGGAGGCTGAGGCCACCGGTTCCCTGCAGCAGGACCCGGGTTCCCGGCCCGATCGAGGTCTCGGTGGTCAGCGCACTCCACGCGGCCAGCCCGGCCACCGGTAGACACGCGGCCTCCTCGAACGAGAGCGAGTCCGGGATGCGCACCACCGCGGTTCGCGGAAGGACCCGCTCCTCGCACAGCACGCCTTGCGAGGGGCCGCCGAGCGTGGTGAGCCGCATCTGCGACTCGAGCCGCCCGGCCTGCCAGTCCGGCACCATGTGGGTGCACACGCGGTCCCCGGGCACGAGCGGTGCGGCACCGGACCCGACCTCGGTCACCACACCGGCCGCGTCGCTGCACGGGATCAACGGCAAGGGAAGCCCGGGCCCGTAAGCGCCCCGCATGACGAGCACGTCCCGATGATTGAGCGAGACTGCCTTGATTGCTACGCGAACCTGGTCCGTGCCGATCGCTTCCGGAGCCATGACATCGGATCGCAAATTGGCTAGCCCGAGCCGATGACACGACATCGCGAGTGTCATGAATTAGAGCGGATGCGCGAGTTCCCGATTCAGAACCCGCAGCACGAGCTCGTCCTCGTCGACGACGAGAAAGTGCTCCGTGTCGACCAGCAATAGTTGAAAGCGTCGTTTCGTGAATCGCGACCAGCCCCGCGCATTGGCGGCCGACACGTACAGGTCGCGAGTACCGGTCAGGCATGTGATGGCGACGTCCCAGGGCTCTTCGGGCACGAAGCGATATTTCGAGCTCATCTCGAACTCGGCCCGGATCACCGGCATGATGAGCCGGCGCAGCTCCGAGTTGGCGAGCAGGTCTTCCGTCGCTACAACATTGAACTCGAGCATTGCGGTCGAGAATACCTCGTCCGGCTGCTGATGGATCGGGGCGAACAGGCTGTAGCCGGGAAGCTTCAGAAGCTTCTCCAGCAGCGCGGTCTCGAAATCTTGCGGCCGGTGGAGCTCGTCGGGCGGGCGAGCACCCGAGACGAAGACGTGGACTGGAGCGAGACCGTGCGCGCGAATCAGGGTGCGGACGGTCTCGAACAGGGTCAACGCCCCCAGGCAGTGTCCATAGACCGCGAACGGCTTGTCGAGGAAGGGGAGGAGCCTCGGTACAAGCTGCTGGACGAACGTCTGGAGATCGCGGATCGGCGGCTCGTCGATGCGAGTCTGGCGCCCGGGCGGCTCAATTGCCACCAGCTCGACACGGGGATCGAGATTCTGCACCCACGGGCGGAAGGTGGCGGCACCTCCGCCCGCAAACGGAAAGCAGAACAGGCGCATGGCCGCGGTAGGATCCGGTCGATGCATGATGAGCCAGCCATCACCGGCGGTGCGGGGGGCTGGACCCGAGAGGGGGACTGGGGCCGGCGGGGGTGCGTCTGGAAAGAGTTCGGCGACTAGATCCGCGATGCTGTACCCCTTGAGAAGCATGGCAGTCGGCACCGCCACCTTCAGCGAATCCCGTAGCCGGTTGGCGAGCGTGACCGCGAGGAGCGAGTCGAGCCCGAGCTGATTGAGGGGCTGGGTCACCGAGATCACGCGATCCTCGCCCAGCACTCGGCTCACGTGCCGTCGCACCGTGTCCACTAGCGACGGCGAATTCTCCGCGACCTCCTCGGCCGCGCTCGGTCCCGGAAGGGTTGGGGCCAGATCGCGAAAGAGCGGCGGGACGGAGGGAAACTGGGCGAGGAACGTGCCCCAATCGGTGTCGCAGATCGCGAGCGGCGACGCCTCCCCGTCCAGGAAGCGGAGGAGGACATCCAGGCAGACCGTGGTGTTGAGCGGTGACGTTCCGCGCTGCTTCCAGGCTCGGGCGCCGGCCGGTCCCCAGCGGCCTGCCAAGGCCCGGTGCGCCCACGGCCCCCAGTTGAACACGGCGGCGGGCAAACCGGCCGCCCGTCGCGAGGCAGCCAGCGAGTCCAAGAAGCCGTTGGCGGCAGTGTAGGTGGCCTGACCGGCGGCACCCCACAGGCTGAGCACCGATGAGAAGAGCACGAAAAAGTCCAGAGGAAGCCCGCTGGTCGCCTGGCTCAGCCGCCACGCCCCCGCGATCTTAGGTCGCGAGACGCAGTCGAGCTGCTCCCACGTGATGTTCTCTATGACCGCATCGTCGAATACCGCAGCCGCGTGGATCACGCCCTTGAGCGGCGGCATCCGCTCTCGAATGTGAACGAGGGTGGCCTCGACGTCCGCTTGCCTGGACACGTCGGAGGGCAAGATCACGAGCTCGACCTGCTGGCCGAGCGCGCTCAGTGTCGCGGTCGCGCTCGGTGACGGGGCGTGCCGGCCGGTCAGCAACAGGTGCCGGGCTCCGGCCTCCACGAGCGCACGGGCGATCTCGAGGCCGAGCACTCCGAGTCCACCGGTGATCCAGTAGGTCGCGTCGGGGCGGAGACGTCGACGGGGGGGACTGGGCTCGGCTGGGAGCCGGACCAGCCGCGGAGCCAAACGCGCGTCGGGCCTTAGAGCGATCTGATTTTCGTCGCCCCCGCTCCGGAACTCCTCGAAGAGCAAGCGGGCCGCGGTCTCCGCGTCGGCTAGGGGCGGCAAGTCGATCAAGCCGCCCCAGAGATCGGGGTACTCCAGGGCCGCGGTACGGGCGAGTCCCCACAGCGTGCTCTGAGTCAGCCCCTCTCCAGTTGAGTTATGCGCGCCGGGCTGGGCGCCGCGGGTCACTCCCCACACCCGGGGCGGCCGGTGCGAGAGAGCCCGCCGGCGGTCGAGGGCTTTGAGCAGCCCAACGCAAGCTCCGGCGGCGAAGGGGTAGGTGGTCGCGGAAACGGAGTCCGCGGAGAGGTCGGCCGCCGGAGTCTTCAGAGTCCAGAGATAGACAATGCCGACGGACTCGTCTCCCAAGTGCTGAAGGAGCGTCTCGAAGCTCGCCGCCTCGATAAGACAGGCGGAATCGACTTCGAGCGACTCGGCACTGATGACGTGCGCCGCGCATCCCTCGGCCCGCAGATGCTCGGCCAGACGCGCTCCCACCCCGGTCTCGTCATCAAGGACGCACCAGTGCCGCGCGAGTACGCGCGGGTCTCGCGGGCGAGGCACCTCGCGCCAGGTGAGCCGATAGAGGACCGGGGGCAGGGGCGCGTCGCCTCGCGGCGACATCATGACCTCCTCGGTGACCCCGCGGATGGTGAGCCCGCGGAAGAGCGCCACCGGGCTGCCGTCCTCGCCGTAGGCGTGGATGTCGCAGGTAAGTCGCTGCTCATCCTCCCCCTCACGGGGCGCGAGCACCGCGTGGACCAAGCCCGCTCGCACCCCGGAGGAAAAGAGATGGAAGGAGTCCATCGAGATCGGCACGTACGGCCTGACCTCGCCAGGCGTCTCATGGTCGAAGCCTCCGTACTCGGGAACGAAGGCGGCGTAGACGTGCAGGCAGGCATCGAGGAAAGCGGGATGGAGCCGGTAACGTTCCGCCGGTATGTCCACCGGAAGGGCGACCCGGGCCCACGCTTCGTCGGCGTGACGCCAGAGGCCGCGGATGCCCTGGAAGATCGGACCGTAGGACAGTCCGGCTGCGTCGAGGACGCGGTAGAAGTGGTCCGGCGGGATCTCCCGGGTGATCGAGCCCCCGGGACGGGGCTGAAATGGGGTCGGATCGGCGGGGTCCAGGTCGTCCTCTACGCTGCCGGTGACGTTGAGTTGCCAGGGGGCCGACTCCGCGAGGCCGGTGCTCTGCACCCGGAAGGCCGCTCGGCTGCCCGAAGGCTCGAGGTCGAGATGGATCCAGACCGGTTCATCCGCGGGAATCGTGAGAGCGGCCTCGTACAGGAAATTGCGGACAACCGGCCGCGAGAATCCGAGTGTCTCGATCGCTGCAGCCGTCACCGTCTCCAGGATGGCGGTGGTGGGAAGCACGACTCGCCCGAAGACGCGGTGGTCGCGGAGAAAGGCGAGTTGGTCGAGGTCGATGAGGACCTCGAAATGCGACCCGCCGTTGCCGAGCCGCTCGCCCAGCAGCGGATGGGGTCCATGGGCGGATGCCGAGTCGGCGGGGACCGGCGCAGCTCGAGGGGTGCGGCGGGGGGCGAGCCACCACCGTTGGCGGCGAAACGTGCTGGTCGGAAGACTCACTCGCCGACCACTCTCGCCCTCGAGTGCATGCCAGTCGATCGGGTGCCCCCGGAGATAGAGATGCCGGACGGCCTCGAGCAGGCTCGACCATTCGTCGCCGTCCCGGGTCAGCGAGGACAACCAGGCGCTCGCGGTCCTCACATCTGGCGCCTTCACGCAGCGCCGGGCGAGGCCGGTCAGGGTCCCGCCGGGCCCGATCTCCACGAAGGCTGCGGGGTCCCGGGCGACGATCTCGATGGCGGCCCGGAACTGCACCGGCGACCGGATCTGGTCGCGCCAGTAGTCGGCGTCGGGCGGGCCACTCATCTCGCATCCGGTTAGGGTCGAGATCCACCGAGTGCGGGGGCGCTCGAAGGCGACGGTGGCCGCGAACTCCTCGAACCGCTCCAGCATCGGGTCCATCAGTGACGAGTGGAACGCGTGCGAGGTGGCGAGTGCGGCGACCGGCACGTCGCGTTCGCGGAGGCGGTCGGCCAAGAGGGTGAGAGCGGTGACGCTCCCGGAGGCCACGACCCGGTCCGGTGCGTTGATTGCGGCCAGGGTCAGATCCTCTCGTCCATCCGGCCACGCCGCCAGGACGGTCTCGAGGTCGCTGCCGATCGACACCATCCCGCCGTCGGGTGCCAGGTCTTCCATCAACCGGGCGCGGGTGGAGACGAGCCGGACCGCGTCCTCAAGGGAGCACACCCCGGCGGTTACTGCGGCAGCGAATTCTCCGACGCTGTGCCCGATGACCACATCCGGGGTGACGCCCCAGCTACGCCAGAGCTCGACCAAGGCGACTTGCAGGGAGAAGAGCGCGGGCTGGGCGTACTGCGTGCGGTGCAGTCGCGGCTCGTCGTCCGCGAAGAGAGTCTCCGCGACCTGGATCCCGGCGGCCAGGAACAGCGAGAAGCATCGATCCATGGCGTCCCGGAACCGGGCCTCAGCGCGGTAGGTGGCCTCGCCCATCCGGGCGTACTGGGACCCCTGACCGGAGAAGAGAAACACCACAGGCCCGCGGGACCCTGCCTCGACGGCCCCGCCCGGCGGTCGTGGCGTCTGGAGGAACCGTTCGAGCTCCGCTAGCATCTCGTCCCGGTCGCGCCCGATCCCCGCGAACCGCCGAGCAAAGTGATGACGACCGCGGTTGGCGGAGAAGCACACGTCGGGCAACGCGAGCGAGTCGTCGGATGCGAGCGCGTCGCGGACCTTCCCGACCTGATCGAGCAGCGCGGCCTCGGTTCCGGCGGACATGGTCAGGATCGAGACCGGGCGCGCCCGCGGTGGTGTGGGCGCGCGAGGGGGCGCCTCCTCCAGCACCACGAACGCGTTCGTGCCGCCCATGCCTACCGAATTCACACCCACGCGGCGCGGGCCGACCGCCCACTCGAAGGGGCGAGCGCGCGTGTTGACCGTGAAGGGCGAGCGTTCGAGGAGAATCCGAGGGTTGGGAGTGTCGAAGTGCAGGCTGGGCGGGATAACCCCGTGCCTCAGGACGAGCGCGGCCTTGATTAGGCCAGCCATACCCGCACATTGCTCGAGGTGGCCGACGTTCGACTTCACCGAGCCAATCGCGCAGGCCCCAGCCCGCGGTCCGCCCGGGCCGAAAGCCCGGGTGAGCGCCTGGATCTCGACCGGGTCGCCGAGGGTGGTGGCGGTGCCGTGGCATTCCACGTACCCGATGGAGTCCGAGGCCACGCGAGCGATCGTCATCGCCTCCCGGGCCGCCCGCGTCTGGCCGGTCGCGGTGGATGCCGTGTAGCTGACCTTCTGTGCACCGTCGTTGTTGACCGCGGCCCCCTTTATGACCGCATAGACATGGTCGCCGCTCGCGAGAGCCGCCTCGAGAGGCCTGAGCAAGACCGCGCCGACGCCGCTGCCAAACAGAGTTCCTGTGGCCCCTGCGTCGAAGGGCCGACAGTGCCCATCCCGGGAGTAGATGCTTCCCGGCTCCGCGAGGTACCCACGAAGATGCGGGACTCGGACCACGGCGGCGCCGGCAAGGGCCAGATCAGCCTCTCCGTCGAGCAAGCCACGACAGGCCAGGTGGACCGCAAGCAGCGATGTCGAGCATGCGCTCTGGACGTTGACGCTGGGCCCAGTCAGGTCGAGCTTGAACGAGACTCGGGAGCATAGGAAGTCGCGGTCGTTGCCGAGATGGCCCAGGTCACCGGTCTGGCCCCGCAAATCCGGATGATCTACGCGGACCAGATAACTCGAGACGAGACCTCCCGCGCCCGCGTATACTCCCACTCGTCCCTTCGGCCCGCGCGGGTCGTACCCGGCGTCTTCGAAGGCCTCCCAGGCCACCTCGAGGAACAGGCGCTGCTGAGGATCCATGAGCCGCGCTTCCCTCTGCGAGTAGCCGAAGAACGCCGCGTCGAACGCGTCGTGGTCCTCGAGCACCGGGGCGGCCTTGACATAGTGGGGATGGCTGAGTAGGGCCGCGTCCTCACCGGCGGCCCGTAGCTCCTCGTCCGAGAAAAAGGTGATCGATTCGACCCCCCGCACGAGGTTGTCCCAGAAGGTTCGCGGATGGGCGGCGCCCGGGAAGCGACACGCCATGCCGATGATGGCGATGTTCCACGGGCCGGTCGCCGGGGTCACGAGCCGCCCTGGGACGCGGACGCGCTACGCCGCATTGATGAATTC
>Ga0134128_10006641_pt1 | contig 14012 bp, 8 predicted proteins | sample KB31754_FD_96462 | JGI IMG/M metagenome (GOLD analysis project Ga0134128, IMG submission 96462) | Terrestrial soil microbial communities with excess Nitrogen fertilizer from Kellogg Biological Station, Michigan, USA - KB3-175-4 | ecosystem: Environmental > Terrestrial > Soil > Unclassified ... | reverse complement strand
GAGATTCTCACTTACTGCGCCGATGTATTTGCCTTCATGCCCGGACTCTTTGCCACCATCGTCGGACTCATTCCGGTGTTGCTGGCGTTCATCATTCCTGGCGATCCGGCCACCGAAGTCGATTTTCTACTCGGTGGTGCCTTCACTGCCATTACCGGCATGGGGCTGCTGTTCATTGGTGCTGTTGCTCGCTTGCTTTATGATTTCACCGGCGTTCTCTCGCGTCGTTGGTCAAGGCTGTTTAGCTATAACCGCGTTGTCCTGGCCAGTGTGTTTTCCATGATCATAGGCATTGGCTTACTTTTTCTGGCGCATCCGCGTCAGCTTCTAACTCCTTCCCCGTCAGACGCATACTTGCATGCTTTGCGGCTGTTCGTCCTTGGCTGCATGCTGGTTGTTTTCTCTTTGTACACGTTCGTCGCCGCACTTGTGTTGCATGCGGCGTCGTTGATCCGCTTCAAGCCGACCGACTGACGGCCGCTGCCGGCTGCAGCAAGGCGAGAAAGTGTAGCTTGCCGTCAAAAATAGGCGACAGCAATGGCATGTACAGTGAGAGGCTGCGGTTGCAGCGGCTGATTTCGAGCGAGCTGTTCGCGTAAAGTTCCAACCATTGACTGTCTGAAAGATATTTGTTCGGCAATCGAATGCCGTGAGCGCGGTTGCCCACCCAGTCCATCAGCGACAGCAAGGCTTGGTCTGCCTGTGATTCGCACACATGATCTTTTACAATGACAAAGCGGCGTGAGATGCGTGCCGATTCTTGCAGCAGTCGCTGTTGATCATCAGCGTGGTGAATTACATCGATGAGCATGGAAAAATCGAAACTGTTGTCGGAAAAGGGCAGCGTCAATCCATCGTAAGCGGTTACCGGGATGACCGCATCGGGTCTTACCAGCACGTCGACGCCGGTAAGCTGCAACCGCGGGCGGAGTTGTTGGAGATATTGCGCTTTCTTCCCTGAACCGCAGCCTATGTCCAGTCCGGAAAGCGCTTCTTCAGCCGGCAGGAATTCTGCTGCCGCTTGCATCAACTGCCGCGTGTGACGATCGGACAGGAGGCGCTTGTGCAGCGGATCGACAAGCAGCCTGGCAAAAGTCTGTTGTATGTCCATAGTACGGCGATTCAGGCGATGACCTCTCCATTGTACTGGGTGTCATGCATGCTGTGTATAATCCTTCTCTAGAGGTTTCCAATGACCCGCCTTGATGCACCCACGAAATTTGTCATTTACAGCTTTCGCGCAATCGCGTGCGTCATCGCTCTTTTGCAAGCCTGGTCTTATCGCCACGTAGTCTTCCAAGAGGATCTCATTTCATATCTTGATATGGCAAGGTCCATGTTGCATGGGCACCTCGGCGCGCTCGTTAATCCGGACTGGAGCCCGCTGTATCCGTTTACTCTCGGCATAACGCTTGGGCTAATTCGCCCGCAGCCGTTGTGGGAGTGTTTCGTCATCAAACTCTTGAGCGTGGTGTTGTTTTTGATATCGCTACTTGCTTTTGAATTTTTGCTGACGCAATCCCTGAAGGTCAGGCAACGACTTCTATCTAGGCTGGCCGGCAGCGGCTTTCACCCGTACCGACTTCCGACCGCCTTAATCGTTTCGACGTGCTACAGCGTGTTTCTTGCATACTCTCTTGCTGTCGGGCACATCAATCAAGATACGCCCGATCGGTTGGTGACGACTGGCATTCTCATCTGCACCGCTTTGCTGATCAAGGTGCAGCTCGGCGAGACCCCCATCTCGTCCGCGGTTCTCGCCGGGCTGACTGCTGGAGTTGGATACCTGGCCAAAACATTTTTTTTCCCGCTAGGCTTGGTGTTTGCGACGCTCGTGGCCTTATACGCTGGAGCAGGACGCCGGATCAGGCTCAGCGTTTGCTGTCTTTCGGCTTTTGTCGCTGTCGGCTTGCCGCTGTTTTGCGCTGTGTCAATGAAAGTCGGGCACCCTTCCTTCGGAGAGATTGGCAAGCTTACTTTTGCCGAGTGCATTCTCTATTATCCGCAGCGCCACGGACATTCGCCGGAACTCAAGCATCCCGATCGCATCCTTTGCCAATCCCCTCACGTGTATGAGTTTGCCACTCCGGTCATTGATGCTACGTACCCAGTTTGGTTTGCACGCAGTTACTGGTATGAAGGGCTGAAGCTCGACATGAATTGGCGCAAGATCTGGACGCGCATCACTCGGATAAATCTCAAAATTTTCTGGGTCAACTTCCTGCGTATTGTCGTTATTGCGCCGCTGTGTTTGCTTGTCTGGATGCGCCGTTTTCCGGTAAAGGCGCGCGCGGTTCTTTATCACGCTCCGTTGCTTCTGCCATGCCTGGCCGGTTTCCCGGCTCTGATCGTGGCATCCAACATGACTCACAATGGGGTAGACCGTTATTTCTATCCTTTCGAGATATTGACTCTCATGGCACTCGTCTTTATGGTGGTTGCGAAGAATACGCGTAGAGAACGTATTGTGATGCAGCTTTCAATGATCGGCTGCACTATAGCGTTGTTGGTTATGCTCGGCTCCTCAGTATTCACCACAGATGTGCCGCATATGATGGCACCGGTGCCGCCGGCCGACTGGATGGTGGCACAGGCTTTGAAGAATTCTGGAGTACGCAGCGGTGACTGCGTGGCTCAGTTGGGATTTACTGAAGAACCGCGGATAATATCTTTTGGCGACTTTGAGACCAAACGAGCGGGAAACCATTATTACTGGGCTTATTTGGATGAAGTGAGAATCGTTGCCGACATCGTCGAACCCTGGGTGTTCTGGCGGGTGACTCCGCAAGCCAGGCAAGAGCTGATAGATAAATTGTCCGCTTATGGCGTAAAAGCAGTCGTTCTCATGCCTGGAGGCCGGGTCATTCAGTCCGTAGCTGAGGCAGAAGGCTGGCACAAGGTGGAAGGCGCGGGCTGTTACTTCTATATTATTGGTGAACATGGCAAAGTGCAGCCATCACACGGCTGATCAACATTTGCAGTTCTAGCCATCGTTGTGCGAGATTATGGTATGGAGGGCACCGCTTATGGTGCCAGAGTCGCCAAATTCTTGGTTCGGTGACAGCGCGAATGGTGCTCATCTATCGTGTAGATGCATATGTCAGGACCGCGAATTCTCAAGAGGGCGGAAAATAACGATGAGCTCGCCTCAAATCTTCATGGTATCGTCGTAGAAAACTGCGGTCACAGACGGTGGGATGTAAGGCGATTCTGCAATGGCGGATTCAGTGCAGCTAGCAAGCAGGGGAATTCAAGGGAAGACGATCGGTCTCGTGCTTCTTCTAGTTGTGCTTGCATTCATCGTCCGGGCGATGACTATGGTTAACGGGTGGACGCTCGACGGCGATGAGTGCCAGATGGTGAATCTGGTTATTACCAACAATTGGGACACTCTATGGACAGCCGTGAACAATGACGGCAATCCTCCGTTGATGTACGTCGTGCTCAAGTTGTGGTCGAGCCTCTTCGGCACCGGCGATGTCGCGTTCAAAGCGGCTGTCATGATCGTATCGTGCGCTATACCGCCTGCTGTTTTCCTCGGAATGCGCGGGCAACTCGGTCAAACGCGAGCGCTCATTATAGGGCTGCTTTGTTGCTTGTGTCCGGCACTCGTCGATGACACTACGCGTGTGCGGTCGTATGGACTGATGGTCCTTATCGGATTCTGGTCGATTCTGTTGTTCTCCAAACTGATGGAGAATCCGAAAAGTAGAGTGAATCAGGTGCTATGGGCTGTATGCAACAGCGCACTTGTCTATAGTCACTTGTCCGCGGCGATGGTGCCGCTCGCGGAAGGAATGTACGTCTGCCTTGATTTTTTGATTCTGCGCCGAGACTGGCACCGAATCAAAGGATTTTTCTGGGCAGGCATAGTCGCTATTATTTTGATTTTACCGCTCATATTTTCGGTGGTGTACGGCGCGCACGGAGAGCCTGTACCATGGCGCATTGTGGCGCCTCTATCGGCCACGCAGTTTTTGCCAAACATTGCTCTGTCGCTGTGGGAGCCATATATGCATATGGACCCTATACCGCTGCTTTTGTTCGTACAGGCTGTGTTTTGGTCGGTGATTATTTTGGCGCCGATTTTGTCCCGTAAGCTCGCGGCGATCTATCCGGCTTTTCCCGCACGACTCTGGGCGTTCACCACATTCGCAATGCTGCTCGTTCAGTTGGTAGTTACATTGGCGATTATCAGGCCAGCATATTCAATTCATTTCACTGTTCCGATATTGATCATGTTGGTGGCAATCACTACCGCATTGTTGCCTATGGAAGCGGTGCCTAAGCTGAAGAAGTATTTGCCGGCGGCAGTATTGCCGCTGCTCCTCGGACTGTGGCTGTGGGAGCTGAGCATAATGCATGATCAGCAATTGCCCACCATGAAGAATCTCATCGATGTGGTGAATAGCGATGTGCCGGACGGCAAGCCGGCACTGCTGGTGGTATCAACCGAGTGGTACGGACCCGTCGTTTATCGGTATCTTCGTCCTGACCTTGACTTTCTTTCGTTTCCGGAAGTCGATAAGGTGCCTGTGATTAACTGGCACAAACTCACCGATCGGTTGGCAGATCAAAAACGCATGCCGCCTTTACTGGAGAAGATCCAAGCCCGTTTGGACGCTGGACAACCGGTTTACCATTTGTACGTGGTGCTGGGCAAAAGGCGGCTGAAAAAACTTTTCGAACTTACGCGAGCCAATACTCTGGCGATTGATTCCTATCTTCAGGCTCACGGACGACGTGTACAATTCTGGCAAGGCCAATGCTTTCAATCACCAGGATATGCTGATTGGTTGGAGATTGATAAGTTCGTTCCACTGACTAATAGCGTCCGTTGAACGCATTGTCGCGTGCCTGTATGTACGCCGGAAGCTGCGGATGGTTGGGCTGACCGCGGTCGTAAAATACGACATTGTACTTTTCGATGTTTTGCGGTCTTGCTTCCAACATCCCATCTCGCATGCCGGCGATTGCCGCCTTTTCGGTGATGCCGGTTAGAGCACCGCCCATGCCACCGCGGAATAACGAGAAGCTTAATGTGTCTCCGGGGCTGGACGTGGCATCGGCAGCGTCGATGGCCGCTTTCGTGTACGCGCTCAGATTGGCATCATCTTTGAAATTATCGATGACGAATACCGCGCGGCTGAGGTTTGCGTTTCCGCGATCGGCCTCTGGTACGTCGACGACAATCGCCTTACCGTCAGGATTTTTCGGGTCAATGTAAGCCGGATCATCGGCGGGCAATTGCGTGCGTCGCGTGAACTCCGCCTTGGCGTTCTGGTACACCTTATCGTTGCCCATGGCATCGAGCATGGCGCCGTCGACCGCTCCTCCCGGTGCAAACTCGGAGTTGATGAGCATGGCCACCGTGCCGTTGGTTTTCGTCAAGTCGCCGGCAACGGCGTTAATTGGACGGGGCGAGCCTTCGGGCAGCTTAGCGCTCTGCAGCGAATCTTTTCCTTCGGGTGGCGTTTCTCGCACCGGTTGTGCAACCGGCGTTTCTCGTGCGGGTTGTGCATCCGGCGTTTCTCGTACGGGTTGTGCAACCGGCGTTTCTCGTACGGGTTGTGCAACCGGCGTTTCTTGCACCGGCTGTTTAGCGCCGCCGACTGCCTCGTCGTATTTCCCTTCGAACACTGACTTGCTGGCGATGTACCGCTCGCCTTGGGGACCTGTAATTAAATAATCCCCTGCCTGTCCGGTGCCGGTGCCTTCCAATGTTTTCACCGCGGCCGGGGCGGTAAGTTTTTCCGCATTGGTGATGGCAGTCTTGAGATACATGCCACTGCCGGGGCTGGTTTCTTCGTATGTTTGTTTGAAGATATCCGGTTTTACCGAACGGACACTGCCGTTCTTCCCGGTGATTCTCCAATCGCCTGCGTCTGCATCCATCGGATTGCCTTGCCAGTCCTTCCATTTAAACGGCGCCTCTGAAACCTCAGCATGTTCGGCTGATGAGGCTTTGGCGCGGTACGCCTTCATTGGCTCCGCCGGCGGTTGCTCGCCATTGTCATAATATTTAAAAACGGTGCCATCCTTGCCCGTGTATGTCGGACTCTCCGACTGAGTGCCACGTTCGGTGTCAGGCGACTCCGCTCCGGATTGTCCGGCTTCGGCTGGGCGCGCTCCCGCTCTTGCGGTCATCAGTCCGCCTGCGGCGCCGGCTGCAATGGCGAGAGTGAGATTGGCATCGAGCGGAGCAAGTTCACCCGTGTTCAATAGTGAACCAATTTCTACAGGAGCGGCGCCCACTAGGGCACCGGCCGCGGTATTACCGCCGTAGCGTACTGCCGTCGATGCGATTGCTCCTTCGATGCCATTAGCCGCCGCATTGACCGCTGCACCGGCTCCGACACCGGCCGCGCCGGCGAAGCCGCCTATGGCTGCGCTTTCCAGTCGGCTGGTTAGCAAATGGTTGGGGTCGGCTGACGGAGTGAATGCAGCGCCGTCAATGGCACCGGCTGTGCCGGCGCTGACAGCCAGAGCAGTATAACCGGTGAGCCCCGCCGCTCCCGCTATGCCTCCGGTAGCGATCGTCAGCCCCACCATATCAGCGCCGGTGCCGACTACTTCTCCGATCTTGCCCGCCCAAGAACCATCCACGTCTTTTTGATTGTCCAATTGCACCGGACCGGCTCCAAACAATTGGCCGACTCCGTTGATCGGATTTAGCACCGCTCCGGAAATTGCTCCTTCGGTAAACAGCATGCCTTCTTGTGTGCCGAGCAGTGATGTCGGATTGGTGCCTGTGCCGATTGTTTCGCCTATTTTGCCGGCGAGAGAATTGTCTACTTCGCTTTGATTGCTAAACTCGAGATGGGTGCCAATGTTGGTGTGCAAGACGTGATCTGCAAGTTGAGTTACTCCGTTGACTGCGTTGAACACACTGCCGCTAATCAAGCCCTCGCCGAAAAGCTTGGCTTGATGGAAGAACCCCCCAGAAGAGCTTGAGTCCGGTTGTTTGTCCTGCCTGTCTTTGGGGCTGGATAGCGACTTAACCGCTTCATCGTGTAGCGCCGACGTTGGCGATTGATCTTTTCCGTTCGCGTTGGTGTTGTCGTCTTGCTTCTTCGGTGCATCTTGCGTAGCCATGTCAGTACCTCTTTGTGAGAAACGGTCGCGCCAAAAAACGCCCACGTCACCAGTGCGCGGGTTGGGTGCGAGGTCAAGCTGCCAAAGAAAGGACACAAGCCCTAGCAGGTAAGGGCTCTGTGTGCCGGCTGGATGACCACGTTCGCTGGTGGTGCATACAAGATATTTGAGGCGCCGTGACTTTGGCGTGACCGACCGTAAATGCTATAGCGGCGTATTACTTTGCTGTTCGGAGCGCGTGTTGCGGCTCTCGCGCCGGTGATTGCTCGTCCATGACTCGTTGCACCACAGCCGACGTGATGGTTCTGTCGTCTGCGGCACAGCGCCTTTGCCAGTTCGCGGTAGAGACTACGAATACTGCCACAATCGGTATGCCGACGAGCAGAATTGCCAGCGACAACCAGATGTGCTTCGGGATCGTGGGACGGGTTGCAGATACCGCAGGAGCTTGGCTGACAGAAGGTGGTCCGCCGGCTGCGGCGTACAATTTGTCTTTGAGCTGGCGGGCTTTGAGATGTTCTGCCGGTGGTGAATTATTCGTCGCAGCGGCTTCTTCCAGCTCGGGCTCGGCTGCCGGACCAGTTTCTGGTTCTGCCTGCGGAGGTTCGGCGATCAGGGGTTCGGATTCCGGCAATGGCGGCGTTTCATTATCCGGTGCTTTATCGGACCCCGGTTCAGCAACTTCGAGCGTCCTTTCTGCGACCGGCCAGATGATTGCTTTAATTTTGTCGATAAACTTCGCCTCGTCGTCGATGGCGTCTTTCAGCTCGAGTTGCAGGATTTCGCCATCAGCGAGGTCGCTGGAGGCAGCCAATTGAAAGTGTGATTGCTTGAGCGCCAATAGCTCCAGCAGCGCCATGTAGCCGGTGCTGCCGGTAACGCGCGAAGCAGCGATAATTGTCTTGCCGTCTTTCACCCAGATGAGCCCGCATAGAGAGCGATCGGGATTCAGAACCCGCAGCGTCGATTGCGGTTCTTGAGTCTGCAATAGCAGCCGAAATGCTTCGGTGCAGCTCGCAGCTTCGGATATGCCTTTGGTGATTTCATCCATGGCCGTGTGCCCATTCGTGTCTTATTTGTGCCCAGGAAACAGTGTTTTCCGAACTTTGCCCGAGAAGAATGTTGAAGATTGTGGACCAATGGGCATCTATGGCAATAGGTACACCGGCGACTGCCATGGAAATCAGCAAGGACCAAAAAGTGGACATGCGGTCCACCCAAAGCTTCGGTGTCGGCAAGATAAAGCCGCCGAATTGGCTGTGGTCTTCTTTAGGTGCGGTGCTCGTTTCCGAAAGTGTACGCAACGGCGTGCTGATCATACATTCTGAACAAGTGAGCGGCCGTGTCGGTGTGTTTTGCAATCGCTACATCAGTGGCGCGAAAAGCGATCGCACCGGACTCACCGGAATGGACGCGTTGAAGCTGCTTCTCTCGATAAAGAGCGGGATGTTCGCTTTTAGACCGTGCCTGGCAAGCGAAGGTGCCGAATTAAAACAAGATCTGGCGCTGGACATCCAAGAGATTCTAGACGCACGTTCGACGTCCGGAGAGACGGCGACTCCTGCAGACGTTGTGGCGCCCGAGCTTCGTCCCGAACAAATGGAATCAATTCATTTCAGCGATGGCTCGGACATGTCGGAATTGGCTGATAGTCTTGGCACCGGTGGTCTGTTCTACACGCCGGTGACGGCGGTGCCGGTGCTCAAGCCCAAGGCGACTGTTGGATTGGAGCACGACGACCACAGTGATTCATTGAAGCCGGCGATCTTAATTCCTGAAATCGAAGAAGCGCATTCGCAAGTTACTACGGGCGGATTTGATTTAAGCAAGTACATCGACCTTGTGGAGCATGAGTCCGAAAAGATTTCGCAGCAGCTAAAGAATGCGATGTCAGACTTAGCAGTGGGTGTGACACCAAAAGCGGAGATGATGGACGATCTTCGTTTGTTTGGCGAGATGCTGAAAGCAGAAGGCAACCGAGTGAAGGGTTGGTTGCAAGAGGATCTCAATGCGATCGCCACGCCCAACGTTGGAGCAGGCGGGAAATCCCCGGCGAGTCAACGTGGGCAGTTTGCGGCCGCGTGCGACGATCTTGTCAGCGAACATCTAATAGCCAAAATCAAAGAAAGCCAAAAACCACAGGCAGAGCCGGCACCAGCAACGGCGGAGCAGCAACCCGCCGAGCGCCGTTGGTTACAGCATCCGAAAGTTCTAAGTGCAGCAACAGTCGCGGTCGCTGTGGCGGTGACCGTCATTGGTTATGTGTCGCTCACCGCCCGCGATACCGCCGGACTACTCGACAAGGGAACACGCGCTCTCTCCGACAACAAGCCGCAAGAGGCATTGGTGTATTTCGACGATGCGGTGAAGAAATCGCCGGATTTAGGCCGCGCCTATTTGTGCCGCGGGCTCGCCTATGCCTCGCTAAACCAAGCCGAAAGAGCATTGCCTGACTTGACCAAGGCATTGTCACTGGGACAATCGAAAACGATCGTGCTGCCGGCGCGCGCCTCGATGGAATCGTTGATGCATGATTATGACAAGGCGATCGAGGATTGCACGAATGCGATTGTCGATGATTCGCAAAACGTCGATGCTTATCGCGTGCGTGCGATCTGTCATGTCGGCCAGCAGCATTATGGCGAGGCAATAGCAGATTGTACGTACGCTCTCAAGTATGCATCCTCGGATGCGATGCGCGCTGCTTTACTCTGTGAAAGGGGGTCGGCACGAGCAAGAAACGATGACCCGGAGGGTGCTGTTTCGGATCTTTCGGAGTCACTGAAGCTGAAAGCGGATCAGTGGGCTTACTTCCAGCGTGCGGAAGCTTATCGTTCAATGAAAAAATTTGCCGAGGCTGAAGTCGATTACGCACAAGCTTTAAAATCTAATCCAACGTCGTACGTTGCTCTGGTTGGACGCGGAATTTCCAGGGTCAAGCTGAAACAATATGATGAAGCAATGAATGACTTTGATCTGGCGATCAAGCTGAATCACGCTGGTGTCGAAGCATTGATTCAGCGGGGCAACCTCGAGCTGACCAAAGAGTTGTGGCAAGCAGCAGCGGACGACTTCCAGCAAGCAAACCAACTAAATGATAATCTCCCTGAGTCTCAGCAACAGCTTGGAGTCGCGCTTGCTCACCTGAAGAATGCGCCGCCTCCTCTGAAAGTTGCCGATGTACAGGAAAAGGAAAACGAGATCAAGCTACCGGATGACGTGCCTTCATTGATGAAAGTCGGTTATGACTATTTGAACAAAGGCAATTTCGACGACGCCGTGTTGTGTTTTGATCGGGCCGTCAGCAAAGAGCCGCGCAGTGCCGAGCCGCGACGATATCTGGCTTACACTTACGCACAGAAGGGTGACTACTCACAAGCCGTGATGTATCTGCAGACGCTGCAGGGTATACAGCCGCTAACCTCGCAAGACCGCGTAGTGATGGCGCGCGCGCTGGCAGGATCCGGACAGCCGGAAAGCGCAACTGACACGCTCGCAGAGCTGCTCAATAAAGACGAGAATTATATTCCGGCGTATGCCGAGTTGGCGCGGATTTACATGCACCGCGGCATGCCCGAAAAGGCGAAAGAGATCGTCAATAAAGGTTTGACCAGAGCTTCCAGTCCCGCGGACAAAATAATGATCGAAGGCGCACTGGCGGCAGCGCCGACGCCGAGTGCCAAACCGGCTACAACGCCGAGCGGCGGCGCCGGCGGGAAGAATTAACTTGCCGAAATCAAGCGGCGTGAATATTCTTGTAGAACCCCGTCATTATCCCCCGTTCCTCAGCCACCGCCATGTATATGCGGTCGGTCTCCGTGCCTGAATTTACCAGAGGAATACGATGTCAGCTGAATCAAAAGGCTTTGCCGTTGAGTCTGCGGATCACGGCTCGAGCAAAGGCGCTTCCGCAACTGCAGTTTCGAATTTCGATTTTTCCCAGGTATCGGCCGCAGCTCACTCACCAGTGGACTCCAGCTTGAAACTATCCAGTTCTTCAATGGAATTTGGAGGATGGAGAGCATCCGGACTGGTCGACCAAATGCCCGAGTTGGCAGGTTCTTCGCGGGGGCCGCTGTTCGGCGAAGCCGGCACTCAGTCCGCGAATGCGCTAAGTTCATTAGTTAATGCTGATTGGCAATCAATCAGGCAGGACGTCCGACAAATCATCAACCTGGTCGACGGCGGATATCAAAGTGGTGGCAATCACTCTGTCGGCGGGGATGCGATGCCGTTCTCCGACAGACAGGGAGACGCAAGTCGCCGTAGTGACGAGCACCATGATGGCGAGCACCACGGCGATCGCGGCCGCGACGGCGACCACAATTCCAATCGCGCGCCCGCGGAAAACAACAATGGTGCCTATCCTCCCGCTGCCGGAGACAGCAACCCTGCGCCGGCGCAGCCGACGCCGGCAGCCCCGGTCGATAATACCGCGGGCGGTACCACTGCTCCGCCGGAAAACACCGGCGCTCCGGCAACCACTGCGCCGCCGGATGTCCCAGCCACTACACCGGCGCCCAGCGACACTACGACCACCGGCACCGGCGATTCGACGGTGGCTAATACGGGCGCCACAACCGACCAAATGCAGCAGATTCTCAGTATGATCAACGTCGCGCCAGGCACCGACCCCTCCATCGTCGCTGATGTTCAGAGCACCATTGGCAGTTTACCGCCTATAGTCCTCAATGCCTTGCTTGCCGATCATCCCGAAATTGTTGTTGCGCAGGGAGCCGCCAGCGGGTCGTTCGATCCCAACAGCAACGTCGTGAACATCACCAGCGATGGCAGCATCACCAAGGAGATCGCTGCGCATGAGTTTGCGCACGTGTGGGATTCTGTCAGTGGTATCACCGGCGCCTTCGGCAATGGCGGTGCGCAGTGGCAGCAATTAGCTCAGCAAGCGTTCGACCAGGTGAATCCGAATACTTTGCCGCTCCAAATTGCCAACGTCGATCCGCCGTTCATCGATGGTGTGGGGTCCGGCGACGTAATGGCCGAGATGACTTCCTACCTCACGGGCAACGATCAAACAGGAGACGGGCGCACTCTGGCTGCCACGTATCCCACGCTGGCTAATTACCTTGATCAAGAGTTGGGTTTATCGTCGAGTACGCCTGTGGCATAGGCTGAATTTGGCCTAAACGACACCACTCCGTCTGGGAATCACAGCTTTCTTCATAACTATCGTCTTCAGCGGATCATCTTCCGACGTTTTTGTAATCACCGGAATCCCGGATTCTTCGAGTTCGGTCTGCCAGCGATTCTCGGCCGTTTTCACCACCGAGGCTAACGGCTTGCCATCCGAATCGAGGACGTAATCGAAGATGCAGGTGCCATTATTCAAGACCTGAATTATGTGGGTGAATGGTTCGCCGCGGCTCTTGCAGCGAACGACAAACTCATCATCACACCAACTGTCAGCTGGAGGTTTAAACATGTGGCAGCCTAAGAAACGTCAACGGGGGCGTTGAACAGGTATTAAAAGACGCGGATTATGTTTCAGCATAACGGCTGTCACGAATGGCTGTCAAGAAGACTATTAGTCTACCTAACCCAGGGCCAGTCCGCCTGTCGCCGTTTCTTTATACTTCTGATTCATGTCCAGCCCGGTCTGGCGCATCACCTCGAGCACCCGGTCGAGGCTGACCAGGTGGGCGCCGTCGGAGGCAAGTGACAGCGCGGCGGCATTGAGAGCCTTAACCGAGCCCATGGCGTTGCGTTCGATGCAGGGTATCTGGACCAATCCTTTTATAGGGTCGCAAGTCATGCCCAGGTGGTGTTCAATGCCTATCTCGGCGGCCTGCTCCATTTGCGGTGGGGTGCCTCCAAGCATGGAAACCGCCCCGGCTGCCGCCATAGCGCATGAGGTGCCGACCTCGCCCTGGCAGCCGACTTCGGCGCCGCTTATCGACGCGTGCGTCTTCACCAGAGCGCCGATAACCGAAGCGACGATGAGGCCGTTTTCCTGGGTCTCCCGGGAAAGATTGTTTGTCTCCTTCAGGCAGCGCCACACCGAAGGAATAATGCCCGAGCTGCCATTGGTGGGTGCTGTGACCACTCGACCACCGGCCGCGTTTTCCTCATTCACCGCCATTGCGTACACAGACGGGCGCAAATCATTGCCGGCCCATGCCGGCGTTTTGCCGGACTTCAGTTGCTGATGCAGCTCTTTCGCTCTGCGCCTGACGTTCAGTCCGCCCGGCAAAATTCCTTCTGTGGTCAAGCCTCGATCTATCGATGCATCCATGGCGTCGAGGATGGCTGACAGTTGTTCGCGCAGCGACGCCTCCTTCAGTCCCATTGCTTCTTGATTCGCGATTACGATTTGCCATGGTGCAACATTGTTCTGCAGGCAATGCTGAACGAACTCCTGCGCCGTGTTGAATGGGTAAGGCAGCTTGGCGGCGACACCTGGCTTCTCAGGCGTGATGCGCTTGCCGGTGGCTTCTTCTACCGCCTCGACGAACCCGCCACCCACCGATGCAATTACTTGCTGGAGGACGATGGTTCCCGGAAGCTCGCTTTCCTCGTACAATCGAAATCGCATAGTATTCGGATGGGGAAGCGGCTTCTCATCCAACGTCCAAGTTTGCCAATCGATGTCTGTCTCAGGATGGAAATGGACTTTCGCTCCGCCGATTTCCAATTCCTTTTTTTCATTGAGCGTAGGCATCGCCGCCCAGATATCTTCCACTGCCGACGTGCGAGGATTCAGCCCCGCCAACCCGGCGCAAACAGCACCGTCGGTGCCGTGCCCACGCCCGGTAAGCGAAAGACTTCCATATAGCTCTACCGTGAGGCGATACTTTTTTTTCGCCCCGAGCTCGGCAATTCGTTGCTGGGCATGCTTGCGAAATTCGAGTGCTGCCACCATTGGGCCGACAGTATGCGAACTCGAGGGTCCCACCCCG
>Ga0134128_10006640_pt1 | contig 14012 bp, 8 predicted proteins | sample KB31754_FD_96462 | JGI IMG/M metagenome (GOLD analysis project Ga0134128, IMG submission 96462) | Terrestrial soil microbial communities with excess Nitrogen fertilizer from Kellogg Biological Station, Michigan, USA - KB3-175-4 | ecosystem: Environmental > Terrestrial > Soil > Unclassified ... | reverse complement strand
TACTTCCCCGATGAGAACCACTGGATCCTCAAGCCAGGCGACGGCGTGGTCTGGTACGAAACGGTGCTCGCCTTCCTGGCCGAGAAGGTGCTCGGCCAGGAGTGGGAACGTCCGTCGTTGCTTTAGCCTCACCCCGAGGGCACGCACGGTGGTTCCTGGCTGCCCCGGTTAAGTTGGTGCGGTGGGCCTAGATGCGACGGAAGGAAACCTCAAGCATCAGGTGACGGGCCATGGCGGGGATGGCGGCATGTCGATGGCGGCGATGGCCGCCGACATGCGCAACCGGTTCCTGGTTGCCGCCGTGTTCTCGGTGCTGATCCTGGTGTGGTCGCCGATCGGCCGGGACGTGCTGGGCTTGCGCGTACCGGTGCCGTTCGGGCTGCGGGTGGATGTGTGGGAGTTGCTGCTGAGCCTGCCGGTGATCTTCTACTCGTCGTGGATCTTCTTCGACGGCGCGTGGCGGGCGCTGAGGGCCCGCACGCTGGACATGATGGTGCTGGTCGCCGTCGCGGTCGGCGCGGGCTGGCTGTACTCGCTGTACATCACGCTCACTGGCGGTGGTGACGTGTTCTATGAGGCCGCGACCGTCCTGGCAACGTTCGTTCTGCTCGGGCACTGGTTCGAAATGCGGGCCCGCGGCGGAGCCAATGACGCGATCCAGACCTTGCTGGACCTGACCCCGCCCATGGCGGTGGTCATCCGCGGTGGCGAGGAAACCGAGATTCCCACCGCTGAGGTGAAGGAGGGCGACCTGCTGCTGGTCCGGCCCGGCGCCAAGGTCGCGGTCGACGGGGTGGTCGAGGAGGGCGAGTCCGAGACCGACGAGTCGACAGTCACCGGGGAGAGCCTGCCGGTACACAAGGCCGCAGGCTCGCCCGTGACCGGGGCCACCATCAATAAGAACGGCACCCTGCGCGTGCGGGCCACCAAGGTCGGCGCCGACACGGCGCTGGCGCAGATCGTCAGGCTGGTAACCGAAGCGCAGAACTCCAAGGCGCCCGGGCAGCGGCTGGCCGATCGGGCCGCGTTCTGGCTGGTGCTGCTCGCGCTGGTCGGCGGTGGGCTGACCCTGGCCGTGTGGCTGCTGGTCAGCGACCGCCCGGCCAGCGCGGCGGTGCTATTCGCCATCACGGTGGTCGTGATCACCTGTCCGGACGCACTTGGCCTGGCCACCCCGACCGCCATCATGGTGGGCAGCGGGCTGGGCGCCAAGCGCGGGGTCCTGTTCAAGAACGCGATGGCGCTGGAGACCGCCGCGCGTATCCAGACGGTGGTGATGGACAAGACCGGCACCTTGACCAAGGGCGAACCGGAGGTCACCGACGTGATCACTGGCGGCGCCCTCAGCGCGGAGGAAGTGCTGGGCCTGGCGGCCGCGGTGGAGCGGGAGTCTGAGCATCCGCTGGCTCAGGCGATCGTCGCGCACGCCCGCACGCGCGGACTGGACGGTGCGGCCGCTACCGGGTTCGAGAACTTCCCCGGCCAAGGGGCAGTGGCGGACGTGAACGGTCGCCACGTCGCCGTCGGCAGCCGCCGCCTGATGCAAACCGAGGGCGTCGGCCTAGGTGAGCTGGCCGCCCGCCGCGACGAACTGGCTGCCAGCGGCCGCACCGCGGTGATTGTCGCCGTGGACGACCAAGCCGTCGCGCTGATCGGGATTGCCGATGCCGCCAGGGACACCTCCGCCGTCGCGGTCGACGCGCTGCACCAGGCCGGCCTCGATGTCGTCATGCTGACCGGCGACAACGAGGCCACCGCCGCCCGCATCGCCGGCCAGCTCGGCATCGACACGGTGATCGCGGAGGTGCTGCCCGGGGACAAGGCAGCCAAGATCACCGAACTCCAGCGCGGGGGCCGCAAGGTCGCCATGGTCGGCGACGGCGTCAACGACGCGCCCGCGCTGGCCCAGGCCGACCTCGGGGTCGCGATCGGCGCCGGCACCGACGTTGCCATCGATACCGCCGACGTGGTGTTGATGCGCTCCGACCCGCTCGACGTGTCGGCCGCATTGGCGATCGGCCGAGGTACCCTGCGCAAGATGCGGCAGAACCTCGGCTGGGCCGTCGGCTACAACACCATCGCCCTGCCCATCGCCGCCGGGATATTCGCACCCGCATTCGGGCTGGTGCTCCGCCCGGAAATAGCGGCCTTGTCCATGTCCGGGTCCAGCGTCATCGTCGCGGTCAATGCCCTCGCGCTGAAACGGCTCCGCCTGCCCGCCTGACCTCGATCCAGTCGTCGCCGGTTTGCCGTTCGTCTAACTCGTCGTGGCCGTCTGTCCAGCTGTCACGATCTGGTCACCGTTGCTACAGCATTGCCGAAGTGAACCGAGAAGCTCGTGATAACGTCGTAAACCTTAGTTGTGACCTATGCGTCATAACTAGTGTTCTGAACCGTCGATCCGCTTAGTGACGTAACCCGCGTCAGCCTGTCTGAGCAGTCCGCTGCGGCCGCGCTGACGCTGGTCGGGGACGCGCCAATGCCGAGACCGGAGGTTCCTTGAGCGACCGCAGGAGTATGGGCGCGCCCCTGCGGCCGGTCCGTGCACGCTGGCGAAGGAGCGCGCCAATGGGGAAGACGCGGCGATGACGACGCATCAGGAGATGTCGTCCGGGCAGCTAGTCGCCACGCTGCCATTGCCCGCCGTGGTCGTTCCGGATTTCTCCGGGGTCAGGCGGGCCGTCGGCGAGCGGGTTTCCGGACAGTTTTCCAGCCCGCGTTCAGGCGCTGGCACCGCCGTGCGGTCCAAGGGACGGCACGCGGCCCCCAAGCAGGCCGCGCTGCCGAAGGTCTTCGACGGCTCACGGTTCTTGCTGTTCAGCGCGATCGGCGGGTTCGTCTTCCTGCTCGGCTTCGGCCTGCAGGCCTGGATGACGAGCGTCCTGCACATCTCGGCGATCTTGTCCTACCTGGCGCAGGCGGTGCTGTCGATCGAGACGAGTTTCCTGCTCAACCGCTGGCTGACCTGGCGGGACCGGGACACGCCCTTCCTGCGGGCGTTCGTGCGGTTCAACGCCCAGAAGACCGTGACCGTGGCCCTCAACCTGGCGCTATACGGCGGACTGCTCTGGCTGGGGCTGAACTACCTGGTCGCGAACGTCGCGCTGACCGCGCTGTTCACGGTGGTCAACTTTGTGGCCGGCGACCGCTTCGTCTTCGTGCCGGCCGACAGCAAGCTGGCCAAGAAGGGCGTCCATCCGGCGACGCCGGTCATCACCGCCGACGCGGAACTCTCCGCCGCCCAGGAGGTGCCGGCGGCGCCGAACATCGCGGCGGACGCCTGCCCGCGCGTCAGCATCGTGATCCCGTGCCGGAACAACGAGCAGACGATCGGCCCGGCGGTCCGCTCGCTGCTCGAGCAGGACTACCCGGGCTTGAACCAGATCATCCTGATCGGCTCGCCCGGCGATTCCACCTGGGAGGGCCTGGCCGGCATCAACGACCGCAGGCTGGTCACGCTGGAAATCCAGGCCCCGCCCGGAGTGCGCGACGCGAACTACAAGCGCAACTCCGGGATCAAGGGAGCCTCCGGCGATCTGATCGCCCTGGTCGACAGCGACATCGTGCTGCCACCGGACTGGATGAGCCGGGCCGTGGCCGCGCTGAAGAGCAGCGGCGCGCACTGCGTGGCCGGCGGGATGAAGTCGATCCACAACACCTACTGGGGTCGCTATACCGACAGCACCAGGGTCGGCGCTAAGACCCCCAGGATCGCGGCGTCCTACTCGGTGACGAAGGAGACCTTCGGCGCCGGCGGCCGCAAGCCGCCGATCACCGCGAACACCTTGTTCACCAGAGAGATGTACTTCGGATGCCCGATCGACCCGTCCTGGTCGCACGGCAGCTACGAGGACTACGAGTGGTTCTGGCGAGTGGTGAGCGCGGGCTACCGCGTCCAGGTCTGCGACGACCTGTTCGGCTGGCACCACCACCGGCGGGGCATGCGGCCGCTGATCAAGGAGTACCTGCGCTCCTCCCGTGGCTGCGCCTATTTCGTACGGGCACATATGGACAGCCCGCTCTCCAAGCTGCGGATGAAGCAGGCGATCGGGCTGCCGCTATTCGCGCTGGCGGCGCTGGTCGCGGCGGGGGCGGCCGTGCTGGCCGGGTACGCCGCGCTGCTGGCCGTGGTCATGCTGGCGATCTGCGTGGGAATCGCGACCGATCAGGTCGTTCAGTCCAGGCGGCTGGAGAGCCTGGCTTACCCGATGACCGGGCTGACCCTCGGCGTGGTCTTTACCAGCGGGCTGATTACCCACCTGATCAAGGCCGGCCGCGTCAAGCCGGCCAAGTCCGCGGGCCAGTGGGCGCTGAGCCACCGGGCACCAGCCGGGGGCGGGCGGGTAGCCACGCTCGACCCGCCGGGCCAATGCAGCGACTTCGGGCCACTGGCGCAGGAGGTCGGCGGATCGCACCGGCCGCTGGCGATCCGGCTGCTGACCCACCCTCTCGCCGCGATCTGCGCCCTCCAGGTCGCGCTGTCGCTGACCTTGATCGGCTCGAACACGGCCTTCACCGATGAGGCCGACTACCTGTGGATCGGCCGCCTCGTGCTCGGCCACTACAGCCACGGCGGCTCCTGGCCGACGGCGTACGGCAGCACGATCCTTCCGGGATCACCGCTGATCTACCCGCCGATCGGCGCGTTGGCGGCCAGCATCGGCGGCGGTGCCGCGTCCGGCCTGATCGCCGCGCGAATCGGTTCGCTGATCTTCATGCTCGGCGCCACCGTCCTGCTCTACCTGACCGCGTCGCGGCTCATCCGGCCGACCGCCGCGGCCTTCGCCGCCGCGTTGTGGGTGCTGACCGAGCCGGTGCTCAGGCTCGCGTTCGCCACCCCCGAGCCGCTGGCCATCTTCTTCCTGGCGCTCGCCGCCTGGCTGGTGATCCAAGCCAGGGACCGGCACCGGCACGGCGAACTGGTCGCGGCGGCCGCCTTCGCGCTGGCGCTCGCCAACGCCACCGCCTATTCTTCGGCGGTCATCGATCCCGTGCTGATCGCGTTCGCGTTCTTCGTCTGGCTTAGTGGGCCAACGCCGCGGCGTGAACCACGGGGATCGGCCTATTCCACCGCTTGGCTCGCCGGCGGCTGGCTGGTGTTCCTGACCGGGCTGATGACGATCTCGAAGTCCTGGAGCGGCTTCGCGGCTGAGCTCTCCGGTCACGACATCACGAGCCACCAGCCTCTCGTGCTGGTGCTCACCGGCATCTGGGGCTACGCCGGCCTGATCATCGTGCTTGGCCTCGTCGGAGCGGTGGTGGCCGGCAGTCACCACGATGGCAAGACCGCGGTGCTGGCCGGAGGGGGACGACCCCCTCAAACCCCCGCGGCGTTGATGGGCATACTCGGCGGCGCGGCGCTGATCGTGCCGCTGGTGGCGCTGCTCAGCCAGTCCGCCAATGTGCTCGACCGGCGGCTGGCCTTCGGACTGTGGTTCGCCGCCATCGCCGCCGGCTACGGGTGCGGTCAGTTGCTCCGCTGGCTGCCGCAGGCAGGCCGGCCGCTGACCGCCGCCGTCTGCCTGGTCGGCGCGGGGTACCTGGGGATCACCGCCTGGCAGTCGGCCGGCGATGCTTACCGGGGCTGGCCGAACTCCAGCGCCTTCATCACCGCGTTCAATTCGGCCGCCAGGCAATGCGACGGGCAGATTTTCGTCGTCAGCCAGGAACACGTCGCCCAGTACTACTCCAAGCAGGGCGACGAATGGACGCGCTGGAATTCCGACGGGCTGACGCTCGATCCGCCCGGTGAGCCGACCGTCGCCGCTTACACCGCTCAGCTGCACAAGGTCAACTACGGGCTGGTGGTGCTCTTCTATTCGACGTCATTCACCAACTCGAACCTGCCGACCGGCATCCTGACGGCCAAGCCCGGCACCATTTCGCACCAGATCCTCGGATCGGCGAGCAGCACCAGCGAACCAGGCCTCGGCGAGCTCACCGAGGCGCTCCGCCGCGACAAGGCTTACAAGATCTTCCGGTCCGGGCCGTTCAACAACGCCAACGACCACGGTGTCTTCGTGATCTGGAAAAAGCAGGTGGCGAAGTGACGGCCGGGGTTCAAGGGGAATCCCGCCTGACCTGGAATCCGTCCGCCGAGGCCGACGCCGGCCAGGCCGACGGCACCGGGGAACCCAGCGGCCCGCGCACCGGGCTGCGCCGCTTCTGGCATCCGCTGGTCGCCGTCTGCGGTGTGCAGGCCGCGCTGTCGCTCGCGCTGGTGTGGAGCAACACCGCTTATATCGACGAAGCCGACTACCTGTGGGTCGGTCACCTGGTGATCAGGAACTGGCTGCACGGCACGAGTTGGCCGAGCACCCTGATCAAGGAAAACTTGTCTGGCTCGCCGTTCCTCTACCCGCCGATCGGCGCGATGGTCGACGGCATCGGTGGCCTGGCCGCGGCCCGGATCCTGTCGATGCTGTTCATGATAGGCGCCACGATCGTCCTGTATCTGGTGGCGCGGCGCCTCTTCGGTCCTCAGGCGGCCCTGATCGCCGCGATCTTGTGGTCGCTCAGCGAGCCCGCGTTCCGTCTCGCCTACGCCACCTATGACCCCCTGTCGGTCTTCCTCACCACCGTCTCGGCCTGGCTCATCGTCCAAGCCAGCTACCGCAAACGGCCAATGCTCTTCGCGCTCGCCGCCGGGCTCGCGCTCGCGCTGGCCAACGCCACCGCCTACTCCGGGATCGTCATCGACCCGGTGGTGATCGCGTTCGCGCTCGCGGTCTGGTGGCCGGCGCTGGGCCCCAAGCGGGCCCTGATCTACACGGCGTCGTTGGGCGCCGGCCTGGTCGCGAGCTTCGCCCTGGTGATGGTCGTGACCGGCTCGTGGGCGGGCACCGGCACGATCTTCCACCGGCAGAGCAAGGACCACCAGGACCTCTCGCTGGTCGTCCGCGAGATCTGGAGTTACTCCGGCTTCTTCATGGCCCTGTCGCTGCTCGCCATCCTGGTCGCGTTCAAGGTGGAGAACCGGGCCCGGGCCGTCCTGGTGGCCCTCCTTGGCCTGGCGGTCTTCACCGCACCGGTCGCCCAGTTCCACTACGGCACCGCCTGGTCGGCCGACAAGCACGTCGCCTACGGCTTCTGGTTCGCGGTCATGGCGGCCGGCTACGGCTGCGCCAAGCTGATCGGCTGGCCGGCCGGCGGCCGGAAGAAGCTGATCGCGGTCTGCGGTGCGGTCGCGCTGATCTACCCGGCCGTCTACGGCTTCGAGGCGGCCTGGCAGCGCTACCACCTGTGGCAGAACTCGGGGGCGTTCGTGACCGCGCTGCGGCCGGTCATCGCTGGGTCCACCGGGGACATCTACGTGCCCGGCCACGAGCAGAACATCGCCCAGTACTACCTGCCAGAGGGCATGCAGTGGCAGCGCTGGAACTCCGCCCTCGCCCTCGACCCGGCCGGCCTGCCTACGCCGGTTGCTCGCAGTAACTGGCCCGGCTATTACCGCAAATGGGTGAGCAGCGGCCGGTACCAGTCCATCGCGCTCTTCTACGACACGACCTTCACTTCGTCGTTGGCGCTGTCGCCGAAGCGGGTGGCGAGCGGAGGCATCACCAAGCAACGGCTGCTCAGGCTCGTCGCGGCCAACTCCGACGAGGCCGGCGTCCCGATCCTCACCAACACGCTCGAGAACAGCCACAAGTATCAGCTCGTCGCCTACGGCCCTTACAACATTACGAACATCACGGGGTCGCATAATTACGGGATTTTCGTTATCTGGAAACGGATTCCCGGGTCATGAGTGCCACCGCCGTGGTCCGGTCAGATCAGCGGGCAGCGGACCGGGGCGGGCCGGTAGCCGGCTGGCAGCGGCCCTGGGTACTCGCCGCGCTCTTCGCGCTCGTGCTGCTGGCCGCGGCCGCCGTGCGGCTCTGGCAGCTCGGCCGCTCGCCGGCCTGGCAATGGGACGAGGCCGTCTACTGGAACGTGGCCGTCAACGTCCAGCACGGTGCGCTGACCGAGCATCCGCTGAGCGGCGTGGCCTGGCAGCCGTTCCTGTACCAGCCGCCGTTCTACCTGCTGATGCTGGCCGGCTGGTTCGACGCCTTCGGTGCGACGATCTATCACGCCCGGCTGATGGGCGTGACCTCGATCATGCTGACGTTCGCGCTGATCTTCCGGCTGCTCTGGAAAGTGCACGGGCCCAAGGTCGCGCTTTTCGCGATCATCCCGGTGATCTTCGATGGCTGGCTGATCTACATCCAGCGGGTCTCCTACATCGAGAACGTGCTGCTGCTGATCATCGTCGGCGCCTTCCTGCTCTACCAGCGGGCGCTGGAGAAACCGTCCTGGCATCGCTTCGCCCTGGCCGGCATCGCCCTGGCCCTCGCAGCGATCTTCAAGCAGACCGGCGCCTACGCGCTGGTCGCCGTCCTGCTGTGCTGGCTGATCGTCCGCCGGGCCCACAAGGGCCATCTGGTGCTGCTCGGCGCCGCGTTCGCGGTGATCCTCGCGTACATCGTGGCGATGCACCGGATGTATGACCTGCCGGGCCGGCCGTGGTTCACCAACCAGTCGCTGGTGCAGTTGCGCCGGGTGCTCGGCCTGCAGCAAAGCGGCGGCACGCTCACCTCACCCGGCGCGCTGATCCACCTGCTCGAAGCTCAGTACCGCTACTTCGTGCCCAGCGTCCTTGTCGGCCTGACCGCGCTGGTCGTGGCGCTCCGCAAGCTGGGCCAGTGCTACCGGGCCAGGAGCTGGGAGCCGGCCCAGCCCAACGCGCTGCTGTTCAGCTGGATGGCCTCGGGCGTCGTGATCTTCGGATTCAGCTCGCTCAAGTTCCCGCAGTACTTCGCACTGATCCTGATCCCGTCCTACCTCTTCTTGTGGACCGAGGTCGCTCGCGCCGACTGGAGCCGCGCCTGGAAGACCGCCGTCCCGGCCGTGGCCGTGGTCGCGAGCGTGGGTTGCTTCGCCCTGACCGTGCCCGCGTACAGCTACAACACGCTGGCGAAGACCGCCGAATACACGGCCGCGCACATTCCGCCGAACGCCACCGTGGTCACCGAGCAGAGCATCGGAGACCTGATCAATCAACCCTGGTGCACGGTCAAGTTCGCCGCCCCGTGCCTGCACACCGCCAAGTACGCCATTACCTGGCGCACCTACCTGCAGTCCAGTTTCACCGAGGGGCACGCCTCGTTCCACGAACTCATGAAGGGCGCGGTACGGGTCAAGTCATTCAGCGGTCCGGTGGGGACCGCTACCGTCTGGAAACTCAAGGGGACATCATCATGAAACGGCTTATCGTGCCGGTCATCGCCGCGGGTCTGCTCGCGGTCGCGTGCGGGCATCCGCTGATCCCGAAGGCGGCGCTCACGGCCCCGCCGAAGCCGACCGTGACGCCGACCCCGGCGCTGACCTCGATCCCGCTCAAGCCGTACACGGTTCAGAAGCCGGTGCTGGGCGTCGACCTGTACTCGACCAACAACTACTCGGCCGCGACCACGGCCCTGTACGCGACGCGGAATCTCACTTACATCAAGACCGTGCTGCACGCCAACGCCGTCGGCATCTTGTGGAACCTCTACGCGCCCAGCCGGACCTCCAACGTCGTGCAGGCCAAGAAGAGCTCGCTGACGGCCGCCAACGTGGACATCGTGGCCAAGATCGCCAAGAGCATGGGCCTGAAGGTCCAGTTCCGGCCGCTGATCTTCGTGCCGTCCCACCCGGTCAACCCGTGGGAAGGCCTGATCGTCCCGCCGGACCCGAAGAAGTGGTTCAAGAACTACTTCAGCACGCTGTACCCCTACATCAAGGTCGCTCAGAAGGAGCACATCAACGAGTTCGTGACGGCCACCGAGATGCACATGCTGAACAACAGCCCGCTGTGGAAACCGTTCTTCAAGCGGGTCGGCAAGACCTATCACGGCGTGGTCTCCTACGCCGCGTTCTGGGGCGACTACGTGCCGCCTAAGGGCCACCTCGAGCCGGTCCGGCTGTTCGGCATGGACATGTACAAGGCGCTGAACCTGAAGTACAACGCTCCGCTCGCGCACGTCGTGTCGGTGTGGGAGAGCGTGTTCCACGGGGTGCCGGCCGCGGTTCTCAAGCGGACCCAACTCGACGAGGAGGGCATCGCCGCCCGGCGGGGCGCCTACAAGCGGCCGCCGAACCTCGGCACCCCCGGCATCAAGGACGAGCAGGTCCAGGCGAACTGGTTCACCTCGGCCTGCCGCACCGTCGTCAAGTACCACATGCGCGGCGTCTACTTCTTCAAGGTCAACCTGGCCGACAACACGCTCCATCCGACCGATGCGCTTTCGGTGTTCGAGGGCCGGAAGGGGGCCAGGGCCATTGCCGCCTGCGCCAAGCTCTTCAAGCTCTGAGCTAGGTCAGCAACCACCGGGTTGGCAAACACCGGCAATGCGGTCTCCGGACGGTATTCCGGAGACCGCACTGCGGCTGACGGTTTTCGGCACCGGGTACCTCGGCATCACGCACGCCGCGTGCATGGCCAGCCTCGGCTTCGAGGTACTCGGTGTCGACACCGACGCGACCAAGGTCGCCAGCCTGATGGCCGGCCACGTGCCGATCTATGAGCCGGGCCTGCCTGAGTTGCTCAGAACCCAGCTAAAAGCCGGCCGATTGCGTTTCTCCACGTCGTATGAAAAGGCCGCGGCGTTCGGAGACGTGCACTTCATCTGCACAGGCACGCCACAGCTTCCGGGTGGTGAAGGCGCCGACCTGTCGCAAGTCCGCGCGTGCGTGACCGCGCTCGCCCCGCTGGCGCGCGCCACCTCGCTGCTGGTCGGCAAGTCAACCGTGCCGGTGGGCACGGCCCGGGCGCTGACGCTGGAACTCACCGGCGCTGGTCATCAGGTCGAGATCGCCTGGAACCCTGAGTTCCTTCGCGAGGGCACGGCGGTCACCGACACGCTGGCGCCGGACCGGATCGTCGCCGGGGTGACCTCGCAGCGCGCCGAGGACCTGCTGCGGCGGGTGTACGACCCGATCCTGGGTGGTGCCCCGACGCGGTTCTTCGCCACCACGCTGGAGACGGCCGAGCTCGCCAAGGTGGCCGCGAACGCGTTCCTGGCCACCAAGATCTCGTTCATCAACGCGATGGCCGAGGTCTGCGAGGCGTCAGGAGCCAACGTGCGCGGCCTGTCGGAGATCCTCGGCGCCGATCCGCGCATCGGCGAGTCGTTCCTGCGGGCCGGCCTCGGGTTCGGCGGCGGCTGCCTGCCGAAGGACATCAGGGCGTTCATGGCCCGCTCGGCCGATCTGGGAGTGGACTCGGCGGCCGGGCTCCTGCGCGAGGTGGAGAAGATCAACCTCCGGCGCCGGTCGCGGACCGCCGACCTGGCTCTCGAGCTGGCCGGAGGTGACCTCACTGAGGTCAGCGTGTGCGTGCTGGGCGCGGCGTTCAAGCCCGGGTCCGACGATGTGCGGGAGTCGCCGGCCCTCGACGTGGCCCAGATCCTGCACGGCCTCGGCGCTCACGTCACCGTCTATGACCCGGTCGCGATGGCGAACGCGGCCCGGGCCTGCCCGGAGCTGGCCTACGCGGACACGCTCGCGGAGGCGGCCACGGGGGCCAGCGTGGTGCTGCTGGCGACCGAGTGGGCGGAATTCGCGACGCTCCGGCCGTCCGATCTGGCCGGAGTCGTCAAGCACAAGAACATCATCGACGCCCGCAACGCGCTCCGCCCCGAACTGTGGCGCATAGCCGGCTGGAATTACCGGGCGCTCGGGGTCGGGGCGGAGGCGAGTGCGGCCGTGTAATCGGTGCGCTCTGAGATCGCGGCTCGCGGCTCGGAAGTGCGGTAGAAAGGGTCACGGCGGGCTGGGTAATTCTGGGTTACCCAGCCCGCCGTATGTTTCCCTATCAGGTGTTGCGCAGGCTTAGCCTCAGGCGACCGGGCCCAGGCGGATGGTGAACTCCTGCGAGTCGGGGACCGTGCCGCCGGTCAGAACGTTCAGCCTGGTAACCCGCAGCTGGTTGAACGGGACCTTGGGCGTTCCGCTCACGGTCAGCACCAGCGGGTGGCTGAAGTTCGGGTCAGAGGCATTCACCCACGGGCTGTACAGGTGGCCGTGGTGCGTCGTCGCGTTCTTGAGGTCGCCCACCCACAGCGTCCTGGCCGTCACTCCGCAGTCCTGCAGGGTGACCGGCTCGTTGTTGAGGTTGGCGGTGGCCAGGCCCGCGCAGAGCCCGCTGTCGTTGCCGAACGGCGCCCAGTTGGACTCGAAGACCGGGTAAGTGGACGGGTAGTTGACGCAGACATAGGACGCGCTCGGGATGATGCCGCCGCAGAAGTCGGCCAGGTCGCCGACGTTGGCGCCGGTGAAGTCCTCGTTGGGGTGGCTGTTGCTAGCCGTCTTGAGGTTGACGAACTGACCGACGCGGCCGCCGGTGCCCAGGTCGCCCTTGATGTAGGCGTTCTGAATCTGGTCATGACCGAGCACCAGGCTCGACAGCTCAAAACAGTTAGCGCCGCACGCCGGGGTCGCCGCCGGGCGGTTGTGCTGCACCGCCGCCTGCGCCGCGGTCGATGCGAGCGTCAGCAAAGCAGCCGCGGCGCCAAGCGCCATGAACATCTTGCGCATAATCTCTCCTTTTTTGTTCTTTCCGTGCATTACCTTGGAAGTACGGCCGTGCACTGGAATTACTTACTATGACAAGACGCTTGGTGACCGCTAGGGGTTTACAAGAATTGTTTCAGAATCGCGGTTAATTTGGCGCTCTTAAAGCACGGTCAAACCGTAAAAACCATTTTCTAGGCTGAAAGCATCGTGCATGGCCGGTCATTGTTCTGAAGGCGAAACAGAAGCCGATCTGCGCGCTTCAGTCCCGATCTCGGATGGCTCGGGGTGGCTCGAGGCTCGGAGGCAGGCAGGGCGACGTTTGGCGGGCTGTCGTGTGGGCCGGGTCGTGCGGGCGCGGGCTGATCGGTGGGACGGCTGTGGCACCCTTGGTCGGTGACTCGTGCTCAGCTTGACAAGCAGCCGACCGAGGTGTCGGCGATGTTCGACGCGGTCGCGGACCGCTACGACGTGCTCAACGACATCTTGTCGATGGGTCAGGACCGCCGCTGGCGCCGGATCGTCGCCCGCCTGGTCGCGGCCAAGCCAGGCGACCTGGTCCTTGACATCGCCGCTGGTACCGGCACGAGTTCCCGCGCGTTCACAGAGTCCGGTGCGCGCTGCGTGGCCTGCGACTTCTCGCTCGGCATGCTCCGAGCCGGCGCCCGCCGCCCGGCCGGGCGAGTCACGTTCGCGGCCGGGGACGCGCTGGCACTGCCGTTCGCCGACCAGGTCTTCGACGTAGTAACGATCTCTTTCGGCCTGCGCAACGTAGCCGACCCCGACTCCGCGCTCGCCGAGATGCTCCGGGTGACCAAGCCAGGCGGCCGCCTGGTGATCTGCGAGTTCAGCCACCTGCCGCTGCGGCCGCTCGACCTCGCCTACCAGCGCTACCTGGCCCTCGCCCTGCCGACCGTGGCCAAGGCGATCTCCCGCAACCCCGGCGCCTACGCCTACCTAGCCGAGTCGATCAAAGACTGGCCGGCCCAAAGGGACCTAGCCGATCGCATCACCGCCGCCGGCTGGTCCCGAGCCTCCTGGCACAACCTCTCCGCCGGCGTAATCGCCATCCACGCCGCCCGCCGCCCGCCGCAGTAACCGCCCCCCGCACCCGACCCTCCAGCCGACCGTCGACGGGTATGGCCGATTTTCGGTGGTGAGTTTTCGCTGCGTGTTGAGTTTTCGGCGTATATGACGGCTAACTCGCCGTCAAGCGAAAACTCAACGTGATCATGGTCGCCGGATCGGCTGTTTTCAGTGATCCGGGACCGTTTCGGCGGCAGTAGGCCCGGAATAGCGGAAAACTCTCCACCAAAAGGCCGGATCGCCCGTTCGCGCCGATCGCCGACCCGGTGAATATGCAGATTCACCCTGGAAAAACCCGGTGAATATGCAAATTCACCTGCCGGGAAGTTGATCATGAGTTAGGCCTGCGCCGGATGTGACTGCAGTGAATCGGTTCGAGCTGGGCGGCCGGG
>Ga0134128_10006639_pt1 | contig 14013 bp, 12 predicted proteins | sample KB31754_FD_96462 | JGI IMG/M metagenome (GOLD analysis project Ga0134128, IMG submission 96462) | Terrestrial soil microbial communities with excess Nitrogen fertilizer from Kellogg Biological Station, Michigan, USA - KB3-175-4 | ecosystem: Environmental > Terrestrial > Soil > Unclassified ... | reverse complement strand
GAAGAAGACGTCGGCGCCCTCCATCGCCTCGGCCAGCGTGCGACGCTTTGTATTCACGGCATGCGCCGATTTCCACTGGTTCATGCCTTCGGTACGGCCCTGATAGACGACACCCTTGGTGTCGCAGAGCAGCACGTTGTCGTGGCGCAACCCCATGGATTTCAGCAGCTCGACGCAGGCGATCGAGGCGGCGCCGGCGCCGTTCACAACCATCTTGATGCTCTTGAGCTCACGCCCGGTGAGGTCGAGCGCGTTGAGCAGCGCGGCGGTGGCGATGATGGCGGTGCCGTGCTGGTCGTCGTGGAAGACCGGGATGTCGAGCAGCTCGCGCAAGCGCTGCTCGATGACGAAGCATTCCGGTGCCTTGATGTCCTCGAGATTGATCCCACCGAAGGCGGGATGGAGGTAGCGCACGCAATTGACGAAGGCGTCGACATCCTTGGTGTCGATTTCGAGATCGACGCCGTCGATGCCGGCGAAGCGCTTGAAGAGCACCGCCTTGCCTTCCATCACCGGCTTGGCGCCGAGCGCGCCGAGATCGCCGAGGCCCAGCACCGCGGTGCCGTTCGAGATCACCGCAACCAGATTGCCCTTGGCGGTGTAGTCGTAGGCCGCGGCCGGATCCTTGGCGATGTGCAGGCAGGGGAAGGCCACGCCCGGCGAATAGGCGAGCGAGAGGTCGTGCTGGGTGGTGAGCGGCTTGGTGGGCGCGATCTCGAGCTTGCCGGGGCGGCCCCTGGTGTGGAATTGCAGGGACTCTTCCTCGGTGACACGGATCTCAGGCTTTTCCTGGGACGGCAAAGGGGCGACTCCTCCGGCAGGGAGAACCAGCGCGGCTCCCCTTTTTCTTTGGTATGAGCGGCAGTCTAAGGAGAGCCGCCGAGCGCGTCAAAGCAGCGTCGCCCGGTGCCGCGCTGGGCGAGGCGGAACCGCGCTAGTGCTACAGCTCGCGCTGCAGGTTCTCGGATTCGGAGTCCATCGCGGGGACGCTAGCCGCCGCCGCTCGGCGTGGCTTGGATCAATCGGCGCCCGTGCCGGAGCTCAGGCTGGGATCTTCACCCCGGCCTGCCATTCGACGGCTTCGAATTGGCTGACATCGCTCAGGAAGCGGTCGCCGCCGGCATCGACGAAGACCTGACAGGCGAAGCGGTACCAGACGCCGTCGAGGACGAGGATGCCCTCATAGGCATTGGCAAGCCCGCCATCGGCCTCGTGCGTCGAGCGGACGAGCCGCGGCATGATGCGGGCGCGCTCGCCGAACTGAGTGGCGAGCCGGCCGATAAGGCAGCCGTCGCAGAGCACATCCTCGAGATGCCGGTGATATGTGGCGACCAGGAATTCGTCGACGCTCTCGAAGCTGTGCATGGCCATCCCCTCGCTCTCACCCAGACCCGGGAGGCTAGCGGCACGTCAGGAACATTTCAAGAACAATCGGAGCGGGCATGAACTCTTTGTAATCCAGCGACCGGGGATGAAAGAAAGTAAGCGTGCTTACTAATTGGCAGATACCCCAGCCTCGTTGGAAAGGAGAGGCCCATGAACACCCGAATCCCCCTGCTTCGCCGCACGCTGCGTACCGGCCTGCTCGCCGCCGGAATGGCGGCGGTGATCGGCACTGCCGCCCTCGCGCCGGCGATGGCCGATGAGGACGATTGGCACCACGGCGACGGCGACCGCCACGAGCAGGTCTGGCGCGACCATGACCATGACCATGATCGCGACCGGGACCGCGACCGCGCCTATGCCTATGCCGCCCCCGGCTATGCCTATTCCCCGGCACCAGCCTACGGCTACAGCTACGCTCCGGCGCCGAGCTATGGCTACAGCTATGCGCCGGCGCCGACCTATGCGGCCCCCGGCCTCAGTCTCGGCTTCGTCTTCCGCTGAGCGACGCTGAACGGAGAAGCCCCGCCCTTCCGGGCGGGGCTTTGCCGTCTTGGTGCCATCCCGTCCCTCAGGGCGTTCACGGCGGTTGAGGAGAAACCGATGCGACCGCGTGTCCTTACCCTGCTTGTCCTGCTGAGCCTCGGAGTGTTGATCGCCGCCCGGCCGGCATCGCCGACATCGAACACGGTGCAGCAGCTGAGCCACTGGTTTCAGCGCGGGGCCGCGCGCATCGAGGCCTCGGTCCGGAGCGGCGCGGCCGATCTCTGGTCGGCCGGCAAAACCGCCTTCGGCGCGAAATAGCGGCGGCGATCTTCAGCGCTTCGGATTGAGCGCGCGCGCATGGATATGCGCGTGGCGCCCGCCCGCTTCTTCCAGGATGCGCACCGCCGTCGGCTCCAGCTGGGGATCGGCGACGCGCGCCCAGAGCAGCACCGCTCCAGCCTTGAGCGCCGCCGCGAATTCGGCGCTGTGCCGGTTGGCGGTGGCGTAATCGAGCAGCTCCTTGATCGCCACGCCGCCGAGCCCGGCACCGGCGAGCGCCGCAAGCGCCGCCCCCAAAGGCCCGCCCGAGAGCAGCGAGAGGCCGGCCACGGTGAGCGGCATGATCAGCGACGCCTCGTCGGTGAGACCGGCGAAGAGACTCTGGATGGGCTTGCCCTGATAACCCGGCACCTCGCCGGCTACTTCAAGCGACTCATGCGTGCCCAGCACCGAGAGATCGGACGGGCCGAAACCCGCGGCCAGGAGCTGCGCCACGGCCTGGCGGAGCTGCGCCTTCTCCGCGAAGGACGCCACCGCCTCGCGCACCACCTCGAATTGCGGCTTGTCGCTGGTCTCGGCCATGATGCTGTCTTTCTCCATCCATGCTAGGTTGCCGGGCGCAAAGTGCGCGCGACCGCAACTGTCCCAACCCCGCATGAACGATATCGCACCGCGCCGCGCTCCCGATAGTGCTCCGGGCGCGGCGGCCGAGCCGGCGGCGGCAACGCCGGCCATGGCGCAGTACCTGGAGCTGAAGCGCCGGCACGCCGACTGCCTGCTCTTCTATCGCATGGGCGACTTCTACGAGATCTTCTTCGAGGACGCGGCCAAGGCGGCGGCGGCGCTCGACATCCAGCTCACCAAGCGCGGCCGGCACGAGGGCGAGGACATCCCGATGTGCGGCGTGCCGGTGCATGCGGCCGAAACCTATCTCGCGCGCCTGATCCGCCAGGGCTTCCGCGTCGCCGTCTGCGAGCAGATGGAAGATCCGGCCGAGGCGAAAAAGCGCGGCAGCAAGGCCGCCATCCGCCGCGAGGTGGTGCGCATCGTCACGCCGGGCACGATCACCGAGGAAAACCTGCTCGATGCACGGCGCAGCAATTATCTGGCGGCGCTCGCCGAGGCGGTGGGCGAGCTGGCGCTGGCCTGGCTCGAGCTCTCGACCGGCGCCTTCCATCTGCAGGGCGTGAGCCCGGCGAGCCTCGGCGCGGCGCTGGCACGGATCGCGCCGGGCGAGGTGCTGCTGCCCGAGCGGCTGCTGCAGCGGCCGGATCTCAGCGAGCTGCTCGGCGACTGGCAGCGGCGGCTGACGCCGCTCGCCGGATCGCGCTTCGACAGCGAGAATGGCAGGTTGCGCCTCGAGGCGCTTTATGGCGTGCGCGCGCTCGATGGCTTCGGCAGCTTCAGCCGCGCCGAGCTCGCCGCCGGCGGCGCGCTGGTCGACTACATCAACCTGACGCAGCAGGGGAAAGCGCCGCTGCTACAGCAGCCGCGCCGGCTCGGCCCCGGCGCGGTGATGGAGATCGACGCGGCGACGCGGCGCAATCTCGAGCTCACCGAGACGCTCGCCGGCGAGCGGCGCGGCAGCCTGCTCGCCACCATCGATCGCACCATCACCGGCGCCGGCGCGCGGCTTCAGGCCGAGCAGCTCGCCGCGCCGCTCACCGATCCGCAGGCGATCGCCGCGCGGCTCGACGGCGTCGGCTTCTTCATCGCCGAGGAGCGGTTGCGCGAAGAGCTGCGCGCGTGCTTGCGGCGCTGCCCCGATATCGAGCGCGCGCTGGCGCGGCTGGCGCTGGGCCGCGGCGGGCCGCGCGATCTCGCGGCGCTGCGCGACACGCTGGGCGAGACGGCGGGGCTCAGGCGCCTGCTGCAGCAGGCGGCCCGGCCCGACCTCATCGAGCGCGCCGAGCATGAACTCGGCGAGCATGGCGAGCTGGTGCAAAACCTTGCGCGGGCGCTCGCGGCCGAGCTGCCGCCGATCGCGCGCGAGGGCGGCTTCATCGCGCCGGGATATTCGAGCGAGCTCGACGAGCTCCGGGCCCTGCGCGACGAGAGCCGGCGCATGATCGCCGAGCTGCAGGCGCGCTACGCCGCCGAGACGGGCGTGGCCTCGCTCAAGATCCGTCACAACAACCTGCTGGGATACTATGTCGAGGTGACGGCGCAGCACGCGGAGAAGCTGAAGGATCGCTTCATCCACCGCCAGACCATGGCGAATGCCATGCGCTTCACCACCGTCGAGCTGTCGGAGCTGGAGAGCCGCATCGCCTCGGCCGCCGACCGCGCCGTGGCGCTCGAACTCCGCTTTTTCGAGGATCTGGTCGAGAAGGCGAAAGCGCGCGCCGCGGCGATCGGCGCCGCCGCCGCCGCGCTGGCGCAGCTCGACGTCGCGGCGGCGCTTGCCGAGCTGGCGATCGCCGAGCGCTATTGCCGGCCCGAGATCGACGATGGGCTCGGCTTTGCCATCGAAGGCGGCCGGCATCCGGTTGTCGAGGCAGCGCTCCGCCAGACTCAGGGACAGAGCTTCGTTGCCAATGATTGCGAGCTCGCCCAGGGCAATCGGCTCTGGCTGCTGACCGGGCCCAACATGGCGGGCAAGAGCACCTTCCTGCGGCAGAACGCGCTGATCGCGATCCTGGCGCAGGCGGGCTCCTACGTGCCGGCCGAGCGCGCGCGCATCGGCGTCGTCGATCGCCTCTTCAGCCGGGTCGGCGCGGCCGACGATCTGGCGCGCGGCCGCTCGACCTTCATGGTCGAGATGGTGGAAACGGCGGCGATCCTGAACCAGGCGGGCGAGCGGGCCCTCGTCATCCTCGACGAGATCGGCCGCGGCACCGCGACCTTCGACGGGCTCTCGATCGCCTGGGCGGCGGTCGAGCATCTGCACGCGGTCAACCGCTGCCGCGCGCTCTTCGCGACGCATTACCACGAGCTGACGGCGCTCCAGGCAAAGCTCGAGAACCTCGCCTGCTACACCATGCGGGTGAAGGAATGGCAGGGCGACGTCGTCTTCCTGCATGAGGTGGCGCCGGGCGCAGCGGACCGCTCCTACGGCATCCATGTGGCGAAGCTCGCGGGATTGCCGCCGGCCGCGGTGGCGCGCGCCGAAGCGGTGCTGGCGCTCCTCGAGAAGGGCGAGCAGCAAGGCGCGCTGGCCCGGCTCGCCGACGATCTGCCGCTCTTCACCGCCGCGCGGCCCAAGGCGAGCCGCACCGCCGAGCCCTCGCCGGCCGAGACCGCGCTCGCCGCCATCGAGCCCGACGCGCTGACACCGCGCGAGGCGCTCGAGCTCCTCTACAAGCTCAAGGCCATGGTGAAGAAGTAGCCGCAGAACCCTCCTGCGCCCTTCGACAGGCTCAGGGTGGTGGAGGAGGAGTTGGAAATCATCCCGTTCCGGGCGGCGTTAGCGAGCACGGGCCAATTCCTCCGGGGATGGGGCGCGGCATGGAGCTTTTCGTCACCAAGCGGCTGGATAGCCTCGACGCTGCCGCCGACAAGCCGGGACTGAAGCGTCACCTGGGACCGTTCGGGCTCATCGCGCTGGGCGTCGGCATGATCGTCGGCGCCGGACTCTTCTCGCTCACCGGCATCGCTGCCGGCGCCAATGCCGGGCCGGCGGTAACCCTTTCCTTCCTGGTGGCGGCGCTGGGCTGCGCCTTTGCCGGCATGTGCTACAGCGAACTTTCCACCATGATCCCGGTCTCGGGCAGCGCCTATACCTATGCCTATGCGACCTTGGGCGAGCTCGTCGCCTGGATCATCGGCTGGGATCTCGTGCTGGAATATGCGGTCGGCGCCTCGGCGGTGGCGGTGAGCTGGTCGAAATACGCGCTGTCGCTGCTGCATGATTTTGGCATCGCCTTTCCGGCGGCGCTCACCATCGGCCCGTTCGAAACGGTGAAGCTCGCCGGCGGCGCAACTCAATCGGGCGCGATCAATCTGCCGGCGATCTTCGTCGTCGTCGCGCTGTCGCTGCTGCTGATGCGCGGCATCCGCGAATCCTCCTCGGTCAACAACGTCATCGTCGTGATCAAGCTGGCGATCGTCGCGGTCTTCGTCGCGGTGGGCTTCTCCTATATCGACTGGCATAACTATACGCCCTTCATCCCGCCCAATGCCGGCACGTTCGGCGAATATGGCTGGAGCGGCGTGCTGCGCGGCGCCGGCGTCATCTTCTTCGCCTATATCGGCTTCGACGCGGTCTCGACGGCGGCGCAGGAAACCCGAAACCCGCAGCGCACCATGCCGATCGGCATCCTGGGCTCGCTCGCGCTCTGCACCGTCCTCTACGTCGCTTTCGCCTTCGTGCTCACCGGGATGCTGAACTACGCACAGATGAAGGGCGACGCCGCACCGGTGGCGACCGCGATCGATCGCACGCCGTTCCCCTGGCTGCAGATGCTGATCAAGATCGGCATTCTCTGCGGCTTCACTTCGGTGATCCTGGTGGCGCTCCTCGGACAGTCGCGGGTCGCCTTCTCGATGGCCGAGGACGGGTTGCTGCCGCGCGGCTTCGCGCGAGTGCATCCGCGCTGGCGCACGCCCTGGCGGGCCAATCTGGCGTTCATGGTGTTCGGCTCTCTGCTCGCCGGCTTCGTGCCGATCTCGCTGCTGGCGCATATGACCAGCATCGGCACGTTGCTCGCCTTCGTCATCGTCTGCGCCGGCGTCCTCGTGCTGCGCCGCACACGCCCGGATCTCCCGCGGCCCTATCGTACGCCGCTGGTGCCGCTGGTGCCGATCCTCGGCATTCTCACCTGCGCCACCATGATGGTGTCGCTCGGCCCGGCCAATTGGTGGCGGCTCGTGGTCTGGCTGGCGATCGGTCTGGTGATCTATTTCCTCTATGGACGCAGCCACAGCCGCGCCCAGGCACAGGCGGCGGAATAAGATCGAGGCTTTGCCTGAGCCGTGCGGCTTTCGCGGTTGCTGCGCAACCGCTGACGCCGCCAAGGATGAAGGCGCTTTCGCGCCTTCACCTTAGACTTCCGAAAACCGCGAGCGGCGGGGCGCGCGGCGGGGCATAATCGCTGCCATGGAGCTCACCGATCGCACCGCCTGCTATCGCATCCTCGAGACGCGCGATCCGCGCTTCGACGGGCGGCTCTTCGTCGGCGTCACCTCGACGGGCATCTATTGCCGGCCGATCTGTCCGGCGCGCACTCCCAAGTTCGAGAATTGCCGCTTCTTCCCGTCGGCAGCGGCGGCGCAGGAGGCGGGATTCCGCCCGTGCCTGCGCTGCCGACCGGAAACCGCGCCCGATCTCGCCTTCTGGCGCGGCAGCTCCAACACGGTGTCGCGCGCGCTGGCCCTCATCGCCGATGGCGCGCTCGATGGCGGCGAGGCCGGCGTCGAGGCGCTGGCCGAGCGGTTGGGGCTGGGCGGGCGGCAGCTTCGCCGCCTCTTCCGCCAGCATCTCGGCGCCTCGCCCGTCGCCGTCGCGCAGACGCGCCGCGTGCTGCTGGCCAAGCAACTCATCCAGGAGACGACCCTGCCTTTGGCCGAGGTGGCGCTCGCCGCCGGGTTCGGCAGCCTCAGGCGCTTCAACGAGACCTTCAAGGCGCTCTATCGCCGGCCGCCCGGCGCGCTCCGGCGCAAGCCCGCGGTGGCGCGCGAAGCGGCGCGGCTGACGCTTCGCCTCTATTACCGGCCGCCTTACGATTGGGCGGCGATGCTCGGCCATCTCGGGGCGCGCGCCATCGAGGGCGTCGAGCGGGTCGAGGACGGCGTCTATCGCCGCAGCATCGCGCTGGACGGCCGGCTCGGCAGCATCGAGGTGGCGCATCGGCCGGAGCGCAACTGCCTTGCCGTCGCCATCCGCTTCCCGGAGCTGAGCGCATTGCCCGGGATCGTGGCGCGCGCGCGGCGGCTCTTCGATGTCGGCGCCGATATCGAGACGATCGGCGCGCATCTGGCGCGCGACCCCTTGCTTGCACCGCTGGTGGCGCGCCGGCCGGGGCTGCGCGCGCCCGGCGGCTGGGACGGCTTCGAACTCGCGGTGCGGGCGATCCTTGGCCAGCAGGTGTCGGTGGCGGCCGCGCGGCGGCTGGCCGGAAGGCTGGTCGCGCTCTGCGGCGAGGCGCTGCCCGAGGCGAGCCGGGCGCATCCTCGCCTCACCCATGCCTTTCCCTCGCCGGCGCGGCTTGCCGCGGCGGACCTCGCCGCGCTCGGCATGCCGGGCGCGCGCCGCCAGGCGCTGCACGCGCTCGCCGCCGAGGCGGTCGCCGATCCGCAGCTCTTCCGTCCCTTCGGCACGGTCGAGGAGGCGGTGCAGCGGCTGCGCGCCATCCGCGGCGTCGGCGAATGGACGGCGCAATACATCGCGCTGCGCGCGCTGCGCGAGACCGACGCCTTTCCCGCTTCCGATATCGGCTTGCTGCGCGGCGCCGCGCTGATCGACGGCAAGCGGCCGACGCCGGCCGATCTCATCGGGCGTGCCGAGCCGTGGCGGCCCTGGCGCGCCTATGCGGCGCAGCATCTGTGGGCGGCCGACGCCGCCGACCTCGTTGACGGGGAGTTGCTCCATGGCTGAGGACGCACGCTGGTTCGTCGATCGCACCGCCACACCGCTGGGCGAGCTCATGATCATCGCCGATGGCGCGGGCGCACTGCGCGGCATCGACTGGAGCGATCACGAAGAGCGGCTCATGCGGCTGCTGCAGCGGCAGTATGGCGGGACGCATCCGCTTCTCGAGCCGGCGCGCAATCCGGGCGGGCTCACCCGCGCGCTCGATGCCTATTTCGCCGGCGAGCTCGCGGCGATCGAGCGTCTGCCGGCCGCCACCGGCGGCACCCCGTTCCAGCGCAAGATCTGGGCGGCGCTCCGCCGCATTCCCTGCGGCATGACCCTCTCCTATGGCGCGCTCGCGCGGCAGATCGGCCAGCCCGCGGCGGTGCGTGCTGTCGGCCTCGCCAATGGCGCCAACCCGATCAGCATCGTCGTCCCCTGCCACCGCGTCATCGGCGGCGATGGCAGCCTCACCGGTTATGGCGGCGGGCTGCCGCGCAAGCGCTGGCTGCTGGCGCATGAAGGCGCGAGGACGGCGGACGCAGCGGCCTGAAGCGCAGCGGCACCGCGATCGGCACTGCGTCAGCGATGTACATCATTGAGAATTTTTTGGCGCTCTGTCATTGACGCAGGGCCCGCGCCGAGCGGCCATTTCGCAGGCTACCACAGCACCCCTTGGCTTCGAGGCCATCGCAGCGCCCGGCTGCAGAACGAAAGTGCGTCCTTCGACAGGCTCGGGATGAGGACGTTCTTCGTGCCCCTGGCGGGGAACCGCTCGTAGACCTGCCGCACCCCTAAAGCCGGATTTCCCTCGGAACATCGCCAGGAGGCTTGCGTTTGCCTTTTCGATAACTAACTGGTAAGTTATTTATTGGAAGGTGGGCGGGTGAGCGTCAAGGAAACCCAGAGGGCCGCGCGCTGGCGGCGGCGCAAGGAGGCACGGCCGGCCGAGATCGCCGCCGCGGCGCTCGACTGCTTCGCCGAGCGCGGCTTCGCGGCGACGCGTCTCGACGATGTGGCGACGCGGGCCGGCATCACCAAGGGCACGCTCTACCTCTATTTCCGCGACAAGGAAGATCTGTTCAAGGCGGTGGTCCGCCAGGGGCTGGTGCCGGGGCTGGTGCGCGCCGAGGCGCTGCTGGCGCAGTCGGACGAGCCCTGCCTCGTGCTGCTCGAGCGGCTGCTGCTGCAATGGGTCGAACTGGCGCGCACGCCGCTCGGCGCGGTGCCCAAGATCATGCTGACCGAGGCCGGCAATTTCCCCGAGCTCGCCCGCTTCTACGTCGCCGAGGTGATCGAGCGCGGCATGGGCGTGTTCCGCGCGCTGCTGAAGCGCGGCGTGGCGCGCGGCGAGTTCCGCCAGGTCGATGTCGAGACCGCCATCCACTGCATCATCGCGCCGGTGCTGCTGGCGATGCTGTGGCGCCACTCCTTCGAGCGGCATGAGGGGGCGCGATTCGATCCGGTGCGGCTCTGCCGCACGCATGTCGAGCTGCTCGAGCGCGGCTTGGCCAAGACAGGGCGCGGCGCGGCGACGCCGCGCCGCAGCAAGCGAGGTGCGCGATGAGCGTGCAGCAGAACGAGGCGCGATCGGCGGCACGGCCGCGCGAGGCGGAGAAAGCGCGAGGCGGCGGCCGCAGCCGGTTTGGGCTCTGGCTCTTGCTTGGCCTGGTGGCGGCGGTGGTCCTGATCGGCGGCGTGCTGTGGTGGCTCGAAGCCCGAGACTGGGAGACCACCGACGACGCCTTCATCGATGTCCATATGGTGCAGCTCGCGCCGCAGGTGGCGGGGCGCGTCACCCGCGTGCAGGTCAGCGACAATGAGCGCGTGACGGCGGGACAGAAGATCCTGGAGATCGATCCGGCGCCGTTCCAGGCAAAGCTCGATCAGGCGGCCGCCGCGCAGGCGGCGGCGGCGGGCAACCTCGCCCAGGCCAAGGCGCAGCAGGCGGCCGCCGTCGCCAACGAGGCCGAATCCGCGGCCGAGGTGGGCGTCGCCGAGGCGAACGCGACCAACGCCGCCACCCAGCTGAAGCGCGATCAGCCGCTCGCCGCGCATGATGTCGTCTCGCATCAGCAGCTCGACAACGACATCGCCGCCGCGCGCAGCACCGCCGCCACTCTCGCCGCCGCGCAGAAGAAGCGCGCCGCCAGCGCGGCGCAGGTGGCGGTGGCGGAAAGCCAGATCGCCACGGCCAAGGCCAATCTCGACAGCGCCGCGGCGCAGACCGAGCAGGCGAAGCTCGACCTTTCCTATACCAGGCTCTTCGCCCCCGAGGCCGGGCTCATCGCGCACAAGACGGTGGCGGCGGGCGACTATGTGCAGGCCGGCCAGAACCTGATGGCGCTGGTGCCGGAGGCGGTCTGGGTGACGGCGAACTTCAAGGAGACGCAGCTCGCGCAGATGCGCGTCGGCCAGCCGGTCAAGATCGCCATCGATGCCTATCCCGGTAAGACATTCCGCGGCCATGTTGACAGCTTCCAGGCGGGCAGCGGTCCGGCCTTCAGCCTGCTGCCGCCGGAGAACGCCACCGGCAACTACGTCAAGGTGGTGCAGCGCGTGCCGGTGAAGATCGTCTTCGACGATCCGCCGTCACTCGCCTTCCCGCTCGGCCCCGGCATGTCGGTCGAGCCCAGCGTCAAGGTGCGCTAGCGCCGATGGCGGGCGCGCCGGACAGCCGCGGTGCGGCGGCAGGGATCAATCCATGGGTGGTGGCGCCCACGGTCGGGCTCGCCGCCTTCATGGAGGTGCTCGACATCTCGATCGCCAATGTGGCGCTGCAGCACATCGCCGGCAGCCTCGCGGCGAGCGCCGATGAATCCACCTGGGTGCTGACCTCCTATCTCGTCACCAACGCCATCGTGCTGCCGATGAGCGGTTGGCTGGCGACGACGATCGGCCGCAAACGCTATTTCCTCGGCTGCATCCTCGGATTCAGCGTCACTTCGCTGTTCTGCGGGCTGGCGCCGAGCCTTGGCGTGCTGATCGTCGCGCGGGGCTTGCAGGGCATCACCGGCGGCGGCTTGCAGCCCAATGCGCAAGCCATCCTTGCCGACTCCTTTCCGCCGCAGAAGCGCGGCCTCGCGTTTGCCGCCTATGGCATCGCCGTGGTGTTCGCGCCGGCGATCGGGCCGACGCTCGGCGGCTGGATCACCGATAATTTCAGCTGGCGCTGGGTGTTCCTGCTCAACGTGCCGGTGGGGCTGCTGCTCTCGCTGCTGGCCGGGCGCGTGCTGGTCGATCCGCCCGAACAGGTGGCACGGCGCCGGCAGCGCTGGAGCGAGGGGATCAAGCTCGACTACCTCGGATTCGCGCTGCTGGCGATCGGCATGTGCGCGCTGCAGGTGGTGCTCGACAAGGGCCAGGAGGATGACTGGTTCGCCTCCCACTTCATCACCGTGCTGGCGGTGATCGCGCTCGTGGCGCTCGCCGGCTTCATCCTGTGGGAGCTGCGCCGCGACGATCCGATCGTCGACCTGAAGCTGCTCGCCAACCGCAATTTCGGCGTCGGCAATCTGCTGATGTTCATGCTGGGCTTCATCCTGCTGGGCAGCACCGTGCTGCTGCCGCTCTTCGTGCAGACGCAACTGGGCTACACCGCCACCGATGCCGGGCTGGTGATCTCGCCGGGCGGCTTCGCCATCATGGCGATGATGCCACTGGTGGGCGCGCTGGTCGCGCGCGTCGATGCGCGCATCCTCATCACGCTCGGCCTCGTCATCTCCGGGCTCGGGCTTCTCTCGATGACGCGCTTCTATGGCGATATCGACTACGCCACCATCGCTTGGTCGCGCGTCTACCAGTCGGTCGGCCTTGCCTTCCTCTTCATCCCGATCAACACGGTCGCCTATATCGGCATCACCCCCGACAAGAGCAACAGCGCCTCGGCGATCATCAACATGATGCGCAATATCGGCGGCAGCGTCGGCATCTCGATCGCCACCACGCTGATCGCGCGGCGCGAGCAATATCACCAGAGCGTGCTGGTATCGCATGTGACGCCCTATGACAGCGCCTATCGCGGCATGGCGAGCGGGCTGCAGCAAAGCTATCAGGCGGGCGCCGCGAGTGCCGCCGACGCGCTGCACCAGGCGCAGGCGCAGATCTACGCGCTGGTGCAGCAGCAGGCGGCGATGCTGTCCTATATCGACGCCTTCTGGGTGTTCGGCGTGGTCTTCCTGGCGCTGGTGCCGCTGGTCTTCATCATGCGCCGGCCGGGGTCAGGAGCTGCGCCGCCGCCGGCGCATTGAGGCGCCACCGCTCACGCGCGGTCGATGCGCGCGAGATAGCAGCCGCGCGGCGCGAAATGCGCGTGCAAAAAGCGCACCTCCGGCCGCCCCAGCAGGCGCGCAATCACCGGTTCGACGCCGGCGCCCGGCACCACCTCGGCATCGACCATCATGTCGTCGGCGTCATAGGCACGGAGTGACAGCGCCGTACTCTGCGACAGCACTTCGGGCAGCTCGCCGACGCGGTCGAAAGTCTCGCCGGCGCTTTCGCGGACAAAGATCGGCCCCGAGGCGCGGAAGGGCGAGCGCGGCGCCTCCAGATGCGAATAGGCGAGCAGGATCGCTGTCTCGCCGGGGCGCGTGTAGCGCAAACTGACGCGACAGGGCATGCGCGCGCCTTCCATCGGCGCGCGGCAGCGCCGTGCGCCCTGCGCGAGAAGAGCGTCATCGCCGAGCGCGAAGAGCGGCTGGAACGCGGCGGCGGAAAGACCGGAGATGCGGTAGCTCATCGAGCGACTCCTTGCGATGGAACTACCGCTTTCTCGCATGACCGCCCTCGCCCGCTCTATCCGCTTCGCGCCTCGAATTCGCCAGTCGGTCGCGCACGAGTGAAGGGAGGATGCCGGGCGCTGTGGCGTTTGCTTTGAGAGAGCGGCGAGGTGAGCCATGGCAGAGGCGAGAACCTGCCCTTCGCTCGCGGCGCTTGGCGCCCTGGGCGTTCTGCTGGCCGGCTGTGCGATCGCGCCGCAGCCCGGCCTGGCGCCGACTGCCGGTTACGGCGAAAGCGACTATCCGGTCTATCCCGATTACTACGCGTATCCTCCCGCCTACGCTCCCAGCTACGGCGCCTTCGCTTCACCCTTCTTCTTCGGCGAAGCCTGCTGCTTCGGGCACCGGCACTTCGACCATGACCATGATCACGACCATGATCACGATCACGACCACGACCGCGCCGTACCGAGCGCAGCGCCGCAGGCGGCGGGCAACATGACGCCAAAGGGAGCGCCCTCCGGGAGCAGCATGCCGCCGCGGGCGGCCTCGCACGGTCCCGCGCCGGGACCGAGCGCGCATGCGCCGGCCGCCCACTCCTCGGCGGCGGGAGGCGCGCCGGCAAGCCATGGCTCG
>Ga0134128_10006638_pt1 | contig 14013 bp, 15 predicted proteins | sample KB31754_FD_96462 | JGI IMG/M metagenome (GOLD analysis project Ga0134128, IMG submission 96462) | Terrestrial soil microbial communities with excess Nitrogen fertilizer from Kellogg Biological Station, Michigan, USA - KB3-175-4 | ecosystem: Environmental > Terrestrial > Soil > Unclassified ... | reverse complement strand
GGCCTGTTTCGAGTTCCTGCCGACGCGGGCGAAACTCGATCTCGGTGGTTGGGAGGCCGAGGACATTTTTGCGCATTCCTGAGACTGCGCATCCTCGCCTTCATCTCGGCCAGCGGCCATGTGGGGCAATTCGCCCCGTTTCGGACACACTCATGAGGCGTCTCGCGGGCTGCATAATCCCGCCGAGCCAGCTATGATGGCGCGCATCGGCGCCAATGGGAGCAGCGGTGAATTCGGTCCAGACCCCAGCCTATCAAGCGGGCCTCGAGGCGCGTTTCGCGGCGGCCGCGCGCCACAGCCGCATGGTTCGGATCCTGCGGATCACTGTGCCAGCCGCGGTGGCACTGGCAATGGCGGGAGTGATCGGGATTTCGATCTTCAACCCGTTCCGGATGATGATGCCGAAGATACCGCTCGACATGGGAAACCTGGTGGTGTCGGGCACCAAGATCACGATGGAGTCGCCGCATCTGTCCGGCTACACGCCGGATCAGCGGCCCTATGAGATGTGGGCCAAGACCGCGATCCAGGACGTAACCGACCCCAACCATGTCGAACTCAACAAGGTCAGGACCAGACTCCTGATGCAGGATGGTTCGACCGTGTTTTTGGATTCGCTGACCGGGTTGTTCGACAACAAGGCGCAGACGCTCGACCTGCACAAGAACATCTTCCTGAAGACCACGACCGGCTACGAGGCGCGCCTCACCCAGGCCCATATCGATATGGTGAAGAACACCGTCGACTCCGACCAGCATGTCGATGTCAAGCTGACAAACGGCACGCTGTCTTCCGATCGCCTGCGCATCACCGGCGGTGGCGAGCTCATCATCTTCGAAGGCAATGTCGTGATGCATCTCGATCATTTCGATACCGACAACAGCACGGTCAACAGCACGCCGCCTCCGGCCGCGCCTGCCGAGCCCACACCCAGGAAGAAGTCGGGCAGCAAATCCGCCAATACGAAATGAGTCTGATGACCATGCTTTTGCAACGTGACGTTTCGATGAGGCGAAGGGCAGGGCGTGCCATCGCAGCGGCGTTACTGCTGGCGTTCGCCGCCGGCGAGGCGCGCGCGCAAGGTGCTGTGCAAGGCGTGCCAAATGCGATGCAGGGCTTTTCGCAGAATCGCGACCAGCCGATCCAGATCGAAGCGGCCAGGCTGGAGATGAGGGACAAGAAAAAAGAGGCGACCTTCTCCGGCAATGTGAAGGTTGTGCAGGGCGACACCACCATGACCTCGAAGACTCTCGTGGTGTTCTATGAGTCGAGGGGGGAAGGGACGACCTCACCTCCCGCCAATGCGAAGGGTGCCAAATCAGCGGCCCCGATGCAGTCGGCCACGCCCGGGCCCGGCGGCGCGTCCTCGATCAAGCGGCTGGAAGCGCGTGGCAACGTGGTCGTGACCCAGAAGGATCAAGTCGTTACTGGCGAGACCGCGGTATTCGATACCAAGACCAACTTGATCACCATGCTCGGCGGCGTGGTGCTGACCCAGTGCAAGAACGTGCTGCGCGGCGACCGGCTGTTCGTGGACATGACCACCGGCGTGTCTCGCGTGGAGTCTGATACCGGCAGGGTGCAGGGGCTGTTCGTACAGTCCAACGAGGGCTGTGCTTCCTCCGGAACCTCCGGCGGCTCCTTGTTGCCTGCGCCGGGCCCAAATAAACCGAAATAATATCAGTCACTTGTTTGGCAGTGGGGTACGGCGAGGGTTGAAGGCGCGGGTGCGAGCCTGTATCTACGCGGGTATCCTGGGGTGTTTGGCTGGGCAAGGGACGTCCTTGCTCATGCCGGGCGAGCCGATCAAATGCCGAACCTTGCAGGCTTGCAGGACGGCTCTGGATAGCCGCCTCTAGATACTTGTTTGCGCATGATTCTTCCCGGAGAACTGGCGTCCACTTTGCGCCGGCGGCCCTCCGGTCCGGATCAGGCGTTAGGCTTGGGCAAAGCGGGGATGGTGGATTTACTCGGCATGTTCCGGCGGCGCCCCGCAAAGCGGGGCAGGGTGGGTTTCGCGCGCACGCGCGAGGACATCACCGCGCTCGGCGATTCCATCGGCAACATGCTGACGAGCCCGGTGCGCGACGCGCCGCCAATCGCGCGTGCCGCGTCGATATCGGGGCCGGATCTGCCTTTTTCACCGCCGGTGGCGGAACTGCCGCGGGACTATTCGAGGGAGCCTCAACTTGAGCTTCCAGCGGAACAACCGTCGCAGCCATCGTCACGTCTGCGCGCGCGCCCGGCCAAACCTGCGAACCAGGCCAAGAGCAACGGTTCGGCTGGGCAACAATTGCTGCGTCGGCCGGGCTATCTGGCTGTGCATAGTGTGGAAAAGAGCTTCGGGTCGCGTCAGGTCGTGCGCGGCGTCAGCATCTATGTGCGCCGTGGCGAGGCTGTAGGTCTGCTCGGCCCGAACGGCGCCGGCAAGACCACCGTGTTCTACATGATCACCGGATTGATCAAGGCTGATCGCGGCGCCATCGAGCTCGATGGCCACGACGTGACGCGGCTGCCGATGTATCAACGCGCACGGCTCGGCATCGGGTACCTGCCGCAGGAAGCCTCGATTTTTCGCGGCCTCACGGTAGAGCAGAACATCCGCGCGGTGCTCGAAGTCGTCGAACCCTCCAAGAAGAAGCGCGAGGCGGAGCTCGACTCGCTGCTCAACGAGTTCAACATCACGCGCTTGCGCAAGACGCCGTCGATTGCGCTCTCCGGCGGTGAACGCCGCCGCGTCGAAATCGCCCGCGCGCTCGCGACCCGCCCGAACTACATGCTGCTCGACGAGCCCTTCGCCGGTATCGATCCGATTGCAGTGGGCGATATTCAGGATCTCGTCCGCCATCTCACCAATCGCGGCATTGGCGTGCTCATCACCGACCATAATGTTCGCGAAACGCTCGGCCTGACCGACCGCGCCTACATCGTCTATGCCGGCGAGATCCTGACCGAGGGCAGTCCGGACGAGATCGTCAGCGATCCGGACGTGCGGCGTCTCTACCTTGGCGAGGAATTCCGTCTGTAATCCTGAGATGCCGGGGGCAGTTGCGATTCTGCTAACCACTTTTCGGCGGAACCGCGCCTAGCCCGATTTTTGCATAGTCAAGACGTGTACATCAGGATTGGACTGAGTTAAGCAAGAATCGGACCACTTTTACAACCGGTTCTTTGCCTCCATGGCGCTGACGCAGAGATTGGAGTTCCGCCAGTCGCAGTCGCTGGTGATGACGCCGCAGTTGATGCAGGCCATCAAGCTGCTGCAGCTGTCGAATCTCGATTTGTCTGCCTTTGTCGAGGAGGAACTGGAGCGCAATCCGCTGCTTGAGCGGGCCAGTGACGGCCCCGAACCCCCGGTCGCCGGCGAGGTCACGCACGAGGGGACCGAATTTTCCGCCGACGAGGAGGGGGGTACCTTCAGTGGAGAGGACCCCTCAGGGGCCCATGCCGAGGCGGCCGACGACGGTTTCGAGCCGGCGCAGGAAGAGTGGATGAGTCGCGACCTCGGCACTCGCACCGAGATCGAACAGACCCTCGATACCGGCCTCGACAACGTGTTTTCCGAGGAGCCGGTCGAGGCCGCTGCGCGCAACGCCCAGGACGCTGCGCCGTCCGTCTACACGGAATGGGGCGGCGGCGCTTCCAGCGACGAAGACTACAACCTCGAGGCCTTTGTTGCCGCGGAAATGACGATGGCCGACCATCTCGCCGAGCAACTTGCCGTCGCTTTCACCTCTCCCGTGCAGCGCATGATCGGCCAGTATTTGATCGACCTCGTCGACGAGGCGGGCTACCTGCCGCCCGATCTCGGGCAGGCCGCCGATCGGCTTGGCGCCTCGCAGGCGGATGTCGAGGCGGTGCTCGCGGTGCTGCAGAAATTCGATCCGCCCGGCATCTGCGCGCGGAGCTTGAGCGAATGCCTCGCGATTCAGCTGCGCGAGCTGAACCGCTACGATCCCGCGATGCAGGCGCTGGTCGAGCATCTCGATCTCCTGGCGAGACGCGACATTGCGACGCTCCGCAAGCTCTGCGGGGTCGACGACGAGGACATCGCCGACATGATCGGCGAGATTCGCCGGCTCGATCCCAAACCCGGCCTGAGGTTCGGCGCGTCGCGGATGCAGACCATGGTGCCGGACGTCTATGTGCGGCCCGGTCCCGACGGCGGCTGGCACGTCGAGCTCAACAGCGACACGTTGCCGCGCGTCCTGGTGAACCAGACCTATTATACCGAATTGTCGAAGACGGTCCGCAAGGATGGCGACAAGACCTATTTCACCGATTGCCTGCAGAACGCGACGTGGCTGGTGCGCGCGCTCGACCAGCGCGCCCGCACCATCCTGAAGGTCGCGACCGAGATCGTGCGCCAGCAGGACGGCTTCTTCACGCACGGTGTGGCGCATCTGCGGCCGCTCAATCTGAAAGCCGTGGCGGATGCGATCCAGATGCATGAATCGACGGTGTCGCGCGTCACCGCCAACAAATATATGGCGACGAATCGCGGTACATTTGAACTGAAATATTTTTTCACCGCGTCGATTGCGTCGGCCGACGGCGGCGAGGCGCATTCGGCGGAAGCCGTCCGTCATCGCATCAAGCAGATGATCGACGCGGAAAATCCGTCAGCGATCCTCTCCGACGATACGATCGTGGAACGTTTGCGCGAATCAGGAATTGATATTGCCCGCCGCACGGTCGCGAAATACCGCGAAGCCATGCGAATTCCTTCCTCGGTGCAACGCCGCCGTGACAAGCAAAGCTCGCTCCTGCTGCCGACCTGACAATCCCAATTGCAGTTTGTTGCGTCACGTTCGAATCGGATTAGTGTCGATTTCCTCTGGTGGTCCGGTTCTGACATTCGCATCCCTCGCGGCACCGCGTCGCGACGGTAGCGAACGTCAAGTCCGCTCCAATAGCCTATCCCCGCGAGGCATCCCATGACTCTCAGGATTTCGGGAAAGAGCATCAGCGTCGGTGACGCGCTGCGCGACCGTGTCAACGAGCGAACCGACGAAGTGCTGCGTAAATATTTCGATGGCAATTATTCCGGTCACATCACGCTCTCCAAGGATGGTTCTGGGTTCCGCACCGATTGCTCGCTGCATCTGGATTCCGGCGTGACGCTGGAGGCCGAGTCCAACGCCACCGACGCCTATGCCAGCGCCGACGCCGCGCTGTTGATGATCGAAAAGCGCCTGCGCCGCTACAAGAGCCGGCTCAAGGATCGATCCGCGCGCAAGGCGCATGCAGCCGCCGCGGCGCTCGCGGAGATCGGCGCGCCGTCGCTCGACGCGCCGAGCTACGTGATCGAGGCGCCCGCGGAGGACGATGAAATCACCGGCTACAATCCCGTCATCATCGCCGAAGCAACGACTCGCTGAAGCGCCTGTCGGTCTCGGAAGCGGTGATGGAGCTCGATCTGACCGGCGCCGCCTGCCTGGTATTCCAGCATGGCTCGAGTGGCCGGATGAACATCATCTATCGCCGTTCCGACGGCCATATCGGCTGGGTCGATCCACCGGCTGTGAAACCGTAAACCTACGGGTTTTCGGCTTTTTCGGGGGCGCCCCCCTTTCTCCAAGCTTTTTAAGGTTAGCCTCTTGCGGGTGTTGGCACCGCCGAAATGTTGGAGTAGAAGCCCCCACAAATCAGGACCCGGACCATAACGGCCCGCCTTCCGCCAAGGCTCCTTGACGCCGCCTGTCCAAGGCCTATTTCGCAACCTGACGGTTTCAATTCACCTCGGAACGCCCAATGACGATTACCGATCTGGTCGCACCCGAGGCGATCCTCCCGGCGTTGAAGGTCAACAGCAAGAAGCAGGCGTTGCAGGAGTTGGCGGCGAAAGCCGCCGAGCTGACAGGGCAGAACGAGCGCGCGGTGTTCGAAGTGCTGCTGCAACGCGAGAAGCTTGGCACCACGGCGGTGGGCTATGGCGTCGCCATCCCCCACGGCAAGCTGCCGAAGCTTGAAAAGCTGTTCGGCCTCTTCGCGCGGCTGGAGCGCCCGATCGACTTCGAGGCAATGGACGGCCAGCCGGTCGATCTCGTCTTCCTGCTGCTCGCGCCGGAAGGCGCCGGTGCCGACCATCTCAAGGCGCTGGCGCGGATCGCGCGCCTGCTGCGCGACCAGGACGTGGCGAAGAAGCTCCGCGCCTCGCGCGACGCGCAGGCGATCTATTCGGTGCTGGCGCTGCCCCCGGCGACGGCGGCCTGACGATCAACCCGCCTTAGCAGATAACGCACCGTCTTGCTGCCATTGTGGATGCTCGCGCTTCCCACTTCAGAGAACTCCAATGCCGCGTGAAACGCATCCGATGCCGGCTTCGGCGGCTCCGAGTTGACCTCGCAGACCACGCTGGAATGTCGGGCACGCGCCGCTTCCGCGAACAGTTCGACATAAAGCAACCGCGCTAGGCCGCGCCCCCGCGCGGAGGAGGCGACGACGATACGGTCGACATAGACGAATCGTTCGTAGCGCTCGCGAAACCACAGGAAGTTTGGGCTGTCGTAATCGGCGTCCTGATCAAAGGCGAGCAGGAACGCGTCGAGTTGGCCGACGCGGCGCGCAAAGAAGCTTTGATCCACTAGATACGCCAGGCGCGGAGCCTCGAGCCAGGACAATTCCCGCGCATGAGCATTGTTGAGCGCGAGCAGGGCGGTGCTCAACGGCGTCGCCGGCGTCACGTCTGCGGCGGAGATCGGGAGCGATACTGCGGTGTTCATCCCCGACGATCAACGGTCCGAGCGAAGAGAAAGACAAGCGGCAAATGAAATGCGCGGGCGCTGTCCTCCTTCGAGGCAGACACCCGCGCATCGATAAACTCGTGCGCGCGGCGCGTATCCGCGCCGGGCAAGCGCTCAGTGAACGCTTACGGCCTGAAGCTCGTTGCTCCAGGCATTGGCAATCGCGGCTTCGCGCGAATCAGTCAGCATGATCGGCGTGCCGTCGGCGGCGTGGAGTGCGAAAAGCTTCATGCCCGGCGCAAGGTTCGGCGCCTGTGGAAACAGCCCAGGCACGTCCTCGGACCGGATCTGCTTCACATAGGCGATATGACCCTCGCCCAAATGGGCCAGCGCCTCCAGCGAGACGCGCGGTTCCGACGCAACATTACCTTCAGTCATGGTCTCGACTCCTCTGAGACTTAAGCGGTCGAGTCCGCTACTCGTTCCATTATTCGTGTTCATTGATAGCGATTGTCTTAACGATCCTCTCCGGTTCAGGCCGGGCAAGATCGATCGCTAACAGTCCGTTCTTCAAATCCGCGCCCAGCACGTGCATCCCTTCGGCGAGCACGAAAGTGCGCTGAAAGTGGCGCGCTGCAATGCCGCGATGGATGTATTGCCGGGACTTGTCGTCCTGCTGGCGGCCGCGGATCACGAGCTGGTTTTCCTCAATCGTTACATCGAGTTGGTCACGGGTAAAGCCCGCCACCGCCAGGGTGATTCGCAAGCGCTCCGGCTGGCCATTGGAACGGTCGCACCTCTCGATATTGTAGGGAGGATAACCGTCAGCACCTTTGACCACGCGATCGAGCACGCGCTCGATTTCGTCAAAGCCCAGAAGGAACGGACTGGAGAGCGAAGGAACACGAGACATAGTTTACAAAGTCCTCTCGAAGCGACTTTGATGTTTCAGGGCCCTGTCGGCACCCCTTGCGTCGCAATATGGGCATGATTTCGAGGGTGTTCAAGCACCTCGGAAATGCGTCCAACTGCCTGCCTGGTTAATTGAGGCGTTTGCGGCCGTCCGCGGTGAAGAGATGCAGCTTTTCACGTGGCGCCACGGCCCGGATTTTCTGGCCGATTGCCGGCCCCTCCTGGCCGGGAATCCGGACCAGGATTTCGCCCGGCGGCAGTTCACCCGGCTTCGAGCTGACAGCGGGAGTACCGGATTGCTGAGCCCGCAAGCCGTACACATAAGTCTCCGCCCCGACGCGCTCGATCGCCTCGACCGTGAGGTCGAGTGCGACGCCGCCGTCGGGGACCGCCCCATTCGCGATCGCGAGGTCCTCGGGCCGAATGCCGAGCAAGCCGGCATCGCTGCCGGGACCCTGCAACTTGATCTCGGGATCGCGCAGCGATAGCAGGTTCATCGGAGGCGCGCCGATGAAGGCCGCCACGAAAGTCGTGGCCGGCTTCTGGTAGATCTCGAGCGGATTGCCGATCTGCTCGACCTGGCCGGCGCTCATCACCACCAGGATGTCGGCCAGCGTCATCGCCTCAAGCTGGTCGTGGGTGACGTAGATCGATGTCGTGCTGAGCCGGCGCTGCAATTTCCGGATTTCGACGCGCATGGCGATGCGCAGCTTGGCGTCGAGATTGGATAGCGGCTCGTCGAACAGGAACACTTTCGGCTGGCGAACGATGGCGCGGCCCATGGCGACGCGCTGCCGCTGGCCGCCGGAGAGTTGCCGCGGCTTGCGGTCGAGCATTGCCGAGAGTTCGAGAACACGCGCGGCTTCCTGCACGCGCGTGTCGATCTCGCCGTTGGCCATGCCGCGGTTGCGCAGACCGTAGGCCATGTTGTTGTAGACGCTCATATGCGGATAGAGCGCGTAGTTCTGGAACACCATGGCGATGTCGCGGTCGGCGGGTTCGACCTGGTTGACCACGCGGCCGCCGATATCGATTTCGCCCGAAGTGATGGTCTCAAGTCCCGCGACCATCCGCAGCAGCGTGGACTTGCCACATCCGGAGGGCCCGACCAGCACGCAGAACTGGCCGTCACCGACCTCAAAGTCGATGCCTTTGATGGCCTCGAACCCGTTCGGATAGGCCTTCTTGACGTTGCGAAGCGCGACGTTGGCCATACCTTACTTCTCCGTCTCGACAAGACCGCGCACGAACAGTTTTTGCATCAGCACGACAACCAACACCGGCGGCAGCATCGCGAGCACTGCCGTAGCCATCACGATCGGCCATTCCGTCAGCGCATCGGTCGTGGTTATCATCTTGCGGATTCCGGTCTGGATTGTCTGCATGTCATCGCGCGTGGTGATCAGCAGCGGCCACAAATATTGATTCCAGCCGAGGATGAACAGGATCACGAATAGCGCCGCCATGTTGGTGCGCGATAGTGGCAGCAGCGTATCCCAGAAGAAGCGGAAAGGACCGGCGCCGTCGATCCGCGAAGCCTCCAGCAACTCGTCCGGAACTGTCATGAAGAACTGCCGGAACAGCAGCGTCGCGGTGGCCGAGGCGATCAGTGGCAGCGTGAGGCCGGCATAGCTGTCGAGCAGGTGCAGGTCGGCGACGATCTTGTAGGTCGGATAGATGCGAACCTCGACCGGAAGCATCAGCGTGATGAAGATGAGCCAGAAGATCGTCATCCGGAATGCAAAGCGGAAATAGACGACAGCATAGGCCGAGATGATCGAGATCGCGATCTTTCCGATCGCGATCAGCAGCGACATGATCAGCGAGTTGAACATCATCATGCCGACGGGCTCGCGCGTCGATCCGCTCGTTCCAACGAAGATGGTTTGATAGTAGGTCTTTAGGAAATGGCCGCCGGGCAACAGCGACATCTGGCCGTTGGCGATCGCGGCGTTGTCCTGGGTCGAGGCGATGAAGGCGAGATAGACGGGAAACGCGACGATCGCGATCCCGATCCAGAGGATCACATGCGCGACATAGCGTCGGATGCCGGCTTGCTCGACCATCAGTACGTCACCTTGCGTTCGACAAAGCGGAACTGGATCGCCGTCAAGCCAATGACGATGATCATCAGGATGACCGACTGCGCCGCCGAGCCGCCGAGATTGCCGCCGAGCAGACCGTCGGAATAGACCTTGTAGACCAGGGTTTCGGTGGCCCTGGCCGGGCCGCCGCGGGTCATGGTGTCGATGATGCCGAAGGTATCGAAGAAGGCATAGACGATGTTGACGATCAGCAGGAAGAAGATTGTCGGCGACAGCAGCGGGAAGGTCACGGTCCAGAAGCGCCGCATCGGGCGCGCGCCGTCGATGGCGGCGGCTTCGAGCACGCTCTTCGGAATGCTCTGGAGACCGGCGAGGAAGAACAGGAAATTGTAAGAGATCTGCTTCCATGCCGCGGCCATGATGACCAGCAGCGCCGCCTGATCGCCGTCGAGCAGGGGATTCCAGTCGATGCCCATGTTCCGGAGTCCATGTGCGAGAATGCCGAGCGACGGGTTGAGCATGAACACCCACAACACGCCGACGACAGGCGGCGCAACGGCGTAGGGCCAGATCAGGAGCGTTCGGTAAACCGTGCTGCCGCGAAGCGGCTTGTCCGCCATGACCGCTAACAGCAGCGCTAAGGAGAGCGAAGAGAATGCGATCGCAAAGGAGAAGACGAACGTCCTGACGATCGCCGAGAAATAGTCGGGCTGGCTGAGCAATTCCCGATAATTGTCGAACCAGACAAAGGTGGTGGACAGACCGAACGCGTCCTGCACCAGGAAGGATTGCACGACCGCCTGCGCGGCGGGCCAATAGAAAAAGATCAGGACGACCGCAAGCTGCGGCGCGACCAGGGCATAGGGCAACAGCTTGGATTGGAAAATCGATTGCTTCTGCATGACGGTCAGGGAGATGGCAGGCCGCTTTATGCGGCCTGCCATCTGCGGTTCAACGCATCATCTCAGTGCACGGCAGTTTTTTCAAACTGCCGCAGTATCGCGTTGCCACGCTCGACCGCAGCGTCCAGCGCCTGCTTGGCTGTCTTCTTGCCGGCAAGCGCCTGCTCGATCTCTTCCGACCAGACGTCGCGGAGTTGCACCATATTGCCCAGACGGAGACCGCGGGAATTTTCCGTCGGCTCCTTGTTGGTCAATTCCTTGAGCGGGGTCTCGAGATAGGGCTGTTCCTTGTAGAAGCCCTCCGCCTTTGCCTTTTCGTAGGCGGCCTTGGTGATCGGCAGATAGCCCGACGCCTTGTGGATTGCGACCTGGCGGTCGGTATCGGAAAGGAACGCCAGGAACTTGGCGACGCCCTTGTACTCGGCGGGAGTTTTGCCGCCCATGACCCAGAGCGAAGCGCCGCCGATGATGGAGTTCTGCGGTGCGCCCTTTACGTCCGGGTAATAGGGCATCGGCGCATTTGTCCAGTTGAACTTGGCCTGAGATTTCACGTTGCCGAAGAACCCTGACGACGTCAGGAAGATCGGGCACTCGCCCGAGGTGAAGCGGCCTTCGCCGGTATTCGTGCGGCCGGAATAATCGTAGGTCTTGTCCTTCTGAAGTTCGACAAGTTTTTCGAGATGCTTCACCTGCAGCGGGCCGTTGAATTCGAGCACGGTGTCGAATCCGTCGAGGCCGTTGGCCTTGGTCGAAAGCGGAACGTTGTGCCACGCCGACAATTGCTCGAGATTGACCCAGGTCACCCAGGCATTGGAAAATCCGCAGGTCGCGTAGCCGGCGGCCTTCAGCTTCTTCGCGTCCTCGAATACTTCGGGCCAGGTCTTCGGAATCTCGGCGATGTTGGCTTTCTTCAGCGCGTCAAGGTTGACCCACATCACCGTGGAGGACGAGTTGAAGGGGAATGAGAGCATCTCACCCTTCGATGTCGAGTAGTAGCCGGTGATGGCGGGGAGGTAGGCCTTGGGATCGAATTTCTCACCGGTCTCCTGCATCAGCTTGTAGACCGGTTTGACGGCGCCGGTCGCGGCCATCATGGTCGCGGTGCCGACCTCGAACACCTGCATGATGTGCGGCGCGTTGCCGGCGCGGAACGCCGCGATGCCCGCATTCATGACGTCGGCATATCCGCCCTTGTAGGTGGGGACCACCTTGTAATCGCTTTGCGATGCGTTGAAATCATTGGCCAGTTTCACAACCACGTCGTTGTTGCCGCCGGTCATGGCGTGCCACCACTGAATTTCCGTCACCGCAAACGCGGGTGAGGCCGTAAGCGCCAGCGTGGCAGCGGTCACGGCAGCAGCGGTGAATTGGCGAAAAGCCATCAATATCCTCCCTTGGAACGTCGTCCGGATGGTCGCGCGTTAACAGCGCTGGATGACGTGCAAATGACTGTTTAGTGGGGCGGATCGTAAGGGGCAAGACGAGCCCAAGGAAGCCCAAATCGAGAGGAGAATACTTATACTTTGTTATCCCGGCTTGCCGCCGTCACCAAGCTCCGGCCGCCCCGCCCGAAGCGGGCGGCCGCGTATCGGCAGAGCGGGGCCGTCGGACAACGCTCAACGCTTGCGTTCGGTACCGCAGACCACGCCGCTCTTGATCAGCGCGTCCACTTCGGCGCCGGAATAGCCCAATTCGGCGAGCACCTCCGTCGTGTGCTGGCTGAATTTGGGTGGCGTGCGGCGCAGGCTCGGCGTGCTGCGCTCCATGCGGATCGGCGAGGCGACACCCTTGTACCAATCCTTGGTGATCACATCGCCACGGTAGAGCGTATGTTCGTTCGTCAACGCCTGGTCGATTTTTTGCACCGGTCCTGCCGGCAAGCCGGCTGCGAGCAGGCGATTGCAGAGCGGCTCCGCATCATGCATTGCGAACACGGCGGCAAGTTCCTGCCGCAACGCCTCGCGGTTGGCGATGCGGTCCTTGTTGCGCGCGAAACGCGGATCGGTGCCAAGCTCGGGCTTGCCGATCTCCTTTGCCAGCTTGCGGAAGGTGCCGTCATTACCGACGCCGATGAAGATGTCGTCGGTCCTGGTCGGGAAAATCGCGTAGGGCACGAGGTTCGGATGCTCGTTGCCGGTGAGGCCTGGCGGCTTGCCATGCATGAAATAGTTCGCCGCGTGCGGATGCATCACCGCGAGGCCCGTCTCATAGAGAGTTGCCTCCAGGAATTGTCCGAGACCGGATTTCTGCCTCTCCGACAGCGCCATCAGGATGCCAATCGCGGCATAAAGCCCGGTGGTGATGTCGACCACGGGCACGCCGATCCGCGTGGGCCCGCTTTCGCGCGAGCCGGTCGCGGCGATCATGCCGGTCATGGCCTGGATGATCGCGTCATAGCCGGGATTGCCTCCGCGCGGGCCGTCGGCGCCGAAGCCGGAGATCCGGCAATGGATCAGGCGCGGAAATTTTGCGCGCAGCACGTCGTTGCCAATGCCCCATTTGTCGAGCGTGCCCGGCTTGAAATTCTCGATCAGCACGTCGGCGCCTTCGAGCAGCTTCATCAGCACCGCGCGTCCGCCTTCGGAAGCGAGGTCGAGCCCGATCGAGCGCTTGTTGCGGTTGACGCCGATGAAATAGGCCGCGACCCCTTCGTGGAATGGAGGGCCCCAGTCGCGCGTCTCGTCGCCGGCCGGCGGCTCGACCTTGATCACATCGGCGCCATGATCGGCAAGGATCTGCGTGCAATAGGGGCCTCCGAGCACGCGTGTCAGGTCGATCACGCGCAAGCCCGTCATTGCGCCCGCATCCGCCAATGAATTCATGGAAGACCCTTGCTCACGATTGGGTTCGAGAACCTGGCGCTGAGGCATGATCCCGAAAAGTGTGCAGCGGCTTTCCGAAAGATCATGCCCAAACAAAAGCCAAAGCGCGGTGATAAGTCATCGCGCTTTAGCGATGTTCACGGGCGGCATCAATGCCTTTCCGAATAGTCGCATGACCGGGCTGCCGAGAGCAGCGACAGCGAGCCGTTCGCAAAGATCTAGACGACGTTCAAACGGACATCGACATTGCCGCGAGTGGCATTGGAGTAGGGACATACCTGGTGGGCCTTCGCCACCAGCGCTTCCGCATCGGCGCGCGGAACGCCGGGCAGCGAAATCGCAAGTTCGACGGCTAGGCCGAAGCCGCCTTCCGAGCGCGGCCCGATGCCCACCGTCGAGGTCACCGAGGCGTCGGCCGGCACCTTGGGACCGCCTTGGGAGGCCACGAATTTCATCGCGCCGATGAAGCAGGCGGCATAGCCGGCCGCGAACAGCTGTTCGGGATTGTTGCCGGCGCCGCCGCCCCCGCCCAGTTCTTTCGGGGTGGCGAGCTTGACGTTGAAGGCGCCGTCCAGGGTTGCAGCTTGGCCGTCGCGGCCGCCAGTGGCCTTGGCGCTGGTCTTGTAGAGCACGTTCACGGACATGG
>Ga0134128_10006637_pt1 | contig 14014 bp, 13 predicted proteins | sample KB31754_FD_96462 | JGI IMG/M metagenome (GOLD analysis project Ga0134128, IMG submission 96462) | Terrestrial soil microbial communities with excess Nitrogen fertilizer from Kellogg Biological Station, Michigan, USA - KB3-175-4 | ecosystem: Environmental > Terrestrial > Soil > Unclassified ... | reverse complement strand
CCGACCCGAAGAGCCTCATTTTTCCATAGCCGCTATCTCGGCCTGACCCTATGTCGCCCTAACTCTTTTTCGCTTCGGGTTTGAATTCGACGATCAGGTTGCGCAGTGGCATGTCACCGACATTGCGCACGGTATGGATCACCGGTTCGCGCCAATTGACGATGCCGGGCTGCAGCGGCGGGCGCGGCGGATCGAAGGTCTGCTCGAGCATCGGCCCGTTATTGAGACGGATCTCGACGCGCTGGCAATGGCTATGGCGCGGGCGGACATCGCCGATATTGAGCGATTCCTCGTAGATGAAGAAGCGTTCGCCCTCGTAAAGCATCGTGTTCTTGGCCGGCGGGATGATCTCCGGCGGCTCTTTGACCGGCGGATGATCGGGCTTGATCGCGACCTCGAAGAACGACCCGTTGGCCGGCAGCTGATAGGTGTCGCCGGGACCGAAGACGAAGAACTCGCCACGCTCGAGGTTTTGCAGCGCGTCGCCCGCCATGAAGGAGAGCGGCGCGATGGCGACGATCACGCGATCCGTCGCGACAGCCGCGAACGGCGTCTTGTTGCGGCTGACGCGGACGTAATCGTTCTCGAGTGCGATCTCGGGCGGAGGCAGCGGGCCGTCAGCGGACATAAGCGATCCCCCTCCGGCCCGACACGCTCAGTTATTCGCCGCGTAGGATTTATCGAAGCGCGGAAAGACCTTCTTGGTATTGGTCTCGAAAATTTTCTTGCGGTCGGCCTCGCTGATCGGCGCCTTGTCGATATAACGCTTCGTGTCGTCGTAATGGTGACCGGTGTTCGGGTCGATGCCGCGCACCGCGCCGATCATCTCCGAGGCGAAGAGGATGTTGTCGATCGGCACGACTTTGGTCAGCAGATCGATGCCCGGCTGGTGATAGACGCAGGTGTCGAAGAACACGTTCTTCAGCAGCAACTCGTCGAAAGGCGGGCGCTTCTGGTCCTGCGCCAGCCCGCGATAGCGTCCCCAGTGATAGGGGGCGGCGCCGCCGCCATGCGGGATGATGAAGCGCAGCGTCGGGAAATCCTTGAAGATGTCCGACATGATGAACTGCATGAAGGCGGTGGTGTCGCCGTTAATGTAATGCGCGCCCGTGGTGTGGAAGTTCGGGTTGCATGACATGCTGACATGCACCATCGCCGGCACGTCGAGCTCGACCATCTTCTCGTAGAAGGGATACCACCACTTCTTGTCGGTCATCGGCGGGTCGGTCCACTTGCCGCCTGACGGGTCGGGATTGAGGTTGCAGCCGACGAAGCCGAATTCCTTGACGCAGCGCTCGAGCTCCTTGATGGAGTTCGATGGCGGCACGCCGGGCGTCTGCGGCAATTGCGCGACGCCGATGAAGTTCTTCGGAAAAAGCTTCACGACGCGATGGATGAGGGTGTTGCAGACATCGGTCCAGACTTCGCTGGTCTTGCCCGTGCCGATGTGGTGCCCCATCCCGGCGGCGCGCGGCGAGAAGATCGTGATGTCGCTGCCGCGCTCTTGCTGCATCTTGAGCTGGCCGTTCTGGATCGTCTCGCGGATCTGATCGTCGCTGATCTTCAAGGGCGCGGGCGTGTCGTTGCCCTTGATCTGCTCGTCGCGGAAGGCCTGCAGCTCTTTCGGCGCGGTGGTGTAATGGCCGTGACAATCGATGATCATGTTTGACCTCCCGAATTTTGCGGCGATGCTATGAAGCGAGCATCCGCTTGTCAAACCACAGCGCGGGATTCACCGCCTTTTGAGTGGGCCGCGCCGCTCTGCTACGATGCGCCAAGGCTTCAGTTCGGGAGGGAGAGAAGGATGGCCGAGATTCCGCGCTTGAACGGCATGATCAAATGCTTCGAGGAAGGCAAGCCGTGCTTCGGCGCGTTCTGCACGCCCGATATCGATGCGGCGCTCGCGGCGAGCCAGGCGAAATACGACAGCATCATCTTCGAGATGGAGCACAATATTTGGGACATCCGCGCGCTGCGCGACAGTCTCCAGTACATGCTCAACCGCAAGCAGATCGTCGATAAGGGCTCGCTCGCGCCGAACGTCACGCCCCTCGTCCGCATCCCGGCGAACGGCAACGAAAAGAATCAGTGGCTCGCGAAGCAGGCGCTCGATGTCGGCGCCTACGGCATCATCTGGCCGCATGTCGACACGGTCGACCAGGCTTACAACGCCGTCGCCGCCTGCCGCTATCCGCGTTTGAAGACCGCGCCGCGCTACGAGCCGACCGGCATCCGCGGCGATTCACCCGGTACGGCCGCGCGCTATTGGGGCATCGGCAATCAGGAATATTACAAGAAGGCCGATGTGTGGCCGCTCGACCCGAACGGCGAGATTCTCGTCGGGTTGATGATCGAAGGCGTCGAAGCCGTCGCCAACCTCGATGCGATGCTCTCGCAAGTGCCCGGCATCGGCTTTATCCTCATCGGCGAGGGCGATCTCAGCCAAGAGCTCGGCGTGCCGCGCCAATACGAGCACCCGACGGTGCTCGAGCACATCGCCCGCGTCGTCGCGACCTGCAAGAAGTACAAGGTGCCGGTCGGCCATCCGCATGTCGACGGCAAGAATGTCGAGCGCGTTCTCGGCGAGGGCTTCAACTATCTGATGATCGGGGCCGGTCGCTCCTATGCCGGCCTCGAGAAAGGCCGCGAGCTGGCGAAACGGTAAGTGTCACGCCGTCATTGCGAGAAGTCGAGCGACGAAGCAATCCAGAGCGAGTGGTAATTCCGGATTGCTTCGCTTCGCTCGCATGATGATGAGCAAAACAGGAGGAAGCGATGAAGATCGTGCACGGTGATACGGTTGAATGGCGCCGCGGGCTCGAATATCGCGGCGGGACGTTCCACTTCCGCAACCTCGCGGAAGGCGAGGAAGGCAGCGTCGATAATTTCAAACTGACGGTCGGCCGTTCTTCCGCCGATTTCTACTCGCCGCGCCATCGCCATAATTTCGAGCAGATCCGTTTCGTGCTCGATGGCGAGCTGAGCTTCGGCCGCGACGGCACGCTCAGCGCCGGCATGGTCGGCTATTTCCCCGAAGGCGTCCATTATGGGCCGCAGACGCAGCACCATGAATCGCTCGCGATCGTCCTGCAATGCGGCGGCGCCAGCGGCAGCGGCTATCCCTCGCGCAATGAGGTGAAGGCCGCGATGGACGCGCTCGAAGCTTTCGGCAAATTCGAGGAAGGCGTTTTCCGCCGCCGTGAAGGCCTATCTGGCGAAAAGGGGCCGGGCAAAAAGAACATGGACGGCTTCCAGGCTATCTGGGAGCACATCAATCAGCGCCCGATGGTCTATCCCAAGGGCCGCTATCCCGCGCCGATCATGATGGACCCGAAGAACTACGCCTGGACGGCGGTCGAGAGCTCGAAGGGCGTCGAGGAAAAGCTGCTCGGCGTCTTCACCGAGCGGCGGACCGAGGCGCGCTTCCTGCGTCTCGATGCCGGGTCGAGCTATTACGCCAAAGGCCGCGGCGTCTATTACGTGGTCTCGGGCACCGGCACGGCGGCGGATGGTGATTACCGCGCCATGTCGACGATCTATCTAAAGAAGGGCGAGCGCACGATGATCCAAGCGAACGCCGAGACGCAGATGTTCCTCTTCGGCCTGCCCGACCTGACCGGCATGAAGCTTGGCCAGCTCAGTGGCGCGGCCGCGCCGGACGATGCGGAGACCGCCGAAGCCGCCGAATAAAAGGAGCGCGCCGAGCCGCAAAGGCCGGCGCCGAGTGTGGACGAGGGAGGTAGTGATGAAGATGAAGAACGCGATCTACGCGGCGCTGGCTTGCGCCCTTGCTTACGGCGCTGCGTCCGCTCAAGGCGCCGAGAAGGTGCAGTTCGGCCTGATCGGCGCGGCCAATTCGGCGGAATGGGAGTATTACGTCGGCATTCAGAAGGGCTTCTTCGCCGAGGCCGGCGTCGAGCCCGACATCATCTACGTGCCGACCGCGCCGGGCCTGGCGCAGCAGCTCGCGGCCGGCTCGCTCGACATGATCGATATCGGGGCGGTCGAACCAATCCATGCGATTGCGCGTGGCGCCTCGGTCGCGATCGTGCGCGTCACGGGTGCCGTGCCACTTTACGAGCTTGTCGGCAAGTCGACCATCAACTCGCTGAAAGACCTGAAAGGACATACGGTCGTGATCGGCGGCCTCGTCGATATCAATCGCGTCTACCTCGAGCGCGTGCTGAAAGCGGTCGGTCTCAAGGACAGCGACATCGACATCACCGTTTCGGGCAGCACGGCCAGCCGCTTCGCCGCCCTCAAATCGGGCACCGCCGATATGACGATGCTGGCCCCGCCGATCAATTTCTTCGCCGAAGCGGCTGGCTTCAAGAATCTCGGCATGATGATCGATTACGCGAAGGATCTGCCCTTCGGCGCGACCGACGTGTCGCGCGCTTATGCCGAAAAACACCGCGACACGGTCATTCACTTCAGGGACGCGCTCAACAAAAGCATCGCCTGGTTCCTCACCGACGCTAACCGCGACGAGGCGATCAATATTCTCATGAAGGAAATGCAGAATGCGAGTCGCGACGACATCGCCAAGAGCTACGATTATCTGCGCAAGATCGGCTATTTCAGCAAGGACGATACGGTCTCGCGCAAGAGCCTCGAATCTTTGATGGACGAGATGACCGCAATCGGCGACACCGACGGCAAGGTGCCGTTCGACAAGCTCGTCCTGTCGGGTGTAACAAAAGTCGGTCCGTAGCCATGTCGATGCGACACGCTCTTGCGGCGCTGATGGCGTTGGCCATCAGCGCCGCCGCGCCGTCGGCTCGGGCGCTGGAGACGATTCAAACCGGCCTCATCGGGTCGCCCCAGGCGGGCGGCTGGCCCTACTACATCGCCCTCCGCGAAGGCTTTTTCACGGCCGCCGGGGTCAGCCTCGATATCGTTTATGTGCCGACCGCGTCGGGGCTAGTGCAGCAGCTCGCCGCCGGCTCGCTCGATATCGTCAATATCGGCATCGTGGAGCCGATCCACGCGATCGCGCGCGGCGCGCCGGTGGCGATTGTCCGTGTCACCGGCGCCGTGCCGCCTTATGCGGTCATCGCCCGGCCCGAGATCAAGACGATCCAGGACCTGAAAGGCCACACCGTCGTCATCGGCGGGCTGCTCGATATCAACCGCGTCTACCTCGAGCGCGTACTGAAGGCAGGTGGGCTCAAGGACGGCGATATCGAGATCACGGTGGTTGGCGCCACGGCCGGTCGCTATGCCGCGCTCCAGTCGAACGCCGCGCAGGCGACGATGCTCGTGCCGCCCTACAATTTCATCGCGCAAGCAGCGGGTTACACCAACCTTGGCGCTATGATGCAATTCGCGGGTGATTTGCCTTTCGGTTCGACCGATGTGTCCCTCGCTTTCGCCAAAAAGCACCCGGATGCGCTCAAAGGCTTCGTTTCGGCGCTCGATAAGGGCATCGCCTGGTTCAACGACAAGGCCAATCGCGCCGCAGCGATCGATCTCCTCGATAAGGAAATGAAGGGGGCCAATCGCGCGGGGGTCGAGAAGAGCTACGACTTCTTCCACGAGATCGGCTACTTCTCGAACACCGCGGTTTCGCGCAAGAAGCTCGATACTCTCATGGGCGACATGACTGCGATCGGCGATACCGACGGCAAGGTGCCGTTTGAGAAGCTCGTGCTGCCGGGCGTGACGCCGGTGAGCGATTGATCCGCGGAATGGACGTTAGAGGGTGCCGAGGATCTTCGCCGGCGTCGTGCGCGTGATCGTCTCGCGATCGGCGTCGGTCAGGACCTTCGAATCCTTGAGCGTCGCGAAAGGATCGCGTTCGCCGACGGGGTAATCCGTGCCGAAAACGATACGGTCGATGCCCACCTTGGCGATCAGCGCGTCGAGCACGTCGGCGCCGTAGACGCAGGTGTCGTAGTAGAAATCGCGCAGATATTCGCTCGGCGGCTTCGAGATGTTCGCGCCGGTGCCCGGGTTGTTCTCGTAGTTGCGGTCGAGCCGGCCGGAGTAATGCGGCAGATAGCCGCCGCCATGCGCCATGACGATCTTCATCCCCGGGTATTTGTCCATCATTCCGTCGAAAATCATCGAGGTGAGGAATTTCGTCTCCTCGATCGGCTGGCCGATGCCGTTCCACAGAAAATATTTCTGCAGCTTCATGTCGGGCACGCCATGCGGATGGACGAAGACGGGCAGCTTGCGGTCATGGATCGCTTCCCAGAGGGGCGCGAATTTCTCGTCGCCGAGATAATCGCCGCGGCAATTCGACGAGACGCTGACGACCTTGGCGCCGAGCTTGTCCGTCGCGTATTCGAATTCCTCCATCGCGAGCTTCATGTCCTGCAGCGGCATGGTGAAGCTGCCGATGAAACGGTCGGGATATTTCTCGACCCAGGACGCGTTCATCTCGTTGGCGTGGCGGTTCATGGCGGCCGCGTCTTCGGGATCGGCCCAATCGGTGTTGCACGACACGGCGATCATCGAGATCACGTGCTTGCCGATGCCGAATTTGTCCATGTCGGCGACTTGCATCGCCGGATCGCGGACCTTTTCTTGGATCTGGTAGCGCCAGCCGTCTTCCGGCTTCGCCGGCGGAAAATTGCGCGTGCCGAAACCGGACATGACATTATGTGAATGGCCCTTCGCATAAACGACCGGGTCATTGAAATGTACGTGGAAATCGACAATCGGCGGTCTCTTGGCGTCGGCCATCCAACCTTCTCCCATGCGTGTCATGACAACAATAATGGGACGGCCGGGAAACCGCCAGCGCCGCGTCAGTCGGAGAGCGGGACCTTGAGGATTTCCCACGGCGGCACGACCCGCGATTTGCCGTCGGCGTGGAAGCCGGGGAGGCGGTGGATCTGCGAGCCGGGGAAATAGAGACAGTCGTCAGGCCCGATATCCGGCTCATTCGGAAAACTGATGCGGGGGTCGACGATCAGCGTGCGCAACCGCCGGTCGTCGCCCATCACTAGCATCGCATTCTCGGTGAAGGCGGAGAAATAGATGCGCCCGCGGCGATCGATGGTGAAGCCGGCGCAAGGCGGGATGCGCGCCACGTCTTCGATCCGCGCGCTGAGCTGCGCATCGCTGAGCGATGCATCGAGCAAATATTTTGTCTCGATGCGGCGCAGAACCGGGCCGAAGAGGCAAGTGAAATAGAGCCAGCGGCCGTCATTGCTGAATTCGAGCAGGTTGACGTTGACGAGCGCGACCTGGCCGTTGGCGCGGCGGAATTCCTTCCCGTCGATCACCGGCACAATCGAGCGATCGGCCTGCGTCTTCCGATCGCCGCGCAGCACCGCGCGTGTCGCGCCGGTCTCCTGATCGAGGATGATGATCGCACCGTGACCGGACTCAGTAATGACGGCATGCTTGCCGAGGGCACGCATATGGCCGAGCACGGCACCCGTCGGTGCGACGCTCTCATCCATCGCATAAGCGCGCACGACCTGATTGGTGCGCAGATCGATCTTCACCACCTTGGCGCCACCTTTGAGCCGCGGCTGATGGTTCGGCGCGGCATCGTCGACCGCCCAGAGGAAATTCTCGGCATCGGCGTGAACCGAATGGATATTGACGAAATGCGTCGCCGGATCGAGCCCCTCGCGCCATTCGTTCCAGTCGTTGCCGGGAAAGGTGCGGAAGCTGCCATCGGGCAGCGCTTCGGCAAGGCTCGGTGTCGGCGCATGCATCCAGCGCGGGAAGCTCGAGAAGACGCGGCCGCTCGGCGCTACGGCGACGCCGTTGAGGATCGCATTCTCCGATGCGGCGACGCGGATCAGTTGCGGTGCATCGGCCATCTACTTCCTCCCGCCATTTCTTTTATTCTCCGGCCGCGAGCCTAACTGTTTTACGCCGCAACTCAACGCCACCCAACCGAGCATAGGCGGCATGCGGCGCGCGGCTCGCCTCACTGCACGGCGTCGGTTATAGTCGGCGCCAATCGTCGGACGAAAACGGGAGCGTCGCTGCTGCTGCGGCCCTTGTGCTCGCGCCGCGCTGTTGCCACTCCAACCGCATGAGAGAGATGTCGAATTCAGTACCGGTATTGATCGTCGGAGCGGGGCCGGTCGGCTTGGCCCTTGCCGGCGATCTTGGCTGGCGCGGCCAGACCTGCCTCGTCATCGAGCAGGGCGACGGCTCGATCTATCAGCCGCGCATGGATTTCGTCGGCCAGCGCACGATGGAATTCTGCCGCCGCTGGGGGCTGGTCGATGCGGTCGAGCACTCCCCTTACCCGCGCGATTATCCGCAGGACAATATGTATCTGACCGCGCTCAACGGCTACGAGCTCGGGCGCGAAGCCTTTCCCGCGATGCAAGACGAAGTGGCGCCGCCGCAAAGCCCGCAGCATCGCGAGCGCTGCCCGCAGAACATGTTCGATCCGATCCTGCTGCAATGGGCGCGCTCGATGCCGAGTGTCGAGGTTCGCTATCGCACCAAGCTTTTGGGCTTTACGCAGGATGCGGACGGCGTCACCGCCGAGGTCGAGAATGTCGATAGCGGCGAGCGAAGCACGATCCGTGCGCGCTATCTCGTCGGCTGCGATGGCGGCGGCAGCACCGTGCGCGAGACGCTCGGCATCGCGATGTCGGGCCGGGGCATTCTCACCTATACGACCAACGTCATCTTCCGCTGCCCCGACCTCGTCAAGATGCACGATAAGGGCAAGGGCTACCGCCACATCTTCGTCGCGCCGGAAGGCACTTGGGCGACGATCGTCGCGATCAACGGGCGCGACAATTGGCGGCTGTCGATCATCGGCAGCGCGGAGAAGAAGGCGCATACCGAGGCCGAGATCCGCGCCGCGATCCGCCGCGCCGCCGGCTTCGATTTCGACTATGAGATCCTGAGCGTGCTGCCCTGGATCCGGCGCGCGCTCGTCGCCAATGAGTTCGACAAGGGCCGCGCCTTCATCGCCGGCGATGCCGCGCATTTGACTTCGCCGACCGGCGGATTCGGCATGAATATGGGCATTCAGGACGCCGTCGATCTCTCCTGGAAGCTCGATGCCTGTGTCCGCGGCTGGGGCGGCGCGCAGCTCCTCGACAGCTACACGCCGGAGCGGCGGCCGGTCGCGATCCGCAATGTCGACGAGGCGACCGGCAATCTCGGCCGCATGCGCTCGCCGGCCGAGAACAAGGCGCTGCTCGACGACACGGCCGAGGGTCGGGCGGTTCGCAAGCGGCTCGGCAAGGAATTCAGCGCGGCGATGACGCGCGAATGGCACACGCTCGGGATTCATCTCGGCTATCGCTACGACAACTCGCCGATCGTCGTGCCCGATGGCACGCCGGCGCCGCCGATGGAAGTCATGACCTACGACCAGACGTCGCGGCCCGGCGCGCGCGCGCCGCATGCCTGGCTGAAGGACGGCCGCTCGACACTCGATCTCTACGGCAAAGGCTTCGTCCTGTTGCGCCTCGGCAAGAGCCCGCCGATGGTCGATACCATTGTTGCCGCTGCCGAGAAACGCCGCGTGCCGCTGAGCGTGGTCGCGCTTGACGAGGACGCGGTGGCGAGTGCCTATGAGCGGAAACTCGTCCTGGTGCGTCCGGATGGACATGTCGCATGGCGCGACGACCAACCGCCGCCGGAGCCGCTGAAGATGATCGATCGCATTCGCGGCGCCGCCTAACGGGACGGAGGAGGCGATAGATGAATCTCACCGGTGCAACGCCGCAAACGCTGCGCAGCGCGGGCTCGCTCGAAGAGCTTTACCGCTCGCTCGCCACCGTTGATATGGGCCCGGGCTGGAACAAGCCGACGCCCTCGCTCTACCCTTCGCCGAAGAAGAAATTCCCCGCGGCGATCTGGCATTACGCACAGGCCAAAGCAGCGCTCGATGCCGCTGGCCGCCTCATCAACACCGAGCTCGCCGAGCGGCGTAATCTCATCCTCGCCAATGCCGGTGCCGGCAGCGATTACGCCACGTCCACCACGCTCGTTTCGGCTTATCAGATGATCATGCCCGGCGAGCATGCGCGCTCGCATCGCCACACGCCGAATGCGCTGCGGCTCGTCGTCGATGCCGAGCCCGGCACTTATACGGTGGTCGATGGCGCGCGCCTCGAGATGATGCCGGGCGATGTGCTGCTGACGCCGAATTGGTGCTGGCATGGCCATGGCAATGACAGCAAGGCCAACGGCTATTGGATCGATTTTCTCGACGTGCCCCTGGTGCATTTGCTTGAGCCGATGTTCTTCGAGGGCAATCCCGATGAATATGCACCGGGCAAGCCGCCGGCGACGCCGTCGCCGATGCATTTCCCCTGGGAAGCGACCAAGCAGCGCCTCGCTGCGGCGCAGCCCGATCCAAACGGCTGTTTCGGCACACAGATCGAATTCGGCAATCCGGCAATGGCGACGACGGCGCTCTTCATGATGAAGCTCGATGCCGGCAAGCCGACCAAGCCCTATCGCACGACCGCGAACAATCTCTACTCGCCGGTGTCTGGCGAGGGGGAGACCATCGTCGAAGGGAAGAGCTTCCCTTGGGAGCGCGGCGACATGTTGGTCGTGCCGTCCTGGCTCAGCCACTTCCATCGCGCGAGCACGAATGCCGTGCTGTTCCGCGTCACCGACACGCCGACGCTCGAGAAGCTCGGCTTCCTGCGTGACGAATTTCCGGCAGCGAATGCTTGATAGAAAAGTCGTCATTGCGAGCGCAGCGAAGCAATCCAGGGCAGCAGGCGCGGTGATTCCTGGATTGCTTCGTCGCTACGCTTCTCGCGATGACGAGTTGATGACGGAAGGAAATGAATAATGTCGGAACCAACGCTGACTTTTGCTTGCGGTCTCTATGATCGCGTGCTGCCGCTCTACACCGGTGAGGTGAAGCCGGTCGGTTTCGACTTGAACTTCCTCGCGATCAACAACCCGCGCGAAATTTTCGATCGCATGGGCGGCAACCAGGAATTCGATGCGTCGGAATTCTCGAGCTCGGAATTCGTTTCCGGCCTTAGCGCGAGGACAACGCCGTTCGTCGCTTTGCCCTTTTTCCCGTCGCGCGTCTTCCGTCACAGCATGATCACCATCAACAAACGATCGGGCATCAAGTCGCCGAAGGACCTCGAAGGCAAGCGCGTCGGCACGGCGCTCTACACCCAGACCGCGGCGATCTTCATCCGCGGCATGCTGCAGCACGATTACGGCGTCGACATGTCGAAGATCCATTGGGTGCAGGGCGCCCTCAATCATGTCGGCTCGCACGGCCAGCCCACGGCGCCGCCGCTCCTGAAGAAGGTCGATATCGAGATCGCCGATCCGAAGAAATCGCTGAGCGATCTCATCGACAAGGGCGAGATCGACGCGATCTTCGCGACGAGTCTTCCAACCTGCATGAAGCGCAATCCCGAGGTCGTGCGGCTGTTCCCGAATTACCGCGAGATCGAGCGGGACTATTACAAGCGCACCGGCATCTTCCCGATCATGCATCTCGTCGCGATGCGCCGCGACACGCACGAGAAATACCCCTTCGCTGCCTCGAGCCTCTACGAGGCGCTCAAAGCATCGCGCGAGCGTGCCTTGGTGAGGATGCGCGACACGGGCGCGCTGCGTTACATGCTGCCCTGGATGACCGCGGATCTCGACGAGATCGACGAGTTCTTTGGCGGCGATCCCTGGCCCGACGGCATCGAGGCCAATCGGAAGACGCTCGAAGCGCTCGTCACCTATCTCCATGAGCAGGGGCTGATCGCAAAGAAGATCCCGATCGAGGACATCTTCGTCAAAGCTTTGGAATCGCACTAAGGAAGAGAAATGGCCGACACACTGAAGCAGGCATATCGCGATCTCGTGATCGCCAACCGGGTTCTCGCCCATCAGGGCGTCGTCGACGCCTATGGCCATGTCAGCCTCCGACATCCGGAAAAGCCCGATCACTTCCTCCTGTCGCGCTCGCGCAGCCCCGAGCTCGTGACTGAAGCCGACATCATGGAATTCACCCTGGACGGGAAGGTCGTCGGCAACGACAAGCGCCCGCCTTATCTCGAGCGCTTCATCCATGGCTGCCTCTATGCGGCGCGGTCCGATATCGGCTCGGTCGTCCACAGCCATGCCGAAGAGACTCTGGCCTTCGGCATCACGGGGGTGCCATTCCGGCCGGTCATCCACGTCGCAGGTTCTATGGGTCCGGAAGCGCCGGTCTGGGATATCGCTGAAAAGTTTGGCGACGACACGAATTTGCTCGTCACTAATGTCGAGCAAGGCGACGATCTCGCGCAACGGATCGGGAAGGGCAAGGTGGCGCTGATGCGCGGCCACGGCTTCGCCGCGGTCGGCGCGACGGTTCACGAGGCGGTGAGGACTTCCGTCTATATCCCGGTGAATGCTCGCATTGTCACGACCGCGCTGCGCATGGCGCCGAGCTACAAGGCGCTCTCGCCGGGCGAGGTGCAGGGGCGCTGGATGCTCAATCCGAAGGCGCCCGAGACCTGGCGTGCCTGGGAATACTGGGCGCGGCGGGCCGGGGTCGCGGATTTGCTGGGCGAGGGGCCCAGCTGAGCGAGGTCTAACCCCTAATTCACCCGCTTCCAGCCGATTGTGGGCTGGACAGGGGAGCCCGGGACAGACATAAATCCTCCCCGACAAATCCCCAATAATAAGGATGACAGGGGGCGATGAAGCGCTACCGGGTACTGATCGACAGGATCCTCGTCTGCATCGCGTGTCTGGCGCTATGGCAGGTTGCCAGCTGGATTCTCGGCACCTACTGGGTCAGCACGCCTTGGGCGACGATCTCACGCTTCTTCGTCTCGCTTTGGGATGGCGAACTCATTCGCCATGCCGGCTACACGGTCGAGGAAGCCGCGCTCGGCGGAGTCATCGGCGCGGTGCCGGCGATCATCCTGCCTTTCGCGCTGCGCCGCTTTCCGACCATTGTCCAGATCATCGATCCGTTCATGATCGGCGGCTACGGCCTGCCGAAGCTGGCGCTCGCGCCGCTCTTTATCCTGTGGTTCGGCATCGGCATCGAATCGAAGATCGCCGTCGTGGTCAGCATCGTCTTCTTCATCGAGTACTACGCGACGCTCTCGGGCGTGCGTGCGCTCGACGCCCGCCTGGTGCAGATGGCGCAGCTGTGCGGCGCCAATGAGCGGCAGGTCGCGCGCCACGTCGTGTGGCCAAACGCGGTGCCGAATATCTTCGCGGGGCTGCGCATCTCGCTGCCGATCGCGATCGCCGTGGCGGTCGTCACCGAGCTGATCTCTTCCAATCGCGGCCTGGGTTATCTCGTCCAGATGGGCGCGATGAATTTCGACATCACCGAGGTGTTTGCCGCCATCCTCGGTGCGACGGTCCTCGTGCTCGCCGTCGGCTACGGCGTCGACGGGACCGAGGCGATGCTTTTGCGGTGGCGGCCTTCCGGCGATCCTATGCAGCAGCAGCAAGCCACCAGCACCACGTGATCCATGGCGACGTCTCCGCTTCTCGAAGTCCGTAACCTCGCCAAGCGCTTCGCCAGCCGGCAGGGCCGCGAGCCCGCCCCATGGGTGATCCGCGATCTGTCCTTCTCGGTGCGGGATGGCGAATTCCTCACCATCATCGGCCCGTCGGGCTCCGGCAAATCGACACTGCTCAACATGCTCGCCCAGATCGACACGGCGAGCGGCGGCGAAATCCTGTTCGGCGGCGACACCATCGTCGTCAGCGATCCCAAAGCGCTGAAGCCCGGCCTCGATCGCCGCATCGGCTATGTCACGCAGGACGACAATCTCCTGCCGTGGCGCACGACACTCGACAACGTGCTGTTCCCGCTGGAAGTGCAAAACCGGCTCGACGACAAGAACCGCGCCCATGCCGAGACGCTGATCAAGGCGGTCGGCCTCGCGGGCTACGAGAAATATTACCCGCACGAGCTCTCGGGCGGCATGCGCAAGCGCACCTCGCTGATCCGCACGCTGGTCTACGACCCGCCGGTCATCCTGATGGACGAGCCTTTCGCCGCGGTCGACGCGCAGACGCGCGTGCAGCTGCAGGAAGATTTGCTCCGCCTCTGGGAGATGGGGCGCAAGACGATCATCTT
>Ga0134128_10006635_pt1 | contig 14015 bp, 15 predicted proteins | sample KB31754_FD_96462 | JGI IMG/M metagenome (GOLD analysis project Ga0134128, IMG submission 96462) | Terrestrial soil microbial communities with excess Nitrogen fertilizer from Kellogg Biological Station, Michigan, USA - KB3-175-4 | ecosystem: Environmental > Terrestrial > Soil > Unclassified ... | reverse complement strand
GTCTGCCGGGGCTAAACATGGTGCAGCGGCACGCCGTACCGGTGCTGCGCCTGTGCGTTCTAGCTGCGGTGCTGAGACCTGCTACACTGGCGGTGCTGAGACATGCTCCACTGGCGGTGCTGAGACATGCTCCACTGGCGGTGCTGAAACGTGCTGAACCGGCGGTGCCGAGACATGCTCCACGGGCGGTGGCGCAATGCGCTCAACGGAACCGCCAGGCAGGTCGGTTTTGATAGTCGGAATCGCTGCTTCTTGCCCTGGCACTGGTGCCGGCGTTTCGGCAGGAGGAAGGTGCGCGGCTTGAAATTCAGCCGGCGCGACTGTGCCCGTCGGGTGATCCGATATATGCGGTTTGCCGGGCGGCAGTTCGCTGCGAACTCGGGAGGAGGACGGTGCCGGATCTATTTCCAGGACGCCGTCGGCCGGGAGCCTGCGCAGATTACCGCCGGTTCTTGGCAGTGCTGTCGGCTCTCCCACCGTCGGTATATCGAACTGCAAAGTCCCAGCCGCTTCGCCGCGGGCCAGTGCAACATTGGCGCGTCCGGGCTGGAAACCACCGAACAGTCCGTCCGGTGCATGTCCGCCCAATTTGGCGGGTGGCACTTCTTTTACGGGCGCACTAATGCGTGGTTCTTTAGCGGCACTATTCAAAGACTCAGCCGGTTTGGCCGAATCAATCATGTTGCGTATGGTTTCGGTTTTATTAGCCAGAGCGCCGGTCAACGGCTCATTAAAAAGTCCGCCCTTTGTCGGGCTGGAGCTTACATCCATGCCCCCTAGCGCTTCGTTAGCCTTCGCCGCCAGGGCTCCATCGAGGGCGCCCCCTTTGACTGCAGCGAATTTAGCAGCCATGGTGCCCGCTCCGCCGAGCACCCCGAAGCCGAGGACGGTGCCGAAGATCTGTCCTTTCTCTTCACCAGTGCCGTGTTGGAGAGTTTCGACCGTCTTGGCGATTGCCTTGTCCGGGCGGGTTACGAGCGCGGTCAAGGATTTCTTCGACGCCAGCAGCTCTTCGGCCGATGTTTTTGTGAACAGAGAAGCAGCGCCGCCGACAGTAGCGTTCCAGAATCCTTTCGCTGCACCCCAAGCTACGCCGGCGTCCGTTTTTTCCGGTTTTGCCGCCGGGTGGACGTCGTTAATTGTCAGACCATTGCTTGAATGCTCGGAATGCTCGGCATGCTCAGGCGCCCGGGTCTTGTCGTTGCCGGTGGGTTGGTCCTTGAGATTGTCGGTGTTTGCCATTCAGTCGCCGGAAACAAGGAGAGCCTTTTTGCCATCTAGCCGGTTAAGGCACCGGTGTATGCTTCTATCCGTAGCTTGGAGATCCCTGGACATTCCGCACCGTATATTTCCGAAGGATAGAGCTTAAACTTAGCCCGATGGATGGGGAAACTACGTAGAAACGGCGCCTCAAAATTAAGTCTGGCAACCAGATTCGCGCCTTTTGGCATACCCATCTTCTAAATGCCCCGAGGAGTAGTCAGCCAAACACCAAACGGGGCGCACGATAGGGAGCATGACCAAAATTCGGCACCGCTTGCCTTCACGTTTTAAGATCGTCCAAAATTTAAACTAGGCGCGGATTAAACATGAGTCTGAAAGAAGAAATCCAAAACATTATGAGCAAAGACCCCGCTGCCCGCAGCGAGATGGAGGTCTTGCTTTGCTACCCCGGATTGCACGCAATTTTGGTTCATCGTCTTTCGCATCGCCTGTGGAAAGGCGGGCACACGTTGGCGGCGAGGTTTATCTCGCAGGTCAGCCGCTCGTTCACGGGAATTGAAATCCACCCAGGAGCCACCATCGGCGCGCGCGTGTTTATCGATCATGGCATGGGCGTGGTCGTAGGGGAGACCACCGTCGTCGGTGACGATTGCGTCATTTATCAGGGTGTAACCCTCGGAGCGGGCGCCGCTGCCCGCAAAGGGGCACAGACAAGAGACACCAAGCGCCATCCGACGCTCGGCAAAGGCGTGGTCGTCGGCAGCGGCGCCGAGATTCAAGGCGCAATCACTGTCGGCAATTACGTTCAAGTCGCGTCCGGCTCCATTGTGTTGAAAGATGTGCCTGATAATTCAATCGTGGTCGGAGTTCCCGGTCGAGTTCTCTATCAAGACGGCAAGCGGGTGAGCGAAGAGGTACCCGATATCGAAGCGGAGGCCATCAAGGCATTGAAAAGCAAAATTGCCGAACTCGAGCACCAGATCAATCTGCTCACAGCAGAAATGAAAACGGTGGAATCAAGCGACAACGGCGAACAAGCCAAGCCTCAAAATCCTGAAATCAAGCAGCCCAGCGGCATGAAGGACGCCGTAGACGTATTTCTTCATGGCGCCGGGATTTAGAAGCAGCCGATAATGCATGTTTGCAACTTTCGGACATGTGGGCTTTGTGCGGGTAAAATAGTGTGGTTACTACGCACCGTCTTTTTGAGGGGCAAAAACGTAAATGGCGGAAAACGAGCTCGAGAAAGCATTCTCAACACTCGCTGACGTTCTGACGCTGACTGAAAGCGAAATCAACGAGGAGATAAACGCCATTTTGCAGCAGATCGATCAGCTCAAGGATCGCATCAACGAGCTAAACACGAGACAGCAGACGCTCGTCACCGACCGTGAATCGATCGAAGAAATGTACAAACGCTACTGCGTTGAAGAAGGACAACCCGGTTGAGTCTTAGCAGGTAATTCGTGATGACCAGCAGCAGCATAGCCTGTCCCTTTTGCGGCGAAATGATGGAAAGCCCTTTGAAGTTTTGTGCGGCGTGCGGCCGCGCCGTAACTCAGGAAGATCTCCGACACGCCGGATTGAAACTCTCACAATCGCGCAAAGCTGCGGATGTGCGAAGCACCACCGGAAGCGTTTCGCGTCGCGACTTCACGGTTCATCGCCGCATGCGCAGCTTCATGTATACGATCTCGGCGGTGCTCGCCGTGCTCATTGGTTACTATTTCGTCATGAAACATGTCTTGCACGAGCACATGCCCGGCAATCTCGATGACAAGATCGAGCAAATGATCGGCAACGTCAACTTAGGACCAATCACCAATTCGACAGACACAAGCTCGTCCAGCAGCGGCGCTTCAGACCAGTCCTCTAGTCATGCTTCCGCGCATCACTAGTTGTCATTGACTGCACGTCCTTTTCTTCAGCCAGTCGAATAATCTTGTTATCGAACAGGGCGCGGAATTCTTCCAGCGTCCATTGCTTCTTCACCGTCGGCGAATGATACAAGGTGGCGCGAATTAGCTTGTCACCGGCACTGGTGACCTCGTACAGATATTCCTTGGCGTAATAAGGCGGCACTTTCAAAACCAGTAGGCTGCCCTTCTTAAGCTCGGGCAGCGGCGGCGGTTCTGGACGTTTTATTTTCATAACGATGCTTCGACTAACTGCCTGGCAATAAAGACATTGTCGGTGGTTGAGGATTGTTCGTAAACTTGCAGCGTTTTGGCATCGCGCATCAGCTTTTCCACCGGATATTCACGCGAATAGCCGTAGCCGCCAAACACTTGCACGGCATCAGTAGCCGCTTTCATTGCCGACCGGCAAGCAAAATTCTTGGCCATCAGAGCCGCGGCCCGATCGATAATGCCGTTATCGGCAAACCATGCTGCTTTGCGCACCATAAACCTCGCCCCTTCGGCATCCTTAGCCATGTCCGCCAGCATGAATGCCACCGCCTGGTGGCGGCCGATTGGCACTCCCATCGTGCGCCGTTCTTTAGAATATCTGGTGGCATTCTCGAGAGAGCTGCGGATAATGCCGACTGCATATGCAGCCAATATCGAATAGGATCTTGCTTCGGATTTTTCGAGCAGTTGCTCAGCACCGCCTACGGTGCCCAAGACGTAATCGCCGGGTAATTGCACGCCGTCGAACTGAACCTGGCACACGTCTGCGCACTTCAGTCCCATCGCCGGTATCGCCTGTCCCAGCGTCAGCTTTTGCAGCGGCACCAAAAATACGGTGGCGCTGTTATCCGCGGTATTGGCTGCCACAACAGTGGTCCAATCGGCGTTATGCCCATTGACGATTATAGCGTTGCCGTGGAGCTGGAAATCTTGGCCCGCACTTCTATAGCTGACTTGAGCTGATTCGGCTGGAAACCGAAGGCAATAAGCGGCTAGTCCAAACTTTTGGCTGAGTGGCTCGAGCCAGCGCTTTTGCTGCTCTTTCGAGCCCAGGGCGACCCGTGCTACCGAGAGGTCGTTCGCCCAAAATGCCGTGCCGGCACCGGCACAAGCCGTACCCAACTCTTCGGCAATAACGCAGGCGTCCGAAATGCCCAGCCCCAGCCCGCCTGCGGACTCCGGCATGGAGACGTTCATCAAGCCGATTTGCCACGCTTTCTTGTATATCTCGAGCGGAAACTGGCCGCTATGGTCCAACCGGTGCGCATGGACTGCGATCTCGTTTGTGGCGAAGTCAAAGGCGAGATCTTTGTACTGCTTTGACTCTTCGGCGAGCACCAGGTCCGGCATAACTTTCCTCGTGGCTGGTTTGAAGGGGGATTGGCCGATGTTAGCAACTTTTCAAGCTCATGTTTTCACTGTTGCTTGCGCGTCTCGGCGGCTCCACAAGCCATTTTAGGATCCGCCGCTCGCTTTGAGGTGAAAACATATTCATCGGTGAACGGCGCAGCCAGCCGCTTTCCACTTGACCTTCGCCAGAGGCAACGTCATCATTATGGCGATGTCTGTATTAGTTGCACCATCAATACTTTCCGCAGACTTTGCCAATCTTGCCTCCGAGATCAAGCGGGCTGAAGAGGGCAAGGCCGACTGGCTGCACGTCGATGTTATGGATGGGCATTTCGTGCCCAACTTGACGATTGGGCCGCCGGTTGTGAAGAGTTTGAAGAAAAACACGCGTTTGCCGCTGGATGTGCACTTGATGATAAGTGAGCCCGATCGTTATCTCGAGAATTTCGCCGAGGCCGGCGCTAGTTACCTGACGGTGCACGTTGAAGCTTGCATCCATCTTCAGCGTACGCTGGCTCATATTCGCAAACTTGGAATGAAAGCCGGCGCCGCACTCAATCCGGCTACGCCGCCCGATCACTTGCAATATGTCTTGCAAGATCTCGATCTGGTGCTGATCATGACGGTCAACCCCGGTTTTGGCGGGCAAGGATTTATTTCCGAAGTGGTTCCAAAAATCACCACCGTTCGCCAAATGCTGGATGATGCGGGCAACAAGGGTGCCCTTATATCCGTCGATGGTGGTATCAATCCCGATACCGGACGGACAGTCACCGCCGCTGGTGCGGGCGTGCTGGTGGCAGGAAATTATGTCTATGGCTCATCGGATGTCTCCGCCGCCATCAGGCAATTGCACGAATGCGCAGGCATTAGTGGCGGACGAAAAGCAGGCTAATAGGCGGTTTCAATACGGATTTATGCAGTTCACAACGTTACAGCGAGGCGGTAAACAGGCTATGCGGAAAAACAATTTGGCGGTAGCAGCAATGATTTTGGCGCTGGGCACACCGGCCGCCGTCTTTGCCCAAGATGACACGCCCGACTGGATCAAGGACACCTCCGGCGTCGGACACAGCAAAAACGGCACCGTGCGTTCCGATCAAATTCTCGAGCTGGGCAACACCAATCCCAGCGCCTTGCAGTTGGAAGGCGAAAACTCGCTGCGCATGGGCAACCTCGACACCGCGCTCACCGCCTTGCAGAAGTCTGTGGAGATGGCGCCTCTGGACATGGACAAGCGCACCTTGTACGCCGAAGCGCTGCAAGAAAAGCTGCAGAAGCAAAAGGAAAAAGACCCGACGTTGTACAACTTCACGGTCAAGCAATGGTATTTCATTTACAAGAAAGCGGAATTCATCGATCAGACTCTGGAAGCGAAGTCGCATCTGCTGCATTTGACGGGCTCCGCTCCGAAAAACTTCGAGTCAGCTCAGAAGTACTTGGCACGGGTTCTGGTGCCGGAAGATTCCTCAGAAATCGCGTCTGCCAAAAAGCAGGCGGCTGAGTAGTTTTTTGGCTGTTGCCGCCCATTTCTGTGGCGGGATTCCACGTAAATTCCACGGCTTACGGTCTAATCTCAGGAAATGCCCAATTTCTTAGAACCACGTTAAGCGTGCCGTCGGCATGCCGGTTTCCATGGCCAGTTATCAACATTTAGACCAAACTGCCGCAGGCGACGACGGCGCATCGAGACAAATCGATGCGCATCAGCTGCACGAAATACTTTCTCGAACCTGGGGACGTGAGGCCGGCCGCTTGCCGCCGGCCAATGACACGGCGGCTACGCATTTGACGGCGATGCGCTTGGCGGATAATACACCTGCCGGCGGTGCCGTATCTGATGGCGTTGCGATTGCAAGCGCCTCTGGCGACAAAGAAAAGGTAGAATCGACAGACAAAAAGGACGTCTCGCCAATTGCCGGCGCTCTCATTTCCGAAGCGGAGAAGGCGCACGAGGGCGAATTTAGTTATGCGCCGCATCAGGGGGCTCGTTATGGCACCAAGGACGTGCCTGCCGCGCTGCGTTGCGCCGCGGCGATGAGCCAGGTGATGATCAACGCGCACAAAGACATAGGTTCTCCCCTTAACTACAGGAAGTTCTACGAAGTAGGTGTAGATAAATGGAAGAGCCTGTACGAGAGCGAGCATCTTGTATCTCCCGTACATGGTCAGCCGCGGTCGGGCGATTTCATCCTGGCCAGCGATCCTAAGCTTAGTCATCCGCATATGGGGCTGCTCTCGAATGAAAACGGCGTGATGATGGTTTATCACAACCAATACGGCAAAATGGTGAAAGAACCGCTGGCACAATCCAGTGATTTCAACAGATACAGCCACAAGGAATACCTGCGCCCGAATTAAGCGCTACTTTGATTGGATAGCCTTGCTATACCGGGCTGTGGCCCGCCCTGCCCTGCCGATGCCACCGAAAAAGCAGGGCTCGCGGGAGCCCTGCCTTGAGGGGAATGTGGCAGGAAATGAAACCTCTTACATTGAGACTGACAGCGAGGCAGGGGCGTCTAGCTGCAGGTTGACGGTTTGGCCGGAAGAAACGCTGACGTCGCCGCCTTTGCGATACAAAAGGCTCTCCGCCACGCCGGCGACGCCACCAATTACGGTGCCGGCTATCGCGCCGCGGCCGGCGCCGTGCCCGCCGCCGGCAATGGCTCCGAGCGTGGTGCCGAGCAGAGCTCCGCCACCGGCGCCGATGCCGCCGCGAATCAAAGCTTGTTTCACTTTGTCGCTTGTGGCTTCGCCTTTGACGACGTTGCTTTGTGCGCCGACTTCCTGGAACCTGCCGATGCCGCCTACGATATGAGCGTTGATTGGCACTGTCTGACCGTCAGGTGTCCGTAAAGTATCGAATTTCACGCCGAGCATGCCTGACTTACCCATGCGCTGTCCCGACTGTGCTTCAGTGATTTTGCCTGTGATGAGAGATCCGGCGGGAATCGACGTATCGCCGAGATTGACGGTCTGCGCGATTTGCCCTTCGATGACATCGCCGGTGTGAGCGTTTTCGCTGGTGACGGAATTCTTGAGCGCGATTGGAATAGTCATGCCGGCTGGGATATAAACGATGCGTCCTTGTCGGTAGTAAGGATATGAGCCGGCATTGGTGGTGGTGGTGCCGGCATTGGCGGTAGTCGAGCCGCTTAGCTGGGCGACATAATCATCAACAGCCGTCTTGCTCTTCATGGCTGTCTTCAATCCTGCCGACCACTTCTGCGCCAGAATCGAAGGTGTGGTGTGGGAAACTTTGGCGCTGGCGGAGTCGACCGTGGTCACGTAGAAACCACCTAAAGTGATCACCGGCTGTCCTTTGACGTAGACCACACCCACTGCAGACGGGGTGTGATTGTTGGTCGCAACCAGCGCATTATCGATATTTTTTTGTACGCTGGCTGCGCGCGTAGCACCACCGGTGGTGAGATTGAATGCTTGCGCGCCGGCTATGCGCACCGGATCTGCCGATGCGGACAATGGAACCAGCAACTGCCCGCCGACGATGGCTACAATTGCCAATTTTGTTCTACTAATGTTCATAAGCCCCTCTTCTACTCTCACCTAAGTCTATGCGCATGCAGGCTGCAATGCGCTAGAGCCCTGCTCACGATAAAACAGACGAGCCAATAAAACAGGTGTTCCCCGGGCTTGGCATCGTGTGAATTTATCGAAATAGATCGCTGCTTTTACACGCCGCTTACGGCTTTCGACACTTTGAATGCGATGCTGTCAATAGCACAAAAGCCCGTGCCGCCCCCGAAGATTACGCGAAGATATGTTGTCTATATCTAGAAATTTCACCATTCAAATCGGCAGAACGGCTGCTTCGGTCGGCGCCTGTTTCACGCTCGTACTGGGCTCGGCTTGTGGGCTGTGCAGCCTGGATCGGGTGGGCGACTATTTTATGAATCAAAGGCAGTATCAGAGCGCAATCCCATTTTACAAGGTCATGACATCGGTGGCCAGTGCCGTCGCGCCTGGTCATCATCGCCTGGCCGACGCCTGGACCAACCTTGGCGTGTGCTACCAACGCATCGGCTACCGCGCCGAGGCTGATAAAGCTCAGCACATAGCTCTGGAATTCCGCCGGCAAGCTGATGATGGCGATACGGTGGCCTCCGCCACCGCGCATGGTGGCATGAGCCCCTGACCACGTGCGAAGCCGAAGTTGTGGAGACATCCTATTGGCATTGATCAGTGACTGCGCGGGCCTCGAGGCGAGGCTGTAGCCCGCGCTCCTCGACTTACGCCGCTGCACCCTGCTACAGCATCGTGCCGGTGACGGCTAACTGGGCAGGCGCCTGTAATTCAAGTTGCAGCGGCTGCCCGGCCGGATAAACGTGGTCGACGCCCGGCGCCATGAGCACGCTGTCCACCATGGTGCAGCCTGCCACCATGCCGGCGGCCACCGGGAATTGGGTGCCGTTCACCAGTTGCATGCGATCGAAGCTCATCTTTACCGTCGCCGGTCCAAACATCGAGTCAGTATTGATGCTGATGATGTCGCCGAAAACCCTTGTCCCGTGGGACAGCACTTCCCCGGACGGCAGTTTGAGATCAGTTGTCGTCACTGCAGAAACTTCATCGCCGGCGCGCAAAGCGGCAGTGTGCAGGTCCGTTTCCAGCACCACATTCAGTATCATGCCTGCCGGCAGGCGCACGAAATGCATGGCCGGTTTAGCGGCAGCCACTGCCGGCTCCGGCTGGGCAATGGCCGCAAGGCTAATCGTCCCCGAATCAGAGGGAATGATGTTGTTTGTCAACTGAGCTTCCAGCGCTTTCCGCAATTTGGACGCCCATAGATTGGTGAGTGCCATCGGAGTCGTATGCAGCGAGCGTGCCGTACTTTGATCCACATCTAAAATGAAATGTCCGTTCAAGCTGATGGATGGAAGCGCGTTGGTCGTCGACACGGCCACCGAGGGTTGCCCGCTCGCTTGAATGAGGGCATTGTCTAGATTGTGCTGAATATTTTCCGTCATCTGCGCCGCTGTCAGTCGTCCGCGCCCAACAGGAATGCTGAATAGCGGCTGGGCATCGACATAAATGGCGGTGCCGTCTTGGGCCGCCAGGACGGCCGGCGGTACCGATAGCGTGAGCAGTAATGCTGCGGACAGCAGGGTTGTGCTGAAAGTCGACATATGCACCCCCGGTAGTGGGACGGGCTTTACTTGGCGAGTCGGACGGTAGCTCGACAGTTTAGTTCCGTAAGCACTGTGCGGTGTGCAGCGCGCCGGGGTAGATTAAATGTGGACGCGCACCGGATGTCTTTAACATGCTGCGAGCAAAGCTACATACTTCAAGTCTGATATCGATCTTGGCATTTACGCTGATGCTGCCGGTTGGCGCCGCCGCGCCGGACAACGCCGTGGATGAAGGCATTCGCAAGGCTGTACTGGCTGCGCGGCAGGCTTATAGCGAGCACGACTATGCGACGGCTGCTTCCCACTACGAGGAAGCTCTAAAGCTGGGCGCAAACCTGTCTGCCCGCCTGCGGATTGCGCTGCTGTCCAATCTGGGAGCGGCCCTGCGTGACTCACATAAGTATCCGGAGGCGGCCGACACCTTCAAGAAAGCTATCGGCATTGCTGAGCAGGCTCATGTCGAGCGCGATCCGGCAGCCACTACTGCCATGAGGCAATATGCGGTGCTTCTTCGTCGCTTGGGAAAAAACATGGACGCCGACTCAATGGAAGCGCGCGCGGCTGGGGCTAACGCGGGCAGCGTCAATCGGCCCAACATGTTGCCGTCGCTGGCAGTTGCCGGTGATGAAAACGATGTGCACCAGGCGACATTGCCTCGTGTGAAAAACAAAGATGGTTCGAAAGAGCCACCGCGCCGCATTTCCGAGATTTCGCTGGATGAGCTGAAGCAGGCGGCGGCAGCTAGTCCAAATGACTTTGGCGTTTGCCGCGCGCTGGCAGCAAAGTACTACATGATGAAACAGTGGGACGAGGCGCTGCGCAATTATGAAACTCTGAAGGAACGGTTTCCGAATTCAGCAAAGGAAATCCGGCTGGAGTTGGCGGAATGCTATGCCAAGAATGACCGCATGCCCGCGGCAGTTGACGAGCTGAAAACAGCGATCAATGAAGACCCGGACAACCGATTACCGTACTTGCATTTGATTTCGATGTACAGCGATTCGGGCGATTTAGGATCGGCAGTCGAATATGCAAAAACATTCGTCGCCAAATTTCCTGACGACCGAAACGTGCAACCTTTAAACGAGATCATCGCCAATTTCGGACGTGATGTGAAGACGGCTGTTTCTAATACGAGCACGCAACCCTCGGAGGCTGAGAAGGCCTGGGCTTGGCCCGATCGATTTTTTCCTCTCAAGGTTTATGTCTATCCGTTTGATGGGTTGCACATGGGCGCATCAAGCACCGGGATAACCGCCCGCTCGCCTGAAGAAATCATTGCCAGCGGCTTAGATGCCTGGACGCAAGGTACGCACGGCAAGATTACATTCGTCCAAGCGCAGCGCCCCGAAGATGCCAGCATTGAAATCAGATTCACCAATGACAAAGACGACATGGAAGGCGAACTTTCCCTCGGTGTGACCAAGAAGAATAATCATGTGGGCGATGTGCCGAAGGCGCGTATCTTTTTGCTCGCCACCGGCATCGACGGTGGCGACATCATTCCGGAGGACTTGTATCACACAGTCTTGCACGAGCTTGGACACGCGATCGCCTTAAAACACTCCACGGACACTCACGACGTCATGTATCCGGCGCACATGCCGGGCATTGTGCAACTCACCGAGCACGACTGCCAGCGAGCCATCGCGTTGTACACACACTAAAAAGCGAACGAGCAGCCAATCGGCTGCTCGTTTCCACCCAAAGCTGAACCTTACCTGGATTATTTCGAGATAGACAGACTGCTCGTCTTGAAGTTGGGACCGCCTTTGATGCTGGCAATCTTCTCTTTGATGTATTCGAGTGCCACCACTTTTTGCTGTTCTCTATCGGCGCATTGAATGTCCGGAGCCACCCCAATTTTGTTGATATCAGTACCGCTCGGGGTGAGGTATTTAGAGACGGTGATGTGAATTGCCGCGCCACCAGGGAGCTTATTGATTTCCTGAACCAAACCTTTTCCATAAGTATGTGTACCGATAATCACGCCACGTGAATTGTCTTTGAGAGCGCCGGCCAGAATTTCGGAAGCACTGGCGCTTTCTTCGTCGACGAGCACAGCGATTGGTTGATGGGTCACCGGTTCGCCGGAGGCTGTGTCGACACGGGGTCCGCTGCGGCCAACCGTCTTGACGATGACGCCGTTTTCCAAAAGCATGTCCGCGATTTCCAATGAGTTGGAAAGCAGTCCGCCCGGGTTATCGCGCATGTCGATGATCAAACCGTCGCAAGTGGAGAGCTTCTCGAGAGCTGTTCTGAATTCCTTGGCGGCGTCATTCGAGATGAAGGTGGACAATGTGATGTAACCGATGTTCGGCTCGACTATCTTATAGCTGACCGCGTGGATCGTGATTTGAGCGCGAACGATATTGAAAGTCGCTTCTTGGTTGTTGCTGTGTCTGACGGTTATTCGGACGGGCGAGCCTTCCGGTCCGCGAATCTTCTCGGCGGCTTGCTCAGGCGTAAAGCCTACTGAGTTGGTGCCGTCGATGTCGATGATTTCGTCGCGTTCTCTCATGCCGGCATTAGCGGCTGGGCTGCCTTCAATGGTGCGCGTCACGAGGAGGCGGTGCTCTTTCTGCAGCAAGTTGATTCCGATGCCGACGATTTTCGAATCGATGGCGTCGTTCTCATCCTTGAACGCTTTGGGGTCCAAATAGCGAGTGTAAGGATCATGCAGGCTTTCCAACATCATTTTGATGTAGTGCTGCGAATCAGCGGCATTGTGGAGGTCGCAGTCGAATCGATGTTCCCATGCGTTCCAGTTTTGGTTTGCGAATGAAGGATCGTAATAGTTGTCCTTCACTAACTGCCATGCTTGATGATATGTGTCTCTGGCTGTGCACTTGAAGCCTTCAGCAGAAGGCATGGTGACGAACGAAAAAATCGACGCAAGGGCCAGCAAGCACGGCCCGAAAAACCGCTTGTTCATGAGCAGTAACCATTCATGTAAGGGTGGAAAAGCTACCGACACTAGCTCAAGATGCGCACCAGATGCGCCTTGAAACTCACTGTCAGTCTGCTGTATCCCTTTTATGCCCGGTTTATCCGCGCTTGCAAACGTCTGTAGATTAAATGATCCATTGAAAACCGGGAAAATTTCGGAAAAAGGCTAAAACCTGAGCGTTTTGCCACGAAATCCATTCACAACCGGCCCTCGTGACGTGTTGCGTCCCATTTGTCCCACGCCATGGCGAGTGCGTGTCCGCCGATCATTGTGAGACCTTTAGCGATCAGATTCAGACGCGGATCGAGTGACACCAGAGGCACAATCAGATCGATTGCCGTCGTTCTCCATGATGGAACGACCTTTTCGAACACGGTGTGATCGAGCAGATAATCAGCTCCCAGAGCGGCACCCATGGTTCCGAGCGTCGCTCTGTACCATGTCTTCGCCAGTTGATCTTGAGCTTTCAAGGCGGTGCCTAGCTCGCAGTTGAATGCGTTGGTTTGCCGCAAATAGGTCTGAGCGATTTCTCTATTGGCGCCGCGAAATTCGGATGGCGAAACCAATGATGGTGCAATCGCATCCTGCGGCGAGAGGAATCCTAGTCCGCCGCCTAAACGCTGAGCGTCGCCGATCACCGATGCTCTTTCCAATTCGAATCGACTGTAGCGATCCAATGCCGACGTCTCGGTTTTCGCCAGGTTTGCAGCCCAGCTCGGACGCTGCGGAGCATTCAATGAGGTTTTGAGATCACCGTCAAATCCGTGCTCGCGGGCAACTTTTGCCACCTGCTTGAACTGCCGCTTCTGCCGCACATCGAGCAAATCGCGATACGCAGTGTTCGTCTGCTGGTAGGGACTGATAGCATTGTCGAGTTGGGGATGAACGGGCTTTGGTATGAGCTGTGCCGCTCCCATCTGCCGCAGGCTCTCGTTCGCCCACGCCGAGCCGGCTAGCTGCGCCAGGCGGTCGAAGTTGATCTCGATATTCGCCGACCAGGGCTTCTGCTCGCCGAAATTGACCTCGCGAGGCATCGGCTTAAAGTCGTACGATTGGTCGTTGTCGTTGCCAAAAGACATGGTGAGGCTCCTCGCCGACCATCAACCGCCATACCGACCTTTACCAACCGCTTATAAGGATATGGTCCTCAGCCAAAAGGCGAAACACGGTTTCGCCCATGGCTGGCGTGCTGTGCTGTCAGATCCCCAATCTGCGATTGAGTCAGATCCACAAAGAGCTATCGTGTGAGATTTTTCGGGTACGGCTCGGGTATGACCTCCCAGCAGAGACGATCACGCATCTCGAGATGCAGATATCATCTTGCCTGTCAAGCCGTCGAAAGAGCCGCAGTGAAGGGTTTGTCGGACTTTAAGACCCCAAAAATAATGTGCATGAGCTTGCGCATGGCGGCGCAGACTGCAAGCATCGGTG
>Ga0134128_10006633_pt1 | contig 14018 bp, 12 predicted proteins | sample KB31754_FD_96462 | JGI IMG/M metagenome (GOLD analysis project Ga0134128, IMG submission 96462) | Terrestrial soil microbial communities with excess Nitrogen fertilizer from Kellogg Biological Station, Michigan, USA - KB3-175-4 | ecosystem: Environmental > Terrestrial > Soil > Unclassified ... | reverse complement strand
GCCATGGTCGGCGTCGACTTCGAATTCACAGCCGCTTTCATCTGCTGGACTCGGCTGTGTTTTCGTCCGTAGGTGAAGTAAATCGCTAGGCCGATCACTAACCAAACCAAGAGCCGCAGCTGCGTCCAATAGGAAAGCGAAACGATCAGCAGTCCCGAGAAAAGAATCGAAAGAATTGGAACCAGAGGAACCATTGGCGTTTTGAACGGACGTGGCACTTCGGGATGAGTCCGGCGCATTACTATTACACCCGCACTCACTAAAACGAAGGCTAGCAGTGTGCCCACACTGGTCATCTCATCAAGAACGTTCAACGGAATCAAAGTAGCGAGGATAGCCACAAAAAAACCCACTACGATCGAACTGACATAAGGCGTTCGAAAATGCGGATGAATTTTGCTGGCCCAGGACCACAGCAGTCCATCCCGCGACATGGAGTAGAACACTCGTGACTGTCCCAGTAACATCACCAGCATGACTGTCGCCAGGCCCGCCAGCGCCCCTAACTCCACCAAAAAAGTCGCCCACGGATGCCCCGTCGCGCGCATTCCAATCACGACCGGGTCCGGTACGTTGAGTTGCGTGTAGGGTACAAGGTGGGTCAGCAGGCCGGAGACCACGATATACAGAATCGTACAAACCACCAGAGAAACCAGAATGCCTATTGGCATATCCTTCTTGGGATTTCTCGCTTCCTGAGCAGCGGTTGAAACTGCATCGAACCCGATGTAAGCGAAAAAAACGACCCCGGCGCCTCGCAAAATTCCCGACCATCCAAACTCCCCGCGAGTCCCGGTATTCGGCGGGATAAATGGATGCCAGTAATTCGGCTTCCACGCATGCGAAGCCAAAAATGCGACCGCCAGCGCAATGAACATACAAACGACGGCTACTTTCAGAATCACAATCGCGGTCGTGAAATTCGCCGACTCTTTAATCCCAATCACCAGAATCGTCGTGATCACCAAGATGACCAGAAAACCGACGTAGTCATACTTCAGGTGTATCGGCATCCCGAACATTACGAAGTCGGAGGTGGGCATCGCCGGAAGGTTCCACCCAATGTCGTGAAAAAAAGCACGCAAGTGGCCGCTCCAGCCAACGGCTACTGTCGCTGCACCAAATGCATATTCAAGAATCAGGTCCCATCCGATAATCCATGCCACCAACTCGCCAAGGGTCGCATACGAATAGGTGTATGCGCTGCCGGCAATTGGAATCATCGAGGCGAACTCCGAGTAGCAAAGACCCGCAAACGCGCAGGCAATTCCGGCCAGCACGAACGACAAAATGATCGCTGGTCCGGCAAATTGCGCCGCCGCTTGTCCGGTAATCACGAAAATGCCTGCGCCAATGATCGCGCCAATTCCGAGCGTGACCAGATTCAAGGGTCCGAGGGCACGACGCAGACTGTGCTCTCCCGTCTCTTGCGCTTCGGACATCAGCTTGTCGAGCGGTTTTTTCGCGAACAGGTTTCCCATATTCTCCTTAAGCCACGGGCGATTCGGCCGAAACGCGCCGCGAGCGCCACAAATAATACACCGGAATCCCAAGTAGCACGATGATCAAGCCCGGCCAGGTAAACTGCGGCTTGTAGCGCAACAGCACGACATCAATGAATATCGCCATCGCAATGTAAATCGCCGGCAGAGCCGGATATCCGATAGCCTTGTAGGGCCGCTCCACATTGGGTCGCTTAAAACGCAGCACAAACAATCCCGCAATCGTCAGGATGTAGAAAACCAGCACCGCAAAAACCACGTAGTCGAGCAACTGGCCGTAGCTTCCTGAGACGCACAGTATGCAGATCCATGCCATCTGCACGATTAGTGAAACCGCGGGCGTCCTGTATTTGGGATGCAGATTGCCTGCTCCGCGGAAAAACAGGCCATCCTTCGCCATCGCGTAATAGACGCGTGCCCCTGACAGAATCAGCCCGTTATTGCATCCGACGCTCGAAATAATGATGGCTACCGCCATCAGGTATCCGCCGAGGTTGCCAAACATCTGGGATAAAGCCGCTGTGGCCACTCGATCTTCGGTCGCATGCTGAATCCCGCGGGCAAGGACCGTCGTTCCATCAGGCGAGCCCGCCAGCGGTAGCACGTTCAGATAAACAATGTTGCACCCGATGTATAACGCGATCACCGCCGCCGTACCAATAGCCAGCGAAAGTGGCAGGTTCTTCTTGGGATTGATGACTTCGCCCGCAGTGAACGTCACATTGTTCCACGCATCGGCCGAAAACAACGACCCTACCTGCGCCACCGCTAAAATTGTCAGCGTTCCCACCAGCACAATCGGTCCGCCCACTCCCACCTGCACCGGATGTAGCGCGCCCAGCCCGGCATTGTGCCAGAAGTGGGCGCCGAAGTTCGCCGCCACGGCAACTGCGTTGCGTCCCATCGCAAGACCAAAGAGCACCAGGCCCAAAAGTGCCGACACTTTGGCAAAGGTGAACACGTTTTGGATAATCGCGCCCATCTTTACCCCGAATACACTGATGATCGAGAGCGCAATCACCATGAGGAGCGCCATCAGGTTCTGCGTGTTCAAGCCCACGTCCATGTTGCCCAGCACCATCGGGCCGACCGGAATTGCCGGGATCTTTCCGAAGTGTATGATCCAGTGCGTCGAAGAAATCGAAGGAAAAAAGACGCCGAGGAATCGTCCAAAAGCCACGCCCACCGCGGCAATCGTCCCGGTCTGGATCACCAGGAACAGCGTCCAGCCGTACAAGAATCCCCAAAGTGGGCCCAGCGCTTCGCGCAGATAGACATATTGGCCGCCGGCATGAGGCATCATTGCAGCCAGTTCGCCATAGCTGAGCGCGGCGATGATCGTCATTACTCCGGTCACAATCCAGGCACCGATCAGCAGGGCCGGCGAGTTCACTTCGCGCGCGATTTCCGCCGACACCAGAAAAATGCCCGACCCGATCATCGATCCCATCACCAGCATGGTCGAACTCGTCAGTCCCAGGCCTTTGACGAATTCGCGGTCAGACGATACTGCGTCATCCTTGATGACCAGCATCGGCTTGGCTTCAACGCTCATTCGATTCTCCAACCCAACGCATTGACGACTGGTAAACGCCTTCCCGACTTTACCCCAGAATGCTCAAAAACTCCTCAACTGATTTGCCCGGATCCCGTACCAAGTCAGATATCACCGCCACCGCGTCTGCCCCGGCCTCGATCACCGAAGCGCAGCTCTGTCGCGTAATTCCCCCAATCGCGACCAGCGGCTTACTAGTAAGTTCCCTTGCCTCACGCACGCCAGCTAGTCCGATAACCGGGTCGGGTTTCCGTTTGCTCGCCGTCGCAAACACCGGCCCGATGGCAACGTAGTCAGCCGTGGTCTTGTCCGCCTCCGCCACTTGGGCCGCATTATGCGTCGAAACACCCACCCAGCGCTCGCTTCCAACGATCTTCCGCGCGCTTTCCGGAGACAGATCGTCCTGCCCCACATGCACTCCGTCGAACTGCGCCGCCAGGCACAAATCCGCCCGGTCATTCATGATCAGTTTGATCTGCTTACGTGGCGCCGGCGCCCCCCCCCCCAAAAACCGTTCCCGCAGTCCCCTTGCCTCCGCCAGCATCACTCCGGCGTCCGCCGCTTTATTCCGATACTGAAGCAGAGTCACTCCCGCTTTCACCCATTGTTCCGCTGCCTCGAGCATTTGCTCGCAGTTAGGAAAGCAGGATGCATCCAAAATCGCGTACAACCGGGGAAGGGTAATCATTCAGGTGGAAGCTCAGTGCGCTTTCGCCTCTTTTCCACTCTTCGCCAGAAATCGTTCGATGAAAGTAGTGTCCGTGTCCCCAGACTGAAATTCTGGATCTGCCAGAATTTTCCGATGCAGCGGAATCGTTGTGTAGATCCCTTCCACGATGAACATGCCCAGTGCGCGCGACATGCGTGAAATTGCTTCTTCGCGGTCTTTGCCGCGCACAATCAGTTTCGCGATCAGCGAATCGTAGTATGGCGGAATGGTCCCCTCAGCGTAAGCAGCCGTATCAATGCGCACCCCAGTCCCGCCCGGGGGATGAAACGTTGTAATCTTTCCCGCCGACGGTGTGAACTTCTCGGGATGCTCGGCGTTAATCCGGCACTCGATGGCATGTCCACGACTGAGCACCGGCCCGTGCAGCACGTTCTCTAGTCTCTCTCCCGCGGCGAGCAATATCTGGCTCTTCACCAGGTCCACATCTGTCACCATCTCTGTGACGGCATGCTCCACCTGAATTCGCGTATTCATCTCGATGAAATACAGCCGCCGGTCCTCGTCCATCAAAAACTCAATCGTCCCCGCATTCACGTACCCGATTTCCGAGAGGGTCTTACACAAAACCTGCCCAATCTCTTCACGCAATGCTGGGGTTACCTGCGTTGACGGTGATTCCTCAAGCAACTTCTGGTGCCGCCGCTGGATGCTGCACTCGCGCTCGCCCAGACTGGTCACCGACCCATACTGGTCCGCCAGAATCTGGAATTCGATATGCCGCGGGCGCTCGACAAATTTCTCCATGTAAAGGTCGCCATTGCCGAATGCCGCTGCAGCTTCAGATTGTGCGGCGTTAAACAATGCCGGCAGGTCCGATTCCGAGCGCACGATTCTCATGCCACGCCCGCCGCCGCCCGCCGAAGCCTTGATGATTATTGGGAAACCAACGGTCCGGGCCCATTCCACCGCTTCGCCCTCACTCCCCAGCACGCCTTCCGACCCGGGCAGAATCGGCACTCCAGCCTTCTTCATTGCCGCGCGCGCCTTCTCTTTCTCTCCCATCAGTCGCGTGATCTCGGGCGGCGGTCCGATGAACTTTATGTTGCAGGTTTCGCAGACTTCCGCGAAATTGGCGTTTTCCGAAAGCAATCCGTACCCGGGGTGGATCGCGTCCACGTTCGCGATTTCCGCCGCGCTGATCACAGCTGGAATGTTCAAATAACTTTGCGAGAGCTGCGGCGGTCCAATGCAAATCGCCTCATCCGCGAAGCGTACATGCAAAGAATTGCGGTCGGCCTCGCTGTAAATTGCGACCGCGCGTATTCCAAGTTCCTTGCAGGCGCAGATCACCCGAAGGGCGATCTCACCGCGATTAGCAATCAGGATTTTCTTGAACATGAATTATTGCGTCAGCCTCAACCTCGAATCGTCTGTCCTAGCCCGATCCCGGTGGTTACCTGGCGGCGGCTGACAAAGGCCGGTATATCAAACCGATAACTATGCCGACGAGCGTCCATTGCACAAAGGAGCCTGCGGCTTCCTTTAACGCCAACTTCCCCCCGATATTGAGGATCACATAATTGGTGCCCACAAATGCGCAGGCGACAAAAATTCCGATCAGCGCACCCAGCCGCATTCCCTCGATCAACCCCTTCCGGCCGGAGCAGAGCCTGGCATAGATCATTGCAACCACAAAGGTGCTGATCAAAGAAAAAACCATTCCCAGCGGCATGTAGCGCATCACCGTATCCGACGAGCGATACACGGCCGAATACATCGCAAAATCCCCGCGGAACAGCCACCCTTCGGTAAAGAAGCCGACCATGTAATACACCAGCGTTGCCACCAACGCGGCCACAGCAGCTCTTCCGTAGTTCACAAATTCCTCTTGCGGACGTTCATACTTATTTAGGCCTTATTGCAAACAGCTCCTGCCCGTACTCAATCGGTTGGCCATTTTTCACCAGCATCTTCACCACCTCGCCGCCCACGTCCGCCTCGATCTCGTTCATGAGCTTCATGGCTTCGACGATGCACAATATCTGTCCCGCCTCGACGGTATCTCCGACCTTTACAAACGGAGGCGACCCCGGCGACGGGGACTCGTAATAAGTCCCTACAATGGGCGAATGCACCATGTGCAGCCCTTCTTCCGGTTTTTCAGCAGGCGGAGGCGCAGCCGCGGGGGCGGGGGCAGCCGGCGGTCCCGCGATTAGCGGGCTTGCAACCGGTGCCGGATGCACAGTGATAATTCTGTCGGCAGGCGCAGATGTCGCCTCCGGCGTCCCGCGCTTGATCCGCACCTTGACGTCACCGCGCTCCAATTCAAACTCGGTGATGTCCTTTTCGATCAGAAACTCGATGAGTTCTCTAAGCTCTTTTTGGTTCATGCGTTTGCGGCAGGTAAATGTCTCACGAATTCGGCCGGATTTCCACTGTCAGAATATCGCTTCAGACCGAGATCAGATCTTTAGAGCACGGAGTCAGAATCTCGCAGCCCTTCTCGGTAACCACAACCGTGTCTTCGATGCGAACTCCCCACTTTCCGGGCACATAAACTCCGGGCTCAATCGTAATCACCATTCCCGGCTGTAACAGCTCTTCTTGACCTGCAGCGACTCGCGGCGCCTCGTGGATCTCAAGCCCGAGTCCGTGTCCGGTAGAGTGCGTGAAGTGTCTAGCCAAGTTCCTTTTTTGCAGCAGCTTACGAGCAGCCATATCGACTTCGCCAACGGTCTTGCCGGGCTGCACAGCATCCAGTGCTGCCTGCTGGGCGTCCTTGACCGCCTCATACACGCTGCGCGTTTCCTTCTGCGGACGGCCCACGTGCAGGGTACGGGTCATGTCAGAACAGTAGCCCGCGAGTATAACACCGAAATCACACACCACGAATCCCCTCGCCGGGAGCTTCGCCGCCGACGCCCGCCCATGAGGCAGTGCCGATCGCGCGCCTGCGGCAATGATGGTCGTAAATGCCATTTGCTCCGCTCCCGCTTCTCTTGCGGCAAATTCGAGTTCACCCGCCACCCTCGATTCTGAAACAGCAGGACGTACCACTTTCTGCAGGCGTGAAAATAGCCTTACTCCCAGATGACATGCGGCCCGGATCAGTCCAATCTACGCCGCGTCATTGATCATCCGCATGCGCTCGATCAGCGGCGGCGCATTCACCAGTCTCACTCCGCGCCCAACCGACCGCGCCAGTATCTGCTTTTCTCCCACGGTTAAGTGCTCCGGCTCGAGCCCCATCCGTCGCAGCCGTTTCTGCTTCCCCAGCCAATCCGTCGCCGAAGCCAGTCCTGACTTGCCTTTCAATATCTTGATCTTTGCCGCCCGCACTTCTTCCTGCGCTTGTTGGGTATAGCGTCCGTCAGAGAAAAGCAGCGCCCCACGCTCCGTGACCACCAGTACTGCCGCGCTGCCCGTAAACCCACATAGGTACCGCACGTTGGGCAGATGAGTCACAATCAAGGCGTCGAGCCGGGCGTCGGTTAGCAACTCCTGCGCGCGTCTCATCCGACCTGTATGGTTCATTTTCATCACAATGTATAGATTCTATTGCATTAGTTCTAGTCGAGATGTCATCCGCGCATTGTGCTGAGTCTAAAATTCTCAATTTTCGAGAAACCCGAACTCCCCATTTATCATCCACATCCCGGGTTCCATTTTTGAGATAGACTAACTACGGTTTCGCCGCTACCGCGGCATTCCCAGAGGACTTATGACACAGGCTGAACCGTTGAAGGACCGAGAGACCTGCCGGAAGTTGATCAGTCTCGGTTACGCCCGTTCGAATCGTGTGCGTCTGTATGGCCAGGAAGTCCAACTAGTGTCAGACCCGTTCCCGCATCAGGAAGGTGGCATTGCAATTGAGGTGACTGAATCCGAACACTCCGCTTCACGTACCGTGAAACTTCCGCTCTCGGTAGTGCAAGTGGCCAGCAAACAGCCCGAAAAACGCTCGGCGTAATGAGGTTGAGACGAGCTTTCATTCTTCGGGCAGTCGTAGCTAATCATTTTTTCTTCAGCTAAAAACAATCCGCCGGCCCAAGGACTTCAGGGTCGGCGGCTGCTTTGCTGCTAACTTGGTCCGCGAACTTACGACTGTACGATTCGCGGAGTAATGAAGAAGATTAACTCCTGATTTGTCGAGGTCACGCTCTGCCGTTTGAACAGGTTGCCCAGCCATGGAATGCTCCCCAGCAGCGGCACTTGATCAACATTCGCAGAATTGGTGGTTTGGATTACTCCGCCGATAACAACCGTGCCGCCGTCAGTTACCAGCACCTGGGTGGTGGCCTGTTGTGTTATCAGTGTCGGATTGTTCTGCACCGTTCGTGAGAAGTCGGGAGTGGTGTTCTCGACGTCCACGTTCAGGAAGATTGTGTTCTCAACCGTGATCTGCGGTGTCACTGTCAGGCGCAAGAACGCGTCCACGTAGGTAGTAGTGGGTGGGCCGCCCAGCTGTGCGCTGGTGACGATAGGAACACGGACTCCCTGCTTTACCACTGCCTGAATGTTGTTCTGCGTAACCACGCGAGGACGGGAAAGAATCTTCAACAAGCCACGCGATTCGGCCATGGTCAGGATGGCATCGAGCCGCACGCTATTGCTTGCTGTGAGGAAGCTCAAACCGCTGGTCGGACCGGTTACGCCCAGGTTGGAGAACAACGGAATCTTCACTCCTGTGCCCGCCGTCGGCGCACTGGTTCCAATGATCGGATACAGCGCTCCCGGGGTGCCGAATGCGCTCGTTGGTGAGCTGCCCACCGCGCTCGCACCGCCTAAAGCAGATCCGGCGTTACCGAATCCAAAGCCCAACTGCGTGCCTATGTCGCGAGCGAAGCTGCGTGTCGCAGCCACCACTCGCGCTTCGATTTCAACTTCCTGCGTCTTGCGGTCCAGTTGCGTGAGCAGCCGGTCGATCGGAGGAATCACCGAAGGTATGTCATTAATGATCACCGCGTTCGTGCGGTCATCCGCAACTACGTCGCCGCGCGAACTCAAGAACTTCTTGATCATCGGAATTACATCTTTTGAGTGCGCATAGCTCAGGAAACGTGTCACCGAGACTTTTTCAACTGACAGCGCCTCAGCTTCACGCTGCGCCCGGCGGCCTTCCGCCTCTTTGCGCAGAGTGTCCACCGTAGCGATGCGCAGCACGTTCCCGTCAAGTTGCCGCGACAACATATTGTTCTTGAGAACGATGTCCATTGCCTGGTCCCACGGCACGTCATCTAGGACGATCGTCAGGTTCCCCTTCACGTCCGGATCAAGCACAACGTTCAACCCGCTGATCTCGTGGATCAGCCGGAAAAAGTCCTTCAGGTCCACATCTTTGAGGTTTACTGAGACCGGCTCGCCCGTGTACTTCGGGCCGGATGTCGCTTGCTGCGAGTGCACTTTCTGTTCGGCGGCAAGGTTCACTGCCGGTTCCATCGCACTCGGTGAGGCCTGGCTTCCGGCGGAAGATCCCGCTCCCTGCTGCGCCTGCATGGATCCGCTTGCCGCGGGCAACAGGTTGCCTTCCGGTCTCTCAACGAACTTGGTAGCCGCATCGCTGGCGCGTTCTGCTGGATCAGCCGCATCCTTCTTGGCGGAATACGTCGGCTCGACCACCACCAGACTCTGCGCCGCGGCAGCAGTTTGCTGCTTCGGCTCAGGTGCGGCTGCCGGAATTGCGGCAGGAGCGCTGGCCTTGGCGGTCTCGGAGGCAACTGCGCCACCGTCAAGCTTCAGCGTCAGCTTGTCGGCAGGCCCGGGCACCAGCTCGAACTTGCATGGCCGCTCCAGGTCCACCACCACGCGAGTGGTAGCGCTGGCATCGGTGCCGACGCGAACGCCCTGCACGCCGCTGTTTCCGACTTGGATCCGGCTCACAGACGCGCTGGATAGGGTGTTGGGCAGGTCCACCACGATCCGCGCCGGTGAAGACAGGGTCTCCACTTTTGGCGTGATCGCGCCCTTGGTTGTCATCTCCACGCGGACGCCGGTTTCTCCACGCACCACGCTTACTTTTTCGAGAGCGGCGCGCGCCGTCTCGGTGCCTGGAGTCTGTGCTCCGGCCACCAGTACGATGGCCAGCAGCGCCGCTATTGTTCCCAACATGTGCTTTCGCATTTCCCGTCTCCCCGCCTCTGGTCTGCTCAAACCGCAATTCGTGTCTTTAATGTCCGGCCTCATGTTTACGCTACCGGCCGGCTGATAGTTTTGGTGATGTCACGTGTCAACGGCTTGCCTAACTTGTCATGGAACGTCTCTTTGAACACGATTGAATCACCCGTGATCTTCACTACGTAACCGTTGAATACCGGATCGTTCTCCCGCAGAAAGTACGCCTTCGCCGCAGAGTTCACCACCACCGCAATCATTCCGTTGTCCGATCTCACAATCCCGCGCAGCGCAATCTGGTCGATCGCCAGGCAGCGCTTGCCCGAACTGCAGCCGGAACCGACGGCACTCATGGTGACCACCGGGCTTATGAACGGATCTCTACGTCCGGCTTGCCCCACCGCCTTCGCGACGGGCGCAGCCAAAGTCTTCTTCTGTTCCGAAGTGTTGTCCTTCACTGCAACCACTTTGTTCGAATCCGCCTTCCCAGCAGGAACTGTTTCCTTCGTCTTCGACGACTTGAACGGATCGGCTTTCGTCACCCGTGCCGCTTTCGGCGCTGCAACTTTCACGGCTACTGGAGCCGCCTTTGTCGTTCCGTTGGTCTGCCCAGACTTGGCCAACACTGCCTGATGAGCAGCTGGCGCAGGATCCTGAGCTTTACCCGCGGGAACTGCAACTGCGACCGGCTTCACCGCCGGTGTTCCCGCATGAACCGCAACTACGGGCTTTGCCTGCACTGTGGCCTTTGACTGAATGGTCGAAGGCTTCACTGCCACCGCTACCGGCTTCGCCGCCGCGACCGCCGGCTTTGAGGTGCTCACTGCAACCACCTTCACCGTCGTGGGCGAAGGCTTTGCCGCCGTCCCTGCGGCTTGCGTTGAAGCACTGGTTTTGACTGCGCTCTGTACGTTCTTCTGCATCACCGCGGGATTTTGCGCGACTGCGCAACTCCCCAGCGCCAACCACAACGAGATTGTTATAGTCCGCTTCATTTATGTCCTGCCTTTGGCTTTGCCCTTGGCCGGTGTCACAGCCGGTGGGGGCGCATCATGGCTGAAAAATGTGGTTGCCGTGCACGTCGCGACCACGCTCTCATTTGGCGCATACTGATAGGTGTGTTTCACCTTTGCTTCCGAACCCTTCTTGGGCGTCGCCACCATCAGGTTTCCGACATTAACGATCCGTTCCAGCTTCGAAACCTTGTCGAAAAAGCCCAACATCGAGTAGTAAGGCCCGTCAATCTCAATTTCGAACGGAACTTCCGTATAAAATTCTTTGCTGTTGACCGGGTCAGCCGTATACCGCCGCAACTCCACTCCCGCCTTCACCGCTTCCCCATCCAGCATCGTCATGAAATTAGAGACTTCCTTCTCGTCCGGGACAATCCGCCGCTCGATATCGAGCTGCTGTTGCAGGTTCGCAATCTGCCGGTCAATGTCCGCCAGCTTAGTGCGATAAGGCTCCAGCTGCGCATTCTCCTGCAGCTTGTCGGTCAACGCCTTTTGGGCAGTGGCGTTGGCTTCGCGCTGCGTTTTGAAGTAGGTGAAGAACAGGGCCGTGCTCACCAGCACTGCCGCACCCAGCGCCAGGCCCCACTGCTTTGCTCCCGATATTTCGCTTAAATTCGCCATAGTGAGTCCGCCTTACGACTTCTTCTCGCAGGTCAGGGTGAACTGGAACGCCTGCATGTCCTTTACTTGCTCGTCCTGGTACGTCTCTTTAATTTCGATGTTCTTGAAGAAACCGGTCTTCTGCAGGTTCGCGATCAGGTTCGCCACTGCATCCGTGCTTAGCGCCATCCCTTCGATCGAGATGTTGGCTCCCTGGTCCTTCATCGTGTTCAACCAGACAGCTTCGGTTCCATTTACCGTGCTTCCAACCGTATTCAGCAAGTCAACCGGATAGCCGTTCTGGGCCTTGCGCAATTGATCAATCACATCCACCCGGCGCTTGTAGTTGTCGGCCTCTTTCTGGCGCTCCAGGTATTTCGTTTTCACGCCGGAAAGTTCCAGGTTGGTTTGCTCCGCCACTTTCATTTTGGCGGCAATGTCCTGCGCCTGACGGTCCAGGCGGAACCAGGTGAAGCCATTAATGGCAATCGTTAGTGCGACCGCCACCAGCACTTTCACCATCGGTGATCCGACGTCGCCGATCTCGATCGCCGGTGCCGGCGGCGCCCCGGGGCGCCGGTTTTTCGATTTGGGTGTGCCCAGCAGATTGATTCGGATCATAGTTCTTCAAAGCTCCTCAGGGCTAAGCCAACCGCAACTGCCAACTGGCCCGCATTGCCCTCGATCAACTCCATTCCCATTCCCTCCGTCGGCGGCGCAATCCGTTGGAACGGATTCAATATCTCCACCGGCAACGAGAACTCCTGCCGCAACGCTTCCAGCAACCCCGGCACCTTCGACGAACCACCCGCTACCAGGATCTTCTCGATATGCTCGCCTGCGGCGCTGGCCCGGAAGAAATCGAACGTCTTCTGAATTTCCAGCACGATAATCTCGGTCACCTGCTGCAGGATCGGAGTCTTTGCGTCTTCGCTCACCGTTCCCACTTTGTGCCCCAGTTTCAACGCTTCTGCATCCTCAAAGCTCAGATCCAATTCCTTTTGCAGCGAATCGGTGTATTGATGTCCGCCTACACTGACATCGCGCGGGAACAACGGCGTCGTCCCCTTCACGATGTTGATGTTCATCACGCTTGCGCCCAGGTTCAGTAAAGCCACTACCTGATTCGGCGACGGCTCGTAATTGAACTCGTAACAGTTCTGCAATGCCAGCGCGTCAATGTCCACAATAGCTGGAGTCTTCCCCGCCATCGAGAGTACGTTGGTGTAGTTCAGAATCTTGTCCTTCTTGACGGCAACCAGGAGAACGTCCATCTGCGGCTGGCCTTCGTCCTCAGAAAGGATCTGGTAATCCAGGTTTACATCGGCCAGATCAAACGGAATATGCTGTGCGGCTTCTTTCTCGATGGTTTCGGCCAGCTCGGCATCGCTCATCGCCGGCAGTGAAATCTTCTTCACGATCACCGAGTGCCCGCTCACCGCTGTGGCAACTGCTTTGGTTTTGATTGCGTTCTCCGAGAACAGCTTTGAGATCGCGGTCGAAACCGTACCCGAGTCCACAATCATCGAGTCCACAACAATGTCGGGAGCCAACGCTTCTAGCCCCAGGTGCGCGACTTCAATGCCTCCGCGCCCTTTCTTCAGTTCAACCGCCTTGATGCTCGAAGAGCCTACGTCCAGGCCAACGATTGATTTCGATCCAAATCCAAACATGTGTGCCCGCCTTTACGTGGCAGCTTGTGTCGCCGCCTTCGCTTTCTTCGCCTTCTTCACTTCCATCTCGCTGGACTGCTCTTCCATCCATTGGTCCAGCCTTGACTTCTTGAACCGCCACCGGTTGCCCAGTTTGAATGCCGGAATCTTCTGCTCGTTGACGTACTTGTACAGCGTGTCCGGGCTCACGCCCAGATACTGCGACGCCTGGCGAATGTTCATTACTTCGCGTGGATCAGCCATAGTCATCCCTTTCCACAGATTGTTTGGTCCTGCCATGCCCACCTTGCAGGACTTATTTGGGAGAAGAATCCGCCAGAAAACTTCATCTGCCGGATTTAAGTGGACTGAGCATATATCAACCTCTCGGTACCGGAGGTCAAGCCGAATCTCCGTGTTTTACCCTGTTTTATGCCTGTTTTCTGGAACCGGCTTAATCACAACATGCAGTAGCCAACCACATATAGCGCCTATCGATCACGACGGCCATATATGAAGTGGTAGTTACGCACAAGGTGCACCATTATCCGCTCAACAGATAACCGAAGTGCAATGCACGGTACTAAGGTTGGTGTACGCGGGATCGTCCGTGGAACGCAGAACTTAGAAGGGAGAATTCAGAATCGAGTACAGGAAAGATCGATGGTTGCCCCACCCTTCTCGTGTTCTTTGTGAGAGGGGTGGGGACTTTGACGAATCTTGGGTCGGTTCACTTACCCTGACCTGGTTTTGGTTTCAACTGAGCACTGAGTTGCCGAAGGCTGAGTGCAACTTTCAGTACCCTCTATTTCCTGACACCAGCACATCATACGGAACATCGCGAGGGACGTTGTATTTCGCCATGACCTCTTGCATTTTGCCTTCGTCTTTAGCGAGATCGTCGCGATCGTTTTT
>Ga0134128_10006631_pt1 | contig 14020 bp, 7 predicted proteins | sample KB31754_FD_96462 | JGI IMG/M metagenome (GOLD analysis project Ga0134128, IMG submission 96462) | Terrestrial soil microbial communities with excess Nitrogen fertilizer from Kellogg Biological Station, Michigan, USA - KB3-175-4 | ecosystem: Environmental > Terrestrial > Soil > Unclassified ... | reverse complement strand
CCAGCGGGCGCCAATCTCCTGGATGCAATCAAGAGTGGTACCTCCGAAGGCATGGGCAGCTTCGACCAGGAAATCGAAAAACTGGTCTGCTCGGGAATTGTGGATCCGGAAGTAGCGTTGAGCTACGCGACCGATCCCCAACAATTGCAGCGCGCTCTGAGCCAGTAAGAACCGGCCACGGATTAGCGCGGATATTCACCCGGATAAACCCAACCATTAAAAAGATCAACAGGCTGGTCCGTGAGGTCCGTCGCGTTTTTTGGGCAGATTTTTCCACAAGCAACCTCTTCCTGATCTAAGCCATCTCTACGAGCTCAAAACAAACAGATCTTCCCGCTGAATCGCCAGTCGCGATACCATCATCTGAGACTGATATAGAGGAGAAAACATATGGCTTTTGAATTACCTCCCTTGCCCTACGACTATTCCGCTCTTGAACCCACCATCGACACCGCTACCATGAAGTTGCACCATGACATGCATCACGCGGCCTACGTAAAGAACCTGAATGCGGCGCTCGAGAAACACCCCAACCTCCAGTCCAAGAGTGCCGAAGATTTGATTCGCGACCTCAACGCTCTGCCCGAAGACATCCGCGGGGCGGTGCGCAACAACGGCGGCGGTCACGTCAACCACAGCATGTTCTGGAAGATCATGAAGCCCAAAGGCGGCGGCGATCCCAGCGGCCCCATTGCGGAGGCCATCCAGAAGTCTTTTGGCAGCTTCAAGGATTTTCAGACCAAGTTCAACGATGCCGGCGTCAAACAATTCGGCAGCGGCTGGGCGTGGCTGGCGGGCAAGAAGAGTGGCGAAGTGCAGATTCTCAGCACCCCCAACCAGGACAACCCCATCTCCCAGGGCCTGTTTCCTATTCTTGGCAACGACGTTTGGGAACATGCCTACTACCTCAAGTACAACAATCGCCGTCCTGAATACCTGGCGGCCTGGTGGAACGTCGTCAACTGGGACGAAATCAACAAGCGGTACGCGAGCCTGAAGTCAGGCCAGCTCGAGCCAGCCTTGGCCCGGTAAGCAAGGAGTGAAGGATTTCGATGTGGAGGACGGGCGGGGACGCCCGTCCCTCCATCGAACCCTCGGCGCGGCTGCCGTATTCGACTCTCTCCGCGATAATAGATAAAATTTTCTAACGGTCGCTTGCAGCGAAAACAATGCGGAGTTTGTCATGAAGTCCCTTTCCCTGACGGCTGGCGGATTCGTTCTGCTGGCCTCAGCTTTCATTCCTCCTGCTTCGGCCCAGTTCCAAATCGCCACAGCCGGACGAGACTATTCCTTCACCATCTCGACTACGCAACCCTGGACTGATACTGGCGTAAACCTGCAAACGGGAGACGTTCTGCAAATCCGTTCCGGCTCTGGCGAGACCTGCGATCCGGCGGGGGTAGCCGGCGCTCCCAGCACCGGCCTTCCCGTGATTTCTGCTCCTGCCGGAGCCCTGATCGCCAGACTGCAGTCGCAAGGCGTGCCGGTCCTGGTCGGTAGCGGTAAACAGCTCAGGGCCGATGGACCCGGCCATCTTTTCCTGGGAGTGAACACGGCGGGTGCGCCACCCTGCACTGGGAGCTTCGCCGTCAAGATCCATATCGCCGCCGGGGCCGCTCCCACGGTGCCAGCGGCCGGCAACTCACTGACCACTAATTCTCCGTCCTCCACCTCGTCGTCGGCCGCGTCGACGCCTGTAGCTTCGTCGACCGATGCGCAGAAAGCAGCTCCTGCACAAGACATCAAGTCGAAGCTGGCCAGCGCCGCCCAGGTCTTCCTGGCGGGACAATTCGGCACCGGCGCAACGCCTTCCACCACTTCTTCTTCATCGGTCGCACCTGCCGGGAGCGACGCGGTTTCTCCGGCTTCAGCTCCAGCCGCGTCAACATCGCAGCCGGTGGCGCTGAAGGTGTCGCCGGGCAAGTTGGATTCCGGGCTGGAAAAAGACATTGACGGTCTGCCGCGGCGAGTCAACGACGAGTTCCAAAATCAGGGCGACATGGTGAACTTCGTCCTGGTTGGTTCCGAACAGCAGGTCAAGGACGCGCTGGATGCCGCGAGCTGGCGCATCGCCGACACCGACAATAAAGAAGCAGTCCTCAAAGCTGTGCTGGAGACTTACCAGAAGAAAGACTACCTTCAGATGCCTATGAGCACGCTCTACCTGTTCGGGCGCAAGCAGGACTATGGCTATGAATTGGCGCAGGCGTATTCCGTGGTGGCCAGCCGTCACCACTTCAGGATTTGGAAGGCCCCCGTTACCTGGAACGGTCAAACCATGTGGGCAGGCGCCGGCACGCACGACATTGGCTTTGAAAAAGATCAACGCAACGGAAAAGTGACCCACAAGATTGATCCCGCCGTAGACGGCGAGCGCGACAACATCGGTCAGACCCTCCAGACCTCAGGCAAGGTGAAGAGCCTTTACTACTATTTGCCTCCGGATCCAGTGCAGGGAGCGAAAAACGCCACCGGCGGCGGATACCACTCCGACGGGCGCATTCTGGTGGTGGTGCTGCAGTAGCGAACCAGGGAGGATCCGCCTCCACATCGCTTCCCAATAAAAAGGGGGCCCCCGAAGGGCCCCCAGTTGAGTTGCGTCGTGCGCGTGGCTAGAAGGTGAATTTAGCCACCAGTCCGATGGTGCGAGCGTTGCTGGCAAACACCGCCTTCGGGTTGTTGAAGATGGCGTTGCCGGGTGTCAGGTAGTTCAAATAGCTGGTGCTATTCGGGCCGGTGATGAACGAGGTAACGTCATTCACTCCCAGTCCCTGACCAGGATTGCTACCAGGAATGTACTGCGGGTGATTGAGCAGGTTGGCGAATTGTGCGCCGATGCGGAATTTGACCCGCTCGGTGATGTTTATGTCCTTATAGGTGGCGAGTGAGAAATCGTTGGTCGGCTGCGTAGCCAGGGTATTGCGACCGCCAGTCGCCAAAGCGCCAGCACCCGCAACGATGTACTGGGCTTTGGGATTATTGGCGCTGTACCCGACGAGGAACGGAAACGAGTCAAAATTCCCCGGTCCTGGAGGCCCGACGGTCGGGTCGAAATCATGCTCTCCGCAGACGCCAAAGCTGGGCATCGCGCTCTGGCACAGCGGAGTGACTCCAGACCCGGTTCCACTTACCCCGCCGGCATTGAAAATCGCTCGATCGCCGGCAGAATCGCCGTTCAGGTTAGCGTCCACCGCCGATTGCACCGTGGCCCACTGCGGTGACTCGTAGGTGTAGACCGGGCTGAAGCCCCAGTTTCCTACGATGTTCCTCATGAGCCAGTTGCCATGCTTGAAGTATGGCAAATCGTAAACCGCCGCCAGGGTGAAGCGGTGGGTTCGTGAGAGGGGAGATACGGACCGCTCGGCGTCCCAGTTCTGGAAGTCCTGCGGGCGGCGAGGCGTGAGGCTGGTCGAAAAGAAATCAGCCGTGCTGTTGTCGATGGTGCGGCTGTAGGTGTAGGCGGCCTGGAACATCAACCCATTGCTGAAGCGCCGGTTGAGCTGGGTCTGCAATCCGTGGTAAATGGAATAGCCGTTGGGGGAATCTGCCACGATGTTGTTTTGATTGAAGCCGGCGTTGGCAAATTCCGGTACGAATGAGCCCGGAGCTCTTAGACCAGACAGCGTGGTACTAAGGCTGTCCACCTCAGCCTGTGATGGTTGCTGCAAGAAAGTCGGCAAGAAGGCTTGCTGGGAAACCAGCGACCTGCGGTTGATTCGGTTTTGAACATCGAGATGGACGCCGCGCGTTCCGACATAACGAACCTCGGCGGTGAAGTCCTTGGCAAAAGAGTGCTGCACCCCTAAATTCCAGTTGATGGAATACGGTACCTTCACATCAGGCGGTATCCAGCTGGAAGTAAGAGCGCGTGCCGTGGGCCCGTCGAGCACCTGAATTCCCGTTCCACCCCCCGGCAACCCACCGCCTGCCAAGAAGCCTGGCGTTGGGGCGGTCAGGTCGACGTCACGCGTGGCGCCGATCTGCGGAGGCACGGCGAGGATCCCTATGTTGTCGTAGAGCACGTCGTAGGCCAAACCGAAGCCGCCGCGAATCGAGGTGGTGCCATTGCTTCCAGGCGAGAACGCGAAACCGACGCGAGGAGCCCAGTTGTTCTTGGGAGCCCGCGGCGCGTCGAACAACAGGGGCTGGTTCACTGAGCCCGGCACGATGATGCTCGGGGTGTTGGATATGGCATTCAGCGTTTGCTTTGCCTCGCTGGTGGAAACCGTGGTGTACTCGTAACGAATTCCCAGATTCAATGTCAGGTGGTTGTTCACTTTCCAGTTGTCGTTGGCGTACCAGTAAACGGCCTTCTGGTTGCCGTAATAGGTCACAGAACCCTGGCTGCGCTCGCCAAAGTTATCCGGTGAAAAGTCTTCCAGAAACAGCTGCGTGGAGTTGTGGTTGTAGTCGCCGCGCTGGCGCTGGGTAAAGCTCTGCGGCGAAATGTACCAGCGATATTCGCCCCCGAACTTCAGAGTGTGAGCGCCCTTCGTCCAGCTGACATTGTCGACGCCCTGGTACAGATTCTGAATGGTGAACTGCGGAGCCTGGGAATCAGGCCCGATCTGAAGGCCGTTGCCACCCAGGTCCAGCAGGATGAGGTTGGGGAAGGCATCCAACCCAGGGTACTTGAAGTTTCCGTCAGGCAGAATGTTGTAGTAGCGATTGAAGCCCACGCGGAATTCATTGAGGATCGATGGGGAGAAGGTGTGATACTCCCCGAGCGTAAAGAGGTGAAACCGGAAAGGCTCGATCGTATAGAACGCCTGCAGGTTCGCAGCCTGGTCGACCTTGTCCAGCTTGTTGTAAATGTAGCGGCCGCGAAGTTGGTCGCGGGCAGAGATGTTGTAGTCGACACTCTGGACATAGTTTTCGAAGTTTTGAAATGCAGGATTTGCGACCGATACCGCACCGATCGGAACTGAGCCAGCCGCGCATGAGCCGCTTGCCGGAGCCGAGGAGTATGGTAGGCAATCGCTCGCACTGGCGGCCACCGGCACGTATTGCTTGAATACTCCAAAGTTGGTGGCGCTGAGGTTCGGGTCGGTAGCGATCGCCGCCAAGCCGCTCGCCGTGGGCGTCAATACCTGGCCGCCCGCGGTGGCCGTCAGCGATATGCCCTGGCGCTCAAAATTGGTGAAGAAAAACAATTTGTTCTTGAAGATGGGACCGCCAAACGTGGCGCCGTAGCGGTTGCTGTCAAAACGCGGGTTGGACGTCAAACCCTGGAGCACGAAAGAGTTGTCCACTGCATTAAGGTTGCGATTCCTGAAGTACTCGTAAAGCGAACCGTGGAAGGCGTTCGTCCCGCTCCTGATGGTCGTGTTGAACTGCCCGCCCGAGGAGTGGCCAAACTCGGTGTCGAACTGGTTGGCCAATAACGAGAAGTTTTCTACAGCGTCGTTTGGAACCGTGATCAAGTTGCCGGTCACAGCCTTGTTATTGTTGTCGACGCCCTCGACGGTGAAGTTGTTGTTGTACGGCCGCTGGCCTCCCACGGAGGGTCCGGCTCCAAGTCCCAGCGAACTCGACTGGGTAACTCCCGGACTCAGCAAGGAAAGATTTAGCACGCCTGCGCCAGTACCTCCGGCAGAGGTAATGCCCAAGTCCTGAGAAAAGCGCGCATCATAGTTGGTTTGAATCTGGGCCGAAGAGGTGTCGATGGTCGCAGCCACCCCGGAGACCTCGATGGTCTCGCTGGTCGCGCCCGGTGTAAGCGTGGCGTTCAAAGTGCCGGTCTTGTTCAGGACAACATCAACCTGCTGCACAATGGGACGAAAACCCGACGCCGTGACCGTGATTCGGTAAGTGCCCACCGGCAGATTTTCCAGATGATATCCACCAGTCCCGTTGGTCGCGGTGGTGACTTGCGTTCCGGTTCCCAGGTTTGTGGCATTCACCGATGCGCCGGCCACAGCCGCTCCCGACGAATCCACCACGGTTCCGACCAGGGCGCCGCTGATCGCCTGGCCGAAGGCTCCGCTCGAGCTCGCTGCGATCAGTCCCAGCAAAGCCAGCCCGATGGCGGTCGCTTTTAACATCGATATACATCGATTCATACATTCTCTCCCAAGCAAAAAGTGTGAAATTCGAGTTACAACGAAACACTTGATGGACACTGTTGAGTCCGAGCTGTCATCGTGCGTTACGTTTTCTCTGCATTTGACAGCGACAATGCGTAGGAGCAACTGACATTCCACAACAGCGTTTGGTGAGAGCTTGTGTTCACTTGCAGTTGTAATTCTGTGATGGAAACTAATACTGAAAACGGGACGCGCGTGATTTTTGCGCTATGAGATCTCGTACGAAAGCCGCATAAACACTGCATCATTCGTGCGATGTTATGTAGTGGCAGCGCCAGCGCCTCGCCGGAGCCGCGGCGGGCTGAAAGCTCGCGCAAACTAAAAGCAATTGTTTAACGGAAGTGTGGGATGTTGGAGGCTGGGCGCGCCGCCCGTCCTCCATGCGAACTACTGCAGCTTGGCATACTCCGCCTTGACTTCGCGCAACACCGGAATATCCGGATCGGCGTCTTTCCAAACCGCCAGGAAATCCTGGTAAGCCACGCGGGCGCGCGCCTTGTCACCCGCCAGAACATAGGCGCGGGCCAGTCCAACCTTGCCCAGCGGCATGAGGGGATCAATGATGATCATGTTCTTCCAGTCGAGCAGACGCTGAAACCCCTGCACCGCGTCGCTGCCGCGCCCGGCCTTGAGATACGCATTTCCGCGAAGATAGAGCACGGTCGAGTTGGCTCGTGCATACACCAGCGCGCTGTCGAGCAGGTCAATCGCCTTCCCCGGGTTGCCCCGGTTCAGCTCAATCTGCGCTTTCACCACGGGCACGCCTACGAATTGCACCAGTGTGTCGTAAGGACGCTTCTGGGCGATATCGTCCGCCAGTTTCACGGCTCGCGCGTCTTCGCCGACCATGGACAGTGCACTCGCGCAGTTGAGCACCACGTTCGGAGACTGGGAGAGCTTCAAGGCCTGCGCCACATCTTCCAGGGCGCGCGCTTTGTTCAGGAAAGTGGCTTCGGCGAATGCCTCCTGCGAATATTCACTGGCCACAGCTTCCTTGAAGCCCATGCGGCCGGCCGCTTCTCTGTGTTTTGCTCCGAAGCCTCGGGCTGCGCTGAGCTGCCCGGCAGACGCAGCCATCCCCGAACGGAGTCCAGTCATCTCGAACTCGCCCTGGGGATCATTCTTCATTGCATCCAACTCGCGCTCCGTACCTTCTTTGTCGCCCTGCAGCCATGCGATGGTGGCCAGGGCCGAATGGGTGATTGCCCCGCCCGCCTTGTGTTGCAAAGCCTCCTGGAACGTGGCCTTGGCCTCGTCGAGCCGGTTCAAGCCGGCGTAGGCAAAACCTACGTTCGAATATCCGCTTGCGCTGTCGGGATCGATTTGCACCGACTTTCGCGCATTCTCCAGCGCATTCTCGAACTGTCCCATCTGGATATAAACCACCGCGAGATTGTTATAAGGAGTCGAATCCCGCGGATACGTCTGCTTGTAGAGTTCAAGTGCGGTGATGCCTTTGTCGAGCTGTCCGGAATCCACGTAGTAGTGCGACATGATATACAGCTTTTCGTGTTCGCTGGCGCGGTCGCGCAGCTCAAACGCCTTTTGGCGATTTGTCTCCGCCAGTTCGCTTTGTCCCAGGTTGTTGTACACCGTACCCAGGCGGGCGTAGGCCATGGCGAAATTAGGATCCAGTTCGGTCGCGTGCTGGTAGAGCGGCAGGGCGGCGAGCTCATCAAATGTCTGGTGCTTCATGTCTCCCAGGCTAAACGCCTTGAGCGCTTCGAGCGATGAAGTGGTCGCTTCCGACAGCGGCTTGTCGTACTTCTGCACCGAGGCCAGCGACTCCCCCAACTTCTTGCGCAAACTCGAGCCCGCGTCGTGCAGCGAATTCAGCACCGATTCCTTGTTCGACGCCTGCACCTGTTCTCGGGCCAGCGATTCCCCGGTGCTGGCGTTGACCGCATCCAGAGTGATCACATACTCGCTGCCCAAGTTTGCGATCGAACCGTTCAGCATGGCTTTGATACCGACCCGCTGGCAGATCTCACGGCCGACATCCCCGGTGATGCGCTCATCGGGAGTGCGTCCCATGAACTGCAACGTCTGCCTTACTTTTTGTTCGGGAAAAACATTCAAATAGGGGGACTGCCCGAGATCGACAGCCAGCGCCTTCTTGAGCGTGCCGTCAAAAACCGGATCAGCCGTGGTATTCACAAAATCCGCAACCAGAATTGAATCCCGCTCCGTCATCACGGTGCGGGAGCGGCGCAGGAAGACGGTCATCGCCAGTCCCAGGACAGTCAGCACGACCAGCGTCATGACGCCCAGGTTCCAGGTCCGGCCCGGCTTGCGGTCGCGCGGCACTCGCAGATTGGCAGAGCTCGAAGCCGCAGAAATCAGTCCCGAGTCCGTGTCGCGCTTCAAGCGCTTCAGGTCCGCGCGAACTTCGGCCGCGCTCTGATACCGCAGGTCGCGGTCTTTCTCGAGCAGCTTGTTGATGATCTCTTCGAGTTGCAGCGGAATATCAGGATTCAACCGCACCGGCAACACGGGAGGACGATTCAGGATTGCTTCAAAGATAACCGGAGACGTGTCGCCTCGAAAAGGCAGCGCGCCGGTCGCCATCTCGTACAGCACCGCGCCGAAGGAGAAGAGGTCGGTGCGCGTATCCAAATCCTTGCCGCGCGCCTGCTCCGGGGACATATAAGCGACGGTCCCCACCGTGGATCCGGGGCTGGTGAGTATTTCCTCGTCTACGGTGACCTCCGAGCCGCCGGTGAGCCCGCCCAACACAGCTTCCGCCTTCATGGTCTGTTTCGCCAGACCGAAATCCAGCACCTTCGCCTGGTTGCGGCTGGTCACAAAAATGTTTGCGGGTTTAACGTCGCGGTGAATAATGCCCTTGGAGTGCGCTGCTTCAAGCGCATCTGCGATCTGAATGGCTAATTCCATCAGCACATCCATTTCGAGGGCATGTTTGCCGATGCGCTGCTTGAGAATTTGCCCCTCGAGCAGCTCCATGGCGATAAAATACCGGCTGTCAGCCTGCCCGATCTCGTAGATCGTACAAATGTTGGGGTGATTGAGGGCCGATGCGGCGCGGGCCTCGCGCTGGAAGCGCTCGAGGGCCGACGGGTCTTTTTCCAACTGTCCCGGCAAAAACTTTAAGGCTACATGCCGGCCGAGGCTGAGGTCTTCAGCTTCGTACACTACGCCCATGCCACCCCCGCCAAGCTGGTGCAGGATGCGGTAGTGGGAGATGGTTTCGCCTGTCATCAACCAGGAAGCTCCAAATTGATTTCCCGATGGTAGGCTGCGCCCTCAGGCAAGTCAATGTGAAGGCCGGACTTAGACAGCACATAACAATTGTTATGCCGGAGCAGCAGCGAAGAGACGCCACGACTCAGGAAGATACGTAGTCTCGCAACTTTTGGTTCAGAGATTGTCAGCCGCGAAGCGGCGAGATTTTAAGGCCCCGGGCGCAAGCCCGGCGTGAACCGCGGGAACGAGGTAGCCCTAAAGGGGCGAAAGAGGGCAGCCCCGGAGAAGTTCTTTCTAGAGCCGCCAAGCCAACAACACAATGGTGGCGATCGCCACCACCGCGGTTGCTATCAGATACATGTGTGACCGCACCCAACTGGTGTCCGATTCGAGCTCACCAAAAATTTCGGGATCAAAATTGACACTCGCAATTGCGCCCGGAGTTGCGGCTTCGCAATCCAGGCACAACCTTCGGCCCTCGGATACTGGGAAACCGCAAGTCTCACATCTGCGAAGATTCCCGAACGCGATGGTCGTGATCGGACGTTCTATCTCTGCCTGGCCTTCCTGAGCGCTCGAGGCCAACTCGGGAGTCTCGACCGGAATCGGGCTTACCGCGACCGTAGGGACTGCCTCATGGAATTCGGAGTGATGGGATTCGGCGACAAGAGATTCGGCGGGATGAAGGTCAGCCAAGTTGGGCTGAGGCGGGGTTGATGCTGCAGGCTTCGTTTTGACTTCTGGTGCAGGCTTCTCAGAATCCGTTTTGACAACCCCGCTCGCTGGAATTGCTGCAACCTCCGCGGGCACAGCTTCTGCCGCGACTGTGACCACGGGCTTTCCCAGTTCGACCTCCGCGCGCCGGGCGGCGTCGGCATGTTCCACTGCCGTCTGAATCATCTCCGCCAGCCGGTTCAGGGCGACAAAGTCGCGTTCTTCAAAGGCGCGGGGCCGTCCCGAGAGCAGCTCGAAAACGCCGTACACTTCCTCTCCGCGGGCCAGAGGCATCACGACTACTGATGCAATGCCGAGTGCGCGGCAACTCTCGCGATTCACCCGCGGATCGTTGTCCGCATCATCGCAATGCAACACCTGCCGAGTCTTCACACTCTCAGACGAAAGCCCGGAGTCGATCTGCAAGTGCGCTCCCAGTTCCGGCGCCGACGCGCCCGAACTGGCGCAGCACACCATCATCTCTCCCTGGAGCAACGCGATGGCGGCTCCCGACGCTCCTGTGATGTATTGGGCCCGCTCCACCAGCAATTGCAGGGTGGCGTCCAAGTCCCGTTGCGCCATCTCGCTGAGCGACTTACCACCATCCTCGCCGGGGAAACGCAAAGCTTCCCGAACTACCGGCGCGGCTTGTTTGGGTTCAGGTTTAACAAGAGCGCTCTTTGCAGGAACGAGGTTAGATGGGACGAAGCCCGATGCGACGAGATTCGGCGGGGCGGTTTCCGGCGCCGCCTGGGAGGGACTGTTGTCCAGGATGGAGTAAAAATCCATGCAAAAATTTAGAGAGATCTCTAATTTCGAGTTTCGCTCCGCCAGGTTGTGGTGTCAAGGAGAAACCCACAAGTGCTAGTCCCTATGAGCTTAACGAGTCACCAACCCGGATCGCGCCCTGGGTGAGGATTTGCGCGCGCAGTCCACCCCGGTGCCGCAACCCCTTGATGAGTTGGCGTCCGGTGAGGCGCTGCAGATGATCACATGGTTCGCACAGACGAATGCCGTGGGCCTTTATTTCGCCAATCTGAAAATCGCGCCCCACGAGATGGTTGAGCGCGACGCCGCGGGTGACCAGGTTGCGGCGCGCTTCGCCGGGTGCGAGCTCCACGTTGTAGTCGCGCTTCAGCGCTTCGATGGCCTCGGCTTCAATCAGGGTCAGTTCGAAGTCTGGTTCGGGCTTGAAGAACGTTCCCTGGCGCAGAGCGTAACGGTCCCCTTCCAGGCCCACTCCAGGAATGGCGAGGATCTCAGTCACCGAGACGGTCGGCGCGGTTGCCTTGGGGGCGATGTAGATCAATTCCACAGTCCCGCTGATCATGAAATCCTCGAATATGAAGAGTGTGGCGCGGGCGCCCTCGCCCGCGCCGACGCATGCGGCGGCACAAAAGCGGCCCTCTTATTCACTAAAGCCGATCGCAAGATGTTAGCTCTCGCCAAAAGGAGTTCGCCGATTTGGCGAGGGCTAACAAGACCAAGGTCAAGGGCCGCGGGCGGGGGCGCCCGCGCCACCCAGACTTACTACTTGCCGGCCAGCGCGATGCACTCTTCGAGGACATCGACAGCGACATCGGCTTCGTCTTTGCTAACTACCAGCGGCGGCGCGATGCGGATCGTGCTCGGCCCGCAGCCCAGGAACAAAACACCACGCTCGAAGGCCAGCTCGATGATGCGGTCGCGTTCGTCCGCCGCGTACTCTTTCGTCTTCTTGTCCTTGACGATCTCGACGCCGACCATTAGCCCGCGGCCGCGGACATCGCCCACCAGTTTGTGCTGGCGAGGCCAATCCGCCATGCGCTTCAGCATGTGGTTGCCCACCTCGGTGGAATTCGCCAGCAACCCCTCCTTCTCGATCACGTCGAGCGTGGCCAATGCGGCCGCTATGCAAACCGGATTGCCGCCAAAAGTCGACGCGTGGGAGCCCGGGACCCAGTCCATGATGTCAGCACGGCTCATCATGATGCCGAGCGGCATTCCGGAAGCAATTCCTTTCGCCGAGCAGATGATGTCCGGCTGCACCCCGGTATGCTCGATGGCCCACCATTTGCCGGTCCGGCCGGCACCGCTCTGCACTTCATCCGCTACCAGCAGAATGCCGTACTTGTCGCAGATGCGGCGCAGTTCCTTCATGAAGACGGTGGGCGCGACTACGTAGCCGCCTTCGCCCTGCACTGGTTCGACAAAAATGGCCGCCACTTCTTCGGGAGCCAGCGTTGTCTTGAACAGTTTGTCTTCGATGAATCGCGCACAGCCGAGAGCGAAAGCCTCTGCATCCTGCGCGCCGCCCTCACAACCCCGGTAAACGTCGGGATAGCGCACGTGCGTGACGCCCGGAACGCCGGTGCCGAAGCGGCGCTTCTGCTGCGGCTTCGACGCGGTGAGCGAGAGCGAGCCCATGGTGCGCCCGTGAAATGCGCCGAAGAAGGCGATCACATTCTGGCGCTTGGTGTGATAGCGGGCCAGCTTGAGCGCGGCTTCAACCGCTTCTGTGCCGGAGTTGCCGTAGTAAATGCGGTGCGGTCCAGGCATGGGAGCAATTTTCGACAGCCGCTCGGCCAGCGTGATCATGTTCTCGTAGTAAAAATCCGTGCCCGACATGTGGATCAGCTCGCCGGCCTGCTTCTGAATCGCAGCCACCACGTCGGGATGGCAGTGACCGGTCGAGGTCACGGCGATGCCGGCCGAGAAATCAAAAAATTCGTTGCCGTCCACGTCGGTGACGACGATGCCGCGGCCTTGCTTGGCCACCAGCGGATAAGAGCGGGTGTAGGAAGGCGAAATATACTTCTCGTCGCCCGAGAGAACACGCTTGGCATTGGGGCCGGGCAGAGCGGTTTTGATTCTGGGTCCTGCAAGAGTTTTGGTGGTCATGGATCCTCCGGAAAGCAGTCGTCGGTCTTCGGTTTTCGTTCGTCGGCTGGGCGATCGCGCCGAAAAAAGGCGGATTCAGCCCTTACACCACAGCAATTGGGAGGATGGAAGAACTAGTCGCTACCGAACAGACTGGGACGCGCCTGCGAGGGCAACACTGCCAGATAACGGCGCGGGCATACCAGGAAGTGCAGCCAGCACACTGGCAAGTGCGAATTGGGATTCTGATGGCGCATCGGGCAACATTCCTTGCCTATTATAGCCTGAGCCGACCGCCGGCGTAACCCCCTGATTACTACCGTCATCCCGACCCAAGCGAGCGCGGCGAGCGAACTGGGGCCTTGTGTTTGGGGAGCGCCGCCCACTTAAGTTCACCGAAATCAATGGAACCACGCCACGGCTGTGCTGGGTGGAACAGCAGAACAAGGTCCCTCCACTTTGCTCGCTGGGGTCGGGATGACAGTGGTTTGAATCGAATGCAGTTCCTGATTAATCAACAAGCTACGCAGACTCAGAATCCAATCGTCGCTTCGGGCTGTCTGATATGTTCTAAGTTCCAGCAAACAAGCCCATGACCCCAGCCCAGAGCCAGCATCGCTTTGCAGTCATCATCGCTTTCGCGCTGGTGTACTTCTTCTGGGGATCCACCTATCTCGGGATCGACATCGCAGTCGAGCACATTCCTCCCGCCCTGATGTGCGGCATGCGCTTCACGATTGCGGGTGCGTTCATGCTCGCATTTTGTGGACTGCGGGGCCGAAAGATTCGCTACCGACCGTCGCAACTGGCGCAGATGGCGGTCGTGGGCGCGCTCCTGCTCGTGGGTGGTAACCTCACGCTTTCCTACGCCGAAATGTATGTGGGTTCCGGTCTGGCAGCGCTGATCATTGCCGTGACGCCGCTCTGGTTTCTGGTGCTGGACTCGTTGCTGCTCGGCGATCACCACATCGCTGTACGGGGAAAGATCGGACTGGGCCTGGGCGTAGCCGGCCTACTGGTGCTGTTGTGGCCTGATCTCTCGTCCACCAGCGCGCTGGGGCGAGTTCAGTTCTGGGCTTCCATCAGCCTGCTGGGCGGATCGTTCAGTTGGGCGCTGGGTTCGGTACTGGCTAAGAAGTGGAAGTCTCCTGAGATTG
>Ga0134128_10006628_pt1 | contig 14025 bp, 13 predicted proteins | sample KB31754_FD_96462 | JGI IMG/M metagenome (GOLD analysis project Ga0134128, IMG submission 96462) | Terrestrial soil microbial communities with excess Nitrogen fertilizer from Kellogg Biological Station, Michigan, USA - KB3-175-4 | ecosystem: Environmental > Terrestrial > Soil > Unclassified ... | reverse complement strand
GGCGCTGCTCGACCTGATTACCCGGACCGAGCACGGCGGGGGGCAGTTCACCGCGATCGGCGACATGCTGCGCGAGTCGATCGCGCCGCCGGGGCTCAGTGCCGCGCTGTACCGGGCCGCCGCGCTGATCCCCGGGGTCACCGTGGTCCCGGGCGTGACCGACGCGATCGGGCGGTCCGGAGTGGCGGTGTCGTTCACCTCCGGCGGCGTGCAGGATGAGTGGATCTTCGACCCGCACACGTTCCAGTTCCTGGGCGAGCGGCAGTTCATCAACGGGACGCTGACTAGCAAGCGTGCGATCATCACCCGGGCCTTTGTCGACCACGCCGGGGAGCTGCCCGCTGGCGGCTGAGCCCGTCGTCAGCTCGCTGTAACACACGCGCCCCGGCCGGCCCGCGCACGGCCGGGGTGCAGCGCACTGCCCGCCGTCCGCCGTCCGGCCTGCCCGGTGCAGAATGAAGCCGTCATGAGCGCTCACGGTCCCGGGCAGCCCGCCCGCCCACGCCGCGTGCCCGGACTGCCGTGGCCGGGCTGGCCGCGCGGGCGGGACCGGCAGCGGTGGCTGGCGGGCGCCGCCGCGGCGGCGGGGGCGGCCGGGCTGGCCGCGGCGGCCGCCGTGGTCAGCGTGTCGCAGCTGGGCCAGTCCCCCGGGCCTGCCCCCGCCCTCAGCTCGCTCGTCGCGGATGCGGTCAGCCATGTGGGCGCCGTCCGCCTGCTGCTCGACGTCGCCCACGCGGCGGCCCGGCCGCAGCAGGTCGCCGTGACCGGCAGCCAGTTCGCCTACCTGGAAAGCATGGTCTCGTTCGACACCGACGGCAGCAGCCCGGCCCCGGTCCAGACCCACCTGAGGCAGTCCTGGACGCCCGCCGCGGACCTGTGCCACGGCGGTCTGGTGATCGAGTACGGGCGGCGCTTCGGCCTGGCCGCGCCGCCGGCCGGGGCGGCTGGCGGCGGGTCCGGGAGGAAGTGCCCGGACCACGGCCGCCTGGACAGCAACCCGACCTACCCGCTGCTGCAGTCCCTGCCCGCTAGCCCGCAGGCCCTGCTGCGGCTGGTCCGCCCGGCCAAGGCCGGCCGCCTGCCCCCCGACGAGGTGGCGTTCAGCACGATCGGCACCATCCAGCAGTCGGTCGTCCTGCCGAAGGTCAACGCCGCGCTCTACCGGGCGGCAGCGCTGATCCCGGAGATCACCCTGGTGCCGTCCGCCAGCGACGCGGCCGGGCGGCCGGGCGTGGCGGTGCTGTTCACCTACCAGGGCGCTCAGATTGAGTGGATCTTCGACCGGGGCACCCTGAAGCTGCTGGGCGAACTGGACTTCAGCAACGGGACGCTGACCGGCGAAACCGCCATCCTGGACCGGGCCATCGTGAACCACGCCGGCCAGGTCCCCGCCAGCGGCTGACCGCTGGCGCCCGCGGCTACAGCAGGTCCTCGAACAGGTCGCCCATCCGGTGCACCCGGTCCAGCACCTCGCCCGGGCCGAACCGCAGCCGCCCCGGGTCGCCGGTCCGCTCGCAGTCCTCGACCTCGTCCCAGGTGACCGGGGCCGACACGGACGGCTCGGGACCGCCGCGCAGCGAGTACACCGCGACCGTGGTCTTGGCCGGGTGGTTCTGGCTCCAGTCGATGAGCACCTTGCCGTGCCGGCGCTCCTTCTTCATGTTGGTCACCACGAGCTCCGGGTGATCGGCCCGGACCGCCTCGGCCACCTGCAGCGCGCGCTCCCTGGTCGGCTCCCACTCGGCCCGCTGGCTCAGCCGGACGTAGACCTGGAGGCCCTTCGACCCGCTGGCCTTGGCCACCGGTCCGCGGCCGCGGCCGTCCAGCCGTTCCGCGATCCAGCCGGCGACCCGGCAGCACTCCACGATCGAGGTGCCGGGGCCCGGGTCGAGGTCGAACACCAGGTGGTCGGGCCGTGCGGGCAGCGGGCCGCGGCGGGCGTGCCAGAGCGGCACGTGGAACTCGATCGCGGCCAGGTTCGCCGCCCAGATCAGGGCCGGCCGGTCGGCGATGGCCGGGTAGCTGACCTCGCCGCCGCGGTCCGAGCCGCGGCTGCCCGCCTGGAGCGGCACGGTGATCGAGCCCACCCAGTCCGGGGCGTGCGAGGGCAGGTGCTTCTCGATGAAGGAGGGCGAGCGCACGCCGTCAGGGAACCGCTTCAGCGTCACCGGGCGGCCGCGCAGGTGCGGGAGCATCACCCCGGCGACCCGCGAGTAGTAGTCGAGCAGCTCGCCTTTGGTGAACCCGGTGGCCGGGTACAGCACCTTGCCCAGATTGGACAGGGCCAGCTTCCGGCCGTCGACCTGCGCGATGGTCCGCTCGGTGCGGCCCTGGCTCACCGGCCGCTCCCGCCGATTGTCATGACCGGCACTTACCCTGAACCCGGACTGATACGCCGCCGTGACATCCAGTGCCGCCGTGGCGTCCGGGACTGTCCTGGCGGCTCAGTAGACTGAATACGTGACGGCTGACATCCTGAGTGCCCTGCGAAGCGGCAGCAACGGATCGGTTGACCTGCCGCGGTCCCAGGCCGGCTCGCCGCCGCAGCACCTGCTGATTACCTTGCTCGCCGACTACTGGTCGGGCCAGGCCGAGCCGCTGCCGTCGGGCGCGCTGGTCCGGCTGGCCGGCGAGTTCGGCGTTACCGCCGTGGGCGCCCGCGCCGCGCTGTCCCGGCTGGCCCGCCGGGGCCTGCTGGCCTACTCCAAGGTCGGCCGCAATACCTACTACGGGCTGACCGAGCGGACCGCCGAGGCGCTGGAGGCCAGCCGGCACCGGGTGCTGTCGTTCGGCGAGCACCCGCCGCCGTGGGACGGTTACTGGACGGTGGCCGCCTTCTCGCTCCCCGAGGAGCGCCGGGATCTGCGGCATTCGCTGCGGGCCCAGCTCCGCTGGCTGGGTTTCGCGCCGCTGTTCGACGGCATGTGGGTGTCGCCGCGGACCCCGGCCACGGAGACCTGGCAGGTGCTGCAGGACCTGGAGATCTCCAGCGCCACCGTGCTGCGGGCCCGGGAGTTCGGGCGGGCCGGCGGACGGGCCCTGATCGACGCGTTTGACCTCAGCTCGCTGCGCGAGCTGTACGGGGGCCTGATCGACCAGTACGAACCGCTGGTGCAGCGGATCGCCCAGGGGCAGGTGTCCGCCCGCGAGGCCCTGGTGGCCAGGACTGCGGTGATGGGCACCTGGCGCAGCTTCCCGGCCCTGGACCCGGACCTGCCCGACGAGCTGCTGCCCGGGGACTGGCCCCGGCGCGCGGCCCGCCAGGTGTTCACCGAGGTCTACAACGGCCTGGGCCCGCTGGCGGTGATCCGGGTCCAGCAGATCCTGGCCACCAGCGCGCCCGGCCTGGCCGACCTGGCCCGGCACCTGACCACCGCCGAGGTTCTCAGCGCCGCCGCCCCGGCCGGCCGCTAGCCCGCCGGGGGCCCGGCCGCCGGCTAGCACCACCGCGCCGCGCGGCCGGCCCAGCACGTCAAGCGCGCCGGGCAGGCCGCGCGGGCCTGGCGGGCCCGGCACTCGCGCCGGGCCCGGCGCGCACGGTGCACCCGGTGCGCCCGCCCGGTCAGCACAGCAGGCTGGCGATGTGCTGGTTGACCATGGCCGCGTACTCCTCGAGCAGCGCCGGCGCCTCGTCGGCGGGCAGGTCAACGGCGGTCCGCACGGCGGACGCGTACAGGTCGCCGGCCACGAAGCAGGCCCGCCACAGCCGGTCTTCGCCGACCCCGGGGCGCAGGTACCTCCTCAGCGCGCGGACCTCGATGTCCGCGGTGGCCTTGGACGCTTCCATGGCCAGCGCGCGCAGCGTGCGGTTGGCCTGGGCGATCGACCAGATCTCGGCCATTACCGGGTCGCTCCGCCATTCACGGTATTTCGAGCTGACGACGGCGGTCGCGGCGGCGGCGGGTGATTCAAGATCATTCCCGGGATTGCACGCCTGATCGATCTCCTGAAGATCGGCTTCGAGCTGGCTGGCGAAAATCCGCCCGATGATCGCGTCCTTGTCCGCGAAGAACTGGTAGATCGTGCCGACCGGCACGCCGGCCCGGCGGGCCAGCGGGACCATCTTCAGCGCGGCCAGGCCGCCGCCGGCGATGAGTTCCCTGGCTGCGCCGAGGATAGCGGCCACGCGCTCCCGGCTCCGGTCCTGCCGTGGCTCGCGCCAGGGGGTGTCCAGGTCAGTAAGGAATGGCACCATAAGTCCGACCTCCGCTTGGGCAGTAACGCCACTGTGTTCACAAGAGCAACATGAGCAACATGCCGCTCAGGTGCGGTTCACCGCCCCGGGGAGCGGGCGCAAGACAGGCCCGACCGAGGTGTCCGGAGGTGTTTGCAGAAGAATAGCGCCCCGGCGCGGTGCCCGATTGGCTAACGGGGCGAATTGCCTCGACCGGGCATTCTGCCGCCTGCCGGTGATCACCGGATCAGACGGTGCCCTGGGCGTGCTCGCCGGAGCTGGTACGCCGCTCGCTGGAGCTGGTATGTGGCGTGCTGGCGGGATGAAGCGGGCCGGCCGCCCGGAGAACGCGGCCGCCCCGCTCCACCCCGTCAGCACGAAGCCAGCCGGGTACGAGGCGAGCCGGGGCTTGGCCTAGGCGATCATCAGGATCAGCAGGTAGCCCATGGTGACGCCCACGGCGATGTCGCAGCAGGCGGCCAGCCGCAGCGACATGGGCACGGCCGCGCTGACCCCGGGAGCCTGGGCGCCGGCCGACACGGGGGCCAGCACGGTTAGCCGGTCGGTTGCCAGCACCACGGACGCCAGCAGGCCCACCGCGCACAGGATGGCCAGCACCGGCAGCGGCCCGCCAGCGGCCGCTGTTCCGCCGGCCGCCCTCGCTGCGGTCCCGGCTCCGCTGGCCGGGGCCGCGAGCATGACCAGCATCGCGCCGCAGGCCAGCAGGTGCACGAACGGCCCGGTCACGGTATGCCCGGTCGCGCCGGGCCAGCCCTGCACTGTCACCGGCCCGCCGTGGATCGGGCTACCAGGGATCCAGCTCCTTCGAGCCGAGCCGCCGTCGGCCGGCACATTGGCCGCCTGCGAGCCCGCCGTTGCAGAGGCTGGGCCGCCGGCGGTCAGGCCGGCGCGGGCCGGGCCGCCGCGGGTCAGGCCGCGCACCGCCTGCGCGGCGAACCAGCATCCGGCTGCGGCGAACGTCGCCCGCCACAGACCGGCCGGGGCGAAACCGAGCCCTGGCACCAGCATCCCGGCCATCGCGGACCCCATCAGAATGTGGGTGAGATCCACGGCGTACCCGGTCGGCCGCCGCGACCGTCACGCCACCGCCAGCCGCACCGCACAGTAGGCCGCGGTGCCGAGCATCACAGCCGCGAACAGCCACCCCAGCCAGCCGGGCCCGGTCATCTCCATGGGCCTGCCCCCTCCGCGGTGGCCTGCGGACCCGGAGCGCCCAGGGAGGCTGGTGTGACCGAAGATCCTGATGAGCCTGGCCTTGCGCGGGTGGCGCTGGGATCGGCTGGCTCCGCGGGATCAGCCGATCCTGCCGAGGCCGTCAGGGCCAGGCGGCTGGGCCAGTAGGCCAGCGCGAACAGGGCCAGGATCGGGCCTGTGCCAGGGTCGGTCGCCATCCCGGTGAACAGCTCGCCGAACCCGCCCGCCGCCGCGGTCACCAGGCCGAACACGATGGCCGCGGCAACGGCCGCCCGGGCTGCGGCCGGGGCCCGGTCCGGGCGGCAGCCGGCCACCCCGATCGCCGCCATCAGCACCGCGAGCAGTGCTGAGGCCACCAGCCCGTGCCCGCCCAGCGCGGCCGACGCCTCCTGGTCAGCCCGGGACAGCCAGCCGGGCGCATCGCCGGCCAGATCGGCCAGCAGCCCGCCGAACGCGTGCGGCGCCCGGACCGCGGGCTGCAGCGCGAGCGCGGCCAGCACACCCCACAGCACCAGCCACACCACGGCCGCCGCGCGGACCCCGATCGCCTGCCCGGCCACGAACGGAGCCGGCCGGCCCGGCCGCTCCGCAGCGCTCCTGCCACCGCCAGCCATCCCTCGCCCGCGTGCCATACCAGTGAGACGGGACGCGGCCCGCTGACTCACCGCACCGCCCTGACCGGTCAGGCCTGGCCCGCTTTCAGCATCGCTCCGGCTCGCCGCGCCGGGCTGGTTTCCGGCACCGCCGTGCCTGGCCTGGACTGGCTGACCCGGTGTGACCCAGGCGCCCGGCGGGCTGCTGACTTCCGTCCTGGGCGGCCACAGAAGGACGGCCGTGACCGCGTACAGCAGGGCCGCGCCGGGTGCACCGCCGGCCGGGCTGGCGGTGCCGGTGAACAGGCCGCCCAGGCCCTCTCCCAGCCACCACACGGCCAGGCCCCAGAGCACGGATCCGGCCAGGGCGGGCCGGACCGCCGGGCGCCAGGCCAGGCCGAGGCCCAGCGCGATCTGAAGGGCTGCGAAGGCCGCGTTGGCCGGGGCAGGGTGCCCGGCGATCAGCCGGGCGGCCCACGTCACCGGGGCGGCCACCACGCCCGGCTGCCCGGCCGCGGACTCCGCGAGCATCGCCGGGAACTGCCGGGTGAACATGACCGACTGCAGCTGCAGCACGCCGTCCAGCAGCCACAGCCCGGCCAGCAGCAGCTGCAGCCGCCGCCGCGCATCCAGTGCCGCCGCACCGGCGCCTGCGGCCCCGGCAGGCGCGTCGACGGCCTCCGCGGGACCGGCGTCTGCGGCGCCGGCGGGCGCCGGCCCCGGGCTCCCGGCCGCAGCATGCGCCGCGCCGAAACGGCCCACCCGGGCCGGCCGCCATCGCCAGCGCGCCGTCAGGGCAGGATGGCTCATCGCACCTGTCCTCCCCGCGTGGACCTTCAGGCCGCGTGCACCGCGGGAACACGATCCGGCCGCGTCACCATCGTCATTCAAGCAGCAGCATCCGACAGGCTGAAACCCCCGCAAGGTACGCAAACCGCGGACCAGTCCCCGGACCCCGGCTGCGATACTGGCCCGGACCTGGGCCCCGGGCCCGTTCCCAGCCGCGGAGGCCTGATGACCGGCGACCGTCCCGCCCCCAGCAGCCGTCCCGCCGCCGGCCGCCAGCCCGCGGACAGCGACACGGCCTGGTGGCGCCGCGCCGTGATCTACCAGGTCTACCCGCGGAGCTTCGCGGACTCCAACGGGGACGGGATCGGTGACCTGCCGGGCCTGCTGTCCCGCCTGGACTACCTCGCCAGCCTGGGCGTCGACGCCGTCTGGATCTCGCCGTTCTACCGGTCCCCGCAGGACGACAACGGCTACGACATCAGCGACTACCAGGACGTCGACCCCATGTTCGGCACGCTCGCCGACGTGGACGCGCTGATCGCCGGCCTGCACGAGCGCGGCATGAAGCTGATCATCGACGTGGTCCTGAACCACACCTCCGACGAGCACCCGTGGTTCACCGAATCACGGAGCAGCAAGGACAGCCCCAAGCGGGACTGGTACTGGTGGCGCCCGGCCCGCGACGGCCTCCCGGCGGGATCGCCCGGCGCGGAGCCGACCAACTGGCGCTCGTTCTTCTCCCCCTCCGCCTGGCAGCTGGACGAGGCCACCGGCGAGTACTACCTGCACCTGTTCTCGGTCCGCCAGCCCGACCTGAACTGGGAGAACCCGGAGGTCCGCGGCGCCCTCTACGCGATGCTGCGGTGGTGGCTCGACCGCGGCGTGGACGGGTTCCGGATGGACGTCATCAACATGGTGTCCAAGCGGCTGCCGCTGCGCGACGGCCCGCCGCTGCCCGGCGGCGACGGCTACGGCGACGGCTGGGCCAGCTTCATCAGCGGCCCGCGGATCCACGAGTTCCTCCGCGAACTGCACGCGGAGGTCATCGCCGGCCGGGACGGGGCTCCGCTGACCGTCGGCGAGATGCCCGGCGTGTCGCTCGACGACGCCGCCGTGTTCACCGACCCGGCCAGCGCCGAGGTGGACATGGTGTTCCAGTTCGAGCACGTGGAGCTGGACCGCGACCCCAGTGACCGGCTCGCCGTGCGGCCGCTCAGGCTGACCAGCCTGAAGGCCTCGCTGGCCCGCTGGCAGGCCGGGCTGGCCACGGCCGGCTGGAACAGCCTGTACTTCGGCAACCACGACCAGCCCCGGGCGGTGTCGCGGTACGGCTCGGCTGACCCCGCGCACCGGGAAGCCTCGGCCAAGCTCCTCGCCACCGTCCTGCACCTGCACCGCGGCACGCCGTACGTGTACCAGGGCGAGGAACTCGGCATGACGAACTACCCGTTCGCCTCGGCCGACGAGATCGCCGACATCGAGTCCCGGCACTACTACCGGCAGGCGGTCGACGCCGGCCAGGACCCGGCCCAGGCCCTGGCTGCGCTGCGCCGCCGCAGCCGGGACAACGCCCGGACCCCCATGCAGTGGGACGCCAGCCCGCACGCGGGGTTCACCACCGGCACCCCGTGGCTGCCGGTCAACCCGAACTATCCCGGGATCAACGCGGCCGCCCAGGCCGGCGACCAGGACTCGGTGCTCAGCTACTACCGCCGCCTGATCGCGCTGCGGCACGACCTGCCGGTGGTGGCCGAGGGCGACTTCACCCTGCTGCTGCCCGGCGACGAGCGGATCTGGGCCTTCACCCGGCGCCTCGGCGCCACCGAGCTGCTGGTCGTGGCCAACCTCAGCGACGGCCCGGCCGAGGCCGGAATACCGGCCGGCCGCGACTGGGCCGCGGCGGAACTGCTCCTCTCCAACTACCCGCCCCCCGCCGCCGCGACGCTCGTCCTGCGTGCCTGGGAAGCCCGGGTATACCGGCGTTCCGGCCGCGCCCAGCCGCCTGTCGGCTAGCCTCGGACCGTGCCCTCCCCGCAGCGGACCGAGCCGGCCATGCCGTCCTTTCCCCGGCCGGGCCGCGCTCCCAGGCTCCTGACCAGCCGGGCCGTGGCCGGGCTGGTGCTGGCCGGCCTGGCTGTGCTGGCTCTTCTGGCCGCGGGCTGCTCGGCCAGTGCCGGCGCCGGGCCGGCCCAGGACCCCGCCTCCTCCCCGCCCGCGTCGGCCGGCAGCGCCCAGAGCACCCCGCCCGCGGACGGCACGCCGCTGGGCGCCCCCGCCTCCCCCGGCCCGTCCGGCACCCCGCCGGCCGGCGCCAGCACCAGCCAGGGATCCGGCCAGGGATCCGGCCAGCAGAGCCAGCAGGGCCAGGCCGGCCAGAACGCCAGCCACTCCCGCCCCCTCGCCGGGAAGATCGTCGGGATCGACCCCGGCCACAACGGCGGCAACTTCAGCCATCCCGCTGACCTGGCCAAGCAGATCTGGAACGGCCGGGCGATGGAGGACTGCGACACCACCGGCACCGAGACCGACGCCGGCTACACCGAGGCCAGGTTCACCTTCCGGGTGGCCCGGTTCCTCCGCGAGGACCTGCGCCGGGCCGGCGCCCGGGTGGTGATGACCCGGCACACCAACACCGGCGTCGGCCCCTGCGTGGACCAGCGGTCACGGATCCTGAATCACGGCGACGCCCAGGTGTCCATCGACATCCACGGCGACGGCGGCCCGCCCGGCGGCCGCGGCTTCGCGATCCTGCTGCCCGTCCCCGATGGCCCGAACAACCACGTGATCGGCTCCTCGGCCCGGTTCGGCCGCGACCTCAAGCGCGCGTTCCTGGCCGGCACCCGGATGCCGGTCAGCAACTACGACGGCGTGGCCGGCTTCCAGCCCCGCGACGACCTGGCCGGCCTGAACCTGACCACCATGCCCAAGGTCCTCATCGAGGTCGGCAACATGCGCAACGCGACTGACGCCGCGATGATGGTTTCCACAGGTTTCCAGCGCCGCGCGGCAAGGGCCATGGCCGCAGCCATCATCACGTTCCTGAGCAGTGCTAGCTAGCTCGCTTGGGGCCGGCTCCGCCGGCCGCGCTAGGCGATCTCCACCGGCCCGGACGGCCCGCGGCCCCGGGTCTGCCGCTCAGGCAGCGGCCGCAACTGGCTCATGTACTGCAGGACCTCGTCGATGAACGCGGTCGCCCGCGCCTTCGAGGTCTGCACCGCCACGTCCCGCCCCGCCTCGTTCGACACCGCGGTAAGGATCAGCAGCAGCGTGGGCCCCAGTTCCTCCGCCTTGCTGCCGAGGCCATCCGTGTTGTTGATCACCCACGTGCGGAACTGCTGCCGCAGCAGATAGTCGAACCCTGGCGGCCCGCCGCCGGGCATGAAGATCCGGGCCACGTGCCGGTCCTGCCAGGCGCCCTCCAGGTAGGCCCGGGTACCCGCCAGGAACAGCCGTGCCGCGTCCTTCTCCCCGGCGGCCAGCGCGGCCCGGTAGGCGCGCGCCGAGCGGTGCTGCTGCCGCGACTGGTAGTCGTTGAACAGCTCGATGTAGATGTCGGCCTTGCTGCTGAAGTGGTGGTACAGGCTGCCGACGCTCATGCCGGCCTGGTCCACGATGTCGTTGACGTTGGCGTCGGCGTACCCTGACACCGCGAAAACCCGCGCGGCGGCCGCAAGCAGGGCCGCGCGGCTTGCCTCACCGCGCTTCGACCGGGCTGGCCTGTGCGCCGGCGGGCTGGCTTCCGCGATATCGGTCATGTCACCAGTGTGCACGAACCGCAGCGCGAAACGGAGCAGGAGCCGGACCCGGCCGCGCGGCCAGACTGAATCAGGTTCGGTTCACCCGCCCGGCCGCGGCCCGCCCGCCCCATCCGCTTTCCCCTGCTGAGCAAGCGCTCGTTCACACAGCCGGCGACCTGCACGGACCGGCTCCGCCCGCCAAAGACGAGCCTTGTTCGGCCCGCCGGGCGAGTGATATACCAAGTGCGGTCGCTGGTGACGCCGCAGCGGCGCGCGGACTGACCTGACCCCTCCGGCACCGATCCGGCCGGTGCCGTAAGGACGGGCCGCGGCCTGGTCGGCGGCTCACGCCAGCGCCGGCCCCGGCTGCTCCGGCAGCCGGGGCCGGCCTTCCGTGCCTGTGATCAGAACTTCGAGGCCGTCCAGGATGCGGGCCAGGCCGAAGCCGAACTCGTCGTCGACGCCGTCATCGTCATCCAGCGCCCCGGATGCGATTGCCTGGCGCAGCGCGGGATACCCGTCCTGGCCGATCAGCGCGGACATCGCGGCGCCGAGGCCGGGTATCTCTGGCGCCTCGCCGGAGCCGCCCGCGATGTCGTCCGCCAGCGTGGCCTGGTTCCGTACGAACCCGCTGACCAGCAGGATCGCGGACAGTTTCTGCTGCTCGGGCAACGGGGTCCCGGCCAGGCACTGCAGGGCGTCCTCCATCCAGGCGATGTTGTTCGGGCACAGCAGCAACTCGCCGCTGAGCGGCACCCGCAGCACCCATGGATGCCGCCGGTAGGCGGCCCGGATGCCGGCCGCCCACCGGGCCAGCCCGGCCCGCCAGCCGTCGCCGGGCTGGGCCGCCCCGGGCGCCGGCCCGAACGCGGTGTCCACCATCAGCATCAGCAGGTCGTCCTTTGCCGGCACGTACCGGTACAGCGCCATCGTTGAGGCGCCCAGCTCGGCCGCGACCCGGCCCATGGACACCGACCCCAGCCCGTCGGTCGCAGCCAGATGAATCCCGGCGGCCACGATCCGTTCCAGACTGAGCCCCGGCTTGGGCCCCCGCCGCGGCCGCTCGGCCCGTCCCCAGGCCAGCGCGATGCTCGGCGGCAACGGCAGCTCCGCAGCCGGCCCAGCTCCGGCCAGCGCCGCCGCCCCGGCATCGGCCGCTCCCCCGCTCCTGACCTGCTCGCTCATCCAGCCTCACCTCCCGGCGGCGCAACAGCGTACAGGTTGCGCAGTTCTTTCCGTAACCCCGTTGACGCCGCTCTTCAACTGCGTATAGCTTACGCTTATTAGCGTAGTAAGTACACAGTACGGGATACGCAGTAAACCTGCGGCCGTGCAGAAAGGGGGCACGTCATGACGGCAAACGGAGCAGGCAGAAGACTGGCCATCGAGGCGGCCGGGCTGACCAAGTCCTACGGCGGCACCCGGGTCCTGACCGGGGTCGGCCTTCAGGTCCCGCGGGGCAGCGTGTTCGCCCTGCTCGGGCCGAACGGCGCGGGCAAGACCACCACGGTGCGGATCCTGGCCACGCTGACCAGGCCGGACGGCGGGCAGGCCCGGGTAGCCGGCCACGACATCGCCGCTCAGCGGGCCGAGGTCCGCCGCCGGATCAGCCTGACCGGGCAGTACGCGGCCCTGGACGAGCTGCTGACCGGCACAGAGAACCTGGTCATGCTGGGCCGGCTGCGCGGCCTGACCGCCCGGGCCGCCCGGGCCAGGGCCGCCGCCTTGCTGGACGAGTTCGGCCTGGCCGACGCGGCCGGCCGCCGGGCCGGCACGTACTCAGGCGGCCTGCAGCGCCGGCTGGACCTGGCCGCCAGCCTGATCGTCTCGCCCGAGGTCATCTTCCTGGACGAGCCGACCACGGGCCTGGACCCGCGCAGCAGGCAGGCGGTGCGGGCCCAGGTCACCGCGCAGGCCCGGGCCGGGGTCACGGTCCTGCTCACCACCCAGTACCTGGAGGAGGCCGACCAGCTGGCCGACCGCATCGCGGTCATCGACCACGGCGTGATCGTGGCCGAGGGCAGTCCGGCCCAGCTGAAGGACCAGGTGTCCGGCCAGCGCCTCGAGCTGGTCATGGCCGGCCCGGGCGGTTTCGCTCAGGCGGCCCGCGTGCTCGGCGACCGGGTCAGCCACGCCGACCCGGGCCCGCTGGTCCTGTCGGTGCGCACCGACGGCTCCGCCGCGCACATCCGCGCGGTGCTCGACGAGGTAGACCCGGACCGGTCACTGGTCCGCTCGTTCGGGGTCCGGGCGGCCAGCCTGGACGACGTGTTCCTGGCCCTGACCGGCCACCCGGCCAGGCCCGCCGCGGACGCGGACGGCGCCGACCACGAACTGGAGGCAACCGCTCATGTCTGACCTGGCCCTGCCCGCGCCGCGGGCCACCGCCAGCCGCCCCGCGGCCGGGCTCACCGCCGTGGCCACGATGGTCACCCGCTGCCTGCGGCTCGGGCTGCGCAACGTCGACGGCCTGATCACCGCGCTGGCGCTGCCGGTGATGCTCATGCTGATCTTCGTCTACCTATTCGGCGGCGCCCTGCACACCGGCACCAGCTACGTGAACTACGTGGTACCCGGCGTGCTGCTGGTCTGCCTCGGCTTCGGCACCGGCACCACCGCGGTGACCGTGTCGCAGGACATGAACGGCAGCATCATCGACCGGCTGCGGTCCATGAACACCCCGGGCACCTCGCTGATCACCGGCCACGTGGTGGCCAGCACCCTGCGCAACCTGCTCTCCACCGCCCTGGTGTTCGGCGTGGCCTTCGCGATCGGGTTCCGGCCCTCGGCCGGGGCGCTGGCCTGGCTGGCCGCGATCGGCCTGCTGGCCCTGTTCATCGTGGCGCTGTCCTGGCTGGCCGCGGCGATCGGGCTGCTGGCCCGGTCCGGCGAGGCGGCCGGCGGGATGACCTTCCTGATCGCCTTCCTGCCCTACCCGAGCAGCGCGTTCGTCCCGGTCAGCACGATGCCGGGCTGGCTCCAGGGGTTCGCCGCGCACCAGCCGGCCAGCGAGGTCATCGCCGCGCTGCGCGGCCTGCTGCTGCACGGCTCAGCGGGCTCCGCCGCGGTCCCCGCGGTGGCCTGGAGCCTGGGCATCATCGCGGTCTCGGTGGCCGGCGCCAGCGCGGCGTTCCGGCTCCGCACCCGTTAGGCCACGCGCTGGCCCCGCGCCTGTCCCCCGGCCCGTGCGCTGTCCCCGGGCTCAGAGCCGGGGGAACAGGCGTCCCGGCTGCTCGCCGGATTCGTAGACCTTCCAGGCCGGCCCGACGATCTCCGGGTCCGGCGCGTGCGCCACCGACGGGTCCTTGCCGGGGTAGTCCAGCTGGTGCAGCACCTGCTGGAGGGCACCGGTACGGGCGCGCTTCTTGTCGTTGCTCTTGATCACCGTCCACGGCGCGTCCGCGGTGTCGGTGTAGAAGAACATGGCCTCCTTGGCCTCGGTGTACTCGTCCCACTTGGTCAGCGAGGCCAGATCGGTCGGGCTGAGCTTCCACTGCCGCACCGGGTCGAGCTGGCG
>Ga0134128_10006626_pt1 | contig 14027 bp, 11 predicted proteins | sample KB31754_FD_96462 | JGI IMG/M metagenome (GOLD analysis project Ga0134128, IMG submission 96462) | Terrestrial soil microbial communities with excess Nitrogen fertilizer from Kellogg Biological Station, Michigan, USA - KB3-175-4 | ecosystem: Environmental > Terrestrial > Soil > Unclassified ... | reverse complement strand
TTGAGCGACTCGTCGAAGGCGATCAGCGCGGCCTTGTCTCGCAGCGGGACGCCCTTGAGTCCCATGAGGCCGGCCGCCAAGTGCAGCGGCGCGGGCAGCCACGACGGGCACGCCAGCCGGTCCTTTTTGCCGCCCGGCTCGGCGTAGTCGACGACGATGTCCTGGTAGATGTCGAGGCGGGACTCCGTTCCGATGGCCTTGAGAAAGCGCCGCGTCGCGCGATAGCAGCCCATGAACAAGTGCTGGCCGTTGTCGACGTCGAGCCCGCTTTCCTCGAAGGAGTAGGCGCGGCCGCCCAGGTGAGGCTTCTTCTCGAGCACGAGCACCTTCTTGCCCCGGCCCGCGAGCGCGACGGCGCAGGAGAGCCCCGCGAAGCCGCCGCCGAGGACTAAAACATCATCCTGTTCAGAAGCCATGGCAGTAAGCCCAGGCCTTGAGCGCGAGGACAAGCTTCCGGTGACCCGGCAATCTGGTTTTCTGGTAGAGCACCCGGAACTTCTGCTCCTTGATCTCGTCGAGCAGGCCCTCGTACACGTGCGCCATGATCTCCGCCGGAAGCAGCGCGGGCCGGTCGCGCGGATCGACCAGGCCGCGGGCGCGGGCATAGTACTCCTTGGCGCGGTTGTACTCCCCCGCCATCAGATGGTCGAAGGCGAAGTCGTGCTCGCGGTGAGCGAGCTTCTCCACGGTATAGCCCGCTGCGCGCAGATCGGCCTGCGGCAGGTAGACCCGCCCCAGTTCCAAGTCCGCGCCCACGTCGCGGATGATGTTGGTGAGCTGAAAAGCGTAGCCGAACGTGGTCGCGAACTCGCGCATGCGCTCGGGCGGCGTGTGCTTCCAGCCGAAGATGTGCACGCACATGACGCCGACGGAGGAGGCCACGCCGCGCATGTAGGATTCCAGGTCGGAGATGGTCTCGTAGCGCGACTGCTCCAAGTCCATGGAGCAGCCGCGGATCATCTCGAGAAAGGCTTCTTTGGGGATCTTGTACGAAGAGACGGGGGCTTCAAGAGCCTTCGCGATAGGATGAGTCGCTCTTCCCGAATAAAGAGCTTCGATTTCGCGGCGCCAGAACTCAAGCTCCTTGCGCGCCTCGTCCTTCGGAGTTTCGGTGTTATCGACGATATCGTCGATCAGCCGGCAGTAGGCATAAGCGGCGGATAAGGCCTCCCGCTTCGCCTTGGGGAGGAGGATGAACCCCAGGAAAAAATTGCTCTTCTTCTCGGCGCGCGGGGGCGCGGGGTTCATGCGCCGGCGAGCGCGCGCGCCGCCAGGGGGATCCATTCGCGCTTCTTCAGCGCGGGGCGCGTGCGGATCACGTCGAAGTCGAGGCGGTGGATCTTCTTCAGGATCTGCATCCCGCCCAGCCACGTCAGGCGCAGCTCCATCGTGAGCGGGAACTTGACGCGGCTCAGCAGCGGGCGGCCCTGCTCGAACAGCGAGCGCGTGCGGGCGACCTCGAACTTCATCAGGCTCTTGAAGCGGTCGTTGTAGACGCCCATGCGCAGGTCCGCCTCGGAGTAGCCGTGCGCGGCGAAGTCCTCCTCGGGGATATAGACGCGGTCCTTCTTGAGGTCCACCGAGACGTCCTGCCAGAAGTTCGCGAGCTGCAGGGCCGTGCAGATGTTGTCGGAGTAGCGGAACAGCTCCTCGTCGCGGAAGCCGTGGATCATGAGCACGATGCGCCCGACGGGATTGGCCGAGCGGCGGCAGTAGTCGGTCACCTCGTCGTAGGTCGCGTAGCGGCGCTTGTCCGTGTCCTGCAGGAACGCCGACAGCAGGTCGTCGAAGGGCTGCTTGGGGAGGTCGAGCTCCTTGAGCGTCGCGCCGAGCGCCAGGAAGACGGGGTGCGACGGCGGCGCGGAGCCGATGTCGTCCAGCTGGCGGCGCCAGTCGAGCAGGCGCTCCTTACGGACGCCCTCGTACTCGGGCTCGTCGGAGAAATCATCGGCGATGCGCGCGAACGCGTACAGCGCGGCCACGTGGCGGCGGAACTCCTTCTTGATCAGCAGCGAGGCGACCGGGAAGTTCTCGTAGTGGCGCCCCGCGAGGTCGGCGCAGAACTTGTACGCCCCGGAGACGTCCTTCGGGTCCATCAGGCGGGCCTCGTACTCCTTGAGCGTGTTCATTTCTTGCCGATGCCGATGCGCGTGCGCTTGTCGCGGTTCTTGATGGGCAGGGGCTTGGCCTTCCTTTCCGACCACTCGAACTCGAAGCCGCCGCAGCGGACCTTGTCGCCGCTCTTGATCCCCGCCTTCTTGAGGGCCTTGTCGACGCCGATGCGCCGCAGGGTGTTCTGGTAGCGCTGAATCGCCTCGGGCAGGCTCACGTCGAGCATCGCGGAGACGCGCTCGACGTACTTGCCGCTGAGCAGGAAGAAGCCGCCGCCCTGGTTCTGGACCGAGAAGCCCTGCTCGACCTTGTGCAGGGTCTCATCCTGGACCTTGTCTTCAAAATCGACCGGGCCGTCGCTCTTGGCGAGCAGCTCGATGACGCGGTCGAGGACGGCGTCGAGCCCTTGGCCGGTCGCGACCGAGATCGCGAGCACGCGGTCCTTGTATTTTTTCTTGAGGGCCTTGAAGACGGCCTCGCCCTCGGGCAGGTCCATCTTGTTGACGACGAGCAGGCGGGGCTCCTTGGCGAGCTTGGGGCTGAAGGTCTTGAGCTCGTTCTCGATGGTCTTGACGCCGGACACCGGGTCCTCGCCCATATAGCCCGCCGGGTCCACGAGATGGATGAGCACGCGCGTGCGCTCGGTGTGCTTGAGGAACTTCACGCCCAAGCCCTTGCCCTCGGCCGCGCCCTCGATGAGGCCCGGAAGGTCGGCGACGACGAAGCTCACGTGCTTGTGGTAGGCGACGCCGAGGTTCGGAGACAGCGTCGTGAACGGGTAGTTGGCGATCTTGGGCTTGGCGGCGGAGACGCGCGCCAGGAAGCTCGACTTGCCGGCGTTGGGAAAGCCCACCATGCCCACGTCGGCCAGGAGCTTGAGCTCGAGGTCGAGCGTGCACTTCTCGCCCGGCGCGCCCTTCTCCGCGAGACGAGGAGCGGTATTGTGGATGTTTTTGAACGAATGGTTGCCCCGTCCGCCCCGGCCGCCGGCCGCCGCCTGCCAGCGCTGGCCATCCTTGTGCAGGTCGGCCACGAGGCGGCCGTCCTTGTGGACGACGGTGCCGACCGGCACGTAGATCGTGACGTCCTCTCCGCTGTCCCCGGTCCAATTGGAGCCCTTCCCGTGGCTGCCCCGGCGCGCGTCGACGTGCGGGCGGAAGTGCAGGTCCATCAGCGTGGTCAGGCGCGAGGCGGCCTCGAACCAGACGTCGCCGCCCTTGCCCCCGTCGCCGCCGTTGGGACCGCCGAACTCCAGGAACTTCAGGTGCCGGAACGACAGGGAGCCGTCGCCGCCGTCGCCGGCGGCCACGTACACGCGGACCTTGTCGATGAAGTTCATGAGAGTTTGCCTATAAGAGGACTGGCGACCGGCGCATGCGCGCGCGGTCGCCAGTGGATGCGCGCGTTGCGCGCGGAAAGGCTAAGTCCTTACTTGGCGGCGACGGCTTTGGGAGCGGACTTGGCGGCGGACTTGCCGGCGACGGGGTACACCGACGCCATGCGCTTGTCCTTCTTCGCCCACTCGAAGGTCACGACGCCTTCGATCTTGGCGAACAGCGTGTGGTCCTTGCCGAGTCCGACGTTGAGTCCCGGGAGGATCTTCGTGCCGCGCTGGCGCACGATGACCATGCCCGACTTCACGAGCTCGCCGCCGTAGCGCTTGGTGCCGAGCCGCTGTCCGTGGGAGTCGCGTCCGTTCGAGGAAGAGCCTTGAGCTTTTGTGTGGGCCATATATTAGTTGAGGGAGATCGCGTCGATCTTGATGTGGGTGAGCCACTGGCGGTGGCCGATGCGCTTCTTGTACGCCTTCTTGGTGCGCTTCTTGAAGACGATGATCTTGGGACCGCGGTCCTGCGCGACGACCGTCGCGGTGACCTTGGCCTTCTGGCTGTAGGTCGGCTCCTGGCCTTCCTTCGCGTCGCCGACGGCCCAGAGCGCCTTGAACTCGAGCTTCGCGCCCTGCTCGGCCTCCAGCTTCTCGACCTTCACGGTCTCGCCGGGAACGACCCAAATCTGTTTTCCGCCCGTCTCGATGATCGCGTACATGTGGATAGAACTCCTGTTGAGGTGGACTGAGATAGTATCAAAAAGTCCGTCGAAACGCAATACGTTCCAGGGCCTGCCGGCGGGCCGAGCCGCATCGTTGCATGAGCCTGGAAACCGCCCGGAAGGGGTGTTACACTTCAAGCAGAGGGGTTTTCCCATGTCCAAGCCGAAAGACGCGCCCGCCAAGCTCAGTCTCACCCCCAACCAGCTCAAGGTCCTCCGCGACAAGTATCTGCGCGGGGAGGCCTCGCCGGAGGCGTGGCTGCTGGGAGTGGCGCGCAACGTCGCCCTTGGCGAGGTCGTGCTGCATCCCCAAGCCGAGGAGTGGGGCGCGTTCGAGGGCGTCGATCGCCAGGTCATGAGCGTCCCGGCGGCGGGGAAAGCCCCGGCGGCGAAGTACTCCCTCTATCACCAAGCCCAGCCCGACTACGCGAGCCGCCAGGCGAACTTTCGGCGCCTGCTCGATAATCTGGAGAAAGTCTGCGCGAAGGTCCCCGCCGCCAAGGCCCTGCGCGAGCGCTGGGCGGAGAAGTTCTACGGCCTCATGGCCTCTTGGGACTTCCTGCCGAACTCCCCCACGCTCATGAACGCGGGGCGCGAGCTCCAGCAGCTCTCGGCCTGCTACGTGCTCCCGGTGCCCGACTCCATGGAAGGCATCACCAAGTCCCTGGCCGCCCAATCCTTGATCCAGAAGTCCGGCGGCGGCACGGGCTTCTCGTTCTCCTGCCTGCGCCCCGCGGGCGACAAGGTCATGAAGACGCAGGGCGTGGCCTCGGGCGCGATCTCCTTCATGCGCCTGTTCGACACGATGACCGACGTCATCAAGCAGGGCGGCACGCGCCGCGGCGCGAACATGGCGATCCTGCGCTACGACCATCCCGAGATCCTGGACTTCATCGCCATGAAGCAGACGGCGGGCGTCATGGAGAACTTCAACGTGTCCGTCGGCGTGGACTCGAAATTCTTCCAGGCGGTCGAGGCGGACGCGGAATACGAATTGATCAACCCTCACGGCGGCAAGAAAGCGGGCAAGGTCCGCGCCAAGGCCGTGTTCGACGCGATGGTGGAGAACGCTTGGAAGACCGGCGACCCCGGCTACGTCGTCCTCGACCGCATCAACGAATCGGGGTCGAACATGACGCCCCAGCTCGGGGCGATCGAGAGCACCAATCCGTGCGGCGAGCAGCCTCTGCTGCCGTGGGAGCCGTGCAATCTCGGGTCCCTCAACCTCTCCAACTTCGTGGTCGGAGAGATCCTCTCTGGGAAAGTGGATTACCCCCGCCTGAAGGAAGCCGTCGCGCTCGCGACGAGATTTCTGGAGGACGTGATCGAAGTGAACGACTATCCTCTACCCGAGATCGAACGGCTCGCGAAAGGCAATCGCCGCATCGGCCTCGGGGTCATGGGCTGGGCCGAGATGCTCGTGAAGACCGGAATCCCGTATGACGACGAAAAGGCGTTAGAGCTCGGCGATCGGGTCATGTCGTTTATGAGCGGCGCCGCCCTCGAGGCGTCGGAGGCGCTCGCGCGCGAGCGCGGCGTGTTCCCCAACTGGCACGGCTCGGCCTACGATCCCGCTTCGAAGCACTTCCGCGGGCAGAAGCTCTACCCGCGCCACTGCGCGCGCACGACCATCGCGCCGACGGGCACCATCGCCATCGCGGCCGGCCTGCAGGGCGGCGGGATCGAGCCGTTCTTCGCGATCGCTTATACTCGCTACAACGCGAAAGCTCTCGAGGCCACGAAAAAGGGCCTGGAACCGGACGAGAAGGACACGTTCTTCGAGGCGAACCCCCTTTTCCGGGAGGTCGCCGAGTCGCGCGACTGGTTCGGGCTCGGCGAAAAGCGGCTGTGGAAGCGCATCGACGAGAACGGGAAATCCGTCCGGGGCATCCCGGAGATCCCTCTTCCTATTCAACAGGTCTTCGCGGCTTCTCACGACGTCGCCGTCGACGTTCACGTCCGGATGCAGGCATCTTTCCAGAAGCACACCGACAACGGCGTCTCCAAGACCATCAATCTCCCCGCCGAGGCCTCCGTCGAGGACATCCGCCGCGCCTACCTGCTCGCCTATTCGGCGGGCTGCAAGGGCATCACCGTCTACCGCGACGGCTCCAAGGCCCAGCAGGTGCTGAACCTGGCGCCGGCGACGTCGAAGTCCAAGCGCCGCGAGCCGGAGGCGGCGTTCGGCCTGTCGTCGGAGTACTACCAGATCCGCACCGGCTACGGCCCCCTGCACCTGCACGTCAACTACGACGAGAAGGGGCCCTTCCAGCTCTTCGCCAACATCCCGCCGCTGGGCACCGAGATCTCGGGGCTCACGTCCCTCGTCGGCATCCTGATCTCCAAGTACCTCTCCGAGGGCGGCGATCCGCTCAAGCTGCTCAAGCACCTCAACTCGGTCAAGGGCGACCGGCCCATCGGCCTGGGGCCGTCGCGCGTAGACTCGATCCCGCACGCGATCTCGATCGCCCTGCGCGCCCACCTGGAGAAGACCGGCTGGCTCGACGGCAAGGCGGAGGCCGCCGCGCCCGCGCAGGAGCTCCGCGCGGACCACTGCCCCAAGTGCTTCTCGCGCAACGTGTCCTTCGAGTCCGGCTGCTCGGGCCCGACCTGCCACGACTGCGGCCACTCCGCCTGCTCCTGAGTCCTCCTCTTAATAGGCCGGGACCCCGAACGGCGCGCCTGTGACCGGGCGCACGTTTCGTTCACCGGACGTTCGCTTGATTTGCCCGGGGCAAGGACTTATACTCATGCAGCATTCATGGAACCGATACACGGCCGACATACGTCGAGGAGCCGCGCGGGCACGACCATCACCGAGCTGATGGTCGCCATGGTGATCCTGTCGATCGGGGTCCTCGGCATGTTCGGGGCCTTCCGTTACATCGGCACGTCCATCCACGTCTCGCGCGCCAAGACGCTGGCGACCAACCTGGGACAAGAGCGCATCGAGTCGCTGAAGAACCTGACGTATTACGGGCTGCTGGTGGCGACGACGACGGCGACCGACAACACGGTGAACCCGGCGGTCCTCTACGACAACGGCGAATACAGCCCCGAGACGATCGTCACCGGCGGCATGACCTTCACCCGCTACACTTTGGTCGAGATGGTCCAGGTCGTCAACGACGTGGTCAGCTCGGTCTCCTTGACGTATCCCGACACCGGCATGAAGAAGATCACGGTCACGGTGGTCTGGAGCGACGCCGGCGTCAGGAAATCTTGGACTTTGTCCAACCTCCTCGAGAACCCGAACGTGGGCCCCCTGGATTCGTCGATCTCCGGCAATGCCCAGTCGGCGGTCGGCTTCACGAACCTGGCGGGAGTCAACGTCTCGGTCGACCAGTACCCCGATTACACCGCGATCACGGCGGCCGACGGCTCCTATTCGTTCCGCGTCCACCATGGGACCTACACCGTCTCGATGTCCACGCCGGGCTACTACGACTGGACCTCGTCGGTCGTCAACGCGCCCCAAGGCTCCGGCGCGACGGTGACCTCCGCGATGGTGGCCATCGCCAGCGGCTCCATCGCCGGCAGCGCCTGGTACAATCCCGGCCTCGTCATCAGCGAGGTCGTCGGCACGACCACGACCGTCGCCGTCAAGCCCAGCGGCACGGGCTCCAACAGCTACGACGTGGAATACGTGGAGCTGTTCAATCCGACCACCTATCAGATCAGCTTGGCCAACACGACCGGCTCCGGCTCCTCGGCGGGCGAGCACTACAAACTCAACACCTACGTCGGCGGCACCCAATACTCCGACCTGATGAACAACGCCGCCAGCACCGTCTTCGTCTCCTCCTACGTCAAATCCGGCGGCTACTACCTCATCGCGGACGCGCAGGCGTTCTTCGTCAACGGCCAGTGGGTGACGTCCAACGCCTATTACAACCAGACCGACGCCATCTCCGACACGTCTTGGGGCGGCATCCAGCTCACGGACACCGCCAACAACACGGTCGACCAAGTCTGCTGGAACGGCAGCGGCGGACCGCCCGCCCACTATTGCAACGGGTCCTATATCCCGACCGACGGCACGCATGGGCTGGAGGACAGCTCCGGCAACAAGGTGGGCAACCAGCTGGTGCGCTTCTCGAGCCCCACGGCGCTCGGCCGAGGGACCTACGGCAGCGCCTACAACGCCCAGAACAACGCCACCGACTTCCAATACCCGGTCTACGGCTCGCCTTCGACCCTGGGGTTCAACTTCACCCCTTTCGTGAGCACCAGCCCGGCCTTGCCGATCATCTCCGGCGTGCCCGCGGTCGGCGCCTACGTCGCGGCGTCCGATTCGAACTCGGGCTCGACGCAGACCTACACGGCCTACGTCTCCGCGTCGGTCGGCAATCAGCTCTACGCGCCGTTCAAGCTCGTCGGCGTGGCCACGGGATCCTGGACCGTCGACATCGCGCTCAACTCGTACTACGCCCAGCTCACGGGCGTCGTGATGATGACCCAGGGGTCCGTGGTCGGAATCCCCAACGCCGCGACCGTCCCGTCGTGGACGGCCGCGGCCCCTTACGAGGTCGAGCTGTCCAGCACGTCCTACAACGGCTTCATCAAGGGCACGGTCGAAAACACCACCGGCGGCCCGATCCCGGGCATCTCCGTGACCTGCGCGGGGGTCACCAAGACGACGGACTCCAACGGCCTTTTTTTCATGGCCGTCACGAGCGGCGCCGCGGTCATCCGCTACAACCCGAACAACGCGAACACGCTTTACGTCGAGCAGGACGTGCCCGTCACCGTCAACGCCGGGCAGCTTCTGACCGAGGACACCGTGCTCTCCCAGGGCGGGACCTTGACCGGCTACGTCTCGATCGGCTCGACGCCGATCCCCAATTTCACGGTCACCGCCAACTTGAACGGCAATCAGATGGGCGCCGCGGTGACCAACTCCGCCGGCGTGTTCACGATCCGCGGACTTTCGACCGGCACGTACGTCGTGGAGCCCGTGGTCGACACCGGGCAGGACACCAGCCCTCTCACCATCAGCGCCACCGTCCTCGTCAGCCAGACCGTCAACATCGGGACCTTCACGGTCTCCGGCGCCTACGGCTCGATCACGGGCTGGGTCAAGAACAACAGCGCGCTGGTCACCACCGGCGCGATGATCCTGGCCTCGACCGGCACGATCCCGTCCACGCTGCCGGCCATCTACGGCTCCTCGGCCGCCGCCCAAAGCCCGGTGTACGCGGTGTCCAGCCTGGCCGACGGAACCTACACGCTGCCGGTGCGCGGCTCCAACACGTACAACCTGAAGGTGTTCGTTCCCACGCTGAGCGGCACGTCCGCCGTGACGACGGCGATCAAGTCCTACTCGGGCATCGCCGTCAGTCCCGGCGCGGCCACGACCCAGAATCTGACACTCCCATGAAGATCCTTCGAAACCGCGCGGGCTACACTCTCACCGAGATGATGGTCGCCGTGGCCATCCTGGGCATCCTCTCCTTGGTCGGCCCACCGCTGATGATCGGGCTGCAGAACTTCTTCCTGATGACCAGCGCGCGGACCGAGACCCAGCGCGACGCGCGCGCCTGCCTGAGCGAGATCAACCGCTTTCTGCGCCAGGCCGAGGCCAGCACCGTGGTCATCGACAACGCCTCCAACCAGGGGCCGTATTCCCGCATCACCTTCTCGCTGCTCGACGGCCGCACCATGTCGTTCAGCCAGTCGGGGGACCAGCTGATCCAGACGGTCACGTCCGCGGCCGGCGTGAAATCCAGCGTCGTGCTGACCAAGAACCTGAGCTACATCGCCTTCACTTATCCCGCCACCGACGACGTCTCGATCATCAGCGTCGCGCTCACGATGAGCAAGAACATCCAGCTCGGCAAGTCGAAGGTGCTCGAGCTGACCGTCCAGAAAGTGAGGATCATGAACTCATGAGACTCCCTCCTTTCCGCCTTTCCTCGCGAGGCCAGATCCTCCCCCTGGCCATCATGCTGCTCATGGTCCTCCTGGTCATGGTCCCGCTGATGGTCATGTTCAGCCAGTCGGAGGCGAAATGGTCGGTCAAGGAATCCGCGAGCACGCAGGCGATGCACCTCGCCGAGGCGGGCATCGAGAAAGGCTACCTGAAGATCTCGATCTCGACGCTGACGTGGGTTTCCCTCCAATCCGGCGGCGCGACCGCGAGCGCGGCGTTGACGAACTACAAATTCGATACGGCCTACTCCGACGTCGGCAGCGGGACCTATTCCATCTCGATCACCAGCGGCCCGGGAACCCAGCAGGCGACGATCATCAGCGTCGGCCGCAGCTTCCTGAAAAAAGAGACCCGCGCCATCAAGGCCGTCTATTCGAACGCGCCGCTGGGCGGCATCTCGATCTTCGCCGGCCGCGGGGCCCAGATCGGCGGCGGCGTCAACGTCGAGTGGGGCGGCGTCGCCAGCCCCTACAGCATCGACGCCGCCAGCCGGAACCACCCGCAGTTCTGGTCCGCCTCGTCCATCATCAGCAAGGACACCGACCCCAACCCGCCGAACTGCGACAGTCCCAACTGCTGCCAATGGCACTCCTACTATTCGGGCCTGCCGCCGTCGCCGACGCTCGACTTGAACTTCTACGCGTCCTCGGCCGCGGCGTCCTCCTGCCCCACCGCCTCCGGCTGGCCCGCGGGCGCCTGGCCGGCGAACAGCTGCTATTGGCCGACGGGCGGCGTGACGTTCAGGAGCGTCACCGCCAGCGGCCAGACGATCTTCGTCAACGGCGACGTGACGATCCAATCTCCCGGCGTCGACATCGTCGGGAATCTGCTCGTGACCGGGAACATGAACCTGCCCAACGGCGTCTGGGGCTACGGCAGCCACACCATGTACATCCCGTCGGACGCGTGGAAGCAGTACTGCAACGACTGGGCCGTCTACCGGGGATACGACGCCGGCGCGCCGGCCGCGTTTCCCGGCATGAGCTCCTCCTACTCTCCGGCCGGCCTCACCAAAGCCGGCACGGGCAAGACGGCGGTGTACGGGCTGCTGTACGTTGGCGGCAACTTCGGTGGCGCCGGAGGCGGCGGCCAAGCGGACATCTACGGCGCCCTCTACTCGGTCGGGTCCTCCTCCGAGACGTCGAATTCCGGCGTGACGTTCTATTACGACGCCGCCGCGGCGAGCAACCTCCAGACCACCGCGATCATCCTCAACCGCACCTCCTGGCAGGACGTGCAGAACTACGGCTGGCCCACGTCGGCCGGGCCCTGAGACGCCGGGGCGATTTGGTAGAATGGCGCGCATGACCCGCCGACGCGGGGCCTTCCTCGTTCTCGAGGGCCCCGACAAGTCCGGAAAGTCCACCCAGGCCCGGCTCCTCGCCGAGGCTCTGCGCGCGCGCGGGCTGACCGTCCTGCACACGCGCGAGCCCGGCGGCACCTCCGTCGCCGAGGGCGTGCGCGCGGTGCTCTTGAACCCGCAGCTCTCGATCGACCCGGTGGCGGAGCTGTTCCTCTACGAGGCCTCGCGCGCCCAGCACGTCGCCGAGAAGATCCGGCCGGCGCTGGCCCGCGGCGAGACGGTGGTGTGCGAGCGCTTCACGATGTCGAGCGACGTCTATCAGGGCCTCGCCCGCGGCTTGGGCCTGAAGACCACGCGCGCCCTCAACGCCGCCGCCACCGGAGGCCTCGAGCCCGACCTGACGTTCGTGCTCGACATGCCCGTCGAGCATTTCGACTCCCGGGACACGGCGCGCGAGCTCGACCGCCTCGAGCGCGAGCACGTCTCCTTCCGCGTCGCGGTCCGCAAGGGCTACCGGCGGCTCGCGAAGTCCTCGCGCAAGACCGTCCTCATCGACGGCACGAGGCCGCAGGCCGAGATCCACGCGCTGATCCTGGCGAGAGCGGCGCGATGAACCTCGACAAGGTGCTCGGCCAGGCGCGCGCGCGCAAGACGCTCGAGGGCCTGCTGACGACCCAGCGCCTGCCCTCGGCCATGCTGTTCTCCGGGCCCGACGGCGTCGGCAAGCGCCTGGCGGCTCTCGAGTTCGCCAAGGCGCTCGTCTGCCGCGAGCGCCCATTTACGGGCGAAGCGTCTTGCGCTTCGTGCGCCGACTGCCGGGGCGTCGACGGACGCTCGCATCCCGACGTCTCGGTGCTCGATGAGGCCTACCAGGCGTCCCTGGAAGAAGAGGACGTCGAGAAGCAGAAGATCTGGAAAGTGGACACCGTCCGCCATCTCCTCAAGGACCTCGGCATGAAGTCGATGCTCGATGGCTGGAAGATCGCGATCGTGCCCGACGCCCAGCGCCTCAACGAGGCGGCCGCCAACGCGATGCTCAAGGTGCTCGAGGAGCCCCTTCCGCGCACGCTGTGGATCCTGGCCGCGACCCAGCGCGAGCGCCTGCCGCGCACGATCGCCTCGCGCTGCTTCACGGTGCCGTTCGGTCCGCTGCCCGCCGCCGTGCTCGAGAAGCTGCTGCTCGACCGCGGCGTGAAGGACGCCAAGACGCTCGCGGCCGTGTCCGACGGCTCGGCCGGGCGCGCGCTCGAGCTCGTCGACGACGTGGAGCTGGCCGTCGACGCGGCGGAGAAGCTCCCGCGCGACCTGCCGTCGGCTCGCCTGAAGGTTGAGCGCTCTCTATTTGCGCTCGGGCAGAGGCTGCGCATTCAATATCTCGACGGCGCGGGCTCGTTCAAGGACGTCGAGAAGCCGCTGCGCGAGCTCGCGCGCCTGCGCGCCGCCCTGCGCGCCAATGCCGATCCCAAATTGATCCTGACGCTCGCGGCCCTGGAGGCCGAGGCCGCCCTATGAAAAAATTCTACGTGACCACCCCGATCTACTACGCCAACGCCGCGCCCCACATCGGCCATGCCTACACCACCGTCGCCGCCGACGTGCTCGCGCGCTACAAGCGCGGGCGCGGGGCTCACGCCTTCCTCCTGACCGGGACGGACGAGCACGGGCAGAAGATCGAGGAGGCGGCGAAGGCCGCCGGCAAGCACGCCATCGACTTCTGCGACATGACGTCGGCCAAGTTCCGCGAGCTGTTCAAGCACCTCGACATCACCAACGACGATTTCATCCGCACCACCGAGAAGCGCCACGAGGACCGCGCGCGGGAGCTCTTCGCGCGCCTGCTCCAGAGCGGCGACATCTACAAGGGCCGCTACGAGGGCCTCTACGACGTCGTCAACGAGGCCTACGTGAAGGCCTCCGACGCGGTCGTGGCCAAGGACGGCAAGACCCTCCTCTCCCCCGACTCGGGCAAGCCCCTGCAGAAGCTCGCGGAGGACACCTACTTCTTCAAGCTCTCGGCCTACGGCGACAAGCTCCTCGCGCACTACAAGGCGAACCCGGGCTTCCTGGCGCCGCCGCACCGCGCGCAGGAGATCCTGCGCTTCGTCGAGGGCGGCCTCGAGGACATCTCGGTGTCCCGCGCGAAGGTCAAGTGGGGAGTGCCGGTCCCCGGCGACGACGCGCACACGATCTACGTCTGGTTCGACGCGCTGATCAACTATTGGTCGGCCGCCGCCGGCCGCGACGACCTGTGGCCCGCCGACGTGCACATCGTCGGCAAGGAGATCTTCCGCTTCCACGCCGTGATCTGGCCCGCGATGCTGCTGGCGGCGGGACTGCCGCTGCCCAAGCGCGTGTTCGCGCACGGCTGGTGGACCGTCGACGGGCAGAAGATGTCGAAGTCGCTTAATAATTTTGTCGACCCATACGAAATCACGCAGGAGTTCGGCGTGGACGCGTTCCGCTACTTCCTCCTGCGCGAGATGCCCTTCGGAAACGACGGCGACTTCTCGAAGGCGGCGCTGTGCAAGCGCTACAACGCGGAGCTGGCCAACGACCTGGGCAACCTGGTCGCGCGCGTGTCGGAGATGACGGACAAGTTCCTCGGCGGCCGCCTGCCGTCGCGCCCGCCTT
>Ga0134128_10006624_pt1 | contig 14029 bp, 12 predicted proteins | sample KB31754_FD_96462 | JGI IMG/M metagenome (GOLD analysis project Ga0134128, IMG submission 96462) | Terrestrial soil microbial communities with excess Nitrogen fertilizer from Kellogg Biological Station, Michigan, USA - KB3-175-4 | ecosystem: Environmental > Terrestrial > Soil > Unclassified ... | reverse complement strand
TCGGCGAGCTCAAGCGCCTCGTCGATATCATGCGTGACGAAAAGGATGGTCTTGCCGGTGGATTTGTGGATGCGCGATAGCTCGCTGCGCAGCGTCTCGCGCGTGATCGGATCGAGCGCGCCGAAAGGCTCGTCCATCAGCAGCACCTCGGGATCGGCGGCAAGTGCCCGCGCCACGCCGATGCGCTGCTGCTGCCCGCCGGAAAGCTGATGCGGGAATTTCGCGCGCGTCGCCGCGGCATCGAGCTGCAGCAGCGCAAGCAATTCATCAACGCGCTGCTGCACGCGCTCCTCCGGCCATTTCAGCAGCCGCGGCACGGTGGCGATGTTGTCCGTGATGCTCCAATGCGGGAAAAGACCGACCGATTGGATCGCGTAACCGATGCGGCGGCGCAGCGCCTCGACCGGCAGCGCCGCGATATCCTCGCCGTTGATGCGAATACTGCCCGCGCTAGGCTCGATCAGCCGGTTGACCATCCGCAGTGTTGTCGATTTGCCCGAGCCGCTCGGCCCGACGATGGCGCAGAAAGCGCCTTTCCCGACCGTGAAGCTCACATCGCTGACGCTGTCGCGCGCGCTGTAGGTTTTTGTGACGTGATCGAGCTCGATCATGAGCGGCTCCTGGCAAAAAAACCGGCAAGCAGGGCGAGGATAAAATCGGCGGCGAGCGCCAGGGCGATGGTCGGGAGCGCGCCGAGCAACACGAGGTCGGTGGCGTATTGGCCAATGCCCTGGAATACGAAGCTGCCGAGTCCGCCGGCGCCGATCAGGGCGGCGACGACGGTCAGCCCGATCGCCTGCACGGTGACGATGCGCAGCCCGGCGAAGAAGACCGGCATGCCGAGCGGCAGCTCGATGCGCCAGAGGATTTGCGCCGGGGTCAGCCCCATGCCGCGCGCGGCGTCGACCACGCCGCGATCGACGCCGGCGATGCCGGCTTCGGTATTGCGCACCACCGGCAACAGCGAATAAAGCACGAGGGCGATGATCGCCGGAACGGCGCCGATGCCGCCGATGCCGAGCGCGGAGAGCGGCGCGATGAGAATGCCGAACAGAGCGACCGAGGGGATCGTCTGCAAAAGGTTGAGCACACCGAAGATTCCGGCGCTGCGCTGCGGCTGGCGCGCGACATAGAGGCCGAGCGGCGCGCCGATGATCACGGCGAGCAAAACCGCGATCGCGACGAGCACGCAATGCTGCCCGAGCGCCGCGTCGAACTCATCCCGGCGCGCCGCATATTCGCGCGCGATGGAAAGGCCATCGAACAAACCCTCAAATGCGATGATCGCGGCACCGGCAATGACGACGGCGAACACAACCAGCCGAGCGAGCGTGCCCGCTTTGAGGCGCTGCAACGCGTCGACGATGGCCATTGCCAGACAAAATCCAATCGCCCAAAAACCCCAGCCGAGCGACACGCGGGTTCCGTGTGGCCCGAAGATAACCGACACCGTCGCCCTCGCGCCCACCTCGATCAGCAGCAGAAGCAACACGGCGAGCGCGAGGATCAGGACGATGTATTCCGCGTAGCGGGCCAAAGGCACAAACGAAAGCACGAGCAATACGAGACAGCCCGCGCCAATCGCAGAGCTGATTCCGCCGCCCATCTGCCAGAAGGTGACGGGTTGGCCGGCGACGAGCCGATTGGGTGCAATGGTGAGAATGGTAGAGAAATCACACATGGCGAGGGCGCAGAGGCTCAGTACGAGCAGCACACGGTTGCGCGGCATCATCTGAGGAAGCCGTTGGCGCGCAGATACTCGGACGCGACCGCGGCCGGCGCGTCGCCATCGGCGGCGATCCTGGCGTTGAGCTGTTGCAAGCGCTCGAGCGTCAGCGAGCGAAACACCGGCTCGAGAATGCCCTGAATTTCGGGGTGCTGCGCCAGCACCGCGCCGCGGATGACCGGCGCCGGTTGGTAGACGGTCTGCGCATGCTTGTCGTCGGCGAGGAGCTGCAATTGCAGCACTGCCAGCGCGCCATCAGTCGTATAGGCCATCGCCGCGTTGACGCCGGAAATGCCTTCGGCCGCGGCGCGCTCGGTCGCTGCGGTGTTGCCGCCAATCAGGGTCAATAGCTGGCTCCGCGCGAGCTTGAAGCCATAGGCTTTCTCGAAAGCCGGTAGCGCGCCGGGGCTGTCGACGAATTCGGCGGAGACCGCGAGCTCCACCGTGCCGCCAGCGTTCGCATGGCGGGCGAAATCGGCGAGGCTTGTCAGCTTCTGTGTCTGGGCGAGATCGCGGCGCACGGCGATCGCCCAGGCATTGTCGGCGGGTGCGGCGGTGAGCCAGACGATGTTGTTCGTGTCGTGATCGAGCTGCTTCACCAGCGCATAGGCGCGCGCAGCGTCGTGCCACGCGGGATCGCTTTCGCGCGCGAAGAAGATCGCGCCGTCTCCGGTATATTCGGGATAGAGATCGATCTGGCCCGCGAGCATGGCCTGGCGCACGATCTGCGTCGGGCCGAGCTGCAAGCGGTTGTCGACCGCGATGCCGTGCGCGCGGAGCAGCAGCACCATCATGTTGCCGAGCAGCGCGCCTTCGGTGTCGATCTTCGAGGCGACAACGACGGTACCGGCCGCGACGCATGGCAGGGCGGCCGTGAGGCTCAGGAGAAAAGCGAGAGCGAGAGCGAGCGCGGCGCGGCGGGCGCGGATGCTCAGGGTCTCAGCCCCAAGCCGGCGGGACAATAAGCTTCGGGTCGGTGAATTTGCCGCGCTCCATCACGACCTGATTGTCGAGCAACACCGTGCAATCGATCATCGGCGTGTCGATATGCCCCTTGGTGTCGCGCTTGCCGCCCATATCGTTATTCGGTCCGGTCGAGAACAGGAAATTGCCCGAGAAGACGCGCGCCGCTGAGTCCATGCGGTCGGGCTCGTTGCCGTGCAGGATGATGTGATCCCAGAAGGCGTGCGGATGCATGCCGAAGCCCAGATGCGAGACGGCGTAGGGATCGAGATCGTCTTCGCTCTTCTTGTTGCGGTCGAGCCAATGGGCGAAGGCCTTGGCGTCGACGCTGCCTTCGACCTTGCGGATGAAGCCGTCGCGGATTTCGAGCCGCACCGGCTGCTCGATGAGGCGGATGTAAGGCAGGATGAAAAAATCGCCGGGTTGCAGGACGACCGTGCCGTTGGCGCTGCCTTCATCGGGATAATTGGTGATATGGCCGGCGCCCCACTGATCGACGCGGCCCGGCGCCTCCGCGAAGCCATATTGGCTCTTTACCTTGAACTCACCGCGGGTCCAGGTGAGGTCGGTGCCGGCATCGCTCAGCAGGCGGATTTCCTTCGCATTGCCCCAGCGCTCGGCGGCATGCAGCACTGCCTCTTTCAGTCCCGGCGGCGATTGCAGCCGCGCCAGCTCGTCGGGCGCGACGATGACCGAGAGGATGCGCGTTCCCGCATCGCGCGCCTCGCGCTGCCAGCGCGCGAAGTTCGGGGGCTGGAAGGTGAGGACGAGATCGGCCGCTTTGAGCGCTTCCATCAGCCCTTTCGCCGGGCCGACCTCGCGGCGCACGCGCGACGGATCACTGACGCGGTTGAGGTTGATCTCGAAGATATCAGCCTCGACATCCTCGGCCGCCGCCGTCGCCGCGAGAACATAGTCTCGCCGCGTGTTGAGATTGGTGAGGAGGATGATGGTCTCGCCCGGCTTGACGGCGCAGAGCTCGAATTCCTTGCGGAAGACCGCAGGCAGTTGCGCGGGATTGAGAAGTTGCGGGCGCATCGTGACGTTCCTCCGAACCGGCTTTCATGTCATTTGACCGGATCGGCGGAGAGGCGTCAATCCAACGCTCCTAAACGTTGATCGCGCGCTGGCTCGTCTCCGAGGGCGCCCAGAACAGCACGCGGCGCTGGACACCGCGGATGGCGCTGTTGAGCAGCAACCCCATCACCGCGAGCACGATACAGACCGAGAAGCTGCCGGCCGTATCCATCTGCGCGTTCATCGACAGGATCTGCACGCCGAGGCCAAGCTGCGCGCCGACGAACTCGCCGACAATCGCGCCGACCACGGCGAAGATCGCCGCGATGTCGAGCCCGGCGAAGATGAAGGGCAGGGCGCTGAGGAATTTCACCTTCCAGAAGATCTGCCAGCGCGACGCGGAAAGCGACCGCAGCAGCTCGATACGATCGAGATCGACGCCATGGAAACCGGCCATGCTGTTGACGAGCAGCGGGAAGAAAGTGAGCAGCGCCACCATCACCACTTTCGAGCTGATGTCATAGCCGAACCACATGATGATGATGGGCGCGATCGCGACTTTCGGCAGGCATTGGAAGGCGACGATATAGGGGCGCAAGGTCGCATCGAGGATGCGGATCTGCGAGATGACGATGCCAAGGATCAGCCCGATCGACGAGCCGATGATGAAGCCGAGCAGCACTTCGAGCAGCGTCACGCCGCCATTCAGCCAATAGCCGCCGCGGCTGAACGGGCTGATGGCGAAGCCCTGATAAAGGCCGAAGAGCACATTGCTGACGCGCGGCAGCATGTAGGACGGGACCTGGAACAGCCGCACGCCCCATTCCCAGATGAGCAGCACGAGCACGAGCAGGATCGGCGAGAGGATGATCTCCGGCCGGGCGGCGAGGCGCGCGCGCCAGCGGCCATTGCGCGGTCTCTCAGCGGCTTTCGGTGCGGCGATCTCGGCCATCATTTCCTCCCGCGCGATGCGCTAGTCGAGCGTGCCTTTTTGTTGCAGCAACAAACGAATTTCACGCGTCAGCGCGCCGAATTCCGGCGTCGCCATGCCGTCGAGTCCGCGCGGCCGCGGCAGCGCAACGGGCAGCACTTGGGCGAGGCGGCCCGGGCGAGGCGTCATCACCAGCACGTCATCGCCAAGGAACACGGCTTCGGGGATGCTATGCGTGACGAGGATCACGGTCTTGCCGCTTTCCTGCCAGATGCGCTGCAGCTCGAGATTCATCTGCTCGCGCGTCATCGCATCGAGCGCGCCGAAAGGCTCATCCATCAAAAGGATCGCCGGATCGTGCAGTAAGGCGCGCGCGATCGAGGCGCGTTGCTGCATGCCGCCGCTGAGCTCCTGCGGATATTTATTGTCGAAGCCCTCGAGATGGACCATGCGCAGCAATTCCTGCGCGCGCGACCGCGCCCGATCGCGCGGAATGCCCAAAATCTCCGCCGGGAGCATCACATTGTCGAGCACGGTGCGCCAGGGCAGCAGGATCGAGCTTTGGAACACCATGCCGATGTCCTTGCGCGGGCCGGCGACCTTCTGCCCGGCGATCTCGACGCTGCCGGCGCTCGCCGGAATGAGGCCGGCGAGGATGCGCAGCAGGGTGCTCTTGCCGCAGCCGCTCGGTCCAACGATGGTCGCGAAGCTGCCGGCGCTGATCGCGACGTTGATATCGATCAGCGCCTCGATGCGATCGCCCTGTAGCGTGGCGAAGGTCTTGGAGAGGCCGCTGATCGCGATAAAAGACGTGCTTTTGTTCGCTTGGCTTTGCCGGAGCGGCGCGGCATCGATACTCATTCCCGCCATATGCAACGGCGCGGCGCAAGCGGGCAAGCCAAATATCGAGCTTGCGGCGGCGGCGGTTGCGGCGGCTCGGGCGATGACATAGCTTCCCGCTCAAGGAAAACGGGGAGGAATTCCATGCTGACACGGCGCCAATTCGGACTGGGCCTCGGTGCTGCGGCGGGTGGTGCGCTGGTCATCCGCGATCTGCGCGATGCGCGCGGCGCCGAGCCGATCGTCGTGAAGCTCGGAAGCTCGCTCGGCCTTTACGAATTGCCGAATGCCGGCTGGATGTGCGGCTTCCACAAGAAGCTCGGCTTTTACGCCCAGGAAGGCGTCGAGGTCGACTACACCAACACGGGCAATTCGGCGAATTCCTTCAACGCGCTGGTCAGCGGCGCCAGTGATTACGGTCTCATCACCGCGACCACCATGCTGCCCTTCCTCGTGCAGAATCCGGATGCCGAGATCGTCTCGTTCTACGCCGTGATCCCGCAGCCCTTCTGGTATGTCGCGGTGAAGCCCGACAGCCCGTACAAGGAGCTGAAAGACCTGAAAGGCAAATCGATCGGCATCGTCAATCTCGGCGACACCGGCTATTTCGCGGCCAAGGCGATGTTCAAAGAGCTCGGCATGAATCCGGCAAGCGACGTGAATTGGGTCACGGTCGGCGCCGGCGGGCCCGCGGGTCAGGCGCTGGCCGGCGGCCGCGTCGATGCGCTGGCGGAATGGGATGTACTTTACTCGGTGATCGAGAAGCTCGGCTTCCCGCTGCGCGCGCTGCCGAACACGCCGGGGCAGACACATGTCGTTGGCGCGACCTATGGCACGAAGCGCGCGACCTTCGAGAAAAAGCGCGAGCTCTTCGGGCGCTATTTCCGCGCGGTCACGAAATCGACCATCTTCGCCTATAACAATCGCGAGGCGGCGATCCGAGTCTTCTTCGACATGTATCCGGAGGCGCTGCCGAAGGGCAAGACGCAACAGCAGGCGATCGCCGACGGCGTCTATGCGCTCGATGTGCGCAAGGAGAAATGGTTCCCCGATAAATCCGACGCCGATCAGCGCATGGGCACGCAATCCGAGATCGAATGGGCGAACGCGGTGAAGATGATGGAGATGGAAGACAAGTTCAAAGACCCGAAGAAGCTCTATACCAACGACATCGTCGACGACTGCAACAAATTCGATAAGAACGCCATCGCCGATCTGGCGAAGTCCTTCAACCTCTGATGCCGTGGGATATCGCCAGTCTTTTCTCGGACGACACGGAGGATGATCAGCGCTTTCGTGCCGAAGTGCGCGACTGGGTCGCGGCGAATGTGCCGCGCGAATTGTGCCATCGCCGCGAGCGCATCCAGCCGCCCGAGCTGAAGCCCTGGCATCGTAAGCTATTCGAGCGCGGCTGGATCGCGCCGCATTGGCCGAAAGAATATGGCGGCATGGGCGCGAGCCTCACCCAGCAGATCATCCTCTTCGAGGAGATCGTGCGCGCCGGCGCGCCGACGCCCTATCCGCACGGGCTCAACTTCATCGGCCCGATCATCATCGCCGCCGGCACCGAGGAGCAGAAAAAGCGCTTCCTGCCGGGCATCCTCGCGGGCGAGGCGACCTGGTGCCAAGGCTATTCCGAAACCGGCGCCGGCTCCGATCTCGCCAGCCTGCAGACGCGCGCTGTGCGCGAGGGCGATCACTTCGTCGTCAACGGCCACAAGATGTGGACCACCAACGGCCATTACGCCGATTGGATGTTCGCGCTGGTGCGCACTGATCCCGAGGCGAGGCCGCGCCATGCCGGCATCACCATGCTCCTGATCGATATGCATTCGCCGGGCATCACGGTGCGGCCGATCCAGACCTTGAAAGGCGATGCCGAATTTGCCGAGGAATTCTTCGACGATGTACGCGTGCCGAGGGAGAACATGCTCGGCGGCCTCAACCAGGGCTGGCGCATCGCGGGCATGGTGCTGGGCGGCGAGCGTTTCACCACCGGCCATCCGCGTTATGCGCTGATCTATCTGCAGCAGGCGCGCGAGCTCGCAAAACGCAGCGGCGCGTGGGACGATGCTGGCTTTCGCGAGCGCCTGACGACGTTGGAAATCGACCTGCTCGCTTTCCTCGCTTATTACCGCCACGCGGCGAAACTGCACGGCACGAAAACCGCGCCGCTCTCGATCGCGCCGGTGATCAAGATCGCCGGCGGTACGCTGGCGCAGCGCAGCGCCGATCTACTGGTGCAGGCGGCGGGCGAGATCGGCGCCAGCGCCGACGATACCCCGCTGATCTCGGGCGCCGTGAATGTCGCGGCGGAGCTTTTCGAGATGCGGCGCCTTTCGGTCGGCAGCGGCACGACCGAGATCAACCGCAACATCATCTCCAAACGCGTGCTCGGCCTGCCGGATGCGGAGCGCTAACCGCGATGGATGAGCTGCTGACCGACGAGCAACGCCAGCTGCGCGAGAGCGCGACCAAGCTTTGCGCCGATCGCGGCGGGGCGCGGCGCGCGCGGGCCTTGCGCGATGCCGGCCAGGACATCGATACCGATGCCTGGCGCGCGGTGGTCGAAGCCGGCTGGCTCGGCATGATGGTGCCGGAGGCGCGCGGCGGCCTCGGCCTCGGCGTGGTCGAATTCTACATCGTGTTGGAGCAGGTGGGCTGGCAGGTGCTGATGACACCGCTGCTCGAGACCGTGGCGACCGCCTGGCTCTTCGGCGCGCTGCGCAAGCCGCCGCAAGCTCTCGCCGCTTTGCTCGATGGCGAGCGCATCATCGCGCCGGCGCTCGACGCCGATGGCTGGACCTTCCGCCGCGGCGGCTCGCTGCTGACCCGCGTGCCGGTCTTCGCCACGGCAGCGCATGATTTCCTCGTCGAGGCGGACAACGCGCTCTGTCTTTTGGCGCATCCGCAGCGGGGGCTGACCCTCACCGTCAATGTCGATGGCTCACGTGCCGCACGGATCACCTCGAATGATGCGGCGACGGTGATTGCGCGCGGCACCGAAGCGACGGCGCTCACGGGCAAGCTCGGCGATCTCCTCGCGCTCGGCAGCGCGATCGAGCTGCTTGGGGTTTGCGAAAGCGCCATGGCACTTGCGTTGGAGCATGTGAAGACGCGGCGGCAATTCGGCCAGCCGCTCGGCAGCTTCCAGGCGCTCCAGCATCGCCTCGCCGATAATTTCGTCGATCTCGAGCTCAATCGCTCGCTGCTCTATCGCATCTGCGTGGAATGGGATCGGGGCGCTGTCGTTCCGGCGATGATCGCGGGCGCCAAGGCCCGCGCCGTCCGCGTCGCGGTCGAGATTATGCGCAACGCTCTGCAGCTTCACGGCGCGATCGGCTATACCGACGAGCACGATATCGGCATTTTGTGGAAACACGCGCTGGCGCTCTCGGCGCGTTACGGCAACGAGCTGACGCAGGCCGCGCGCTTCGCGCGGCTGACCGCGGAAGAGGGGTGACGTGACGATCGACTATCCGCCGATCCGCGATCTTGCCGATATCGAGGCGGTCGAGAAAACGCCGCTGGAGCAGCAGATCTTCTCCTGGGACGTGAATGATTGGATTCGGCGCGGCCTCGATCGCGACCCGGCGAAAGTCGCGCTCGACTATTTCGAGACGCCCGATCCGGCATCGACGCCGCAACGCGTGACCTATGCCGATCTCAAGGGCCAGGTCACGCGCGCCGCCAATCTCTTTCATTCGCTCGGCGTCGGCAAGGACGACGCGGTGATCGCGCTCATGCCGACCTTGCCCGAGCTCTACGTCACCATCCTCGGCGGCATGGCGGCCGGCGTGATCTGCTGCCTCAACTGGATGCTGAAGCCGCCGCAGGTACTGGAGTTGATCCGGGCATCGCGCGCCAAGGTCGTTGTCGTACAAGGACCGACGCCAGGCTACGAGATCTGGGAAAATTTCCGTAGCATCGCCGATCAGCTGGGCCAAGAGGTTACGGTGCTGACGGTGCCGGGTCCCGGCGGCGGCCGGATCGATGGGAGCGATTTCGCGCGAGCACTCTCGACGCAGCCCGGCGATCGGTTGGCTTTCGAGCGCCGCGCCGCGCCGAGCGACATCGCCGCCTATATCCATTCCGGCGGCACGACCGATTCGCCCAAGCTGGTAAAGATCGCTCATCGCGGCCTCGCCTACAAGATCTGGGCCAGCAACATGATTATGGCGCACCAGACGGAAGACGTGATCTTCGCCGATTACCCGATCTTTCATGTCGCCGGCTTCTACAATCGCTGCGCCTCGGCGATCGCCGATAGCATGCGCATCGTCATTCCAACCGTGCTCGGCGCGCGCAACAAGGAATTCATCGCGCGCTATTGGAAATTCGTCGAGCGATGCGGCGTGACCGTGTTGGCCGGCGTGCCGACGACGCTTTCGGTGCTCGCGAAGAACCCGCCCCAGGGCGAGAACATCTCCTCGCTGCGGCCGTATATGCCGACCGGCTCGACCGGCATGCCGATCGAGGTGGCGCATGAGATCGAGCGCATCACCGGCGTGCGCTGCCTCCTTACCTATGGCGCGACCGAATACACAGCGAATGTGACGCAGGCGCCGCGCGACGGCGACCCGCGTTACGGCTCCGCCGGCATCCGCATCCCTTATACGCAGCTGCGCTGCGTGAAGCTCGACGAGCGCGGCGGCATCGCGCGGGATTGCGCCACCGATGAGATCGGCACCGTCATCATCAAAGGCCCGGGCGTGACGCCCGGCTATGTTGACGAGCGTTTCAACGCCGGCCTCTTCAGCCGCGACGGCTGGTTCGTCTCCGGTGATCTCGGCCGCTTCGACAAGGACGGCTATCTCTGGCTCACCGGGCGCATCAAAGATGTGATCATCCGCGGCGGCCACAATATCGATGCCGGGCTGGTTGAGGACGTGCTGCGCCGCCATCCGGCCGTGCTGCTGTGTGCGGCGGTGGCGAAGCCCGATGCCTATGCCGGCGAGCTGCCGGTCGCCTATGTGCAGCTCGTAAAGAACAAGCAAGCGACGGCGGAGGAGCTCAGGGCCTTCGTACGCGCCGAGATCACCGAGCGCGCCGCGACGCCCGACGAGATCTTCATCATCGATCCGCTGCCGCTGACCGACATCGGCAAGCCGAATAAGGCGGCGCTGCGCCATGACGCGGCGGCGCGCACCTTCACGGCCGTGCTCGACGGAATTGTCGGCGCGGCCGCCGGCATCGGCGTCGAGGTGAAGCAGGATCCGACGCATGGCACGCTGGCCGTCATCAATGTCGAGAGCAAGGCGGCTGAACGCGAGGCCGTCGAGGCGAAGATCGCGGATACCATGAAGGCTTATACGATGCGTCATCGCATCGATTGGCGGCACGCATGAACTACGAGCGCATCGCCCTGGAGCATGGCCCACGCGGCATCGCAACGCTGACGCTCAACCGGCCCGAACGCGGCAATGCTTATGACGACGTGATGCTGCGCGAGTTGATGATCGCACTGGGCGAGCTCGACAATGACGATGCGGTGCGTGTTGTGGTGCTGCGCGGCGCCGGCAAGCATTTCTGCGTCGGCGCCGATATCGCCTGGCATCGCGCCAATCAGGACGCGCCCGCCGCGCGCGAGGTCGGGCCGAAGCTCATCGACATGCTGCTGGCCCTCGACCGGCTGTCGAAGCCGACCATCGCGTTGCTGCATGGCGCCGCGGTCGGTGGCGGTCTCGCGATCCCGCTGTGCTGCGATGTCGCGCTCGCGACCAGCGATGCGATCTTCTCGATCCCCGAGGTGCGGATCGGGCTGATGCCCGGGCCGCTGGTGCCGCTTTTCCTGCGCGCGATGCCCTATCGCGCTTTCCGCCGCTACGGGCTTTCGGGCGAGCGTTTTTCGGCAGCCGAAGCCAAGGCAATGGGCCTCATCCACGATGCAGCCCCACCCGAGCAGATTGAGGCACTGATCGCCAAGCAGGTCGAGGAATTCTTCCTCAGCGCGCCCGGCGCGATTGCGGGCTTGAAATCGCTCGCTGCGGAGCTCGCGCCGCCGCGGCTGACGCCGGCGCTGCTCGAAGAGCTGGAAGATGCCGGCCAAGGCATGCTCGAGACCGAAGAGGCGAAAGAAGGCATCGCCTCCTTCCTCGAGAAGCGCAAGCCGCGCTGGTATCCGCCCTCTTAGGGCGATACCTCTTCGAGTACGCGCTCGCGCGTCTCGATGGCGCAGGCGGCGGCGACGATTGCGCCGATCAACGCGACCGTTCCGAACATGGAAAAGACCGCGTTCAGCCCGTAGCTGCCAAGGATGAAGCCGACCGCGCTCGGTCCGAGGGTCGAGCCGAGGCGCAGCCACGCCGTCGCTGTCGCCGTGCCGCGGGCGCGCAGCCGCGTCGGATAGATCTCCGCCGTGTAGAGGTAGCAGAGGTTCGAATTCGAAGCGGCGAAGAAGGTCGCGACCGAGGCCCAAAGCACCAGCGTCTCTGGGCTGGTGGCGCCGAAATACCAGAGAATCCAGAGCGGCGTGGCGCAGCCGAGATAGGCGAGCACAAACCAGGCGCGGCGCCCGGTCTTGTCGACCACGAAAGCGACGGCGAACGTGCCGACGAGGCCGACGGTATTGGTAATGAGCGCGTAGCTCAGCGAGGTCGAGAGGTCGAGCTTGAACACGGTGCGATAGAGTGTCGGCAGCCACGAGCCGAGACCGAAGGACACGTAATAGGCGCAGAACCACAGGCACCAGACGGTGATGGTGCGCTTCAAATAGCGCGGCGCGAAAAGCTCGCTCCACGGCGCGCGCTCTGGCGGCGCCACGGGGATCGCCGGCACCGGCGGGAGCGCGATGCCGCGGCGCTTTGTGTCTTCCTCGAGGAAGCTGACGACCTCGTTGGCCTCGGCAAGGCGGCCTCTGTCGGCGAGCCAGCGCGCAGATTCCGGCAGCATGCGCCGCAGCACCAGCGCGATCACGGCCGGCACGGCCCCAAGGATGAACATCGATTGCCAGCCATAGCGCGGCACAAGGTAGACGCCAGCCACGGCCGCAAAGAAGAGGCCGATGGAATAGATGCCCTCATAGGCCAGGAAGAAGAAGCCGCGGCCCTTGGCTTTCGCCATCTCGCCGATATACGCGGCCGCCACGGGGACCTCGCCGCCAAGGCCGATGCCTTCGATCGTCCTCAGCGTAAAGAGCGAATAGAAATCGCTGGCGAAGATGCAGGCAAAGCTGCCGAGTGCGAAGAGAAGGATACTGAACGTCAAAGCGCGCAGACGGCCGATCCGGTCGGCGATCCAGCCGAAAGTGAGGGCGCCAAAGAGCTGGCCAAGATTGCCAGCGCCGAGCAGCAAACCGATCTGGCCCGGCTGAATCTGCCAGAGGCTCACCAGCACCGGTAGTACATAGGCGATGGAGAGACTGTCATAAGCATCGAAGAACGTCGCCGTACCGACAGTGAGACGCGCCTTCACATGCCACCCGGTGATCGGCAAACGCTCGATCCGCGCGACGATGTCTGCGGCATTGCTGCTCATGTGGCGTTCCCCCTCGTTTTCTTAATCGTCATTCCCGCGCAAGCAGGAATCCAGAGCAAGCGCCGTGCTGTTTCCTGGACCCCCGCTTTCGCGGGGGTGACGGTTTTCGATTGATCTAGGCTTTAGGCAATGGAAACTTCTCAAGGTAAACCTTGTAGTCGTCTTCGACGTCGATCTGCAAGGCGGCGAGCAGCCGCACCGTCCCGCAATAGCCGGTGATCGCGATGAGAAGATCGAGCAGCCGCGGCGTGTCGAGATGCTGCTTCAGCACCGCGAAAGTCTCCTCCGAAAGCCTGATCTCGTTGGCGAGCTCGCGCGCCGCTTTGAGCACCGTCTTGGTCAGCGGATCGAGGCTGGTCGGCCGGCCTTCGCTGTCGTCGATCAGTGCGCGGATATCGGCCTCGCTTACCCCGAAATCGAAACCGATCTTCACGTGATGCGACCATTCATAGGGTGAGCGCGCGCAATAGCCGACTTGCAGGATGGCCAGCTCGCGCAGCCGCGGATCCAGCTTCGACTGGAAGCGGATATACATCGCCGTATGGCTGTGCGCGCGCGCCATCTCGGGATTGTGGAAGAGCAGCCGCGTCAGATTGATATCGCGCATATGCTCGCGATGCTCGGGCGCGACATCCTCTTTGTTGAGATATTTGAACCGTGCCATCCGCCCCTCCCTGGCTTCTTCGCGCGGCGCGATTGGCGTCGCATTTGCGCCTCGCGATACACCCAAAACCCGCTTCTGGCAACGCGTCCTGGCGCGGCGGGTGCAATTGACTCGGGTCCTGCAGCTTTCTAGCTTTTTGCTGCTCGATCCAACCGCAAAGCCTTGATTTAAAAAGGCTGGAGACGCGTATGGCGGTGAAGCCAGCCCGCTTCTATGTCGACGACCGGCCCGATGAGGGCGTGTTCCGGGTACATCGCGACGTCTATTCCGATCCGGAGATTTTCGAGCTCGAGATGAAATACATCTTCGAGCGCACGTGGAATTTCCTCACCGTCGAAACGCAGCTCGCCAAGCCGCATGATTACATAACGACCTGGATCGGCCGCACGCCGGTGGTCGTCTCGCGCGACGC
>Ga0134128_10006622_pt1 | contig 14030 bp, 14 predicted proteins | sample KB31754_FD_96462 | JGI IMG/M metagenome (GOLD analysis project Ga0134128, IMG submission 96462) | Terrestrial soil microbial communities with excess Nitrogen fertilizer from Kellogg Biological Station, Michigan, USA - KB3-175-4 | ecosystem: Environmental > Terrestrial > Soil > Unclassified ... | reverse complement strand
GATCTTCATGGCTTCCTCCCCGTAGCAGCAGCTAACCGTATTTAACGCCGCTCGGCAAATCGCCCACCAGTGTCGCGGCACCATCGCGCCGGTAAGGTGGGCAAAGCGAACGGGGAGGGTTCATGGCCGCGCTGACGCGTATCGACGTCCATCATCATTTCGTGCCGCCGGCCTACAAGGCCGAAATGAACAAGAAACGGCCGATGCAGCCCTGCATGCAGACCTGGACGATCCAGAACTCGATCGACGACATGGACAAAGCCGGGACGCAGATCTCGCTCGTCTCGATCACCCTACCGGGGCTTTATTTCGGGCATGTCGAAGAAGCGCGGAAGCTGTCGCGGCTGTGCAACGATTACGGCATGGAGATGATCCGCAATCATCCAGGCCGTTTCGGCCTCTTCGCCGCGATCCCGTGGCCGGACGTCGAGGGCTCGCTGAAGGAAGTCGAATATGCGCTCGATACGCTCAAAGCCGACGGCATTTGCTTGTACACGAGCTATGGCGACCGCTGGCTCGGCCACAGCGACTTCAACCCGCTGTTCGAGGAACTCAATCGGCGCAAGGCGATCGCCTATGTTCATCCCCACGCCGCGGCATGCTGCGAGAACCTCATCCCCGAAGTGAATGAGTCGATCATCGAATACGGCACCGACACGACGCGCGCGATCAACAGTATGATCTTCACCGGCGCGAGCGCGCGGTATCCCAACATCCAGTGGATCTGGTCGCATGCCGGCGGGACGATGCCGTTTCTGATCGAGCGCATGGTCAATTTGGCAAAAATTCCCCAGGTCGCGGCGAAGCTGCCGAACAGGCTGATGCCAGAGCTGAAGCGCTTCTATTACGACACGGCGCAAGCCTCGAACGGCGTCGCACTCGGGGCGCTCAAAGCCGTGGCCGGCGCGAGCCAGATCGTTTTCGGCACCGATTACCCCTATCGCCTCTCGATCGAGCATGTCGAGGGCCTCGCCGGTGCCGGGCTCAGCACAGAGGAGATGATCGGCATCGATCATCGCAACGCGCTGCGCCTACTGCCGAACCTTGCCAAACTGATCAAAGCGTGACGGGATGGCTGCGCCCCATCGTATCGACGTCCATCACCATTTCGTCCCGCAGATCTATAAGGATGCGCTGATCACGCTCGGCAGCGCCTGTCCCGCGCCCGGTTATCAAGCGCCGATCGCGAATTGGAGCCTCGAGCGCTCGCTCGACCAGATGGACGAGGCGGGCATCGCGTCTGCGATCGTCTCCGTGACGACACCCGGGATTCATTTCGGCGATGACGGGGCGGCACGAAAGCTCGCGCGCCAATGCAACGAGGCGGGCGCCAGGATGGTCGCGGACCGGCCACAGCGCTTCGGTCTTTTCGCGGCACTGCCGCTGCCCGACATCGACGCGAGCCTCAACGAGATCGCCTACGCGCTCGATGAGCTCAAAGCCGACGGCATCGGCCTCTACACCAGCTACGAGGCAGGCGGCGTCAAATTCCTCGGCGATCCGGCATTCGCGCCGCTCCTTTCAGAGCTCGACCGGCGCAAGGCGCTGGTCTTCGTCCATCCGACGTCCTGCGTCTGCTGCTCCGATCTGCAGCCCGGCATCGCCGACGCGATCATCGAATATGGCACCGACACGACGCGCACTATCGCCAGCCTCGTCTTCGGCGGCGCCGCCGCGCGCTTTCCCCATATCCGCTACATCTTCTGCCATGCCGGCGGCACGATGCCCTATCTCATCCAGCGTTTCGTCGACTTCAGCGGCCGCGACAAAGCGGCGATGAATGCCGCGATGCCGAACGGCATGCTGCATGAGCTGACTCGGTTTCATTATGACCTCGCTCAGACTGCGCATCCCGGGTCGGTCGGCGCGTTGCGCAACATCATTCCGCTGTCGCAAATCTTGTTCGGCACCGACTATCCGTACGGCTTCGGCTGCGCCGATCAGGTGACGCGTATTGCCGCCTGCGGCTTCACCGCCGCGGAACTCGCCTCTGTCGATCGCAGCAACGCGCTGCGGCTGCTGCCGCGTTTCGGTACGCTCGAGGATCGCCTGCAGCGGCCGGCGCGCCGGGATGAACACGTCGTCGAACCGGCGACGCCCAGTGCCGCACCCGCGCGGGGCGTGCCAACGCCCGCCGCTCGCGACCGCGCCGCCACCGAAAAAACGTGACGGGCGCAACGCGGGGCTTCGCGATCGCACTCGCCCTCCTCGTCCTCTCGGCCATTCCGGCCCCGGCGGGCGATTGGGACGATCTCGTCAAAGCGGCGAATGTCGAGGGCGAGGTCGATGTCCATGGCGGTCCGGGCAAGCTTTACGAGCAGGTGCTGACCCAAGGGTTTCGCAAAGCCTTTCCGCAGGTGAAGGTGGTGTTCAGCGGCTCGAGCGGGCGCGACGCGGTTCCCCAGATCACGCGCGAGCGCGCTGCCGGCGTCTATCATTGGGACGTCTATGTCGGCGGCACGCCATCGATCTTGCAGACGCTCATGCCAAAAGGCGCTTTCGTGCCGCTGCGTCCGGCCTTCATCCTGCCCGAGATCACCGACGACAAAGCGTGGTTCGGCGGGCTCGATCTCGGCTGGATGGATGCGGGCAAGACATACGTGCTTGGCTTCGAGGCGAGCGTGACGGCGCCGGTGATGGTGAATTGGGATTTCGTCGCGCATGACGATCTCAAGAGCCACGAGGATCTGCTGGCGCCGCGCTTTGCGGGGAAGATCGTCTGGGACGATCCGCGCTTGCCCGGCGCGGGCGTCGGCGTCGCGCAGCGGCTGCTCAACAATTACGGCGCGCCCTTCCTGCAGCGTCTCTTGGCCGAGCAGAAAATCGTCTACATGAGCAATCCGCGTCAGGAAGCGGAGTGGCTGGTGCGCGGCCAGTATCCGATCGGGCTCGGCACCGCCGCCGAAGAGATCAGGCCATTCCAGCAGCAGGGGCTCGGCAAGAACATCGCGCCGTTCGATATGAAGCTGCCGCATCCGACCATGAGCACCGGCTTCGGCACCGTCTCGATGATGGATCACGCGCCGCATCCCAGCGCGGCGAAGCTCTACATCAACTGGCTGCTGTCGAAAGCCGGTCAGACCGATTGGGGCCAGACCGGCCACAACAGCCGCCGCCTCGACGTGCCGCATCCCGACCCGGCGAGCTTCCCGGTCGCGGGCATGAGCTATGGCGCCGATCAATCCGAGGCGGCTATCCCGGTGCGCGAAGAGGCGGCGGATGTCGCCAAGAAATTCATTCCGGCGCAGAGCCGATGACACGCGCTCGGGCGGCGCCTCAAAATACGCGGAACCAGAAGGCGAGATAAACCACCAGCGCGACCGTCGGCAAATTGGCGATCCAGCCGATCCACAAAAAGACCGCGCGCGCGGGCCAGGCGGCAATCGAACCCAGCAAAGCGAGCGCCGCGAGCGCCATGCCCCACGCGGCCAGTCGCACATCGCCGACCGCTCCCGCGCCGTAGCGCGCGACGTAGGCGGCGGAATCCGAGAGATAGTCGACGACACTCGGTGTCTCGAGCGCGAGGAACAAGAGCGCGAGCGCGCCATTCACGATCGCCGCTGCCCGCCGCCGGCGCATGAGCGCGAGCACGGCGACGGCGAGCGCGGCCGCGAGCACGCCGATGGCGAAGATCTTAGCCGTGCTGTCCGTCATCGAAGGTTCTTCCGATCTCGGCTGCGCTCTATCGGCAAGAACGCTTCCGACTAAGGCGTCGCGGGCTTCGTCTCGGCGAGCAGCTGGCGGTACTGCGCGATGATCTTCTCGACGCCGGGCCGGCTCTTTGCCCATTCCGCGATCGCGCCATCGAGCCGCTTCTGCCAAGCCGCATGCGTCTCGGGATCGAGCGTCACCACGGTCTGCTTGGGATCGGCTTTGGCGGCTTCGCGATTATGGTTGTTGTCGCCATCCCACCACTTGCCCCAAGCACGACTCATTGCCTGCCCGGAATTACGCTCGAGCGTCTCCTGCGCCGCCGCCGGCAGCGCGTCATAGCGCTTGCGCGACATGAAGATCATGCCCGCCGCCGTGCCCATCGCCTGATCGATGTGATAATGCGCGACTTCGCCGATCTTGAAGGAGAAATAGACGTTCCAGGAGAGGATCGTGCCGTCGGCCGTGCCGCGATTCATCGCTTCATAAGCTTCGGGCGATGAGAGCGTGATCGGCTGCGCGCCCATATGTTGCGCGGCGAGCGCCGTCAGCTGTGTCGGGCCGACGATCCGCGTGCCGGTCAGGTCCCTTAAGGATTTCGGCGCTTTCGTCAGATGCACGATCGATTGCGGCAGAGCGATCAGCATCAGTGGCCGCGCCTGGTCGAATTCGCTGTCGAGCACGCCAGTCTTGTAGAGGCGCCAGAGCGCCTCGGAACCGCGCTCCGAGCTGTCAGCCAAATTGGGCAGCGCGCCCACTTCGGCGAAGGGAAATTTGCCCGAAACGTAATTGAAGAGCACGAAGCCGATCTGCACGACGTCGTTCATCACGCGATCGTAGACATTCTGGTTGTTGACGATCGACGTGCCGCCGCGTAGGTCGATGGTCAGCGCGCCCTGTGAATCCGCCGTCACTTTCTCGGCCCAGGGCTTATAGAACTGTTCGTAGGCCGCTTGCCCCGGACTGGCGAAAGGCGCGAATTTCAGCACCACCGGATCGGCGGCGGCTGCGTCCACCATCGCGGATAGGCACGCGCCGATCAGCAACGTCAATGCGATGCGCTTCATCATCCCCTCCCCGATTCGCCGCCCGCGATTTTGCGCGGAGCGCCGGCGCCGCGCCAGTGCAATCGCCGCAATTTTAACGAAATCGATTCGGTTATGGCTAATGCGCGTTTGCCTTAAAGCACCCGGCCGGCGCAACCAATTGTTCATTCCGCTTTGCGAGCATCCGTGCCGCGTCAGCTGCATGTCGCAGAGAAGGACGACCGCAACCATGTTACGCATTTATCCGTCGCCGGCGCTGATCATCCTGGTCGCTTGCGGTATTGCAATTTCGTACGCCTCTCAGCAGCAGCAGAATTACGATCCGCAATGGCTCGCGATCTGCACCGCGCTGTTTCTCGCCGGCAGTGCCGTCTCCTTCACCATCGTGCAGAAGATGCCCCGGCGGCCGATCCGCATCAGCATGACGCGGGCGCGCTGGGAGCGCGCCAAGCTCGGCCTCGCGGTCGGCGCCGCCGCGATCGTCGCGGCTTTCGCCTGGCTGCTCTGGGGCGCGAAGACCTTGCCGAGCGGTAGCGTGGTGAGCATCGCAATCGTCATGATCCCGACGCTCGCGCTCGGCCTAGCCGGACTCGCGCTCGTCTATTACTGGCTCGGCCTATGGGCCTTCGGCGAGATTGTCAAAGACCAGCCGCCCGAAGCGAGCGAGCCGAAGAACGATCCGAAATAAGCAAAGCGCTGCGCGTTTGCCGCAGCGCCGCGCTCACACCGCCTTCAGCGCCTGATCGAGATCGTCGATCAGATCGTCGGGGTCTTCGAGCCCGACCGAGTAGCGGATCAGCGCATCGGTGATGCCGAGGCGCTCGCGCTCATCGGGCTTCAGCGTGCGATGCGTCGTCGTCGCCGGATGGGTCACGAGGCTCTTGCTGTCGCCGAGATTGTTCGAGATGCGCGCGAGCTTCAGCGCGTTGAGGAAGCGGAAGGTCTCGGCCTTGTTCTTGCCGACATTGAGCGTGACGACGGTGCCGAAGCCGCTCATCTGCCGCCGCGCGAGCGCGTGCTGCGGATGGCTCTCGAGCCCGGGATAGCGCACGCGGCTGGCGCGCGGATGCCGCTCGAGGAATTGCGCGACCTTCAGCGCGCTGTCGCAGCTCTGCCGGACGCGCAGATCCATCGTCTCCAGGCCTTTCACCAGGATCCATGCATTGAAGGGCGAGAGTGCCGGGCCGGTATGGCGCAGGAACGGCGCAAGCGATTCATTGACGTATTTCGCCGAGCCCAACACCGCGCCGCCGAGGCTGCGCCCCTGCCCGTCGATATGCTTGGTCGCGGAATAGACGACGATGTCGGCGCCCAATTCCAGCGGCTTCTGCAAGAGCGGCGAGGCGAAGACATTGTCGACGACGAGCACGCCACCCGCCTGATGCGTCAATTCGGCGACGGCCTTGAGATCGACGAGCTCGAGCCCCGGATTGGACGGGCTCTCGCAAAACACGGCTTTGACGCCGGGCTTCAGCGCGTCGCGCCATTGATCGAGATCGGCGCCGTCGACCAGCTCGCTCTTGATGCCATAGCGCGGCAGGATCTCCTGGATGATGTAGAGGCAGGAGCCGAACAGCGCGCGCGAGGCGACGACGCGGTCGCCGGCCTTCAAGAAACACGCCATCGAAGCAAAGACCGCCGCCATGCCGGACGACGTCCCGCGCACTGCCTCGGCGCCCTCCAAGAGGCGCAGCCGCTCCTCGAACATCGCGATCGTCGGATTGGCGTAGCGCGAATAGACATAGCGCGCGCCCTGATTCTTGAACGCCTCTTCGGCTTCCTCGGCGCTCTGATAGACGAAGCCCGAGGTCATGTAGATCGCCTCGCACGTCTCCTCGAATTGCGAGCGCTGCAAGCCGCTATGCGTCAGCACGGTGCGCGGACGCCATGTCGCTGAATGCTCGGGATTGATCACGGACATCGTCGCTCTCCTTCGCGTGTACACGCCGACCGGATCGCGACCCGTTTCGTCAGCGCCCGCGCACACGACGCGGAGCCAACAAAAAAGCCCTAACCGCGCGGGTCAGGGCTTCGTCCAAGCCTCCGACCTTTTAGCGGTTGTTTTAACGTGGCCGCAAGCCGGTCGGCTCAAATCAAATCGCCACGGAACGATGCCAACTTAGCGCGGCGGCGCAGGCTGTCAAGCGCCCTGCCCGCGCCCCGAAACGACGACGGCCGGCCTCATCGGACCGGCCGCCGCGCAAGCTCTTTGAGCGATACGCTTACGGATAGTAATAATAATGATAGCCCGGCGTCGCGTAGTAACCCGGGGCTTCGTAAACGCAACCCGTAAGCGCCATACCAAGTGCGATCACCGCCAGAATGCGTTTCATGACAGCTCTCCTTTCACTTCACTGACGATCACTCACGTTGAACATCATTGGGGACTTGCAGCCTGTTCGCCGAGGGGCGGGCCGGGATAGCCCCAGCCGTAATTGCCGCCGTAATAGCCATAGCTGGGTCCCGGGCCCGAGTAGACGCAGCCCGCGAGCGCCAAGCAAAGTGCCGTCAGCGCCAGAATGCGTTTCATGCTCCTGCTCCTTCGTACCATTTGTTACGCCACAGCCAACCGACAGAGTCCCCCGACCCGTCCCGCGTGGATCGGGCCAATATTGATCGGCCGGGCATGATTTTCTCTTCGAAAGTAACCACCGATGCCGGGGCTGGTTCCGCTTGAGCGTGGCTGGAGCGCCGCGATTGTGGCAAGTTCCGCGAAGACCAGGTAAGAGTGGGACAAGCGCTCAGATCGGCGAACTTTCGGGAGGGGATATATGAGCATTTTCATCGGTTTCCCGCGCGCGGCGCGTCGCGCGGCACTGCTGGCGACGGCGCTGCCGCTCTTGGCGCTTCCGGCGCAGCGCGCCGCCGCCGAGGACATCAAGATCGGCTACATCAAGGTGACGGCGCTGGCGCCGGTGATGGTCGCGCAGGGGAAAGGCTATTTCGCGGCCGAGGGTCTCAACGCCGAGCTCGTTCCCTTCGATGCGCCGGTCCCGGTGGCGCAGGCCGTGGTGTCAGGCGCGGTCGATTTCGGCACGACCGGCCCGTCGGGCGCGTTCTACAACCTCGCCGGTTCGGGCACACTCCGCATCATCGCCGGCATGGCGCGCGAGGCGCCGAGCTTCCAGTTCCTCGCCATCCTCGCGTCGAACCGCGCCTACAATGCGGGCCTCACCTCGGTGAAAGGGCTCGGCGGGCACAGCGTCGCGGTCTCCGATATCGGCGGCGCTGCGCATTACAGCCTGACCCTCATCGAGGAGAAGTATCATATCGATCCGGCGAGCATCCGCGTGACGCCGCTGCAAGGCATCTCGGCGGCGATCTCGGCGCTCGCCGGCGGCTCGGTCGATGCCTCCTCGAGCCCGTCGACGGCCTTCGCGCCGGTGATCCAGCGCGGCGATGCGAAGCTGCTCGCCTATGTCGGCGACGAGACGCCGTGGCAGGCGGGCATCGTCTATACGACGAAGAAGACCGCCGACGATCGGCGCGAGACGGTCGAGAAGACGCTGCGCGCCCTCAAAAAGGCGATGCGCGATTATCACGACGCCTTCACCGGGCCCGACGAGCGGCGCAAGGACGGACCGGGCGCGCCCGAGATCCTCGCGCTCCTCTCCCAGCAGCTCAATCAGCCGCCGGAGCAGATCGCGCGCGCCATCGCCTATGCCGATCGCGACGGACGGGTCGACGTCAAGGACCTCAACCATCAGGTCGCGTTTCTGCGCGCCCAAGGCCTCATCAAAGGCGCGGTCGACCTCGAGGCGATCGTCGACAAGCGCTACGTCGTGCCGCTGCCGTAACGAGCGCGGCGCTTCTAGCCGCGCGGCGTGCCCCAGCCCTCGCGGCCGCTGCGATTGCCGCCGATGTTGGGATAACCGTGCGTCGGCACGAAAATCTCCTCGATCGGGATTTTCTTCGGAATCATCGCCTGCTCGTGGAGATAGGTGACGAGCGCCTCGAGCGTCGGACGATTTTCCTCGACGCCATAAGCCCAGAAGTCTTCGCCGAAGACCTCGTCGATCTCGTGTAGATCCGAGACCAGCCAGGGCATCATGTAGCGCAGCGCGCCGACATCGCGCATCTTCTGGACCGCGAGTGCGCGCGATTCGCAAGCCGCGTTGTAGAGGCTGGTCGCGACGAACGGATGCTTCTCGTAGAGCGAACGCTTGATCGCGAGCACGTGCATGATCGGAAAGATCTTGGTGCGCTTGAAATACTCGGCCTCGACCTCGCGGTAATTTGGAAACAGGCGGACGATGTTGGGGTTGCGGCCGAGCGGCTCGGGAATATGCGAGGTGACGATCGCATCGATGCCGCCCTTCGCCTCGCCGTCCTCGAGCAGCTGGTTGAGCGAGCGGCCGCTGCTGTTCTGGACGAGGTCGATCTCCTTCAAGAGCGGCAGCACCGCCGGCTTGCCATGCGTGCCGGGATGCTCCATCGCGCCTTGGATCCAGTGGATCTTCGAAAGATCGACGCCGTATTCATGCTGCAGCATGCCGCGGATCCAGACCGCGGCGGTCTGGACATAGAGCGGCACGCCGACGCGCCGGCCCTCGAGATCCTTCGGCTTCTTGATGCCGGATTTCGCGTTGACGAAGATGAATTGGTGGCGGAACACGCGCGAGATCATCACCGGCACGGCGACGAAGGGCGAATTGCCGGCGACGAGCTTGGTGATGTGCTCGGAGAGGGAGAATTCCGAGGCGTCGAATTCCTGGCCGCCGCCCATCCGGTCGAAGACCTGGCGCGGATCGTCGAGCACGACGAAGTTGAGATCGATGCCGGCCGGCTTGACGTCGCCGGTATAGAGACCGTGCATGCGATCGTAGAAGCCGCTTGCCAGCGTGATCGGCAGATTGGACATGGCGCCCCTCCTTTTGGCTACAAGTCTTTTCGTTGCGTCGCGCCAAGCTTAGCGCGCCACAATTCGATTGGCACGGCGAGCGCCCGCGCCGCCGCCTGAAACCGGCGTTAACCGTCATTCTACAATCAATTTTTAGCGATTCGCCGATAGTTATAGAGCGCTAGCCAATCGGATTTGGTGCGGAAAGTTCTATGAGTGATCGGCATCGTCTCGACAGCGGCGCGCGGCGCCGGCGCGCAACCGTAAGACATTCTTTACCATGACGGCGCGCGCGCAAAAGCAGGCCAGCCGCCGCGCCGGCAGCCTGATGCAGCGCTATTGCGATCAGCTCGGCTCGATCGCGAGCCGCCAGCGCGTCGAGATAGCGCTCAAGGCCGCGCGCGTCTCGGCCGAGCTCGCCGCCAATTCGGCGACCGACGCGATGCTGGCGGCGCAGGCCGCGAACCGCGCGAAGTCGGAATTCCTTGCCAATATGAGCCACGAGCTCCGGACGCCGCTCAACGCGATCATGGGCTTCTCGCAGATCATCGCCGAGCAGACGCTGGGCCCGATCGGCACCGGCAAATATCTCGAATATTCGCGCGACATCAACGGCAGCGCCCAGCATCTCCTGGAAATCATCAACGACATCCTCGATCTCGCGCGCATCGAAGCCGGCAAGACCGAGCTCATCGAGGACCCGCTCGATCCGCAAATGCTGATTCCCGCCTGCATCCGCGTCGTATCCGAGCGCGCGAAACTCGCCAGCGTCGCCGTCGAGTTCGATGCCGAGAACGCGAATTTCCTTTTCCGCGGCGACGAGCGGAAGATGAAGCAGATCGTCCTCAACCTGCTCTCGAACGCGGTGAAATTCACGCCATCGGGCGGCAGGATCGATGTGCGCTGGCGGATCGTCGAGAACCGCTGCTGCGAGCTCGCGATCAGCGACAACGGCATCGGCATCGCGCCCGGCGACCTGGCGCGCGTGCTGCAGCCCTTCGCGCAGGCCGAGAGCGGCCTCAACCGCCGCTATGAAGGCACCGGCCTTGGCCTGCCGCTGACGCGTGGCCTCGTCGAGCTGCACCAGGGCAGCTTCCGTCTCGAAAGCGAGCTCGGCCAAGGCACGAGGGCGATCGTCGAATTTCCGCTGAGCCGCGTTCAAAAAGTCGGCGCGCCGCCGACCGCCGGGGACGGCAATGCGCCGCCCATGTCGCGCTGGCCGGTGCATCAGACAATCGAAGCGCTCGAGCAAACCATACGAACCGGATTTCTTTCGGGTGAGAACCATGGAACAGAATGACAAGAAGATCGGCCGCGTCGTCTCGGTCTCGGGATCGCAGCTCATTTGCCTACTCGAGGACGCCTCCGATCAGGCCGGAGCCGGTCCCGTCGAGATCGAAGTCGGCACCATCGTGCGCATGCGCACGCCTCGTTCGGTAGCGTTTGCGATGGTGCGCGCGATCACCATCCCGATCCCGTCGGCCATGAGTTCGGACGAGGAGCTGAAGGTCGCCGAGCTCGAGCTCCTCGGCGAAATCCTCGAGGAGCAGAACCATCAGCCCGGCGCGTTCCAGCGCGGCGTCTCCTTCTTCCCGCGGCTCGGCAACGAGGTGGCGTTCGCAACCCAAGACGATCTGCAGCAAATCTACGCCTGCCCGGCGATCTCGAGCGCGTGCATCGGCGCGCTGCATCACGACCGCTCGCTGCCCGCCTTCGTCAAGACGGACGATCTGCTCGGCAAGCATTTCGCCGTGCTCGGCACGACCGGCTCCGGCAAGTCCTGCGCCGTCACGGTGATCCTCAAATCGCTGTTGCGCGAGAATCCGCACGCGCGCGTGCTATTGCTCGATCCGCATAATGAATATGCGCAGGCTTTCGGCGACCAGGCGATGGTGCTCGATCCGGCGGTGACCCTCGATCTGCCCTACTGGCTCTTCAATTTTGACGAGCTGTGCGAGGTCTTCATCGGCGACGACGAGGCGCGCCCGGCGCAGGCGAGCATCCTCGCCGAAGCGATCGTCATCGCGAAGCAGGCCTTCCTCAAAGGCAAGAACGAATACCGGGTCACGGTCGACACGCCGACACCCTATGCGATCAACGATGTGATCTCCTATATCAGGGAGGAGCAAGGCAAGCTGGTGCGGCCCGAGCCGACGCCCGTCTACACGCGGCTCATGACCCGGCTGCGGATGCTCTCCACCGACACGCGCTACTCCTTCATGTTCTCGCGCTACGGAGACGACCGCATGGCGGCCATCCTGTCGCGGCTCTTCCGGATTCCGGTCGACGGCAAGCCGATTACCATCGCCGATCTCTCGGGCGTGCCGTCGGAAACCTTGAATGTCGTGGTCTCGGTGCTCTGCCGCATCGCGCTCGATTTCGCGCTGTGGAGCCAGCGCTCCTCGCCGATCCTCGTCGTGTGCGAGGAAGCGCATCGCTATGCGCCGCGCGCGACCGGCCTCGGATTCGAGCCGACCAAGCGCGCCCTCGCGCGCATCGCCAAGGAAGGCCGCAAATACGGCGTCTCGCTCTGCGTCGTCAGCCAGCGCCCGTCCGATCTCGCCACCGACATGCTGTCCGAATGCAACACGATGTTCGCGCTGCGCATGAGCAACCAGGCCGATCAGGAGCTGGTGCAGGCGACGATCGCGGAGGCGGGCATGGGCCTCCTCGAATTCCTCCCCTCGCTTCACACCGGCGAGGCGATCGTGATCGGCGAAGGCGTGCCGGTGCCGCAGCGCGTGATCTTCGCCCCGCTCGCCGTGCGGGACATGCCGCGCAGCAAGACCTTTGTCTTCTCCGAGGCGTGGAGCCAGGATGGCGGCACCGCCGAGCCGGTCACCAGCATCGTCGAGCGCTGGCGCCATCTCCAGAAGGCTTCATCGCCGCGCCCGAGCCGCCGTGCCGAGCCGGGGCAGCGCGCGCACAACCGCGCCGGTGCGAATGCGGCGGGCGACGCCCAGCCGGCCGCGACATTGCAGATGCCGCCGCAAACCCAACGCCCGACCGGTACCTGAACGCGCGGCTACCCCTCGCTCAAGGCGCGATCAGCTTGTGCCCCGGCGTCGCATCGGCAGCCGGCCAGACCGTGACCCATTGGGCCTTCTGAACCTGTTTTAGCTGCGTCAAATCCTTCTCGCTGGTGTGATGCGCGCCGCCGAAGCCGTGCTTGCCGAGCACGGTGCTCACTTCGTTGTGCTCGAGCCACGCCGCGAGCTTGGCGTCCTCGATGCTCTTCGTGGCCTCGATCGCCGCCGTGAGGATCTGCCAGCTGGCATATTCATTGGCCGCCTGGCTGTCGACGCGCGGATAGGGCATCTTCGCTGCCTTGGCACGCTCGTCGAACATGCGTGCGAAGTCGCGCCCGACCGGATCGTCGGTGTAAGGCGGACCGTCGTCGAAATTGGTGATGCCGAGCGCCTCCTCGGCGCCCGACGCCTCGGCGATCGAGGGCGACGGGAAGAGATAGAAATGCCGCGGCGGGCGATAGCCGATCTTGCTCATCGCCTCGAGCAGGAGATTGCCGTCGACGCCGAGGCAGCCCATCCAGAGGAAATCGGCCTGCGCGTTCTTGATGCGATCCGCGATCGCCGTGAAATCGCGCGTGCCGACATCGTATTCGATATCGAGCGCCACGTTCATGCCGCGGTCCGGGAAGACCTTCCGCGCGCCCGCCGCGAAGAACGACGTCGAGGGGAATTTCAGCGTCAGCATCGCCACGGTCTTGGGCGGATGCGCCGTGCTCGAGAGCGCATCCATGATGATGCCGGCATTGGTGACGTCGGGATGACCGCCCAGCACGTTGGCCGCGAAATGCCATTCATAGGTGGCGAGATCGGGCGTGCCCATCGTGTTCTGGATGAAGATCTTGCGATAGCGCTGGGCCACGCCCATGGCGGCGAGGATCGCGGCGGTGCCGTAAGGGCCGAGGATCAGATCGACCTTTTCGACGCCGAGCAGCCGCTCGTAGAGCGTGCGCGCGACATCGGGCTTCGACTGATCGTCGAGCAGGACGTATTCGACCGGCCGGCCGAGCCAGCCGCCTTTCGCATTGGTCTGGGCGACGAAAACCTCGCTGACGATCTGATGAATGAGGCCGGTCTGCGCGAACGGCCCGGTCAGCGAGAGCGTCTGACCGACGCGGATCGGCGCGGCGGCGGCTTGCCCGCGCGCCCATTGCAGCGCCGGCAGGCTCGCCATCCCGCCGAGCACCGCGCGCCGCGACCAGTTGCGAATGCGCATGATGTCCTCCCCGGTAATCTGTTCTTATGGGCGAAGTGTCGCGCGTAGGCGGCGGGCGGTCAATCGATCCAGCCCGCCTTCCGTCGGCGGCCGAACATAAGCTTGGATGCCTCGCAAAGAATCGGATCGCGCCGCGTTTCCGCCATATTCTCCCGCTATTGACCGGCCCATCCGCGTGGAAAACCACTCGGGAACGGGGGCATTCGCGCGTAAGCGATGGGCTGCGAGTTCGGCTGCGTCTTCACGGCCGG
>Ga0134128_10006621_pt1 | contig 14031 bp, 12 predicted proteins | sample KB31754_FD_96462 | JGI IMG/M metagenome (GOLD analysis project Ga0134128, IMG submission 96462) | Terrestrial soil microbial communities with excess Nitrogen fertilizer from Kellogg Biological Station, Michigan, USA - KB3-175-4 | ecosystem: Environmental > Terrestrial > Soil > Unclassified ... | reverse complement strand
TGTCCTCGCGCAGTTTTTCCATGTCCTCCCGCCACTCGCTCTGCCGGCTGCGGACCTGCTCCTGGATCTGCTTTTGCAGCTTCTCCATGGCGGGCCTCTGCTTCTTCACTTCTTCCTGAATCTGTTTCTTCAGCTTCTCCATTTCCGGCTGAATGCGCTTCAGGTCAGCAGTCATTGTCGGCGGCAGCAGAGCAGCGATTTCAGCTGCCGGTTCAGTCAGATCGGCGCAAGTGGCTTCTTCGAAAAGATTACAGTTCTGGTATTGGAGTTCGCCCGTCTTTTTCTCCGGCAAACTCAAGGTGAGGGTTTGCTCGCGGCGCTCCCGCATCACAACCACCGTTGCCTTGTTGGTGGTTCGCGAGTGCAGCAGTCGGCTGAAATCACTGCAATCGTTCACCGCCGATCCGTTGATCTTCACGATCACGTCGCCGGCACGAAGACCGGCCTGTTCGGCTCGGCTGCCCTTTTCGACCGACCGCACCAGGACGCCATTGCCGCCCCTTACGCCGAAGAATTCGCCCAGCTGAGGCGTAAGGTTTTCGATCATCATGCCACTGCTGCGCGGTGTATGTACCACCACGACATTGGTGGCAATATCCATCTCGGGAATATTGATTGGAGGCACGCGTACCACCGGAACTTTGATGTCGGGGTGGAAATTGAACTTCATTTCCGGCATCTTGTTGCGCTCCGCCAGCTGAGCGTGTAGCGTCACCGGCTGCCCGTCCCGGCTGATGCCGATCGTGATCGTGCGTCCGGCAGGGATCTCATGGATAAGCCGACGCAGCTGCTCGACACTCTGTACTTGCTGATCGTTGATGCTCAAGATGACGTCGTGTTCTTTGATGCCAGCTTTTCCTGCAGGAGCGTCCTGGTCAACCATCGTGACCTCGACTCCGCGCTCGTCTTTTAGGTGGAGTGCACCGAGACGTTCACTGGTAACGTCCTCGGTATCTACTCCCAAATACGAGCCACCCCAGGGTTCCTCGCCGTAGAAGACGAAGGGATCAGAGGTCAACTGTGCGGCCGGGCGTGCCCAAGGAACCGATACCAAGGCGACAAACAGAACGCAAACGACTTGTGCGAAGTGCTTCATAGCTCCCCCTATTGCGCCCGGCGAATAAAGATGTTGCCCATCGTGGTGCGGAGTTTCAGCACCGGGCCGCCCCCATTCACAGTTCCTTCAGCCGATACGAGCTTCGGTCCCCACTGTCCGCCTTCGCTGTTGACCCTAATTTGGGGGAAGTCGCTGGTGATGGTGTGCCCATTCGATGCCTCAATGCTGGCCTGCACGGTGATATTTACATTGGGCATCAGATAGATCGTAATGTCACCCATGCCGGTTTCGAGCTCGGAATCGACTTTCTCGTTCGAAGCAATGAACTTTGCGGTAATGGCACCGACTCCGGTTTCTACATGAGCTGCTGGAACACCCCACAGCTCGATACTGCCGCTTCCGGTTTCCGCGCTGACCAGCCCGGAAGCCGATCGGAGCTTCAGGCTCCCGCCTCCGGTCTCCATTGTGGCACCCCCGCCGATCTGGCCGAGCTCAATACCCCCGCCGCCGGTCGACGCCTTCACCCTGCCCGTGCATCTCTCCACCCGAATGCTGCCGCCTCCGGTTTGGAGAGAGGCTTCCTGCTCCGCCGACATCAGAACCAGGTTGCCGCCTCCGCTTTCAGCAGCGACCTTACCTTTCACGCTTCCGATCCTGATCGTGCCTCCGCCGGTGCTGACGGTCAGATCTGCGCCAACGTTCCCAATGTCGATCGGGCCACCACCGGTTTCTGCTGAGATCGCACCCCCGATGTCGTCGAGATGGATGTTTCCGCCCCCGCTCTCAGCATCAAGCCGGCCGGAAATTCCAGTCGTGACAATCTGCCCTCCATCGGTTTCGATCTTCACCGACTCCATCTCTCGTGGGACGTTCACCGTCACTTCCGAAGAGAACTTGTGCGGATGCCCGCTCTCCCACTCGCCCACGATCCAGGCGGTGTCGCCCCGGGTATAGGCACTGATTTTGTATGAGTCGAGTTGCTTGCGCGCACGCTCCTCAGAGGATTCGAACGACCGGCTGCGAATGGCGTAGTTGATCCCTTGGGTTTGCCCACCTTGCACTTTCACATCGCCCATCTCCACCTTGATGTGGAGATTGTGCACACCGGAAAGCGATCCGGTGGCCACACTAGTCCAAGTATTACCTTCCCGTTGAACGGAATTCTGCTGGGCAGCGCACAGTGTCGCTACAAGTACCGTCAGCAGGCTAAGTTGGATTACGTTTTTCCTCATTGCGGTTGAGTTTGCTTCTCCCCTTTAGTTAGTTCATCTCCGGTAACTGCGCCACCATGTCGCGCGCTTGCGACCGGATATAACGGTTCTCATCTTTTTGTGCGAGACGTTGCAGGACAATCCGCACGCTGCTGTCGGCACGAACCGGATCAAGCAGGCGCAGAGCCTCGACTCGGACTCCGGGATTGGTGTCCGACATCAAAGCTTCGAGCACGGCATCGCGCACCTGTACGTCGTCCTTCACGTAAGGGCCTAGTCCGTTCAGTGCCTTCAGGCGCACTCCGGTGTTGGAGTCATAACGCAACGCATACAGCAGAGCTTCGCGAACGTGCTGATTGCTTGGCTGCTGGGTAAGCAGATTAACCGAATCCATGCGAACGCCAGCATTCAAATTGTTGCGGGCTGCATAGAGCAGCAGCTGCTGAATTTCGGGATCGTTAAAGGAGCCGGTGTGCTGCTGGGGCACAACCGTGTCGTACTTGACAGTGACCTGGTCCGACCCTGGCTGCTGCGCAATGGAACTCACGCCGGTGACCGAGGAAAGCGCTGCCGGTGCCGGACGAGAGATTTTGTCAGGATCCTGGCCGCTTCCCACTGTCATCTTGTAGGTAGCTCCGATACCTCCTGCAAAACCGACGATGAAGATCCCCGCTGCCAGAGCTGGCGCGAATCGAATCTGCTGCAGCCAATTCATCGGCTCGAACACCAGCCGTGACCACCATCCGCCCTGTTCGGCAGACTCGAGGGCCTCTTGCAGCTTCATGCGCGAGTCGGTCAGGAAATTTGGGCTTGGCTCCTGGACCGGCAACTGAGCCATATTGGTGCGGAAACTCTTTACCGCCTGCACTTCGGCCATGCAGGATGCGCAACGCGCCACGTGCTGCTCCAGTTCGTGGCGTGCATCATCCGGCAATTCGTCATAAACATAGAGAACAACGTTCTGTTGTACCCATTCGCACTTCATAGTTTTTTCTTCGACGGGCAAGCCGCCCGCCGCTCCCAAATTTCTGAACTCATCTCATGTCCGCCAAGGCACCGCGCAACTTCTGAGTCGCGCGGAACAGCGTATTCTTCGCCGTCTCCTCAGTCGTATTCAGCATTTCGCCAACCGTCCGCAATTTCAGTCCCTGGTAATGCTTCAATTCAAATACCATGCGCTCACGCGGAGTGAGCTTCTCGAGCGCTTTCGCGATCTTTCCGCCCAGCTCTCGTCGCATCAGATCGCGTTCGGGATCGGCTCCGCTCCGTTCATCGGCAACTTGGGCGAGCACATCATAAACTTCGCCCTCGGCATCAGTCGCTACCGGAGCGTCTTCCTTGCGCACCTGCTTCTTGCGAATGTTATCGAGGCAGAGATTGGTAACGATCCGGTAGATCCAGGTGTAGAACGAGCACTCGAAGCGGAACCGGCCGAGATTCTTGTAGGCCTTGAGGAAAGCCTCTTGATAAATGTCCTGGGCTTCGTGCTCCGATCCGGTCAAATGCAGCGCTAGGCGCAGGACCGCCTGGTCGTAGTGGCGGACCAATTCCTCGAAGGCCGCGCGGTTACCGCGCTGGGCCTCGCGCACAAGAAGCGTGTCGTCAATCCGGTTCTGGACAGCCATGCGGTCCCGGGTTAGCGGTTGCGTTGCGCCTCGTTCACAGGGGCGTCTGCCGCCCGCACTCTTGCCAACCGGAAATTGTACCGCCCACGCATCGGCCGGCATCTCTGCATGTCCTCGTCTGGGCCGGGTCCGTTACCCCTTCCGGCCACAACGAGATAGACGCGCTGAAGACAAATTGGTGAGCGGCGTGCTACGGCCCAAGTTGCCTTCGTGGTCGGCGAAGAATTACCCGATGGTATACGAGGACCTCGGAAGGGAAGTTCCAGGTCGTGGGTTGCTGGATTGGGAGCTTCTGGAGGGGGTTGACCGGACTAAACCAGGACCTCAGGGATATCCATCAGCCCCAGCCTGAAGCAGCTGGCGAAGGCGTTCACCACCCGTGGGTCGAAGTCGGTTCCGCTGGCCTTCACGATGCTTTCTTTGGCATCGAGCGGAGACATGGCCTTGCGGTAGGGGCGATCACTCGTGAGGGCGTCGTAGACATCAGCCACCGAAAGGATGCGGGCCCCAAGCGGTATGTCCTCGCCGTGGGTTTCGTGGTACCCGGTACCGTCAAACTTGTCATGATGCGCCAGGATGATGGGAATGACCCGCGACAGCGGGCCACCCACCGGCTTTAGCATCTGCACACCCAAATCGACGTGCTGCTGCACATGCTGGTATTCATTGGCGGTCAGCCGGGCCGCTTTGTACAGGATTTCCCTGCTGACTTCGAGCTTCCCGAGATCGTGGATCAGCGCTGCCGCCCGGATGTCTTCGACCACGTCCGCCGGCAATCCCATTTGGGCGGCAATCTGGGTCGCGTATACGGACACGCGATAGGAGTGGTTCTGCGTGTATTTGTCCTTCGAGATGAACTGGCTCAGGATGATGAGTACCCCATGGTAGGTGCTGCGCAGCTCTTCCATGCTTTTCTGCTTGTGCTCATACAGAGTGCCCATGGCGTAGCCGTTCACCAGTAGGATCCCGCCCCAGATGATGATTTCGAACCACTGGTCAGCAATGGGCAGCGCCACTGTCTTGTGTCCGAACAACGTCGGATTGAAGTAGGTGATCAGCCCGACTACGAGGACGCTGCCGAGCGCGGTCAAGGTGGCGTGCCGCCGGCCATACACATAGGCCGAAAACAAAGTGGGCAGCGTGTATAACCCCAAGAGCATGCGGCGTGCATCGAGCGCAGTATTCAACAGGATGGCGACTGCAAAGATTGAGAGCAGAAGCCACAGCTCGTTATTGACTTGACTCAGTTGGCGTAGGGAGCCCGAGTACCATGGGGCTCGGTGAGACAAGCGGCCAGACGTGGATGGTTGCGCGGTTGCCTGCGCGGCGGTGGCGAAATCGACTTCCATGTGAAACTCCTGGCCGGCAACTCAGTACTGATCCGCAGGAAAGCGTGCACCCTACGAGAACGCGTTTTTTGCAGCTCTCCATCAGGGTAGGGTCGGTTTTTGGTCGAGGGCAAGTTACCCCTGTAACCTCTAGACATCTACCTGCGGAGTGTCGGCCCGCATACCCAAGCATCGAGACTGCTTGACCCCGTTCTGGACAACCTTATCTCGGCTCACCTATGCTTTTGCACCATGAACCGACGCAGCTTCCTCGAGGCAGCAGCAACCCGTGCAGCATCGCTCGCTTTTGCGCGTTTGGGAGGCGCTCAAGCGGAGGATATTCATCCCATCTGGCGCGAAATAGACAACCGCCACGATGAAGCTGTCCAGCGCCTGCAGGAGTGGATCCGCCAGCCTTCGATAGCGGCAGAGAACCGGGGCGTGAGCGAGGGCTGTGACCTTACCATGCGGTTCCTACGCGATGCTGGCTTCAATGAAGTGACCAGGATTCCGACCGATGGCCAGCCGGGAATCTTCGCCCGGCTCGACGCCGGCGCCCCTCGCACTCTGGGTCTCTACTTCATGTACGACGTCAAACAGGCAGATCCCAAGGAGTGGGCATCCCCCCCATGGGAGGCCAAACTGGTCGAGAAACCCGACTTGGGGACGGTCGTCATCGGCAGGGGTGCAGTGAATCAGAAAGGACCCGAGTCGTCCCTGCTCGCGGCCTTGCATGCGATTCGAGGTGCAGGCAAGAAGCTTCCTGTAAACCTCGTGCTGGTGGCAGAGGGCGAAGAAGAAATCGGCTCGCCTCATTTTCCGCAGATTGTCAGGCGTCCTGAGGTCATCGCAGCCCTGAAGCGCTGTTCCGGGATTTTCATGCCTTCGGCAGAGCAGGAGCTTGACGGTACGCTCACGATGACCCTGGGTGCGAAAGGCGTGATCGAACTCGAACTGGTCTCAAGCGGAGAGCGGTGGGGCCGAGGGCCTCGCAAGGATATTCACTCGAGCAACAAAGCCCGAATCGACAGTCCGGCCTGGCATCTTGTGCAGGCTCTCAATACGCTCGTTACTCCCGACGGAAACGATCCTGCCATTGAGGGCCTCACCGACAAAGCGCGTCCGGCTTCTCCAGAAGAGAAGACCATGATCGCAAAGGCAGCACAGCGGATGAACGAAAGCCTCGAGAAAAAGCAGCTCGGCGTGGACCACTGGGTACACGATGTGAGCTGGCAGGAGGCTCTCGAGCGCTTGATGACGCGCCCCACAGTAAACATTGAAGGGCTGGTTGGCGGCTATACCGGGCCCGGAGGCAAGACCATCCTTCCTCATCGTGCCGTGGCAAAGATGGACCTTCGTCTCGTGCCTGACATGAAAGCGAGCGAAGCGCTCGCCGCTCTGAAGGCGCATTTGGCCAAGCGCGGTTTCCCCGACATCGAGGTGAACATGACCGGAGGTTATGACCCGAACAGCACCTCCGCCGATGCTCCGCTCATTCGTGCCCAGGTCGCGGTATACAAGCGGGACGGAATCGATCCTATCGTTCTGCCGAGAAGCCCGGGTTCCTGGCCGGGATACGTCTTTACCGGAGAACCGCTGCATCTTGCCGCCGGCCATTTCGGGTTGGGGCACGGCAGCGGCGCGCACGCGCCAGACGAGTACTATGTCATCGAATCGAAGAATTCGAATGTACAAGGCATGAACGGGGCTGTCCGCTCATTTGTCGAGTACTTGTATGAAATTGCACGAATGCCGACCTAGTTCCGAGGAAGTTGCTTAGATGTCAGGGAGAGTCGATCTCTACGACAGTGCCTACGCAAACTATGGGGCTGAAGTCTACCGTCAAGTGCGGCTGGAAACCTACGGCGAGGATTTTGGACAAACCAGCTGGGTAACGACCGAGGAGTCTCGGGAAATCCCGCAACTGCTTGGCTTGCGGCAGGACTCGATGGTTCTCGAGTTGGGCTGTGGTTCCGGTGGGTACGGGCTCCACCTCGCGGAAACCACGAAGTGCACGATTTTGGGGCTGGACATCAACGCCGCGGGCGTTCGGAATGCAAATCAACTTGCTGCGGCCAAGAATCTCTCCGCGTGGGCTCGTTTTGAGCACTGTGATATCTCCACCGGGCTACCCTCGGCAGACGGTACCTTTGAAGCGGTCTTCTCGAATGATGTTTTGTGCCACCTTCCGCACCGGTTGAGCGTCTTACGGGAAACTTTTCGTGTTCTGAAGCCCGGCGGACGAATGCTTTTTAGTGACGCGCTGGTCATTGGCGGGATGGTTTCGCACCAAGAGATCGCCGCGCGCAGCTCGATTGGTTATTACGTGTTCAGTCCGCCAGGAGAGAACGAACGGCTGATTGAGAGCGCAGGATTCCGCTTGCTTCGTGCACTCGACACCACGGAAAACGCCACCAGGATCGCCAAGATTTGGCATCAGGCAAGAGAAAAGAGCAAGCCTGAGCTGATTGCTCTCGAAGGAGACGGCAACTTCGAAGGACTGCAGCGATTCCTGTTGTGCGTGAATACTTTGACAGCCGAGCGCCGGCTCTTGCGTTATTTGTACGTTATGGCTAAACCGGACCAAAACGTTTCTTGATTTGGAAAAGGGAATCTAGCTGTATGTGACTTTCCGGTCGCCCTTGTTGATGCGTCCGACCGCGTAGTACTTTTCGCCCGCCCGATCAAGCACGCTCTCGGCTTTCTTGAACTTCTTCGCGGGAATGACGAGCAGCATGCCTAGACCCATGTTGAAAGTGCGCATCATGTCGTCTTGCGGCACGTTCCCGAGTTTCTGCAGGTGGGTAAAGATCGGCAGAACGGGCCAGGAATCGTAAGAAATCGAAGCAGCCGTTCCCTTGGGAAGAACGCGCGGAAGGTTTTCCGTGATGCCTCCCCCGGTGATATGGGCCATGGCGGAAACGCACTCGGCGGCAAGGAGTTTCTTGACGATCGGCCAATAGCTGCGGTGGGTCTGCATCAGCTCATTGCCGACCTTCCCCTTAATTTCGTTGACATAGGTTTCGGGCTCGTATTTCGCAACGTCGAAGAGCAGCTTGCGGGCAAGAGAATAGCCGTTGGTATGAAGCCCGGTCGAAGGTAAGCCGAGAACGATATCACCCGGTTCGACGCTCTTGCCGGTGATGATCTTCTCGCGCTCAACGACGCCAACCATAAATCCGGCAAGGTCGTATTCGCCATCCGGATAGAAACCGGGCATCTCTGCGGTTTCTCCGCCGATCAGAGCGCAGCCATTGTGCTTGCATGCCTCGGCAAGGCCCTCGACCACTTTCTCGGCGATGGAGGGATCAAGCTTGCCGGTTGCGAGGTAGTCCATAAAGAACATCGGCGCCGCACCCTGGACCGCAATGTCGTTGACACAATGATTCACCAGATCGGCACCGATGGTATGGTGCACGTTCATCTCAAACGCCAGCTTTAACTTCGTGCCCACTCCATCGACGCTGGAAACCAGCACCGGATCGATGTATTTGGTCTTGTCAACAGAAAACAGGCCGCCAAAGCCGCCAATTTCGCTGAGAACACCCTTAGTGAAAGTCTTGTGGGCAAGGTACTTAATGCGCTGCTTGGTGCGGTTGGCCTTATCGATGTTCACGCCTGCGTCGGCGTACGTGATGGGTTTGGATGAGCTTTGGGCCACTGTGTTTCCGGTTCTAAGCGTTTGCGGGAACTAGCTACGTCTGAGGGAACCTAAGAGGGAAAATTGTAGCATGGAGCAGAACCAATGAATCATCGGGGTGATTGAGGAGGTGAACCAAAGGGACATGGAATCAAAGAGAAGTGCAAGCATCTAGGCTGGCAAGAACCAAGGATTCAATCAGTCAATGCGACGAGCTGGTTTCGTTTAAAGGCTCGTTGTCAGTTTGTTTTCGGGAACTTTTCCACAAAATTTGTCGATTTCGCTTTTTATTCGCTTTCAGGGCGGGTTATACTCCAGCCAGTTTCCATGAAAAGCCGGGCGGGCGAGCGGGCCCGACCCACACAGGAGAGTCAATTTTATGGCCGACGAACGGGCGCGGGCGATCGATCTGGCACTTTCGCAAATCGAAAAGCAGTTTGGCAAAGGCTCCATCATGCGACTGGGGTCGAAAGAAGCCATCGTGCCTATCTCAGTCATCCCGACCGGTTCGATCTCCTTCGACGCCGCCCTCGGAGTTGGCGGGTTTCCCCGCGGCCGCGTGGTCGAGATCTTCGGGCCCGAATCTTCCGGTAAGACGACCATCACGCTGCAGGTCATTGCCGAGGCTCAAAAGGCCGGCGGTATGGCGGCATTTGTCGACGCAGAGCACGCGCTCGACCCGGTCTACGCGAAAAAACTCGGCGTGGACGTCGATAACTTGCTGGTCTCGCAGCCCGACTACGGCGAGCAGGCGCTTGAAATCGCCGAAGCGCTTGTGCGTTCTGGCGCCATTGATGTGCTGGTTGTCGATTCCGTCGCCGCTCTGGTGCCGAAGGCTGAACTCGACGGCGAAATGGGTGACAGCCACATGGGACTGCAGGCTCGCCTGATGTCGCAGGCGCTCCGCAAACTGACCGGCATTGTCTCGAAGTCGCGCACCTGCCTGATCTTCATCAACCAGATCCGCGAAAAGATTGGTGTGATGTTCGGCAATCCCGAAACCACCACGGGTGGCCGCGCCCTGAAATTCTACGCCTCGGTTCGGGTCGACATCCGCCGCATCGCCGCAATCAAAGAAGGCGATCTCGTTACCGGCTCGCGCACCAAGGTCAAAGTCGTGAAGAACAAGGTAGCCGCGCCGTTCCGCGAAGCTGAGTTCGACATTCTCTACGGCGAAGGGATCTCGCGCGAAGGCGATCTGCTCGATCTCGCGGTAAACAACAATATCGTCGAGAAGTCGGGCTCATGGTTCAGCTACAAGACCGAGCGGATCGGCCAAGGCCGCGAGAATGCCCGGCAGTTCCTCAAAGACAACAAAGACATCACCGCCAAGATTGAAACGGAAGTCCGCAAGGGATTGGGGCTGGTTCCCCCGCAGCCGGCCGGACAGGCCCAAGGCGCTGCTCAAGGCGCTGGAACCGCTCAAACGGCGCGAGTGACCACCATGCCGACCGGAACCGAAGGCAAGCCTCCAGCCAGGCGCTGAGACGAACGAAGACCTTTAAACCGAGCGGTGCGGCATTCCGCCTGATTCCCCGGGGAATGGCCGCACCTGACAACCCGCCTTCCCCCCCGTCCATCCTAAGTTTGCTGCTTCCGTCCGCAAGAGCATGAAACTTGTCCTGCGCAGTCTATTCTCGGTCTTGTTGCTGTCCGCTGCCGCTATGGGCCAGCTCCCGTCTTCGGCTTGCGACGGCTGGTCGAGTTCTTTGGTCGATTGCCCTTACACGACGAAGGGGAGCGATTCTTCTGAGAGCGAGAGGGGATCGATCACGCCTGCAGTCCTTCTTGGAACGGAGCAATCGGGACCGGGGGGCCGGACTTCCTCAAACGAATTCATTTCGTTACCGCCCAAGGTTCAACACGAGAACTTCCATTGGGACCGAGCCCTCCTTGAGTCGTTCACGTTTCTGGCGATCGAACAGGCTTATGTCATCAAGGACGACTATCACTGGGTACTGGTTGAGAACGGCATTCCATTCAATCACTACTGGCGCGATTACAAAGCGTCGCTTACGACCTGGATCCACTCCGGCTGGGATGATGGCGATCCGTTTCTCTACAGCTACGTGGGACATCCAATTCAAGGAGCACTAACCGAGTACATACAGATCCAAAATGACCCGCAGGGCCGCGACCTCGAATTCTCGAATACAAAGGCCTACTGGTGGAGCCGCTTCAAGGCATTCTGGTGGAGTGCCGCTTACAGCGCGCAGTGGAACATCGGTCCACTCAGCGAACTGACGGTTGAGAAATACGGCACGGTCGCGATCGCCCGCCGTCCCTGGAATCACGATGGATCGTTTCCTTGTTTCGAGCACTGCGTGACCGGAGTAGGACAAGTCGATCTCGTGACCACCCCCGTAGGAGGTGCTCTCTGGGTACTCACCGAAGACTTGCTGGATAAAAATATTAGCCGCCGCATCGAAGCCGCTACCCGCAATCATTTCCTCATCGGCTTTATGCGATGCGCTCTGAATCCGACGCGCAGTGGAGCCAACATTCTTCACGGAAAGGCTCCCTGGTACCGCGCCTCACGAGATGCCGAGGAGATCTATTACGCGAGTCATGTTGTTTGGCAGCCTAAAGAAGCCGCGCGCGAGATGAAGTAGGCTATGAGGAAGCGTTCACGCTGCTTCTTTGCACCCCTCGCGCCTGTCTTAGAAGCTCCTCGATTAGAGGCTTTGGGGCTTCTCATGCTTGCACCGGCCTTGCTGACCTGTTCCGCTCAGGCGCAAAACCACCCCGAAGCGTCAACGCCCAAATGGGACTTCAGCGTTTTTGCCGCCGGCGCAACCGGCGAAGAAAACACCAATGCCTTTTCGGAAGCACAAATCCTCGTGGCCGGGGTGTTGGTGGGGCGATCCACGCGGGAGATGGGCAGGAGCTGGCTGCGCGGCCGGTTTGAATACGCGGCAGACTTCATTCCCCTGTTTGTGCAGTTTGCTCCCCATCGGATTTCCGGGACGGCCTTTGATCCCATCATCCTTCGCTGGAACTTGAGCTTCGACCGGCGGGTTTCGCCATTTGCCGAACTCGGCGGGGGTGGCCTGCACACCAGGCTCAACTTCCCAGCCGGCGACAGCTCGACATTTAACTTCATTGCCCGCGGCGGCGGAGGGATCCTGATCGCTACTCGACACGGTCAGGCGATTGAACTGGCCTGCCGCTGGTGGCATATTTCAAACGCCAACCTAGGTGCAGAAAACCCTGAGTTCAATGGCTTTCAGGTTAGCCTTGGCTGGCACTGGTTTAAGTAGCGCGTTGCCATCGCCCAAGCCCGCCGAATAGAATCAGAGCATTCTTCGACCCGCCTGCAACTACCTTTGTAAGAAGAGGCTGATTGAAAAAAGTCACTGCTATCTATCCGGGGTCGTTTGATCCGCCGACACATGGACACCTGGACCTGATTCAGCGCGGCAGCCGGATATTTGACCAGCTGATCGTTGCCATCTTGCGCAATCCCGACAAAACCCCCTTATTCAGCGTTGGAGACAGGAAACGGATGCTCGAGGAATTGACCGCCGACATCAAGAACGTCAGGGTGGACACCTTCGATGGCCTGACGGTTGAATTCGCGGCCAAGGTCCGCGCGGGCGCGATGCTGCGGGGCATTCGAGCGCTCACCGACTACGAGTATGAACTGCAGATCGCGATGATGAATCGCAAGCTGAGCCCTGAACTGGAAACCGTCTTCATGATGCCGGCCGAGCAGTATTCGTATCTCAGTTCACGCCTGGTCAGGGAAGCGGCGCGACTCGGTGGCGATGTCAGCACTCTGGTTCCGGAACTCGTGGAGCAGCGGCTGAAAGAGAAGCTCGATCCTGCGTATAAGCTGGCTTACAAGAAAACCCGGAAGTAAAGGCAGAAATTATGAGTCCCGTAACGGAAGCACCCCTTGCCCTGAAATTTACGGAACGTTCTAACCGAATTGAGCCCTCGGCGACCATGGCGGCCGTAGCCGAAGCCGACAAGCTGCGCCAGGCCGGCGTCGACGTCGTTGATTGGACGGTCGGCGAGCCGCATTTCTCGACACCACAGCACATCAAAGATGCGGCGATATCAGCCATTCAGAACAACTTCACGCGGTACACCGCGGTCGGGGGCACGCCTGAGCTGAAAGCTGCAATTGTTAAACGGCATGCCCAGGATTTTGGCTCGAGGTACAAACCTGAGGAAGCTATGGCCTCGGTTGGGGGAAAGCACGTGCTGTTTAACGCCGTTCAGGTGCTGGTCGATCACGGCGATGAAGTCATCCTGCCGGTGCCATATTGGGTGTCGTTCAAAGACATCGTTCGCTATGCCGGCGGTACTTGCGTGCTGCTTGAAACCGACGAGACGAAGGGATTTCGTGTGACCGCGGAAATGGTGGCGCGCCGGGTTTCCCCGCGAACGAAAATGATTATCCTCAACTCGCCGTCCAATCCGTCCGGCGCAGTGATGCCGCCCGAGGACATGTCGGAGGTTATGCGGATTGCGGCACAGCGCGGCATTTGGGTGATGTCGGACGAATGTTATGTGTACTTGAACTACACCGGCCGCGAGTTTTCGATTGGATCCGAGGACCAGTATCGCGAGCGGATGATCGTCGTAGGTTCGCTCTCGAAGACCTACGCCATGACCGGTTGGCGCATGGGATATGCGCTTGCTCCGGCTCCCGTTGTCGCCGCGATGCAGAAGCTACAGAGCCAATCCACCTCGAACCCCACATCGATCGTGCAGAAAGCAGCCGTTGCCGCGCTGAATGGCTCTCAACAGTGTGTGGCCGAAATGCGTTCGGAGTACATCCGTCTGCGCGACCACATCGTGACTGGCTTGCGAGCCATTCCGGGACTCACATGCACCTATCCCGAAGGCGCCTTTTATGTGTATCCGAACGTTTCGGGGTATTTCGGGCGGGGCGGGATCCACTCGCCGGCGGACTTCGCCCGGAGACTGCTGAACGACGGGCATGTGGCTACGGTTCCAGGGGAGGGGTTTGGGACAACCGAGCATATTCGTATCTCCTATGCAACCGCCCAGAAGGAACTCGACCGCGGGTTGGAAAAGCTGCGGGGATTTGTTGGATCCCTCTAGAGGTTTCGAAGCTTTGTGGCTAAGGGTTTTTTGCGGGCAGCCTCTTTGCTGAGTTAGGCTTCTAAATGCGGCGAGATGTCCCCAGCCTGGGAAG
>Ga0134128_10006619_pt1 | contig 14032 bp, 11 predicted proteins | sample KB31754_FD_96462 | JGI IMG/M metagenome (GOLD analysis project Ga0134128, IMG submission 96462) | Terrestrial soil microbial communities with excess Nitrogen fertilizer from Kellogg Biological Station, Michigan, USA - KB3-175-4 | ecosystem: Environmental > Terrestrial > Soil > Unclassified ... | reverse complement strand
GACGGCTATCACGGCACTATCGTTCCTCGGCTGGCTGATCGTGCTCACTTCGACATTCCTGATCAACCATTTCGAACTGTTCGGCCTGCACCAGGTTGCCAACAACCTCAGTGGCCGGCCAATGCCGGCGCCGCGGTTTCGGGAGCCGCTCTACTACCGTTTCGTGCGGCATCCGATCTATCTCGGTTTCATCATTGCCTTCTGGGCAGCGCCGACCATGACGGCCGGCCACTTGCTGTTCGCGGCCGTGACCACCGCCTACATCGTGGTCGGCATTCAGCTCGAAGAGCGCGACATGATCGAACTGTTCGGCGATCAATACCGCGCCTACAAAGGCCGCGTCGCGATGCTCGTACCGTGGCGTAAATCAGCCTGACCCTTCAGCGCGCTCCTTAGCAATCGGCGCCGGCTCACGCTGGCGCCGATTGCTTTTTCCGCGGCGAGGCGGGCCGCGCGACTTGCAACGCTTCGCGTGCGGTGTGCTATCGTGCCCGCACACGAGAGACAAGAACGCAATGACATTCGGCCCATTGGCGACGACCAGCGTCGGCAGCTTTCCCCGCCCGACCTGGCTCGCGCACACGAAACGCAACCAGCTCACTTACCGGCTCGACGGCGACGAACTCAAGGAAGCCATGGACGATGCCATGGCGCTGGTCATTCGCGAGCAAGAAGAGCTTGGCCTCGATATTCTGACCGACGGCGAAATGCGGCGCACGACTTTCGTGTTCCACATCGCCGGCCGCTGGGACGGCATCGACATCGAACGACAGGTCAACAAGCAGATTTATCGCAACCGCGAAGCCAACCGCATGGTGCCGCGCATCGTCGGCAAGATCGTCCGCAATAAGGCATCAGCAGTCGACGATCTCCGCACCGCCAAAACCCACACCGCCCGCCCCATCAAGATGGCGGTGCCCGGGCCGATGACGGTGATCGACAGCTCGGCCAACGAATTCTATCAGGACGAGGAGGAACTCGCCTTCGACGTTGCCGCAGCGCTCAATGGTGAATTGCGCGACCTGCAAGCCGCCGGCGCCGACGTGCTGCAGATCGATGAGCCGGCAATGACTCGGTACCACGACAAGGTGCGCGATTACGGAGCGAAGGCGCTCGATCGCTGCCTCGAAGGCATCACGGTGCCGACAATCGTGCATCTTTGCTACGGCTATCCGGGCGGCGGCAGCCTGCAGCACCAATACCACTACGAAGGCGTGTTGCCGGCGCTGATGCAGACTCGCATCTGCGGCTTCCACGTCGAATTCGGCCGCAGCACGTTCGATCCCAAAGTGTTGCGGCTGTGCGGCGACCGCATTGTCATGTTCGGCTGCATCGATCCGGGCGACTCGCCGGTGCCGGCCATCGCCGCCGTCGAACGCCGCATCGGCGAACTACTCGACGTCGTCGATCCGAAACAGGTCTGGCTCGCGCCGGATTGCGGGCTGATGACCATCAGCCGAGTGATGGCGCACGATAAGCTCGCCGTCATGGTCGAGGCGGCGCACCGGCTGCGCGCCAAGCTGTAAGGCCGCCGGCGGGGAACGCCATCCTTTCCCACTACGCGCACGTGCGTCCTTCTGTTACGATAGGGCATGAACCAAGCCGTCCGCCCACAGACGATCGGCGCCTCGGCCTGCCCGCACGACTGCCCATCGACGTGCGCGCTCGAGATCGAGGTGTTCGACAAACACACCATTGGGCGGGTCCGGGGCGCGGCGGAGAACGCCTACACGGCCGGCGTGATTTGCGCCAAGGTCGCGCGCTACGCCGAACGTGTGCATCATCCCGACCGGCTGCTGCATCCCTTGCGGCGGATCGGCCCGAAGGGTTCAGGCGAATTCGCACCGATCTCCTGGGATGACGCGCTCGATCTGGTCGCCGAGCAATTTATCCGCGCCGAGCAGGCGCACGGCTCGGAAGCGGTGTGGCCTTATTACTATGCCGGCACCATGGGCCATTTGATGCGCGACGGCATCAATCGCCTGCGCCATGCCAAGAAATATTCCGGCTTCTTCTCCACCATCTGCGTCAACCCGGCCTGGACGGGTTACATCGCCGGCACCGGCAAGCTCGCCGGCGCCGATCCGCGCGAGATGGCGAAATCCGATCTGGTGGTGATCTGGGGCACCAACGCGGTCAACACCCAGGTCAACGTGATGACGCACGCCACCCGCGCCCGCAAGACGCGCGGCGCCAAGATCGTCGTCGTCGACGTCTACATGAATCCCACCATGGAAGCGGCCGATCTGCCGGTGCTGATCCGGCCCGGCACCGACGGCGCGCTGGCCTGCGCGGTGATGCATTGCTTGTTCCGCGACGGCAAAGCCGACTGGGACTATCTCGAACGCTACACGGACGCGCCGCGCGAGCTCGAAGCGCATTTGCGCACGCGCGATCCGCAATGGGCGTCGCGTATCACCGGATGTCCCGCCGAGACGATCGAGGAATTCGCCCGCCTCGCCGGCGCCAACAAACGCGCCTATTTCCGCCTCGGCTACGGCTTTTCCCGCTCGCGCAACGGCGCCTTCAACATGCACGCGGCGAGCTGCATTCCGGCGGTCACCGGCGCCTGGCAGTACGAAGGCGGGGGCGCCTTTCATAACAACGGCGACGTCTTCCACCTCAACAAGACTTTGATCGAAGGCGCCGACCTGCGCGATCGAAATATTCGCATGCTCGACCAGTCGCGCATCGGCCCGGTGCTCACCGGCGATCCGGAAGCGCTGCAAGGCGGCGGCCCGGTCACCGCGCTCCTCATTCAGAACACCAACCCGGTAACGGTTGCGCCCGACCAGGAGGTAGTCAAGCGCGGCTTCGCGCGCGACGATCTGTTTGTGTGCGTGCACGAGCAGTTCATGACCGACACCGCGAAGGTAGCGGACGTCGTATTGCCCGCCACCATGTTCGTCGAACACGACGACTTCTATACAGCGGGCGGCAGCCAGTACATTCTGCTCGGGCCGAAACTGATCGAACCGCCCGGCGAATGCCGCTCCAATCACGACGTGATCTGCGGTCTGGCGAAGCGGCTCGGGGTCACCCATCCGAGCTTCGATAGGACGCCACGCGAACTGATCGATCGCACGCTGCAGGATTCCGGCTGGGGCACGCTGGCCCAGATCGAGAAAAGCCGCTGGATCGATTGCCAGCCGGACTTTGCCACCGCGCATTATCTCAACGGCTTCGCCTACCCAGACAAAAAATTCCGCTTCAAACCGGATTGGCCGAAGGTGCCGTTCGGGCGCTGGCACCGCGTTGTTCCGTCGAAACCGATTCCGGAATTTCCCGATCATTGGGAGGTGATCGAGGAGGCCGACGCAGAGCATCCGTTTCGCCTTGCCACGTCGCCGTCGCGCGGCTTTCTCAATTCGACGTTCACCGAGACGCCGAGTTCGCTGTCGCGCGAGCTAAGGCCGACCGTGATGATCCATCCGGGCGACGCCACACCGCTTGGCATCACCGACGGCGATCTTGTCACACTCGGCAACACGCGCGGCCAGGTGCGCATCCATGCCAAGCTGTACGACGGTGTACGCCGTGGCGTACTGATCGCCGAATCAATCTGGCCCAATTCCGCCTATGCGGACGGCCGCGGCATCAATACGCTCACCGGTTCCGACGCGGTCGCACCATTCGGCGGCGCGGCGTTTCACGACAACAGGGTGTGGGTGAGGAAAGCCTGATCACCCACAGCTCCTAAACTTGTAGCCCGCATGAGCGAAGCGACATGCGGGACAATACCTCATCAAAATCCCGGATTTCGCTTCGCTCATCCGGGCTACGGGAATTTCAATGCCAGCGAGCTTTCGTCAGATTATCAACAAAGCCGTCGCCGAAAAGCGCTTCCTGGTCGTGCCTGGGGCTCACGATGCGCTCAGCGCCCGGCTCATCCAGCAGATCGGCTTCGAGACCTATTTCATCGGCGGCTTTCCGGCGGTCGGCGCGCGCTATGGCGTACCTGACGTCGGGCTAAAAGGGTTTGGCGAAATCTCGGCCTGCGTGCGCGACATCATGATGGCATGCGACCTGCCCGTCTTCGTCGATGGCGACGACGGCTACGGCGACGTGAAGAACGTCGTGCACACGGTGCAGACTTATGAGCGCATGGGCGTCTCCGCCATCCTGATCGAAGATCAGCAATGGCCGAAGCGCTGCGGCCACATGGCCGGCAAGAAGGTCGTGCCCACCGAACTCGCCGTGGCCAAAATTAAAGCTGCCTGCGCAGAACGCATCAATCCCGAGACATGGATCCTGGCGCGCACCGACGCGCGTGCCGTCTACGATCTCGACGAGGCCATGCGCCGCGCCGAACAATTCATCCGCGCCGGCGCCGACGGTATTTTCATCGAGGCGCCGCGCTCGATCGACGAACTCAAGCGCATCGGCAAAGAATTCGACGTGCCGCAAATCTGCAACCCGCTGATGGGCGGCCACACGCCCATTCTATCGATGGAGGAATTAGGCGAGCTCGGCTTTCACTGCGCGGTGCTCGGCCTCGACACCGTGATGCACGCCGCCAAGGCGATCGAGACCGTGCTGCTCGACATGAAATCAGGCAAATTCGCCCGCCGCAACGATGGCATGGATTTTGAGAGCTACAAGAAGCTGGTCGGCTACGACAAATGGGAGTCGATCGACGATCGCTTTGCGCCGAAGTAAGAGCGGCGCTGTGGCCGCCCTTGGGACCGAAAAGGGACACCAACAAGGGAGACTCTACGGCACACGGCCGTAACGCTCACCCGGCCATACATGTCGAGATGAAGCGCAAGCGCCAGCCCGATCGGGCCGCCGCCGACAATGGCAACGGATTGCTCCGACATTCAGAGACGGCGGCAGGCTTGTTCAGACCAGCGCCGGCTCGCGTTTCGACGGCTGCGCCTTCGGCGCCGGATCCTTCAGGTTCAGAATCCGCCGCGCGTTGTCATAGAACAGCTTCTGCTTATCGGCCGCCGACAGTGGGATTTCGTCGATCAGCTTGAGGCACGGGAACGGATCCCAGCACGGATAGTCGGTGCCATACATGACGTGATCGATGCCGTAATATTCGATCGCGAATTTGATGCCGGCCGCGTGCGGCGACACCGTGTCGGTGTACATGCGCTTCATGTAATCCTGCACCGGCCTCGGTAGTTTTGCCGCCTTGGAGTTCTTGTCCATGCGGCCGGCCTGATACGGCAGCGCTCCGCCGGTATGCGACATCACGATTTTCAGGTTGGGATGACGCTCCATCAGCCCGGAGAAAATAATCCGCATCGCCGCAACGCTGACCTCGATGACGCGGCCGAGTGTCAGATGCAGCGCGCCATCGTAGCCGTCCGACAACATGTCCTGGAAAGTCACGTCGGTCGGATGCAGGAACAGGGGCAGACCAAGCTTTTCGCAGTGGGCGTAGAACGGCTCCAGCCGCTCCGCGTCGATGCGCGCGTCCTCGCCGACGCTGCCGGGCAGGTTGACGCCCATCAGGCCGAGCCGGTTGACCGCATCGTCGACCACTTCGATCGCCGTGCGCGTATCCTGCAGCGGCACCGCGGCGCTCGCCCAGACCCGGCCCGGATATTTCTTCTGGGCGCCGGCCATTTCCTCATTCCACATCAGCGCATAGTCGCGACCCTCGGACAGCGGCATGTCGGAGAATGCAACCGAGAACGGGCCGATCGAGCACACGACGTCGATCTGGTGCCCGGTGCCATCCATGTATTCGAACTGCTTGTCGAGATCGAACCACTCCTTCCACGAGTTCAGGTGCGATGAGGAACTCGCGGCGCGGCGCATATACCGGTAGCCGCCCTTGTCGTTGACTTGGGCTTTCGGAAAATCGGTACGCTTGCAGAGCTTCTCGAAAACCGACCGGGGCCACCAATGGAAATGCGAGTCGATGATATGCACGAAAGCCTCCTGCGGGGCGCCCAACGGCTTACAGCGCGCCAAATGGCTTAAGATTCAACCATTTTAGGCGCGGCGGCGTTCCCGGTCAACGCAACCGGGCGCGCACCGCTCATGCGGGATTGACCGCTTTACCGGTAAAATGCCGGTTAAGGGCCCACAGTCCGTAGGCGAAGGCCAGCATCAACAGGCCCCCGACGATGAATGCCAAAGGCCCCGGGCCCAGCCTGTCGAACCACTGCGTATACAGGTGGATCGCCCCGAATACGGCCGCGACGTTCACCACCCAGCGCCGGTTTGCCCGCATGCCCCACAGGGCGGCGGCGAGCAGCATAATCGCCCAGCCTGCAGCGAACATGAAGGGCGAGATGATATCCGGACCGGTTCCCGCGATCAGAATGCTCGGATCGTTGTGGATGATCGAACGGATGAGCCGAAGATTGTCGCCCCAGAGCGAGCCAATCCAGAAGCCGAAATTGACCATAAAGACCGAGGTGCGGGCGGCGATCAGCGCCAAGCGCTCATACTCGCTCGGCAACCGCTTCGAGACGAAATACGTGGCGAGCGCCAGCGCGCTGAACAGCACGATCGTCAGCGCCGGCTCGTAGATCGCCAGCGCATAGGTTGCGTGCCAGTAGCCGGCCTTGGCGCCGAGACACGCGCCGAGAGCAAGTACCGCCGCCGCCATGAGCAGGCCCGAGCGCGCGACGATCGCCGCGACCGCAAGCGCCGCCGTCACGATCAGCATCGCGCCAAGCGCGCCATCGCCAAGGGCCAGCACACCACCGCAGAACAACAGCGCGCCAACGACGAGGCAAATCTGCGCCAGCAAGCCCCACCGCTCGTCCCGGTGGAGCGTGAAGCCAAGACCGACGACGAAAACGCCAAGGCCGAGGACGAGCGCCGTCAAGGGCGACGGCACCAACGCGACAGCGCCGGCGCTGACCGCGACAACGCCGAACCCGACCAGAATATTGATGGCAAGTGAGCCGGTATCGCGGGCCGCCAGCACCTTCAGGCGCTCGACGTCTTCCGGTGTGAGCTTACCCTCTTCCAGGAGCTTCGAAAGGTCGAGCGTGATCTTCAAAGTGGCCCCCAGGGTTTTGCCTTGCATAGCGCGAGCCAAGCTTCGGCGGTGATGCGCCGCAGCGTTTGACCGCTGCAATCATTGTTGAGTTGTCGCCCGGGACGAATTGGTTCACGATCTACCAGTCCTGAAGATCGGAGGATATCCGGCGAAAGGGGCGCAAGGGGGGACGCATGGATCGTGCAGGCGCCGACCACTATCAGATTGCGGCACGCATGCGTTGGCGTTCGGCATGCTGGCGACATTGGCATTCGCCGCCATGGGCATGATTCCGGGTTCGCTCGGCATGTACACGGCGGAGAATTACCCCAATCACCTGCGTGCGCTGGGTAGCGGCGCATCGAGCATCTCGCAACGGCTGTCTTCGGTCGTCGGGCCTTCCCTGGTTGGCCTTATCCTTCCCCATTACGGCGTTGACGGCGTTTTCGCGATGTTCGCGGTCTTCGCCGTGATCGGTGGGGTGACCTGCGCGCTGTTCTCGCTGGAGACCGCCGGCAAGACGCACGAACAACTGTCGCCGGTCAAACCGGCGGCGCGAACCAACTAATCCCCTTCTTATCAACCGGATGTAGAGTTCCCAACATGATCCTCGACTTCCATACCCACGTGCAGACGCCCGAGCAGCAGGCCGCGCCGTTCTGGCAAGGCCGCTGTCCGATGACGATCGAAAACGTGCTCGAAGCGCAGCAAGAGGCGGGCGTCGACGCCACGCTGGTGAGCCAACCGATCCACGAATTGCGCGGCATGGATCGCGACCAGCAGCTCGACACGGTCAGGAAGGTGAATCGCTACATCGCCTCGCTGCAGGACAAGTACCCGACGATTTACGGTATCGGCACGACCATACCGCACGGCGACGACGCGTTCCTGCGCGAATGGGAGCGCGCGGTCAAACAGGATGGCCTGCGCGGTGCCTGGATTCTTTCGAGCCTGCCCGGCCACTATCCTGACGATGATGAATGCCTGCCGTTCTTTCAGCTCGCCACCGAACTCGACGTGCCGGTCGTTATTCATCCGCCGTCGGTCGGGTTTGGCGAGGAGCGGCTCAAGGAATACCGGCTGGCCTCGAGCGTGGGCCGGCCGATGGACAATGCGCTGGCGCTGGCGCGGCTGATCGTGCGCGGCATTTTCGAGAAATTTCCGACCCTGAAACTCGTCGGCACGCATCTCGGCGGTGGCATCTGCGAAATGATCAGGCGTATGGACTACGCCTACAATTTGCAGGACGAGGCCTATTTTCTCGGCTCCTACGAGCCGATGCTGATCAAGCATCCGCCGAGCCACTACCTCAAGATGATGTATCTGGAATCAACCTGCTATCACCCGCCGGCGGCGCGCTGCGCCTTCGAAACGGTCGGCGCCGACCATTTCATCTTCGGCACCGATGCGCCGCCACTAAAGGTGCTCAAGAAGCAGGGCGTCGAGGTCATCAAGAAAATCGGCCTGCAACCCGCCGACGAGGCCAAGGTCTATGCCGGAAACGCCAAGCGGCTTTTGAAGGTTTAACGCCCCAACGGTCGCCCCCGGCGGACATTCCTGCCGCATGGCGCATATCGGCATTTTCTGCAATCATCGCCCGAATGCCCGCGCAGGGCGCGATCATTTGAGAGGATACGATGAGCCGATTGTCCCGAAGACGCGTGATCACGGCGCTGGCCGGCGGTGCCGTGCTGCCGCTAGCGGCGCCCATTACGTCCGTGCGAGCGGCGCAGAAGCTGCGCGTCGCCAAGGTGGTGCCGTTTGCCTGGACGTTCACTCCGCTCGACATCGGCCGCCAGGAAGGCATCTTCACCAAGCAGGGACTCGATGTCGAGGCGTCGGCTTCGGCCGGCGACGCCAAGCTGCAGCAGTTACTGGCGTCCGGCAGTGTCGATATCGGTATCGGCTCGGGACCCGGCATGGCGTTTTCCGCTAAGGGCGCGCCGCAAATAGCGGTTGCCGAAATGTATGGCGCACCACGCAACATGGCGGTCATGGTCGGCTATGATTCGTCGGTAAAGACAGTGGCCGATCTGAAAGGCAAGAAACTGGGCTGCACCACGGTCGGCTCGCTCACCGCCTGGATCGGCGAGCGCATTAACAACAAGGAAGGGTGGGGCAAGCAAGGCATCGTCGTAGTGCCGATCGGAGGCATGCCGCCCGCCCGCGCCGCGATCAAGACTCATCAGATAGACGGCTATATCGGCGCTCTCGAGACCGGCTACAAACTCGAAGAAGCCAAGGAGTGGCGGGTCATCACGTCGGCCACGCCATTCGTCGATCATTTCATCACGCACGTCATCTTCGCGCGTAATGAACTGATCAGCAAAAATCCGGACGCGGTACGCGCCTTCCTCAAGGGCTGGTTCGAGACCATCGCCTACATGAAGGCGCACAAGGACAAGGCAGTGGAGATATCCGCCAAGGTGATCGACGTAAGTCCGGCAGTCGCGGCCCGCGTTTACGACGAGCAGATCGGCGGCTTCTCGACCGACGGCACCTTCGACCCGGCGGCGGTCGCGACCTTGAAGGAGTCGTTCATTCAGATGGGCCTGCTGAAGCAGGCGCCTCCCGACAGCGAGCTGTTCACCACGCAATTCGTACCGGTCAAGATCTGAGGCTGAAGACAACACGCATTTTCGAAGAAAAATCGGAATTCGAAGAAGGACTGCCACCACAAAATAAAACGCGACCTTCCCATCGCACGCGGCGCGAAAGGGCGAGGCGCACAGGGAGGAGTAAAACACATGCAAATACCCATGCGCATTTTCGGCCGGATGGCGAAGGCCAGCGGAGTACCGGCACTGCTGTTGTTATGCGCGCTGCTCGTGCCCGGCTTGGCGCGAGCCGCCGAACCTATCAAGGTCGGCATGACCATGGCGCTGACGGGCGGCGTGGCGCCGATCGGCAAACAGGTGCTGGCGGCACTGTCGATCTGGCGCGACGACGTCAACGCCAAGGGCGGCCTGCTCGGGCGTCCGGTCCAACTCGTCTATTACGACGATCAGAGCAATCCCGCCAACATTCCCGGCCTCTATACGAAGCTGATCGACGTCGACAAAGTCGACCTACTGATCGGCCCTTACGCGACCAACATGGTGGCGCCAGCGATTCCGGTGTTGATGCAGCACAAAAAGACGACGATCGGCATCTTGGCCAACGCCGCCAACAGCAAGTTCCACTACAACCAATATTTCTCGATGCTGCCGACCGGGCCGGAGCCGCAGAAGTCGTTTGCCTACGGTTTCTTCAAGCTTGCGGCGGCGCAGAATCCGCGGCCGAAGACGGTGGTCATCGTCGCCGCCGACGCTGAGTTCGCGCAAAACGCGGCCGACGGCGCACGGCAGTCAATCAAGGAGATCGGCGGTTTCCAGCTCCTCGCCGACCAGAAATACCCACCGTCGACCACCGACTATGCGCCGATCATGCACGCCGTTCAGGCGCTCAATCCCGACATTGTCTATGTGGCCGCCTATCCGCCCGACTCGGTCGGCATCGTGCGCGCCGCCAACGAAGTCGGGCTCACGCCGAAAATGTTCGGCGGCACCTTCATCGGCCTCCTGGTAACGCCGATCAAAGTGCAACTCGGACCGCTGATGAACGGCATCGTCAATAACGAAGTTTATCTGCCGGCGCCTGCCTTTACCTTCCAGGGCACGCTCGATGTGCTGGCCAAATACCGCGCCGTTGCCCAGCGCGAGCACATCGATCCGATCGGCTGGGCGTTCCCCCCGCTCGGATACGCGGCCGGTCAGGTGCTGGCCCAAGCGGTCGAGGGAGCCAAGACCCTCGATCAGGTCAAATTAGCCGCCTACATGCACGCGCATTCATTCTCGACGGTGGTCGGCACCATCAGTTTCGGCCCGGACGGCGAGTGGACCAAATCACGCGTCGTGTTCACGCAGTTCCAGCACATCACCGGCCATTCGCTGGACGACTTCAAGGATACCAGCCATGAAGTCGTGGTCTGGCCCGATGAATACAAATCGGGCAAGCTGATCTACCCGTACGCCGACGCCAAGAAGCCGTGACGGCGGCGGCGCACACGCGCAGGCAGCGTCAAGATCCAATAGCTGAGTTCCGCCGATCTGGCCCGGCGGAACCGGCGGCTTAATCGCGCCGCCGCGCGTTGAGAAGGCCAGACAGGGGCGATGGTGTGGATGGAGAGTGGAATACACAGCGCGTAGCGCGCACGGCGCTGATCGTCGGCATTGTGGCGGTCAATGTCTGGATGCTGTGGCGCTTTGTGCCTGCTTTGACCTGGGCATGCGTGCTGGCGATCGCGACCTGGCCACTGCGTCTGATGCTGGCCCGCCGCGGCATGGGCAAGACCGCTATCGCCACGGTGCTGACGCTCGCGCTCGCGTTCCTGCTGGTGCTGCCGCTGATCGGGCTCGGCATTCAGGCCGCGCGCGAAAGCGGCGTGATCGTGCATTGGGTTGATGACGTTCGCCAGCACGGCCTCGGCACGCCCGATTGGCTGGCCCACGTGCCGCTGGCCGGCGCCAGCATTGCCGCCTGGTGGCAAGCTAACCTCGCCGAGCCCGGCGCCGCCCACGCGCTGTTTGGACGCGCTGAAACAGGCGGGGTTCTCTCTTTCACCCGCACGCTTGGCGTCGCGGTCGCAAACCGCATCACCATCCTGATCTTCACCCTGCTGACGCTGTTCTTTCTCTACCGCGACGGCGCCCGCGTCACCGAAGAGGCGCACGCCATCGCCTATCGGGTGTTCGGTCCGTCCGGCGGGCAGATCGGCGAGGACACCGTTGCGGCTGTGCGTGGAACCGTCAACGGACTGGTGCTGGTCGGACTGGTCGAGGGTCTTCTGCTCGGCATTGCTTACGCGGCGACCCGCGTTCCGCACGCCGCCCTCCTCGGCCTCGTCACCGCCGTACTTGCCACCGTCCCTTTCGGCGCGCCGGTTGTATTCGTCTTGTGCTCAATTTTTCTATTCGTTCAGGGGCAGACGACCGCAGCCATCGTGTTGCTGATCATAGGATTTGTTGTGACGTTCGTGGCCGATCACTTCGTCCGCCCGATTCTGATCGGCAGCACCACAAGACTGCCGTTCCTCTGGGTGCTGCTTGGCATACTGGGGGGACTCGAAAGCTTCGGCCTGATCGGCCTGTTCATCGGCCCGGCGATCATGTCGGTGCTGATCACGATGTGGCGCGAGAGCGCCGAGGCGTGAGGCGCGCGCTCCTTTAGGCTTCGCCCCACACGTCGCGTGCGGTCTCGACCACGAGGTTCAGCTTCGCAACCTCATCGCCCACCGTCATGGCATTACCACCGATGCCAGAGGAGAAACCGCATTGCGGCGACAGCGCGAGCTGGTCGAGCGGCGCGTGACGGCTTGCCTCTTCAATGCGGCCCTTGAGTTCGTCCTTACTCTCCATCTTCGGACTTTTGGTGGTGACGAGGCCGAGCACGGCGGTCTTGCCTTTGGGCAAGAAGCGCAACGGCGCGAAGCCGCCGGCGCGCGGCGAATCGTATTCGAGAAAATAACCGTCGACACCAATCTCGTTGAACAGAAGCTCGGAGATCGGCTCGTAACCGCCCTCGGCGATCCAGGCGCCGGCGAAATTGCCGCGGCACAGATGCATGCAGATCGTCATGTCGGACGGCCGCCCGGCGATCGCGTCATTGAGCAGCTTCGCGTAGGTCTTCGGCAGCGTGTCCGGGTCCTCGCCGATATTGGCTACCTGCCGGCGCAGCTCGGGATCGCACAGATAGGCGAGATTGACCTCGTCGATCTGCAGGTAGCGGCAGCCGGCGTCGGCAAGCGCGCGAATTTCGGCGCGATAGACGGCCGCGAGATCGTCGTAAAATTCCTCCATCCGCGGATAGGCGCGCGCGTCGATCGCTTCTCGACCGCCGCGGAAATGCACGATCGTCGGCGACGGAATGGTCAGCTTCGGCGTTACGCCGGCCGATACGATCGATTTGAGAAACTTGAAGTCGTCGACGAAGATGCCGCCGTCGGGCAGCGACAGCTTACCCACCACCTGGAGCGACGGCGGGGCGTGATCCCGCGTGCCGGCCGCAGAATGAAAGCGCACGGTCAACCGCGAGGCCATCGGCTTGACGTTGCCGATCTTGAGCAAAAAATCGCGCTGCCAGGAAAATCGGTTGTATTCGCCATCGGTGGCGACCTTGAGCCCAGCGTCCTGCTGGAGCCGAACCACATCGCGGATCGCGGACTGCTGGATGCGCGTAAGCTCCGCCGCAGCCATAGCGCCCTTTTCGGCGGCCTCGCGCGCCGCAATGAGCGCATCGGGACGGATCAGGCTGCCGACATGGTCGGCGCGAAATGGCGGCTTTGCACGCTGCATCATGGCCGACCGTAGAAAGCATCGCCTGGGCCTGTCAATTGCGCCCGGCGCGCTAAGCTGCGCAATTGACAGGCCGTGAGCGTCCAGGATGAATGACGCAACGCCCTCGGATTGGCACCTATCGTGCGGGAAATGACACCATGAAAAAGGCTCTTGGATTCGCGGCAATGCTGTTTGGCGCGGCCAGTCTTGCCGTCGCGACCTGTGCCCATGCGGCGGGTTACCCGGACCACCCGGTCAAAATCATCGTGCCGTTCTCGGCCGGCGGCATCACCGATGTGGTCGCACGGCTGATCGCGCAACACCTGTCGGAACGGCTGGGCCAGCAATTCTTCATCGCCGACATTGCCGGCGCAGGCGGCAATATCGGGATGGGCGACGCCGCGCGAGCGCACGGCGACGGCTATACGTTACTGTTTGCCTCATCCAGCATGGTGGTGAATCCGAACCTTTATAAATCGGTTCCATACGACATCGGCAAGGATTTCATCCCGATCAGCAAAATTGGCGGTACGCCAAATTCATGGCTGGTCAATAACAACTTTCCTGCTCAGACGATGCATGATCTGGTCGCGCTCCTGAAGGCCAATCCGGGCAAGTACAGCGTCGCCTCGCCAGGCAGCGGAACGACTGCTTCGCTGTCGATCGAAATGCTCAGGCAGGACCTGCACCTCAATTTCGTCGTTGTGCCTTTCTCCGGCGGTGGGCCACTGAACCAATCCGTGCTCGCCGGCTTTACGCCGATCGGGTG
>Ga0134128_10006618_pt1 | contig 14033 bp, 12 predicted proteins | sample KB31754_FD_96462 | JGI IMG/M metagenome (GOLD analysis project Ga0134128, IMG submission 96462) | Terrestrial soil microbial communities with excess Nitrogen fertilizer from Kellogg Biological Station, Michigan, USA - KB3-175-4 | ecosystem: Environmental > Terrestrial > Soil > Unclassified ... | reverse complement strand
ATCCAGCAATGAGAAAAAATGCCAGTAAATATCCGAGGTCAAAGGCAGCGGAATCATTCCGGAAAACAGCTGTGACGCCAAGTCGTTTACCGGCACAAAAAGGCTGAACGCGATCCCCACAGCCAGGCCGGTGAGCGTCAATTTATCCGGCAGAAGAAATGTCTCGGCATCAGTGAAGATCAGTCCCAGCAGCAAAAATCCGAACACGCAATACTTTGCCATGGCCAGCGTCAATCCGAAGTGAGCGTAGCAGCCGGCAAAAAGCGCGCCGGTGAGCAACTCCACGGCGATATAGCGCGCAGAAATGGCAGCCCGGCAGTTGCGGCAGCGCCCCCGCAGGATCAGCCAGCTCAGCACCGGAATGTTGTCATAAAACTGAATAGATTTTTTGCAATGCGGGCAGGCTGAATTCGGCCACACAATAGACAAGCCCCGCGGCATGCGGTAGATGCACACGTTCAGAAAGCTGCCAAACGCCAGCCCCAACGCGCCAATCACCAATGCCAAAACAGGGTTCACGGTCCTCTTCCAGAAAACAGGACTTTCCTGAATATCGCCTTGATTATAGGTCTATTTTTGGGGTACCAAACCAGTACTAAAGTCATGGTACAGGCGGGAAAACGATGAAAACTAGATGCTTGCGGGAAGATTGCGTTCTAGGCTGCCTTATGTTTTTCGACCGTGCCCGGCAAAAAAACTGAGAATACTGTGCCGCTGTGCCCCGCAGCTGTCGTGCTTCGCACGTGAATGCGTCCCTGATGTTTTTCAACAATTCCGGAAGAAATCCATAATCCCAGGCCTGTGCCAATGTCCTGTTTCGTCGTATAGAACGGCTCGAACAGGTGGCCCATCTCGCTGCGCTGGATTCCATGCCCGGTATCAGCGATCGTCACCCGCACCCCGGCGCGGTAGCCATCGCTCCAATCCCGGCTATTTTGCACATGGATGCGTAGCTTCCCCCCTTCGTCCATGGCATCCACCGCATTGATTACCAAATTGGAAAACAGCTGGCGCAATTCCCCCGCAAAGCCGCGAATGCGTGCGTTCCGGTCATATTCTTTGAAAACTTCAATATGCTTGCTGTTCAGCTTGCGAAAATACAGGTGCAGCACCTGGTCCAGGGTTTCCGCAACGTTCAAATCCGTAGCGGAAGCGTTCTCACGAACCAGGCCCAGCGTCTGCTGCGCAATGCCGCCGATCCGTTGCACTTCTTTTTCGGCCAGCCGTAAATAATCGTCCCGGGCATCGCTATCGTGCCGCGCCAGATACAGCAAGTTGGTAATCGCCTCCAGAGGATTATTGATTTCATGCGCAATCATGGAGGCCAGCCGTCCGGCGGTCGCCAGCTTTTCATTCCTGCGCAACATCTCTTCCGCTTTCTCCTGTGCGGTAATATCGCGCGCGATGGCGGAACAGCCCACAACCACGCGTTTGCTGTTCCGCAGCGGCGAAACCGAGAGCAACACGGTCACCCGCGAACCGTCCTTGCGAAGATGCTCAGTCCGAAAACTTCCCACGTGCTTGCCCTGCCGCGCGGTTGTGAGGACCGAATAAATGCCCTGCCGGGCATCCATCGGCAATAAAAATGAAATGGGGCGGCCAATCGCCTCCGCCTCCGCATAGCCGTAGAGCATCTGCGCCCCCGGGTTCCAGCTGGTGATCATTCCGTCCGAGGTAGTACTCAGAATTGCGTCATCCGAGGATTCCACAATCGCCGCCATGTGCTGTTGCGCCTCTCCCGCCTGGCGCTCCGCCAATTTCCTTTTGCGGGCCAGGCCTGCGGTAAGCAGTGAAATAACAATAAAGACCGTTAACCTCTCCGTGTCGTTCTGCGTGACGCCAAATCCGGGAGGCGGAAAAATGAAATAGGCCAGCGCCAGGCTACACAGCCCCGTACAAACAACCGCCGGCCCAAATCCAAAAAAACGCGCGCAAATAATGACGGCCGCGAGCGAAATCACAAAATGCTCATTGTGCATGACCGGCCAGGTCAGCCACACCACTGCGGCGATACCGGTCACAATAAAAGGGGCAAGATAGCGGAGAAGGGTATATATCCAACGCGGGACGGTACTAAGTTTTGTTGTGTCGCTTGCTTGCATGAACTGAGAAGCCACGCCTACTAGAACACGAAATCAAGGAGAAATGTCGCGCTGACAAAAATCTATCAGGCGGCCCATTCCTTTGCAATTGGCCTGTAGATGTGCAAAATGGCCATATGCAAGACATTGCACAACCGGTGCGTTCCACTCCATATCACTTTCGGCAGCCTCGGTCTTAGCCCTTTAATTACCTGACATTTGTCACTTCCTCCAGATGATGATCTGCACTGCCGCGACTTCCCTATTTTTTGCAATATGGATTCACGAGGGTGACCAATGGAGAGCGGAGTGATGGCATCGCTGGAAAAAGATTTTGCCGCTGAAGGCACGCTTGCCAGCAACACAGGTGTGGCCCAGCTTAGAAATGTCAGCAAACACTACGGACCCGTGGTGGCGCTGCAAAATTTCAATCTGACGTTATATCCGGGCGAGTTGCTGGCCCTGCTCGGCCCCAATGGAGCTGGGAAAACGACCGCGGTGAAGTTATTCCTTGGGCTGGCAAAAGCAAATAGTGGCAGCGCACGAATTTTCGGAGCAGATCCCACTCTTCCACAAACCCGCCGCCGAATTGGCAGCATGTTGCAAATCGCCAAGGTTCCGGAGACGCTGCGCGTGCGCGAGCACATTGATCTGTTCTCCAGTTATTATCCCCGTCCTTTGCCGATGGATGACCTGCTGGCCATTGCCGATCTGGCAAAAATTAAAGATCGAAAATTCGGCGATCTTTCAGGCGGCCAGAAACAGCGCGTGCTCTTTGCCATTGCCCTATGTGGCGATCCCGATATTCTGTTTCTGGATGAGCCCACCGTCGGCCTTGACGTCGAGGCCCGCAGAATTCTTTGGGAGCAAATCCGTGGGCTGATCGCCCGCGGAAAAACCATCCTGCTCACCACGCATTACCTGGAAGAAGCCGACGCCCTCGCGCATCGCGTCGTCGTGCTAAATAAAGGCCTCATCCTGGCACACGGCACTCCTGCCGACATCAAAGCAAAAACCTCAGGACGCCGCATCCGTTGCGTCACTACTCTCTCTCTCGAATCCTTACGAGCCATTCCCACAGTGTTGAGCGTCCATGAGGACCGCGAAGGGGTTGAGATCGCAACTCAATGCGCCGAACCGGTGGTGCGCGAATTATTGATGCGCGATCCACAACTCTCTCGGCTGGAAGTCACCAGCGCCGGATTGGAAGAAGCATTCCTGGCACTCACCCGTAATGACGACAGTGAAGGAGCCCACAATGGCCACGGCAATTAACACGCTTGATTCAGTTCAGCCTATGAGCAGCCGCAGTATTCTGCGGATCTACTGGAAGGAATCCAAGTACCAATTCCTGGAGAACCTGCGGATGCCGCGGTATTCCGCCTCTATCATCCTTCTGCCTCTGGTGTTCTACATTCTTTTTGGGCTGGCAATGAAGTCCGGCTCCGCCGGCGGCTTGAACGTGGCTGTCTACCTGCTTGCCACCTACGGGACCTTCGGTGTGATGGGGGCCTCCTTGTTCGGTACCGCCGCGGGACTTGCCACCTCCCGCGGACTCGGCTGGCTGGAGGTAAAACGCGCCAGCCCCATGCCGCCTTTCGCTTATTTCATCGGCCGGACCGCTATGTCGCTCGCGTTTAGCACAGCCGTAGTAGTGTTGCTCATGGCGTTGGGATTCGGCTTCGGCGGCGTGCATCTGCCGCTTCTCACCACCGCAAAGCTCCTGGGTGTTCTTATTTTTGGGGCATTCCCCTTCTGCGCCATGGGCCTGGCTTTGGGATATTTCATTGGAGCCAATTCCGCTCCCGCCGTTATTAACCTGATCTATCTCCCTCTGTCGTTTGCCTCCGGCTTGTGGGTACCGTTTATCTATCTCCCTAAATTTGTGCAGCACATTGCGCTATTTCTCCCGCCCTATCATCTCGCGCAATTGGCCCTCGACATTATCGGCGCGGGCCAGCACCAACCAGCGAAAACGCATGCGGAAGTTTTGATCGGCTTCACTCTTATCTGCATGGGAATCGCGCGCTTAGGCTTTCACCGCGATGAAAAGAACACTTACAGCTAGAAACCGGAACAAGGGTAATAAGCATTGTGCCCGAGAAAACTGAGGCTTTTGTGACAATCAATAGGGTAAAGTTCGGTTGGATGATAACGCTCGGCAGCCTACTCTGGCTCGCAGCAACCAATCGTCTCAGCCTGTTGCTACTTCTTGTTCCTACGGCCTCCATCCTGGCTTATGGATTCTTCTGGCTGGGTCATAGAAATAAAAATGCGCCTCACAGCATAAGATAGGGAGAAGAAGGCTGCATAACAATATGGAAATGTCCATACTTGACCAGGTCGTGCTCAAGAATACATATAAACTTCGTCACCGTTGGATTCCTTTTATCTGGCTTCCGTGGTTCGGTTTCTTTTTTGTACAACCGGTGACGGAACATGCAAGCGCAAAAGTCTGGGCCGAAGACGGCACCGCAGCTGTAATTTTCCTGTTTCTGTTTTTCGCCACGTATTGGAGCCGCTATAGCCGCGCAATTTTCTATGCACTCGGGATATTGCTTCTCGGCATTATCGTGGCGCCAATTAACGGCGGAGCCTGCACGTTTTTCATCTACGCGGCCGCCGCTTTCCCATTTTTGAGCCGGCGTTTGCTCAAAACCGTCCTCCTTATTAACTTGGTCGTTGTCTCTGCGTTTTTAGAAACATGGCTCCTGCATTATGGATGGAGTTTTTTCACCTACGCTGGAGGATTTGCGGCCGTTATCGGCGCGGGCAATATTTTCTTTGCCGAGAGAAACAAGGCTCTTGCCAAACTCCACTTGGCGAACCATGAGGTCGAGCACCTCGCCAAAGTCGCAGAGCGGGAGCGCATCGCCCGTGATTTGCATGATGTCCTCGGCCATACGCTTTCCGTCATCATTCTCAAATCCGAGCTTGCTGGCAAACTGATTGACAGCGACCCCGAACGGGCCAAGGCCGAGATCGCCGACGTCGAGCAGACTTCGCGCACCGCTCTCGCCGAAGTGCGCAGCACCATTCGTGGATATCGCAGCACCAGCCTGGAAGAAGAACTGAGGCAGGCGCAGGCAACGCTGAGGACGGCGGGCCTCGCGGTCACCGCTGAGGCTTCTCCGATTGGGCTTTCTCCAGCGCAGGAAAGCGTAGTCGCGCTGGTAGTTCGTGAGGCTGTAACGAATGTAGTCAGACATGCGCAGGCGCGCAGTTGCAAACTGCGGTTGTCTCCGGCAAACGGAAACTGTCTGCTGGAAATTCACGATGATGGCTGCGGCGGGGACCAAAGAGAAGGCAACGGAATTCGAGGTATGAGAGAGCGGATTGAAGCCCTCGGCGGCACGCTGGTGCGCGATACTACTTCCGGCACTCGTCTGAACATTCAGTTTCCGCTTAAAAGTGTGAACGCCAACGGTGCATTTTGAATCCCACGCCAAAAACTGCGCGCCGCACCATTCGTGTCGTGATCGGTGAAGATCAAGGCATGGTCCTGGGAGCGCTCGCCGCATTGCTCGAGATCGAAAACGATATTTCCGTCGTCGGCCGGGGACGGAATGGCAAAGAAGCGCTGCAAGCGGTCCTCGACCAGAAGCCTGACGTCTTCATCACCGACATCGAAATGCCGCACATGACTGGACTGGAAGTCGCGGCCGAACTCAAGCGCCGCCGCTCCTCCGCCAGGGTTATTATTCTCACTACTTTCGCCCGCGCGGGTTATCTGCGCCGCGCCCTCGATGCCGGCGCCTCCGGCTATTTATTAAAAGACATGCGCGCCGAACAACTCGCCGAGGCTGTTCGCCGTGTGCATCAGGGATTGCGCGTAATTGATCCGGAACTCGCTACCGAAGCATGGAGTGAAGCTGATCCGCTCACCGACCGCGAACGCCAGGTTTTGCGTCTGGCGGGCGATGGCAAACAAAGCGGTGAAATCGCCGCGGATTTGAACCTATCGGAAGGGACAGTCCGCAATTATTTATCGGAGGCCATCAGTAAACTGGGCGCCGCAAACCGGATTGAGGCGGCGCGCATTGCCCGGACAAAAGGCTGGCTTTAATCGAATGTTCTGGCGGCCTTGTTTTGCGATACTCACGAGTTTCTATTTCACTGGCCGCGTAATATCCTCGGTTGACTCTGACGCTGGAACCAGCGGACGCGCGCTTCCGTGCCGCAGTTCAATTTCCCGCTGATCCAGCGCGATGTTTAGCTCCTTGACCAAATCGCTGAGTCGTTGCGGGTCCTGCTCCTTCATAATTGCTTCGCACAGCTCACGCCATCCGTTTGCAGCCATGTGTGCTCCTGGCGCAATATCCCAATCCCTTCGCGCAGTACTGGTTATTGCAACCGGGGTGCCAGCTTTAACTAGCTGAAACTACAAGACTTCCACAGCTGCACCAAAATAATTTTTGCTCTTTTGCCAGCAATAAATTCCTACAGGCATTCCCTCTCGCTCTTCGGGGTGATATTTCTGATTCACCGCCATTCGATACGTCCAAGAGTAAGTGCAAACCGCGGAATTTTATGCGGAAACGGCGTTTTGCCACCTTCCCAACCTAAACTCCGATGGCATTCCGCCGATAAAAATAGTGAATTATCGAAACGCAACCCATGTGATATCTGGTTACAAAACAAAATGTAAGCGATCACATTTGGCAAAATGCTCTGCGGCGAATTTGCGAGGATCGTCCATTCTCAGCCAGAAAATTCCCAGCCAAAGAATCATGAGAGCGAAAAAAACAAGCGGTCATCGCGCATCAACCAGGCTGGAAACCAGAGATAGAAATCGAAGCTGAGTGACAGGGGCGGAGAAAACATAGGCAGGCCTGAATATCTATGACCGGAGTAGAGATTGTCGTCGGCGCAATGGCGCTTTGCATAGCCGCCCTGGCCCTCGCTCTATCTGTTTCCCTGCTCCACAAACGAAAGCTCGTGGCATCTTTATCTTCTCTTGAACGTGACGCACATCTTTTCTCCACCCTGCTGCAAAGCACGCCAGACCGAGTCTATTTCAAAGATTCGAAAAGCCGCTTCATTCGCATCAGCAGCAGTCAAGGCAAAAAATTTGGCCTCGCCGAAGCCAGCGCAGCCATCGGAAAATCCGATCTCGACTTCTTTACCCAGGAGCACGGGCTGCAGGCGTTGGAGGACGAACAGAAAATCATGAGTACGGGCAATCCCATCGTCGGGCATGAAGAAAAAGAAACCTGGCCGGACGGCAGCGAAACCTGGGTCTCCACCACAAAACTTCCGCTCCGCGACGCCTCCGGAAGAATGATGGGGACCTTTGGCATTTCCCGTGATATTACAGCGCGCAAGCTGGCCGAAATCGCCTTGCAGGAAGCAAAAGAAGCCGCGGAAGCCGCCAATCGCGCCAAAAGCGAATTCCTCGCCAACATGAGCCATGAAATCCGTACGCCGCTGAATGGCGTGATCGGCATGTCTGAACTGCTGTTTGAAACGGAATTAAAGCCCGACCAGCGCGACTATCTTTCCACCATCTATCAATCCGCGCAGACCCTGCTCATGATTCTCAACGATATTCTCGATCTCTCCCGTATGGAATCGGGCAAGCTGGAGCTCGAATACACGACGGTAAATCTGCGCGAGATCATTACGAGCCTTCTAAAAACTTTTGCCGTCCAGGTAAGCGAGAAGAAACTCGCATTGCTCTCGGAAATTTCCTCCGATTGCCCCCCATTCATCCACGCCGACCCTATGCGGCTGCGCCAGGTTTTGTTTAACTTGCTGGGCAACGCCGTTAAATTCACGCACAAGGGAGAGATCATTGTGCGTGTCGCTCTGGTGGAAAGCGGCGGCAATTCGGCTTTGCAATTTTCCGTTTGCGATACGGGCATCGGCATTCCGCCGGAAAAAACAGCCATGATCTTCGAAGCCTTCACCCAAGTGGACGCTTCGAGCACGCGGCAATTCGGCGGCACCGGCTTGGGCCTTGCCATTTCCAAGCGGCTGGTCGAATTGATGAAAGGAAGAATCTGGCTGGAAAGCGAGTTGGGCCGAGGCACTAAACTATTCTTTAGCGTGCCGCTCTCCCGCTCCGGAGCGGCGCAAAAAACCGGGCCGGTACAGCCGCCTATCAAGCAGGTGGCGAGTTGCTGAAAGATGCCATATAGGTAATTTGCCTTACCTGTTTCCGCCCGGGTTCGCGCGGCAAGTGAAATCAGAGGAGGCGAATTCAAACCAGTCGCGATTTCCACAAAACGATTCACAAAATCCAGAAAAGACACGTTCAGGGATGCGCTTTTCTGCAACCCTTCGCATGGTAACCTAATCTTCGTCCACATTCCGCGCGGTCCGCTCCCGCCCGATGGGTTGGATACGACCGATGCCGTATGCACCAAGGGGGACACCAGCTATGAGTCCAGCCGCTCCCGCGAGCGAAGCCAGTCACGTTTTAACGCTTGAGGAAATTTCCCGTCTTTCCCGGGAGGACAGCCAGCCTGCGGAAACCCTCATGAACGTGGTGGCGCTCATCGCCCAACACTTTCATACGGAAGTGTGTTCTGTATATCTGCTCGAACCCGACCGCGCCAACCTGATCCTTGCCGCCACTGTGGGGCTGCGGCCTCAATGCATCGGTACGCTGAGGATGGCGCTCACGGAAGGATTGACCGGCCTGGTGGCCGAGCGGGTTCGGCCCGTGGCCGCCGAGCAGGTACAAAATCATCCCCGCTTTAAATATTTCAAAGAAGCCGGAGAAGACGACTACCAGTCATTCCTCGGCGTTCCTTTGGTTCATCGTGGCGTGCTGCAAGGGGTTCTCGTCGTCCAGACCCTCGAGCCCCGCGTCTTCCGCGAAAATGAAATCCGCATGCTCGTCGAGGCCGCGGCCGAAGTCGCCCCTGTGGTCAGCGCAGCCCGCAATCTTGATCGCTTCATCGCGCCCTATCAGGAACGGCTTTGGTCCATTGCCCGCAACTTATGGTGGTGTTGGGACTACGATGCCAGCAGCATCTTCCGCGATCTCGATCCCGGACGCTGGCGCGCGCACAACCATAATCCCGTCGCCCTGCTGAATGAAATTCCGCTGGGTCTGATGGAACGCCGCGTGGCAGAAAGAAACCTTCACAGCCGCGTCAACTATGCCTACCGGCGCCTCCGTGAATATCTTGAAGCGGACCGCACCTGGGGAGCGCGGCATGCCGGCGTCCTCCGTCCCCGGCCGGTTGCCTATTTTTCCGCCGAGTTCGGGCTGCACGAGTCCCTTCCCATTTACTCCGGAGGCCTTGGAGTGCTTGCCGGCGACCACATCAAAAGCGCCTCCGATCTCGATATTCCCCTTGTAGGCATCGGCCTCTTCTATGGCCAGGGTTATTTCCGCCAGCACCTCGACGAGAACGGCTGGCAGCAGGAAGAATATCTCAATACCGATGTCAACCAGTTGCCCATGGAATCCGCAATCGGCCCGGGAGGTGTGCCGGTCACCGTCCGCATTGAAACCCGCAGCGGTTACATTCTCGCCAAAGTGTGGCGCGTAAAGGTCGGCCGCCGCGATTTGCTTCTACTCGATTCCAACGTTGAAGGCAACGCACCCGAAGACCGGGAACTGACCTCCCGCCTGTATGGCGGCGACCGCAGAATCCGCATCCGTCAGGAGCTGCTTCTTGGCGTTGGCGGATTCCGCGCCCTCAGGGCCATGGGAATCACTCCCGGCGTTCTGCACCTGAACGAAGGCCATAGCGGGTTTGCGCTGCTCGAAGCGATCCGCAACCGGATGGAAGACGAAGGCGTCGGCTTTGAACGGGCCATGTCTCGTGTTTATCGGGAAGCTGTTTTCACCACGCACACTCCCGTTCCTGCCGGCCATGATTGCTTTCATCCTGACTTAATTGAAGAGCACCTCGGCCCGCTCCGTGACAGTTTGGACCTTTCCCACGAATCTCTTATGGGTTTGGGCCGCGAAAATCCCGCAAACGCTCAGGAAGATTTCTGCATGACGATTTTGGGGCTGCGGCTCTCCCGCCGCGCCAACGCTGTTTCCGCGCTTCACGGGGAGGTTTCCCGCTCCATGTGGGTTGGCCTCTCTCCGGGGAAGACTGAGGATTCGGTGCCCATTGGCCATGTCACCAATGGCGTGCATGTTCCCTCCTGGCTCGCTCCTCAAATGTTCCGCCTGTACGACCGTCACCTGGGGACCGGATGGCACCTGCACAGCAGCGAAGCCGACATCTGGGAAGGAATTGAAGATGTGGATGACGGCGAGCTTTGGGAGACGCATCTCAGCCTCAAATTACGTCTGCTGGATTTCGTCCGCCGCCGCGCCGTACAGCAGGCCCATCGCCGCAACGAACCCGACGAAAATCTGCAGCGCCTCGAACGCGCCATGAGTCCCGACGCGCTCACCATTGGCTTCGCCCGCCGCTTCGCCACCTACAAGCGCGCCAACCTGATTCTGGCGGACCTCGAACGCTTGGCCGCCATGGTGAATGATCCCAAGCAGCCCGTGCAGTTCGTCTTTGCCGGCAAGGCGCATCCCCGCGACGAACCCGGCAAGCGCGTCTTGCAGCAGATTGCCGATCTCATGCGCAATGAGCGCTTCGCCGATAAGTTCATCTTTGTCGAAGACTACGACATCAACGTCGGGCGCCACTTTGTGCAAGGGGTGGACGTGTGGTTGAACAATCCGCGCCGTCCGCTCGAAGCCTCCGGCACCAGCGGCCAGAAAGTCGTCCTCAATGGTGGATTAAATCTTTCCGTGCTCGATGGCTGGTGGGCGGAAGCCTACGATGGGCTGAACGGTTTCGCCATCGGAACCGGCAGAACGCATTCCAATATAGAAATCCACGATGCGCGCGACGGCGAAGACCTTTACCGTACCCTCCGCGACGAGGTCATTCCGCTCTATTACCAACGCGATCATGACGGCTTGCCGCGTGGCTGGATCAAACGCATGAAGCGCACCATCCGCACCTTGGGCTGGCGCTTTAACGCCGACCGCATGGTGATGGACTATTCTAAAAAGTGTTATGTCCCTGCCGCTGGCGGCACCTCCAGCGATATGCGCGCGCTGTAGTTCTCATGGTCTGTGAACCATGGATGGATGAATGGATGGATGTTCCGTAGGTGGGATCCGCCTCAGTCCTTTACCTGTCATTTCGAGCGAAACAAAAGGCATGTCTTAAATGCCTTTTGTGAGTCGAGAAACCTGCTGTTTGATATAAGGCGCTGCGACGATACGGTCCGCAAAAATAACCGGGGTCATAACCGTGAGCGGGCACGCAGCTATTTCATTCTGAAATAGCTGCTGTTGATCTCAAGCAAAAAGCGGCATTATGCGGAAACACTCACCTGCTTGCGGTCATACTCTCCGCAGGTGGAGGGCCGGAGTTCGGTGGCATCTCTCCGGTAAGCGCATTCATAAAATCTAGCAGGTCACCACGTTCCTGGCGGGTAAGAAAATCTAATTTGTGTACTTCGCTGTCCAAATTTGGATTGGAATTGCCTCCGCCGATATAAAAATCCATCACTTCTTTCAGCGTTTTCATGGATCCGTCATGCATATACGGAGCAGTCATCGTAATGTTGCGCAATGACGGAGTCTTAAACTTCCCGCGGTCAGCAGCATTGTGCGTGACCGCAAAAAGCCCATCGTCATTGAATTTTCCAAAATCCACTCCCACTCCAATGTCGTGGAATTTGTTGTCGGTGAACAGCGCCGAATCGGCTCCCACGCTATGGCAAGCCGCACAGTTCCCTTTGTCCTTTGCCGTAAAAACCGCAAAGCCGCGCTTCACCGCCGCGCTCACTGCCTTCTCATCGTGTCCATACTTCCAGCGGTCAAACGGAGAATCGCCGCTCACGAGCGTCCGCTCAAATGAAGCAATGCTCTTTTCCACCATTTGAAACTGAATAGGCCCCGGCCCCCATGCCTGCGCAAACTGGACGTGATAACTGGGGTCCGCATTCAGCTTCTTCTCAATTCCCTGGAAACTTTCTCCCATCTCCACCGGATTTTGCACCGGCCCTTCAACTTGCGCCTCCAAAGAAGCAGCGCGGCCATCCCAAAATTCCTGGTGGAAATAAACTGCGTTGAGCGCGGTCAGCGAATTGCGCGCGCCCGCTTTTTGCTGAATACCCAGCGAGACCGGCCTCACATCGGAAAATCCATGCTGCGGGCTGTGGCATGTGGAGCAGGAAACTGTGTTGTCCGCAGAAAGGACTGTGTCATAGAACAATCTTCGGCCCAACGCAATCGTTTCCGCAGTCGGAGGATTGTCCGCTGGAATCGGCACGGGGGGGAGGCCCAGCGGCGCTGGAATATGTACAGTCTGCCCAATCGGCAGTAGAACAACTGCGCGGCGGCTAACTGCTTTTTCCCTATGGTTCCAAAACCATAGGGCAGCCGCGCATCCGAGAGCTGCGGCAAATAAGAAATAGATGATGAAACGCCGGAACATTCGCTGCTAGCAAAAACTGGCTAGAACTTAAATGTATCATTTCCGCAGGGCCGCAGTCTGGTGTTGCATCCTGCCTGAATGCCTGCCCCGAGGGCATTCAACCCTCCGCTCTATTCAATAAGAACACTCTGAAAAATGCATCTTCCTCGCTTGCCCGCTAATCTATGCGTAGCAGCATTTATCGGCTAATCTAAAACCACTTCATATCAAGGACGGCAATCATGGAAAAGCGGCAACTGGGCAACAGCGATCTCCACATCACTCCCATCGGTATTGGTGCGTGGGCCATGGGCGGAGGAGGATGGGAATTTTCTTGGGGGCCGCAGGACGACAATGAATCGATTGCCGCCATTCATGCCGGCCTCGACGCGGGCATCAACTGGATTGATACCGCCGCCGCGTATGGCCTTGGCCACTCCGAAGAAGTCGTCGCCCGCGCGCTCAAAGGCCGCAGCAATCCGCCGTATGTCTTCACCAAATGCGAGCTGGTCTGGGACAAGCAGGGCCAACTCATCCGCTCGCTGAAGAAAGATTCCATCCGCCAGGAAATCGAAGGCAGCCTCCGCCGCCTCAACCTCGATGCAGTTGATCTGTACCAAATCCACTGGCCCATGCCGGATGAAGATATTGAAGAAGGTTGGACGGAACTCGCCCGTCTGAAGGAGGAAGGCAAGGTCCGCTACATTGGCGTTTCCAATTTCAGCGTGGAGCAAATGAAGCGCGCATTGAAAATTGCTCCCATCACTTCCCTGCAACCGCCTTATTCCATGCTGGCCCGGCAGGTAGAAACCGAAATCCTGCCCTTTGCCAGGCAAAACAACATCGGAGTCATCGCCTACTCACCCATGGCCTCCGGAATGCTCACCGGGACTATGACCCGCGAACGCATCGAGAAATTCGCCGCCGAGGACTGGCGCCGCCGCAATCCCAATTTCCGCGATCCTCTGCTCTCGCGTAATCTTCGCGTCGTCGAGACCCTGCGTGAAATTGGCAGCCGCCATGGCCGCCAACCCGGCGAAGTGGCCATTGCATGGACGCTTCTAAACCCGGCCGTTACCGGGGCCATCGTCGGGGTGCGTAATGCTGCGCAGGTCAAAGGCATCATCGGCGCAGGAACATTCCGCCTCCATCCCGAAGAAGCCGCTGAGATTGAAGACGCGCTCAAGCAGGAAGTCCCCGCCTAGGAACTGTAATCGGCCCTCTGGCGGAATCATTCCGCAGAGGCATGCAGCAGATGGCGTCAGGTAGTTGAGGGCGGAACATATTGCGCAGGCGGCGCCGAGCCTTCGCCAAAGAAATACTGCTCCAATTGCTTCACGATCACTTCCTGGTCTTCTTTCCGCGCGGGATTCAGCCGGTATTCATTCAGCAGCATCTTGCAGAACTCGGTCCAGCCATTCCACGCCTGCTGCGAAACATTCTCATAAATCTTCTGCCCCAGCGGCGAATCAAACGGAGGCTCGCTCAATCCCGGCAGTTCCTGGTGCAACTTCACGCAAAAAACTTTGTGCTCCGCCATGTCTCTCCT
>Ga0134128_10006617_pt1 | contig 14034 bp, 12 predicted proteins | sample KB31754_FD_96462 | JGI IMG/M metagenome (GOLD analysis project Ga0134128, IMG submission 96462) | Terrestrial soil microbial communities with excess Nitrogen fertilizer from Kellogg Biological Station, Michigan, USA - KB3-175-4 | ecosystem: Environmental > Terrestrial > Soil > Unclassified ... | reverse complement strand
CTGATCGCCGGCATGGGGGAGAGCAACAGCGACCTCGTCGACGCCGTCTTCACCCTCCGCGCGCTCGGCAGCGAATCGATCCCGGTCAACTTCCTCATGCCCTTCGACGGCACGCCGCTGGAAGGCACCTGGCTGCTCACGCCGGCCCAGTGCCTGCGCATCCTGGCCATGGTCCGCTTCGCCTGCCCCGCCACCGAGCTCCGCATGGCCGGCGGGCGCGAAATGCACCTGCGCACCCTCCAGCCCCTCGCCCTGCACGTGGCGAACTCCCTCTTCCTGGGCGACTATCTCACCAGCGAAGGTCAGGAAGGACGGGCCGACCTGGACATGATCGCCGACAACGGCTTTGTGGTCCTGGGCACCGGCTCTTCCGGCCCGTCCTCCCGGCCGGAAGCGGCGGACGACGCCGGCGCCTCCCCGGGCGCGCCCGCCACCATCCGCCGCCGCGGGGCGGGGACGGCCGTGGCCCCCAATGCCTGAGTGCGCGGCACCGGCCGCAGCCCCCGAGCTGATAGCCCGAGACAGGGGGCTGCTGTGGCACCCCTACGCGCCGCTGGACGGCGACGCGCCCTACGCCGTCCTTGGCGCGTCCGGGACGCGGCTGAGCCTGGGCGCGGCCGACGGCACCCGGTTCGAGGCCGTGGACGCCATGAGTTCCTGGTGGTCCGCCATCCACGGCTACCGCAACCCCGTGCTGGACCGCGCCCTCCTGGAGCAGGCCGGCCGCTTCAGCCACGTCATGTTCGGCGGCCTGACCCACGCGCCGGCCGTCGAGCTGGCCGAACGGCTCGTGGCAATGACGCCGGGCGGCCTGGACCACGTGTTCCTGGCGGACTCCGGCTCGGTGTCCGTGGAGGTGGCCCTGAAGCTGGCCGTGCAGTACCAGCTGGGCCGCGGCCGGCCCCGGCGGACGCGGTTCCTGGCGCTGCGCGGCGGCTACCACGGGGACACGTTTGCCGCCATGGGCGTGTGCGATCCGGTGGACGGCATGCACTCGGCCTTTCCGTCACTCATTGCCGAACAGCTTTTCCTGCCCCGCCCGCCCGCCGCCCAGCTGCTGGGCGGCGAACTGGTGGCCGACGCGGACGAGCTCGCCCGCTGGGTCGGCGTCCTTGAGGACACCGTGGCCCGCCACCGCGACGAGCTGGCCGCCATCATCCTGGAGCCGGTGCTGCAGGGCGCGGGCGGCATGCACGCCTACGCCCCAGGTGCGCTCGCCGCGGCCCGGCGCGTGGCCAGCGACAACGGGCTGCTGCTCATTGGCGACGAGATCGCCACCGGCCTGGGCCGGACGGGGAAGCTCTTTGGCTCCGACTGGGCGGGCGTGATCCCGGACATCATGTGCGTGGGCAAGGCGCTGACGGGCGGCTACCTCACGCTGGCTGCAACGCTGTGTTCGGCGGACGTCGCCCGCGCCATCACGGCCTCGCCGCTGCGCGCCCTGCTGCACGGGCCCACCTTCATGGGCAACCCCTTGGCCTGCGCCGTCGCCTGCGCGTCCCTGGAACTGCTGGTCTCCGCTGGCTGGAAGGACCAGGTGTTGGGGATCGAGCGGGGCCTGCAGGCCGCCCTGGCCCCGGCCGCCTCCCTCGCTGCCGTCCGGGAGGTGCGTGTTCTCGGTGCGGTGGGCGTGGTCGAACTCACCGGGCCGGTCAACGTGCCGGCGGTGACGCGCGCGGCGCTGGAACTCGGCGTGTGGGTGCGGCCCTTCCGCAACCTCGTCTACACCATGCCGCCGTACACCAGCACACCGGAGGATGTCGCCACGATCGGCGCCGGCATCCGCGCGGCCGTCGCCCGGGTGCACGGCTGATGGCCGGCTTGGGTGCACCAGGCACTGCGGCGCCAGGCACGGCGGCGCCAGGCGCAGCGACGGCCATGGACGCCTGGCTGGCCTCCCGGGCCGCCGTCCGCGCACGGCGCGGGCTTGTCCGCGGCACGGAGCTGCCGCCACGGCTCATCGACCTGGCCTCCAACGACTACCTGGGGCTGTCCGCCGACCCGCGCGTCATCGCCGCCGCCGCCAGGGCGCTGTCCGAGCACGGTGCCGGTGCCCGCGCGTCCCGGGTGGTGTGCGGCACCACGTCCGCCCACCTGGACTTGGAGCGGCGGCTGTGCCTGCTCACCGGCCAGGACGCCGCGCTGGCCTTCTCCAGCGGCTACACCGCCAACCTGGGGGTGCTTGCGGCACTGGGCGGCCCCGGAACCCTCATGGTCCACGACGCCCACGTGCACGCCTCGCTGCTCGACGGCATCCGGCTCTCGCGCTCGCCGTCAGTGTCCGTGGCCCACCAGGACACGGCGGGGATCAGGGCGGCACTGGCCGGGCGGACCCAGCCACGGGCCGTCGTCGTGCTTGAATCCATCTATTCGGTGCTGGGGGACGCCGCCCCGCTGGCGGAGGCGGCAGCCCTGTGCGGCGAATACGACGCGCTGCTGCTGGTCGACGAGGCGCACGGGATCGGGGTGGCCGGTGCCGGCCGCGGGGCCGTCCATGCGGCCGGGCTCGCCGGTGCGGCGCATGTGGCCGTCACGGCCACGCTGTCCAAGGCACTCGGCTCGCAGGGCGGCGCCGTCCTGGGCTCGCAGCTGCTGCGCGAGCACCTGGCCAACACGGCGCGGACCTTCATCTTCGACACGGCCCTGGCGCCTTCCGCGGCGGCGGCAGCGGCCGAGGCTGCGCGGATAGTGCTGGCGGAACCCGCGCTGGCCCGGCGTGTGCTTGGCAACGCCGCCGCGCTGGCGCAGCGGTGCGGGACGGTTGCCGCGGCCGGCGCCGTGCAGTCCATCCCCGTCGGGACGGCGGACCGCGCCGCCTCGCTGGCCGCCGGACTGCGCCACGCGGGCGTGGCCGTGGGGTGCTTCCGCCCGCCCAGCGTGCCCGACGGCGTGTCCCGACTGCGCCTCACGGCCCGGGCGAACCTGAGCGACGGGGAACTGGAGCGGGCCGCCGCCGCCGTCGCCCGGGCAGTGGGTGCCGCATGACCTTCACGGTGATCGGGGACCCTGTGCAGGTGCGCGAGGTCATGCGCCGCACGGAGGACTTTGCCCCGACAAACGCGCTGACGTCGGTGGTGCCGCTGGCCCCGGCCACCCTGCGCATCCTGAGCAGGGTGCGTTTTGCCCTGCCGCCCGTGCTGGCCTCCGCCACGGGGGAGCGGCACCGCACCGTGCGGACCGTGGTGGGACGGTTCTTCACGCCTGCCAAGGTGGCCGCCATCGCGCCGCGGGTGCGTGAACTGGCGCGGCAGCGGCTGGCCGTCGCGGCGGCCGGGCTGCTGCACGGGCCCGTGGACCTGGCCGACGCCGTGGCCCGCCACATCCCGCCTCTCGTCATGGCCGAGCTGACGGGCCAGCCGACCCCGGAGCTGGGCCTTCTCAAGCGCTGGAGCCGCGATTCGCTTGAGCTGTTCTGGGGCTGGCCGGATCCGGACCGGCAGCAGGTCCTGGCGCACAGTGCCGCCGAATTCTATGTGTGGCTCCGGGAGGAGGCCGCGCGTGCCCGCGGCACGGCGTCCCTGTTCGGGGTGCTGGATGCGGCCGGACTGGACGCCGCCGAAGTGTGCTCGCTGGGGTATTTTTTGGTCATCGCCGGGCAGGAGACCACCTCGCAGCTCATCAACACGGCCCTGTACCGCGGCCTTGACTCCGCGGACGCCGCCGGTGCTCCGGCCGCCGGCCCATGGGCCGCCCTGGCCGCGCACGAGAACGCACAGGCCCACGTCCGCCGGGTCCTCGCCACCGAGTCCTCCGTCCACACCTGGCGGCGGGCCGCCCTCCGCGACACCGTGCTGGCCGGCGCGAGCCTGCCGGCGGGGGCGGAGATCCTGCTCGAACTCAGCGGACGCCACCCCGCCGAGGCGGGGCCCACCGCCTATTCGCTGGCCTTCGGCCACGGCCTGCACCGCTGCCTTGGGGCCCGGCTGGCCGAACTGGAGACCGCGCTGGTCGTGCAGGAGACCGCCGCCGCCCTTCCCGGGCTGCGCCTGGCCGGGCAGCCGCCGCAGTGGCTGCGGCTGCTGTCCTTCCAGGCCCCGCTCACCGTCACCGCGACCCAAGGAAAACCGTGAAAGAAGCCGCCATCACCTTTGTCACCGGCACGGACACCGACGTCGGCAAGACCGTCACGACGGCGGCCCTCGCCGCCGCGCTCGCCGCCGGCGGGGCCGCCGTGGCCGCCTACAAGCCGACCCAGACGGGAGTGGCCCCGGGCGGCACCGGCGACATGGACGAGGTGGCCCGGCTCTCCGGCGTCGGCACGGCCTGTGAAGGCATCCGGCTCCTTGCCCCCATGGCGCCGGTGGCCGCCGCAGCCCGCGAAGGCCGGGCGCTGCCGGCACTGGCGCACCATGTGGACCGGATCTCGGGACTGGCCGCGGGCTTCGACCACGTCCTGGTCGAAGGCGCAGGCGGCCTGCTCGTGGAGCTGGACGCGGAGGGCCACACCGTCGCGGACCTCGCGGCGGCCGTGGGAAGGGCGGCCGGGGCCGCCCGCTGCCGGATCGTTGTGGCCTGCCGCAGCGGCCTGGGCACGCTGAACCACACCCTGCTGACGCTGGAGGCACTGGACCGCCGCGGCCTGCCCGCCGCCGGACTGGTGGTGGGCTCCTGGCCGGCATCGCCGTCGGTCATTGACGAGGACAACCGCAGCTATTTCCAGCGGCTGCCCACCCCGTATTTGGGTGCGCTGCCGGCCGGGGCCGCCGGCCTGGACCCGCACACCTTCCAGGAACAGGCGCCGCACTGGCTGCGCCTGCCTGCCGCGGCCGGGCCGACGCGCCGCCGCAGCGCTACAGCCAGGTCTTCCGCTTGAAAATCACGTACATGGCGGCTCCGATGAGGACCATGAGGCCGATCGCCATCGGGTAGCCCCACGGCCACGCCAGCTCCGGCATGTTGTGGAAGTTCATGCCGTAGACCCCGGCCACGAACGTCGGGGCGAACAGGATGGCGGCCCAGGAGGAGATCTTCTTGACCTGTTCGTTTTGTGCGGTGCTGGCCTCGTTCTGGCGGTTGGCGGTGAGCGTGCCGTCCACGGTGAGCGCATTTTGCAGCAGCTGCCGGAAGGAGTCGGACTTCGCGGTCAGCGACTCCACATGGTCCTCGACGTCGCGCAGGTAGCGCTGGAGCTCCACGTCGACGCCGTACTTCTCAAAGCCCGCCTTGAGCCGTCCGAGCGTCTCACGGAGCGGGTGGATGGCGCGCTGGAAGTGGATGACCTCGCGGGATAGCTGGTAAATCCTGCGCGAGACATGGGGGTAGCCGGCAAACAGCTGGTCCTCGATCTCGTCAATGTCGTTTTCCAGCCCGCTGACCACGGGCAGGTAGTCGTCCACCACCTGGTCCATGATGGCGTACAGGACGGCCTCGGGGCCCCGGGCAAGCAGGGCCGCGTCCTCCTCCAGCCGGTGCCTGGTGGACGCGAGCCCGGGCGTTTCGGCGTGCCGGATGGTTATGACGAAGTTCGGCCCGGTGAAAACATGCAACTCGCCAAACTCGACCGCCTCCTCCGCATCCAGGTAGCGTGCGGGGCGCAGCACAGTGAACAGGACGTCGTCGTACCTCTCCATCTTGGGCCGCTGGTGCGCCTTGATGGCGTCTTCCACGGCGAGCTCATGGAGCTGGAATTCGGCGGCGAGCGACGCCATTTCCGCGGCGTCGGGGCGGAACAGGCCGATCCATGCCATGCCGCCGCACGCCGCCATGGCTTCGTAGGTCTGGTCGAGGCTTACCGGGGAGGAGACGCGGACACCGTCCACGTACACGCCGTTGTCAATGATGGTCACCTGCCCATTATGGACGTCCGACGGCGGCTGGCGGGCTCCCGCCGCCGGGCCCCGGCGTGGCGTCAGCCGTGGCTCATGCCCTCCAGCAGCGGCTGGAGCCGGTAGGGGATGTGCTCGTGGAGGGCCAGCGACGTCTCCGTGCGGATGACGCCCCTGATGCGCAGCAGCTGCCGCAGCGCTCCCTGGAGGTGGTGGACGTCCCGGGCGGCCAGGCGGCACCAGACGTCGCCGCGGCCGGAAATTTCGTACACTTCCAGGATCTGCGGCACGGCCCGCATGGCGGCGATGACGCCGTCGAGGTCCCGGTGGTTCACCTCAATGGTGATGAAGGCGACCACGTCGTAGCCGATCGCCGCCAGGTCCACCTCGCGCCCGCCCTGCCGCAGGGCGCCGCTGCGGGCCAGGCGCCGCAGGTGTGACTGGACCGTGTTGCGGGCCACGCCCAAGGTGTCCGCAAGTTCCCCAATCTGGGCACGCGGATCGGCGATCAGGGCAAGGATCAGGCGCACGTCCAGGGGGTCCAAATTGCTCATGCGGTTCACTCCGGGATCTGCCTTCGGGGCTGTATTGACTGTTCTGGTTCATTCATCGGGAAAAGTTGAATCAATGGATGAGTGATGCCTCATTCTATAGATGGATTTGTGCCATCGGGCAACTGATGGCGCCCGCTCCGCCCGCCACCGCCAAACCGCGAAAGGATCCGCCCGTGACAGTCCTGCAGGAACTGGCCATGCGTCCCGCGCCCGCCGCCCGGTGGTCGTGGAACGCCTCCGTTGGCACCCGGCTGTTCCTGGCCGGCACGGTCATCTTCACGCTGCTTGTGGGAGCCAACCTGGCCACGCCGCTGTACCCGTTGCTGCAGGCGCGGATTGGCTTCGACTCCGTGGGCGTCACGGTTGCCTTCACCGCGTACGTGGTGGCCCTGATCGGCGGGCTGGTGCTCTTCGGCCACTGGTCCGACCACATCGGCAGGCGGGCCGCCCTGGTGCTGGCCGTGGTCGTCGGGCTGGCGGGCGGGCTGGTGTTTGGTTCGGCCGGTTCGCTGCCGCTGTTGGTGGCCGGGCGGGCGCTGCAGGGTCTGGCCGTGGCCATCGGCACCGGTGCGAGCGCCGCGGCCCTCCGCGACCTGATGCCGAGCAGGCCGGACTGGGCGTCCCGCTTCACTTTGCTGTCCTCGTCGGGCGGCGTGGCGGCCGGGCCCGTGGTGGGCGGGCTGCTCTCGCTGCTGCCCGGCCACACCCAGGCGCCGTTCCTTGTCCATTCGGTGATACTGCTGGTGCTGCTGGTTCCCCTGCTCCTGCTCAACGCCCGCCCCGCACTCAGCCCGGCTCCGGCCGGCCAGGGGCGCAACTACCTGCGGCCCCGCCTCCCGGCGCTTGGCCGCTCGGCACGCGGCACGTTCTGGCTGGCGGCAACCACCGGCTTCGTCAGCTTTGCCGTCTTTGGCTTCTGCCTCTCACTGGCGCCGGGGTACTTTGCCCACATCATGCACGCCGACTCCCGCCCGCTGATCGGACTGCTGGCCGCCCTCACGCTGGGGTGCTCGGCGCTGAGCCAGCTGCTCTCCCTGCGCGGGCGCTTCCTGGTCCCGACGGGGCTGCTCCTGCTCGGCGCCTCGGTGGTCCTCATCGCCGCCGCCGGGACGCTCCACTCGCCGGTGCTGCTGGTGCTGGCCAGCATCAGCGCCGGGTTTGGCCAGGGCGCGGCGTTCCGTGTGGTGTTCAACGACGTGGCCGCCGCCGTGGAGCCGGCCAGGCACGCGCAGGTCATTTCCGCCGTCTACATCGTGACCTACCTGGGCAGCGCCGTTCCCGTGCTGGGGCTCGGAGTGGCCGTCAAACTGTGGGGTCTGCAGGCCTCAGTCTCCGGCTTTGCCGTCCCCATCGCCCTGGCCTGCGCCGCCCTGGCGGTGGCCGCACAGTGCCTTGCCGGCAGGATCCGCTAGTCCAGCGGGCCCGTGTGGCCGGGCATGTGCTTGAACACCAGCGTCGTTTCGGTGTGGCCCACCACCGGGTCCGTGGTCAGGTTGTCCAGCACCCAGTCGCGCAGGGCGTCGGTGTCGCGGACGGCGATGTGGAGCAGGTAGTCCACGGAGCCGGAGGTGTGGAACGTGGAGAGGACCTCGGGCAGCTGGGGGACGCGGGAGGTGAAGTTGTCGATCTGGTCGCGGTCGTGGGCGCGCAGCCGGACGGCGATCAGCGCCTGGACGGCCCGGCCGATCACGGCCAGGTTCAGCTTGGCCTCGAAGCCCTCGATGGCGCCGCGCTCCAGCAACGCGCGCGTGCGCATGAGCGCCGTGGAGGGGGCAATGCCCACGGCGTCGGCAAGGTCGCGGTTCGTGATGCGCGCATCCGCCACCAGCGCGTCAATGATCTGTCGGTCCACGGTGTCCAGGGCCTCCACGGGCCGGGGACGCGCGGGCATATCCCGCCGAATGTTCTTCGCTGGTGACGCCATTGGATCCTCCGAAATGATATAAAAACGCGAGTCTGGCGTTTGATCATGCCTATAGTTCACTATTCTACCAAATATCTGTGTTTTTGGACCATACTTGCTGCTACTTGAGGAACCCTTCCGGCAACGGCGCCGGGGAAAGCAGGTTGACAATGGTGGGCATCGAACTGGGCTGGGATTCAACGGCGGTCCATGCAGGGCGTGAGGACCTGGCGGAACTGGGCGTGCATGCCATTCCACTTGACATGTCCACCACGGCACCCCTGGCAGGTGTGGGGTCCGGCGGCGACGCCTATGAGCTCCTGGCCACGGGAGGTGTGCCCGGCCCCGGCCAGACCACTGTGTACCAGCGGCTGTGGAACCCCACCGTTGCCCGCTTTGAGTCCGGGGTCTCGGCGCTGGAAGGCTCCGCGGAGTCCGTCTCCTTTGCCACCGGCATGGCGGCGCTGGCCGCGGTGCTGCTCGCCGCCGTCGCGGGCGGAAAGCCCCATGTGGTGGCCGTCCGCCCGCTCTATGGCGGCTCCGACCATGTGCTGGCCACCGGCCTGCTCGGGACGCGGGTGACGTTTGTGCAGCCGGGCGGGGTCCGCGGCGCGCTGCGTCCCGACACCGGGCTGGTCATTGCCGAGACGCCCGCCAACCCGGACCTGCGCCTCCTGGACATCAACTCGCTCGTGGCCGAGGCGGGCGGAGTGCCGGTCATGATTGACAACACCTTCGCCACGCCGGTCCTGCAGCGGCCGCTGGAGCTGGGGGCGTCCCTGGTGCTGCACAGCGCCACGAAGTTCCTGGGCGGCCACGGCGACGCGATGGGCGGCGTGGTGGCCACGGATGCCGGCTGGGCGTCACGGCTGCGGCAGGTCCGTGCCATCACCGGCGGGCTGCTGACTCCCTGGCCCGCCTACCTTTTGCACCGCGGTCTGGCGACGCTGCCGGTCCGGGTCCGCGCACAGCAGGAAACCGCCCACAAGGTGGCCTCCGCGCTGCAGTCGCACGAATCCGTGGTACGCGTGCTGTACCCGGGCCTGCCCGAATGCGACCCGCGGGGCCTGGTCGGCACGCAGATGGCCGGGCCCGGCTCCCTGATGTCATTCGAGGTGGACACGGCCGAGCATGCCGAGGCCATCCCGGGGCATGCCCGGCTCATGACCCACGCCGTCTCGCTGGGCGGGGTGGACACCTTGATCCAGCACCCGGCGGGCCTGACACATCGGCCCGTGGCGGCGGAAGCCAAGCCGCACGCCACGATGCTGCGCGTTTCCGTGGGGCTGGAAAACGCGGAGGACATCCTGGCGGACCTGGTCCATGCCATCGAAGCGGTCTGTCACTGACGCCCCTGCAGATAGTTGCCCGGCGATGGTGGGCGGTGTTTTGTGACCGCTCGAAGCCGCACCCCCGGACCAATCGTCGTCGTGCATCTCATGGGTTGCAAGGGCCGGCTCCCGCAGCAGGATGATGGTGGCTGCATCGGCAAACGATTGCAGCGAAGTCTGCAAGGCCCGAGGCTGGGCATTGACAGGGGTGTTTCGGGAAACCATTATTACGCGCGGTCCGGTCCTCCCTGGGCTTCACTGGGGTTCAGTGAAACAACGGACACCGTTTGCCCCTCATGGATGTAAGCATGCCACCACCTGCTTGGCGCCATGGCTGCACTATCGGCGGACGTCGAAGCCTGTTAGCGTGGTGAGTACGCCCCAGACCCCGGCAGAACCTTAATTTCCTGATTTTTTGGAAGGTGACTGCCGCGATGGTTGGCTCCCGGGAACATGCAGCCCATTCGCTGCCTGTGGCTTTCTTCGTCCCTTGTAGCGGCTGGCGGCCCGCCATGAGATCGGTATCGGATGTCTGGAAGGTCCCTGAGAGGGCACAGTTGGATGACGGGGAGCAGCGGCAGGCTGCTGTCATGGGCCTTCTTCCGGGGTCCTCGAAGCGTTGCTTCCGCTGCCCAGGGCATCCGCCACTGGACAGGCACGGCCCGGTAGGGCGCGATAATCATCGCTGCGAAAATCAAGCCCGTGAGACACCGTCTTTAAAGATGTCCTTGCGGCCTTACGCCGACACCGATTTCTGGGGCTGCTGCCCCGCAGGCGCCTGCGCGACGCGGGGCGCCTTGGAATCCCCCATCCACCGGCACGCATATGCGTGCATGGCACGTGATCCGCGGCTTTCGTCCTTATCCGGTGCAGTCGCGAAGAGAGTGCGGCCTTGACGGTTCCTGCGGTGTCGTTCCAGCAATGGCTTGACGTCGTGGCGCCGACGATGAGCCATGCGGCGGTGTGCCGTGCGGCCGGGATCAAGCGCACGACTCTGGCCCAGCAGTTGGTGCGCGGTCGTGTCAGCGTTGCCACGGTGGTCGCCGTGAGCCGTTCCAGAGGGCTTTCGGTGGTTGAATCCCTCTCTGCGTTCCCGGATTATCGGGATGTGGCTGAAGGGGTTTCCCAGCCCACTGATGCTGAGCTGCTGAGTCAAATATCCGATATGGACCTGCTTCGGGAGGTCCTGGCCCGGAGTGCCGCCGCGGAGAGCGGCAGCTTTGAAGTCCAGATCGAGTTCTCCCCCATCCCGCACCGGGCGTCCGTGCGGGCGTGGTTGGATGCCATCGGCCCCTCCGGTCTGCGCCAAAAGCTGTCCCGCAGTATTGGGATTGCACCGCAAAACCTTTCCACGCAAATCTCGGCCAACCGGCTCACTCCCGGACTCGCCGTCTGTTGCGCCCGGATCGCCGGCGTAGGCCTCGCCAATGGTCTGGTGGCCACCGGCTTGATCACGCCCGCCGAGGCTGGCTGGGCGCCCGGCGCGCGTGCGGAAGCCCTTCGTGAAACCGCCAACAGCGCACTGGTGGCGCTGGTTGCCGATCGAATGGAGGCCCTCAGCCGCATGTTGCGGCGCAGGGAGCAGGACGCCGCGGCGGCGCAGGCGGTTTGGGCGAACCTTGGATGAGAAGAATCCTGAAGTGGGCCGCGCTGGCGGGCAGCGGCGTGCCGGTCGCCAGTCCGGTGGGATTCCCGATCACGCCCTGTTCCGTGCGGTGCACGCGGCACCGGCCCGTAACTGACTTCTCCGGTTCTTTGGCCAAGGCCCCGCGGCCCCGCACCGGCGAAGCGGCCGGCTCGGGATTGCCTTCACCCCTGCGGCAGACCTCCCGCGGTCGGCCTCATCCCGGGTGCCCCGGGATCCGCCCGGCACGGTGCGCTGTGACGGGTGCCATCTGATACGGCTTCGTCCAGTTGTGGGAACCAGCCTGGCGCCGCTCGGGACGTCATATGCGCGCAGATCTTGAAAAAGCGCTCCCAAACTATTCACTCTTTCATGAAATTATGGAAAACTAATGATTGTGTGACTACCCGGGGGGGTGCACACTCTCTTTGGGGGTAAGCGGTGGCCGGGTCAGTTCCGGTCACCGCCTAAACAATCACGTCCTGGTCTCTTGAACGTCATTCGGGAGAATCTTCATGGCCGCCACGCCAGCTGCAAGTCTTCATGGGGGAAGCGACGCCCCTGGGACGCAGGCGTTGAACTGCTGCGGGTGCGGTGGCACCGATGACTTGATCATCGAATTCATTGGGCCGATCAAGCCGAAGACCGCCGACCGTATCGCCGTAGAGTACTCATGTTCAGCCTGCGGTGCCTTCTGCGCCCAGGATGCCACGGTCCAGCAGGTGGCCGAGCTCCTCAACTCAGGTGCCACAGCCCCGGGGGTCCTGCACTTCGGGCGCTACTTCATCCATTGCGGTGAGCCGATGGAGGAAATCGCTGAAGGTGTTTCACATCTCCACCCTCCCGCGGACAGCCAAGACAATCCGGGCGACGCGATTTCGATTCGCACCCGCCGGCTCACGTGCAGCTGTGGATTCCAGCTGGACGTGCCGCTATGAGCCATCCCTGCGGCTCCGTACTCCAGCACGCCCGCGGAGACGGTCATTTCGCCGTCAAACAGGGGACACCCGGGCGCGGCCGGACCAAACTGGGCACCCGCCGGATCGATGCGGCAAAGGGGTTTGCCTGGCGGCACAGACGGCCCCTGCACCAAATGAAAACGGGACAAAATGAACCGGCACCCAGTGGACTGTGCCAGACCGGCACGCGATCAGGGGGAGCAGCCCCCGGGTTTTCCCTTCCCGGGCACGTACCGGATGGCGGACAGTGTGCGCGGAACGGCCGGGCAGCGCCGGCGCCGGGCATTGACCAACCACACAACCATGGCTCAACGAGGAGACAACAGATGACCGGACGAATCGAACTGCACCAAGAGACCGACGGGGCCTACCGCATAAAAATAGTCGATGACCTCATGCGCACGCTGGCCCTGTCCGCAAAGTTCGGGTCGGTACGAGCCGCGCTGGACGGCGTCTTTACCTTCCGGGAAATCGCCGGCACAGCCCACGTCATTGACTGCACCACCCGTGAAACCGCGGCCGGTCAAACCAGGACCGGCAACTGAAGCGGCGACAGTTCTGCCTCACGTGGCTCGACGGGGCATCCAGAATGACGAACACCGCCGACCTCGGCCCAGGTTTTCGTCGCGCCATCGCCAGCGCAGGCTGGTCTCCGCGTCTCTGTCCACATTCATCGCGGTGTCCCGCATCGCTTTTCGGTGCAGGGCGTCTTGACGCGGCAAGGTAAGCCGACGGGCCTACCGATCCAGTGTCCAGCGGATCGCTGATCGCACGCACCGTCAGCAGCCAGGGTGCGGGCCTGCGGGGCCTCAAGCTCGGCGGCGTCGAGGTCGACACCGAAGGACGTGGGCGGCCGCCCCGCCGCGTCACGGGCCGCCGGATTCAAAGCGCAAGGCACCTGGAAGAGGGCGGCGAACCTGCCACGCAGGTTGCACGCGAGCCCGGAATGTCCCGAGTAACTATTCACAAACCGGTAGCGGGCCCTCAAGGAGCAGCCGAGGAGCGATCAAATCCATACCTGAAGGCTGAATTATCTGAAGGAACGTTGGGGGTGTCCGGCGGGCAGCAGCACCGCCGCCGTGACAGCCGCCAGCACGGCCAGGACCGCCAAGGCAGCCGCCAGCGCGGCCCACCCGGCCCCCTGAAACACGAGCCCCGCGGCCCAGCCCACCAGGCTGGAGCCGGCGTAGTAGCTGAGGTTGTACAGCGAGGAGGCCTGGGCCCGGCCCGAGGTGGCCAGGGCCCCCGTCCACCCGGATGCGATGCTGTGGGCGCCGAAGAAGCCGGCCGTGAACAACACCAGGCCGGCCAGGATGACCGGCAGCACCCCGGACAGCGTCACCGCCAGGCCGCCCACCATGACGGCGGTGGACGCCAGCAGCATGTTGCGCCGGCCAAACCGCGCCGCCAGACCTGCCACGGCGCGCGAGGATACCGTGCCGGCCAGGTAGGCCAGAAACAGCAGTGCCACGGCCGAGGCCGGCAGCAGGTAGGGGGGCGCCTCCAGGCGGAACCCCAGGTAGTTGTAAACGCTGACGAATGCGCCCATCAGCAGAAACGCCTGCGCGTACAAGGCCAGCAGCCTCTTGTTGCGCAGCTGCGGGAGCAGCCTGGCCAGGGCCGCGCCAAAGCCGCCCCGGTGGACCGGGACAAAGCCGCGCGGGCGTGGTGCCAACAGCAGGAATCCGGCGGCTGCCGCAGCAGCGCAAATGGACACCGCAAGGGTCCCGACCCGCCAGCCGGCAAGGTCTGCCACGGGTCCGGCCAGCAGCCGCCCGAAGAGGCCGCCGAACGTCGTCACGGTCAGCTCCTCGTAGGGCACCGCGACGCGCTCCTCCACCCGCTCGCGCAGGGCGTCCGCGGCGCCGGTGGTGAGCGTCAGCGCGAGCAGCGTCTCG